>Ga0310811_10004390_pt1 | contig 17722 bp, 16 predicted proteins | sample YCmetagenome_FD_207642 | JGI IMG/M metagenome (GOLD analysis project Ga0310811, IMG submission 207642) | Soil microbial communities from experimental microcosm in Duke University, North Carolina, United States - YC | ecosystem: Engineered > Artificial ecosystem > Soil microcosm > Unclassified ...
GCAGTTCTTTGTAAAGCTTTCTTATCTACTCCGCTTTTAAAATCTTCAATCGTCAATTGATTTTGATTAAGCGAGCTGCCACACTGTGTCCAACACCGATCCGTCCACCCACTTCACGACGGCCACTGGACGCTCCGTGAAGCGCGGCCGGGCGGGCTTGCCGCCACAGATTTTCTCTACCTCCACCTTAATATCTTGAATGGGGCGAATGGGCAGACCGGAGCCCTTAACGGCGTCGAGCAGGTCCTGGCGGCGCGGGTTGATGGCGATGCCGCGTTCGGTGGCGATCACGTCAATCATTTCGCCGGTGCCGGTGATGGTTGTCACTTCATCCACAATCACCGGAATGCGGTCGCGGAAAGAGGGAACAGCGAGAATGCTGCAACCGGCAAACAGGCAGTTCTGCCAGCCGCCAATGCCGTGGAGCAGACGCCCATCGGAATGGGTCACCACATTCGCATTGAAGTTCACGTCCACTTCCGTGGCCCCCAGCACCACCGCATCCACCAGCGAGGCAAAGTTGCCCTTGCCGTGAAAGTTGTAGGAGGTGAAGGGCGAGGTGGCCACGTGGCGGGGATCGGCGGCGATGGAGCGCACCCCGTCGAGGTCGAAGGTCTGCCCATCGAGAATGTAGTCAGTCAGGCCTTCCTGCAGCATCTCCACCAGGTAGCGGGTGGAGCCGCCGCGCACAAAGCGCGCCTTGACCCCGTCTTCCCGCATCATGCGGCGCAGGTAATCCACGAAGGCCAGGGCAATACCGCCGGCGCCGGCCTGGAAGGAGAAGCCATTACGCATAATCCCGGCATGGCGCAGGAAACGGGCCACCAACTCGGCGATGCGCAGCCGGTCAGGACTGCGCGTAATCTGGGTGGTGCCGGAAACGATCTTGTTGGGGTCGCCGATGGAATCCACTTCCACCACGCAGTCCACGCTGTTGCCCTGAATTTGCCAGGGCACGCAGGGAAAGGGCACCAGGTTGTCGGTGACCACGATGACGTGGTCGGCGTACATGGAATCAGCCAGGGCAAAGCCTAGGGAGCCGCAGGCGGACTTGCCGTGGGAGCCGTCAGCGTTGCCGAAGGGGTCGGCGGTGGGCGCGGCGACGACCGCAATATCAATGTGAACTTCACCGTCCTGAATGGCCTGCCAGCGCCCGCCGTGCGAACGCAGCACGCCCACGCCGCGCATTTTGCCCTGGCTGGTGTAGTCGCCCAGCGGCCCGTTCATGCTGCCTTCAATGTGGTGGACCACACCCTTCTCCATCAAATCCACCACGGCTGATTGCGAGGGAAAAGATGCGCTGGGAAACCACATCAGGTCCCGGGCGCCAAGGCGGCCGGCGGCCTCAAGAGCCATGACCGCCACCCGGTCGCCATCGCGCAGGTGGTGATGGCTGGAGATGACCATGCCGTTGCGCAGGCCGCATTTGCGCAGCGCCGTTTCCAGATCGGGAACGCGTTTATCGCCGTTTTCCGGATATTGCGTGCAGGAGCGGATGGGCGGAGCTGCCTTGTAGCCCTGCGGCTCATCCAGACTCGCTCCCTGGTAGGGGCGCTGGTCCTTGCCGTTGACAGAGATGGGCACGAGGCGCCCGGCGGCATTGCGGGTAAGTTCAACGCGGGTGGCGGTGGTGGTCATGTCGGTCAGCTACTGAATTACTCCCATGTCTTTCGCCCGCTTCACCAGTTTCAGCGCGCGCTGCACCACCGGGGGATCAATCATTTTTGAGCCCAGGCTGACCACGCCCAGGCCGCGCTGCTGCGCTTCTTCAAAAGCGGCAACGATCTTCTGCGCCCTCTCTATTTCGGTGGGCGTGGGCGCGAACGCCTGGTGCACCACCGCAATCTGCAGCGGGTGCACACAGCCCATGCCCTCAAAGCCCAGGCCACGCGAGTTCTGTCCCCAGCGCCGCAGGCCATCCATGTCGGCCACATCGCCATAGACAGAATCAATGGCCTGCACGCCGGCGGCGCGGGCGGCATTCACCAGGCGGGTGCGGGCGTAGAGCGACTCCGCGCCTTGGCTCGTTTTCACCACCCCCAGGTCGGCGGTGTAGTCCTCCAACCCTATGGTGATGGCCGCAACGTTGGGGCTCGCGGACGCGACAGCAAAGGCGTTCTCAATTCCCAGCGCCGACTCCAGGATCGGCATCAGCCAGATGGGTCGCGAAATATGGTGCTGTTGTTTGAGTTCGGCAATCTTGCGGTCCACCTCTATAACTTGTTCGGCGCGTTCGGTCTTGGGAATCAGCACCATGTCCGGCTGTTCGGGAATAACTTCTTCCAGGTCGGCCAGGCCCAGCGGCAATTGGTTGATGCGCACGGTGCGTTCGGCTCCGGCAAACTCCACCGACCGCAGGGCATTGCGCGCCAGAATGCGAGCGGCGTCTTTTTCCGCGGGGTGAACCGAATCTTCCAGATCGAGGATTATGGCGTCGGGAGTGTGCAGGCCGGCGTTGATGAAATATTTGGGCTCGCTGCCCGGCAGGTAAAGGCGGGAGCGGCGGAGACGGTCGCGGGCCACAGGCAGCGGCAGCGGAACCTGCTCGGGAAGCGAGCGCCGGCCCTGGCCCAGCCCAGCGCGGCGCACCGCCGCCTCGATGCGGGCGGCAATGACGAAGGGCAGCGCGCCTTCATCGTGAATAGCCATGTGGGCGTCGCGCACTCCCAGGCCGGCGAGTACCTGCCGCGCCTGGGCGAGGATGTTTTCCCCGTAATAGGCGGCCACCCGAGACTCGAGGCCAATCTCCACCCCCCCTTCCGCACGCAATTCGAATTCGACGTGGGCGTCAGAACGTACTTCCTTGCCCCAGTGCCCGGCTTCTCCGCGATGCGCGATTTCGGCTTTGGCCAGGCCGCTCATATCTGCTCCCGCATGGGCGTAGTGTCCAGAACAGCCAGCGCTTCCTGCGGGTATTCCTCCAGATCGGGGCCGAGCCACTCCTCATCCACCCGCACAGTGTGGAAGCGCACATCACAGTGGTCGCCGTCGAAATTGACAATGACGTGGAAATGCTTTTCCGGCTTCTCCTTGGCCAGGCGATCGCGCAGCGCCTGGGCCACCGCCATGCCATAACCCAGCATGGGAAGCGGCAGGAAGCCGCCATTCTCCGAGTAATCCTCCACGTGAATATGGTTGACGTAGCACTCAAACGCAGTGCGGTTCTTAAAGTCAGCCAGTTTCACGGTGGGGACGCGGGTCTTGAGTTGCGCCAGGAACAGGCAGCCTTCCTCCTCCACCAAAGGAGACTCCAGCAGAGCCTGCAACTTCTGGCTAAGGGCCTTGGGATCGTCAAGGTTGTCCTGGCGAACCTGCTGGTACAGAGCCTCCATGCGCTGGTTGGTTTTCATTTAAACCCAGTTTCAAGGTTGCAAAGTTTCAAGTTTAAAAACACACAACTGTCTGTCATCCCGAGCGAGCGCGGCCGGTCCCGCTTTGCGGGAGAGGAAGCGTGAGTCGAGGGACCTTGTGTTTCCTAATCCGCTGCCCCGGCGGTTTCGGACGCGCCCTCCAGCCTGGCCAGAATCGCGTCCGTCATCCTGGTGGTCGAAGCCGCGCCCTGCGAAATCGCCTTGGGGCCGCCCGAAATGCGCATCATATCGTAAGTGCGCACCTTGCCCTCGCGCACCACCTCCGCGATAGCCGCACGCACCCGCGAAGCCTTATCACGCTCGCCGATGTGGTCGAGCATCATGGCGGCGGAAAGGATCATGGCAACCGGATTAACGATGGGCGGGTTCAACTCCGCGTATTTCGGCGCCGAGCCGTGCGTGGGCTCGAACACCGCCACGTCTTTGCCGATATTGCCGGAGGCGGCGAAGCCCAGTCCGCCAATCAGTCCGGCAAACGCGTCGGAGATGACGTCGCCAAACAAGTTGCTGGCGATGATGCAGCCGTAGTCCTCGGGATTCTTGGTCAGCCACATGGTCTGCGCGTCGATGTTAGTGGACCAGAGCGGGATGCCGGGATAATCCTTCGCCACCTGCGTGGCGATTTCCTCCATCAGGCCGCTGGTTTCGCGCAGCACATTGGGCTTTTCGCAGATGGTCACGTTCTTATAGCCGAAGTTTTTTGCATACTCAAAGGCCGCGCGGCAGATGCGTTCGGCGGCGGGGCGGGTGATGATGCGCAGCGAAACCGCCAGGTCCCCGCCTTTCACATCCTGAAACGGCTTGAACTTGGGGTGGGTGGCAAAGGCGGCGCGAACCTGCTCCGGCGGGTTGGTCCACTCCACTCCGGCGTACAGACCCTCGGTGTTCTGCCGGAATACCACCACGTTCACTTGCGGCTCCTCATAGCCTCCGCTCGGCCTCTTGCGGATGAAGTTGAGGGGGTTGCCGGGAAAGCCGATACAGGGGCGCAGGCACACGTCCAGCCCGAAGCGCTGGCGCATGGTCACGATGGGGCTGTAATAGGTGTAGCCCTTGCCGCGCAGTTCGGGCTTAAGTTCGGCGTCGGCTTCCTTCTTGGGCTTGGAGGTGATGGCGCCAAACAGGCCGAGCTTGTGTTTGGCCAGCAGTTCCACCGTGCGCTCGGGCAGGGCGTTGCCTTGGTTAATCCAGCACTCCCAGCCGATATCGGCGTGAATGTATTCCGCTTCGAAGCCAACTGCGTTGAGCACGCGAATAGCCTCGGGCAGCACCTGGTTGCCGATGCCGTCGCCGGGCATGGTTACGATCTTGAGTTTAGACATGAGACGCAGTCTCCAAGATTGACGATTGTAGATTTACGATTGACTATTGAAAATCCTACCCCGCATTCTGTTTTGCCGTTAATTGCGATGCCCCGAAAATTGCGACTAGTTCGTTTGCCTCCACAATAAGCTTCGCCGCGAACAAGGAGTGCTTTTCAATGGTCAATCGTCAATCTGCAATCGTCAATTCCTTACTCGACGCTCAGCCCTCAACCGTGCAGTCCCAGCTTCCTCGCCACCAGGTTCTCCACACCCTTGGCTACCACCAAAGATTGTGGCACGCTGCCCAGGGGCGGGAAATGGAACTGCTCACCGCGGTATGTGACAAGGCCGGAGGTAAAGTCCACCTCTACCTCGTCGCCCGGCATCACCGTTTTGGCGCCGCCCTTGAGCTGAGCCGCAAACTGCTCGCGCAGGCGCGTGATGAATCCGGGCGCCTCGATGCACAGAAACCCGTTGTTGAAGGCGTTGCGCAGGTAGGTTTGCGAAAAGCTGGCCGCGATAATCAGGGGAATGCCCCTGGCCTGCAGCGAGGTAACTGCCTGCTCGCGGCTGGAGCCGGTGCCGAAGTTGAACCCGCCCACAAACACATCGCCGGCGCGCGTGCTCGCCGCCAGTTGCGGGTCGTAGTTCTCCATGATGACCTTGGCCATCATCTCCGGCGTCATGTCGTCCCGATAGGTGTAATCCTTGCCATAGATGGCGTCGGTGTTGATGTTGTCGGCGGCGAGAAAAATCAGCCGACCGTGCACGCGTTCGGGAAAGCCGGGAAGGATCTCGACTTTTTCGGAACTGCTGGCTGCCGCAAACTCATCGTAGCGACGATTGATTCTCTGGGAACGGCTCGAAAAATCGCCTCCTTCAGCGCCCGCACCGCTGATGTAGCCCGCCACTGCTGAGGCCGCCACCACCTCCGGGCTGGCCAGGTAGCAGCGGGCATCGCGCGAGCCCATGCGCCCTTTGAAATTGCGGTTGGTGGCGGAAATGCCGACCTCGCCCGGCTCGAGCAGGCCCACTCCCAGTCCGATGCACGGTCCACAGCCCGCAGGCAGCGGAATAGCGCCTGCCTCCAGCAGCGCCTGCCACGCTCCCCGCCGCTCCGCTTCCTCCTGCACCCAGCGGCTGGCCGCGCCCAGATAGAACTTCACCCCAGGCGCAATCTTCCTGCCCTTGACCACGCGCGCCGCGGCTTCCAAATCTTCCAGGCGCGAGTTGACGCAGGAAAGCAGGTACGCCTTCTGGATGGCAACCTTGTTCTGTTCCATTTCCGCCAGAGAAGCCATTACCTGCACCGTGTCTGGCCCGGAAACGTGAGGCGTTATCTCGTTGAGGTTCAGCGTAATGCGCGCGGCATAAGCGGCGCCGGCATCAGCCTGCGGCGGATTCCTCCGCCAGCCCTCCAGATCGTTCTCCGTGAAGCGCTCAAGGCCCTGGCGGGCGAGGTCGCCGTGAACCCGCTGCAGGTAGGCCAGCGTCGCACGGTCGCAGGGAAACCATCCCACCAGCGGCCCCCACTCCGTGCTCATGTTGGAGATGGTGAAGCGCGCGTCCATGGAGAGACTGGCCACGCCCTCGCCGGTGAACTCCACCGCCGCATTCAGCACCTCGTCGTGGTTGTAGAGTCCGCAGAGCGCGATGATCACGTCCTTGCCGGTGGCCCCGGCGGGCAGCCGGCCTTCCAGCACCACCTGCACGCTGCGCGGAATCTGCCACCAGAACTCGCCCGTGGCCCAGACCGCGGCCGCATCAGTGCGCACCACCGGCGTGCCCACCGCCGCCAGCGCGCCATACATATTAGAGTGGGAGTCGGAAGCGACCACGAACGAGCCCGGCACGACATATCCCTTTTCCACCATGATTTGGTGGCCAATACCAGACCCGGCCGGATAAAAATCCACTCCGTGCTGTTTGGCGAACGCGTCAATAGCGCGGTACTTCTTCTGGTTGTCCTCGCTCTGGTTCTGGATGTCGTGATCGAGCGCGAAAACCGGCTGGCGCGAATCATGAATCTTCTTCGCTCCGATGCCCTGGAATTTCTTCATGACCGCCGACGTGTTGTCGTGGGTCATGATGTGGTGCGGACGGATGGAAACGAAATCGCCCGCGCGCAGGGGGCGCTTTGGTCCCTCCGCCAGGTGGGCTTGCGCGATTTTTTCAACTACGGTCTGCGGCATAAACAACTCTCGTGTCAGCAATAAATCGTTCGCCCGTCATGCTGAGCGATCCCGCTTTGCGGGATCGGCCAGTGGAGTCGAGGGACCCTGCCTTTCCCTGCTACCGCACAAATGAAGGCGCAAGGTCCTTCGATTCGGTCGCACATCAGTATGGCGCGTCCTCGATCAGGATGACATGCGCTGGAGAGTTCTGCTGTGATGAGCGACACATCAGCCGCGACGTCCTCTCCGCTTGCTCCGCGTCGCGGCCCTTGGCCGTACATCCGTTTTCAGCAGTCGCATCAAGTCGCTGACCGACCGCAGCTTCTCCAGCTTCCACACCGCGTCTTTCACCTTCTGCTGCGCCGTTTTCGACAGGACGCCTTCGGCCAGAGCGGCGAACTTCTCTTCGATCTCGCGATCGGAGAGCGGGTTGCGCGGATCGCCCTTGGGAAAATCGAGCTGCCTGCTGAATTCTTGTCCCCCGGTCGTGCGGATGGTGACATTCACGCGCTGCAGAGCGGGAAATACTTTTTCTATTTCGGGATCGGCCACCACCTCCACCTTGCGCAACTGGGCGCGAATGTCCGCATCCATGATCTTTTCCGGCGTGAACTGCAGGGGAGTCACCTGTCGGTCCACCAGCGCGGCGGCAATCACGTAGGGCAGCGAATGGTCGGCGGTCTCCTTGCTGCGCGGGTCGTATTTGCTGGGGTCGGAGAGGATGTCCGCCGCGCGTGCCAGGGAGCGAATGCGGACCTTTTCCACCCGCTCCGGCTTGAGGTCGTGCTCGCGCACCAGGTCGAGCACCGCGGAAATCGGCGTGTGGGTGAGCGCTTCCGTGGGAAACGCCTTCATCCCGCACCGGGTGATGCGCCAGGAATCGCCCAGGCCCTGGGTTAGCACGCTCAGTTTCCACTCCGGGCCAAAGCAGTGCGCCAGGCCTTCCTTGCCATCCACCACGTGCTCGGGGCCGGTGTAGCCCTTTTCGGCCAGCAGCGCCGCCAGCACGCCGCTCTGCGTGGCCAGGGGGTCCACCGTGTTCTTCATCATGGTGAGCTTGCCGGCGGTGACCGCGCCCAGGGTGGCATGGCGGCTGGCGGAAATGCCGATGGCGTGCTGAATCTGCTCCCAGCCCAGGCACAGGGCGCGCCCGGCCACGATGGGCGAAACGAACGCGGTCAACGTGGCGTGGTGCCAGCCGCGCTCGCGAATACCGGGAACCGCGGCCTCGCAGAAGCGGCATTCAAATTCGTGGCCCAGGACCAGGCCGACAATCAATTCCCGGCCGTCGCCCTTGGCGCGCTCGCAGCCGGCCATTGCCGCAGGAAAAATGTCGGAAGGATGCGACGGGTCCTGCTTCCAGTAGATATCGTTGTAATCCATGCAGCGGATCATGAGCGCATTGGCCAGGGAGGCGGAGACCACATCCACCTTCTTGCCCGTGCCGATCACGGTGGCGGGACCGGAGCCTGCCGTCTCGTCCAGAACCTGCAGCGCGAGTTTGACGTCGTGCTGCTGGTAGCCGCCCAGGGCGCAGCCGAGTGAATCCAGCAGAAAGCGCTTGGCTTGGTAGACGGCCTCTTTCGAGAGCTGGGCAAACTTCAGTTCGGCGGCCCAGCGCGACATTTCAGCGGTGACGGTGCTTTTGGCGGTGGTTTGAGCAGTAGCCATAGTCAGTGGTTAGTGGCCGTGGTCGGTTTGTGGTCACTGGATTACGGGTCAAATGCTAAGTGCTAACTGCCAACGGCTATTTCTTCAAATTTTTGAATGGCAAATAGGCCATGAAGTCGGCATGGTGCACGATGTAGGCCTCGGTGCTGCGTTTGACCAGGTCGCCTTCGGCGGCATGAGCGGCAATGATGTGGCAAACGCGGTCGGGCACTTCGCACTCCATGGCCAACGCCACGCCGGTAAAGGGATGGCGCAGAAATTCGCCGCGCTCGCTCTGCCGGGTCACCGGCTTGCCGGCGGGCCCTTCCACATTTTCGTACTCCAGCAACTTGCCCACATCAGCCAGGATTGCGCCGGCAATCACCGTGTCCATATCAATGGGCAGGGCGCGCCCCATGAAATCTTTCATGGATTCGGCGGCGCGGCGCGCAATGTGCACCACGCAGCGCTTGTGCTCCATGAAGCTGACCGGGCAATTCGGTATCAGCAGGGTGAAAGGAATGCGCTCCAGGTCGTTGGGAGCAAGCGGGCTCAATTCGAACGCCCGCACCCAGGTTTGGGTGACCTGATCGCGCAGCTTGGCGTCCTGAATCCAGTCAATTTCCGGCCACAAACGCCGGACCGCATCCCGCATGCCTCTTCCCCCCGGCTGGCGAAAACCTAGCTTACCTTGTCGCCGTAAGCGGAGTCGAGTCAGCAACTCTGCCCGGCAGCGCTGAACAGACATCATGGCCGGCAGATTAAGCACCTAATATAGGGGAGGGCACCATGCTGCGCTATGAATGTGACTACTGCCACCGGCTGAAAGAGAAAGATGAAGCCTGGATTCTGGGATTCGCGGCCGAGAACATCGGGGTTACCGCGGCGCGCCGCGAAGTCACCATCCTCCCGGTATGGAATGAGGTGCAGTCCGTGAACTACCTCGCGGTCCACTTCTGCTGCGAGCAATGCCGGCAGAACTATCTGGCCAATCTTTTCGGCGAGGAACCCGCCCAAGCTGAGATTGTGGAAGAAGTCGCGGTGGTCCCGCGCAAGCGTATTGTGCGTCAATACCCCGGCGCCGCTGTAGAGACGCGGGTGGTGCGGCGCAAGGCGAGCGCGCCTAAATCCCGATCAAAATCAAAGAGCAAGCGCCACAAGGCTGCCTGAGAATGGGCCTTTACCAGGTCGCCACTTCGCGCAGGCGCGAGGCGGCGGATTCGGCAGTGATATCGCGCTGCGGCGACGCCAGCAGTTCGTATCCAACCATGAATTTGCGCACCGTGGCGGAGCGCAACAGGGGCGGATAGAAGTGGGCATGCAGGTGCCACTCCTCATGCGCCGCGCCGTCTGTGGGCCGCTGGTGCAATCCCATCGAATAGGGAAACGGTGTGCTGAACAGCCGGTCGTAGGCCTGGGTAAGGCGCTGCAGGATATCGGCCAAAGCATTGCGTTCCGCGGGCGTTAACTGGTCCATGCCGGTCAGGTGCCGCCTCGTAAGCACCATGGTTTCGAACGGCCACACCGCCCAGAAGGGCACCAGCGCAACCGCCTCCTCGTTCTGCAGCACCATCCGGGCAGCCTCGCCACTCTCCAACCGCAGATAATCGCAGAGCAGACAGGAACCATTTGTTCCCTGGTAAGCCCGCTGGGCAAGTTGCTCCCTTTCCGGAAGATTGGGCAAGGTGGCGTTGGCCCACACCTGGCAATGAGGATGAGGATTACTGGCGCCCATCATGGCGCCGCGGTTTTCAAAAATCTCCACGTAGTTGATGGCGGGCAGCGCGCCCAATTCCGCGTACTGCTCCGCCCAAAGTTTCACCACCTCCCGCGCCGCCCCCAGGTCGAGCGTGGCCAGCCTGAGGTCGTGTCGCGGAGAATAGCAGATAACGCGGCAGACGCCGGGCTCGCCCCGGGCCATCATCAGGCCGCGCGCGTCGCGGTCGAGCACCGCGTCCGAGGTCTGCGGCAGCAGCGCCGGAAAGTCATTATCAAAAACCAGCGTGGAAGCGTAGCGGGGATTGTGAGTGCCATTAGCCCGGGCATTGCCGGGGCACATGTAACAGTTTGGGTCGTACTCGACCACCTGCGCCGGCGCAGCCGCCTCCACCTGTCCTTGCCAGGGGCGCTGGGTGCGGTGTGGCGACACCAGCACCCACTCGCCCGTGAGCGGGTTGAAGCGGCGATGCGGGTCGCGACTAAGGTCGAGTGCCATGTTTAGATTCTCTGCGTCGCGGGCGCCCCGCCCGCGAGACGTTGCAAGCAACGCCTCTACCAATCCACAGCTTCACTCCGCGCACCGCGAATATCGGTAGAGACGTAACTTGTTACGTCTTAGTTCACCTGTGGCACGGCCTCCTAGAATCCGATGCCGCTTTCATTCGTCAATCTTCAATCATCAACCGTCAATTCTGGTCATTGGCAATATCCATTCGGGCGTTGCCGCCGCCATTCCCAGGCGCTGGCCACAATCTGCTCCAGTTCGGGACAGCGCGGCTTCCATCCCAGTTCGCGGCGAATCTTTTCCGAGCTGGCCACCAACACTGCAGGATCGCCCGGACGGCGCGGCGCATCTTCCGCCGGAATCGCGTGCCCGGTCACTTGGCGCGCCACTTCCACCACCTGGCGCACGCTGAAGCCGCGGCCATTGCCCAGGTTATAAATCAGCTGCTCGCGGCCAGCCAAGGCGTCGAGGGCCAGCAGGTGCGCCACCGCCAGATCAGCGACATGAATGTAGTCCCGAACGCAGGTACCGTCGGGTGTGTCGTAATCGGCGCCGTAAATCGCAATGCTGGGGCGCTTGCCCTGGGCCACCTGCAGAACCAGCGGAATCAGGTGCGACTCGGGACGATGGTCCTCGCCCAACTCCCCAGCCGCTCCGGCGGCATTGAAGTAGCGCAGGCTGGCATAGCGCAGTCCATGGATTTGGTGGAACCAGCCCAGCATTCGTTCCACCAGCAGCTTGGATTCGCCATAAGCGTTGGTGGGGAGCAGCGGTGCGTCTTCTTCGATGGGCGTGCGCTCGGGATTTCCATAGAGGGCGGCGGTGGAGGAAAACACCAGGCGGCGCGTGCCGTGCTGCAACATGCATTCCAGCAGGGTGAGCGTGCTGGCGGTGTTGTTGCGGAAGTAGCGTTCGGGCGCGCGCATGGATTCGCCCGCCTCGATGAGCGCGGCGCAGTGCATCACCGCTTCTGGACGATGCTGCTGAAAGGCGCGGTCGAGGGCTTCGCGCTCGCCAATCTCGCCGGTGATGACTTCCGCCCCTCGCGGTACCGCCCGGCGATGGCCGTGGCTGAGGTTGTCATAAACCACCACCTGGTGCCCGAAGCGCAAGAGTTCGGAGGAAACCACGCTGCCGATGTAGCCCGCGCCGCCTGTAACCAAAACTTTCATGCGCGTGACAGTGTAATAGTTAGCAGTCTCCAGTACCTAGTACCCAGCCCGGGAGCCAGAACCGGCGGCTAGAATCACGCTACTAACTATCTAAGGCTAATCCTCGATTGCATCACAGATTGGGCGGGCTAAGCTGGACTGTGCTCACCCAAAATTCTGGCCGCTTTTTTCTGGGGACAGCCGCCCTCGTCCTTCTTCTGGCAGTGTCAACCGCGCTCGCTGCCGCTCCCGGCAAGACCGCGATCGCGCCCGCCCTCGCGCCCCGCTCCCCGGAGCCAACTTACAAAATTAAGGTCGGACTGGACGGCGAAGTCTATCCGGTTTTCGCCAACTATGCCTCGCTGCAAAGACCGGATGACCGCAACTGGGGCACGGTGGAAATCACCATCGCCAATTCCACCTCCGCTCCCCTGGAGAACCATATCGCGGTAAGAATCCTGGGCTGGAGCGACGAAGAGATTCAGACCGTGGACGTGGATGCGGGCGCGGTGCGCACTTTTCTGTTTGCCCCCACCTTCTACACGCGCCTGTACGACAACCGCGAAATCGCCGCCGCCACCGCCCTGATCAGGGTGCGCGATGCCAGCGGCAAGCTGTTATTCACCCGCACCGTGCCGATTCGCCTGCGCTCCGCCGACGATATCTACTGGGGGTCGAAGTTCGAGTACGCGCCCTTTATCGCCTCCTGGGTGACCCCCCACGATGCCATGGTGGAAAAGGTGCTGAGCCAGGCCAAGGAATTCGCTCCCGCCCGCCGCCTGCCGGGGTACGAGGAAGGTAAAAATCAGGCCCAGCAGGAACTCTCCACTTTCGTCCAGGCGCGCTCCATCTACCGCGCTCTGCAGGTGATGGGGGTTTCCTACGTGAAGAGCTCCATGACTTTCGGGCGCAACACCGATATCAGCGAGCGGGTGCGCATGCCGCGCGAGTCGCTGCGCCAGATTTCCGCCAACTGCATTGACGGCGCCGTGATGTATGCCTCCCTCTTCGAAAACCTGGGCATGGTGCCGGAGATCGTGCTGGTTCCGCACCACGCCTATGTCGGGGTGCGGGTGGCGCCCAACTCGGAAAAGTACCTGTTCATCGAGACCGCGCTTACCGGCCGCGCCAGTTTCGAGCGTGCCGTGGCGGCGGCGGAGGTGGGCATGAAGCGTTATCCGGCGGCCCAGGTAGTGCGCATACCGATTGATGAAGCCCGCGAAGTCGGGATCTACCCTATGCCCCTGGTTATCCAAACCGCGCAGGATAATGCCAAACCGGACCTCTCTCCCGGGCACTGAACTGCACAGGAAAAGGTTCACTTCGGGAACAGGTAATTTCCACAGCGCCTTTCTACGACTTTAGGCTATTGACTTCCACGATAGTCGGGCTAAAATACCGCCAATTTCCGGCGAAGGTCCCCTGGTCCCAAGCAGGGATGTCCGGAAGTTATGAGCACGGTTCAACGACGTCCACCAGCCCCCGATCCGAGAATCAGCATGAGTCACCAGTGTCGGCATCCACGGGTGCAGATTGTCGCCCGCGAAGAGGACTCGGAATTTGTCGAGTGCCTCGAATGCGGCGACATCTTTGAGGCCAGTGAATTCAAGGACATGGCCATCGAAGAGCGTACCCCTGCCAACGAAGCCTGAGCGCCCCCACTGGCGGTGATCCTGCTGTGGCCCCGATGCGGGATAGGTCCGTTCGGCCATCCCACGTACCCCACCTAAGTAACCGACGTAACCTACTAACTCCCGTTTTGAATTGTTGTCCCGGGACCGGTTTGCTAAGGTTCAGCCATGGGTGAGAACCTGCCAAATGGCCGGGTGGCCCTGGTCGTAGACGATTCCATGCTGATCCGGCATACCGTTTGCCGCTTCCTGGAAGAGCGCGGCTTTGCCGTCGAATCCGCTACTAACCCTGTGGAAGCGCTGGAGATACTGACTCGGGTGGAGCCCAACGTCATCATTACCGACATGCAGATGCCGCGCATGTCGGGCAGCGAATTCATCACCGCACTCAAGGCCGATCCCCGTACCGCCGTGATTCCTATCGTGATTCTGGCCGGACGGCAGAGCGGCTTCAAAGAAAGCGAGAAGCGCGCCAACTACGCCATTTTCAAGGATATAGATATTGAAGCCCAGCTCCTGATCGCGCTCAGCGCGGCTCTGGGCGCGCCGGTGGCTGGATAGCTAGGATGCACCACCTATGGTGCATTTATCCAATTTTGGACAAAAATAGCTCCGAATTTGGAGGCATCTAAGCCGCCATCTATTCCAGCCTCATTCCCGCCTCGGCCGAGAAATCCGGCGGGGCGAAATCCTTAGCCAGGAACTTAGGATAAGCGGCGGCGGCGATCATGGCCGCGTTGTCGGTGGAAAGCGGACGGCTGGGAAAATAGACAGGTAAGCCCGCGCGGGTGGATTCCTGCTCAAAAGTGTGGCGCAATTCATTGTTAGCGGCCACGCCGCCGGTCACAAACACCGTCGCCACCTCGTACTCGCGCGCCGCTGCCAGCGTCTTCTCCACCAGATCGCGAACCATGGTGCGCTGGAATGAAGCCACCAGGTCCAGCGTGTGCTGGTCGCACGCGGCGCGGTAGTCATCCACACCGGGCTTTGTCATGCTCGCCAGTTGGCGGCGCCGCGCCTCGATCGCGGGCTGCAGGTGGTTCTTTTCCACATAACGCAGCACGCTGGTTTTGATACCACTGTAAGAAAAGTCGAAGCGGGGACGCTCCTCTTCCGGCTTGCCCTGGTCGCGGCGGTCGCGGTGCTTGATTTGCGGCATGGGGAATTTGACGGCTTGCGAATCGCCGAACTTGGAGAGCTTGTCAATCACTGGGCCGCCGGGATAGCCCAGCCCCAGCAGCTTGGCGACTTTATCGAAGGCTTCTCCGGCGGCATCGTCTCGGGTATGGCCGATGTTCTCGTAAGTCCAGCCGCGCTCGCGCTCTTCAGCCAGGTAGAGGTGCGTATGTCCGCCGGAAACCACCAGCGCCAGCAGCGGAAAGCGCAACTCGCGGTTGCCCTTCTGCTTCTCTTCCAGCAATACGGCGTGGATATGGCCCTCCAGGTGGTTGACCGCAATCAGCGGCTTGTCGAGGGCGAAGGCCAGCGCCTTGGCGTAGCTGATGCCCACCAGCAGCGCGCCCGGCAGCCCGGGGCCCTGCGTGACTGCCAGCGCGTCCACGCTTTCGTAGGTGTGCTTGGCGTCTTCCAAGGCCTTGCGCACCACCGGCACGATGGCCCGCAGGTGCTCGCGCGAAGCCAATTCCGGCACCACGCCGCCATACTGCGCATGGGTGGCGATCTGGGAGAAGACGACGTTAGAGATCACCTGCTCCCCGGAGCGCACCACCGCCGCGCCGGTTTCGTCACAGGAGCTCTCGATGCCGAGGATGTAGGCTTCAGGCATACGACTATATTATTAGCACTCAGCAATCAGCATTCAGCTACTGCGGTTCGAGGGCTGGGTGCGGAAAGCTGCTTCTCCGTGCCGGCCCCGAACCCTGAATAAGCCGCAAAGGAAACGACATGAAGCGCGCGTTTGTGATGTGCATTGCGGTCGGCGTGGCCATGGGTGCTGTGTCCTGCTCCGGCCGCCGGGGCGAAACCATTACGCAAGCTGAGCTTGTGCGCAGAACCCAGGAAATCGTGGACGCGGTGACCGTCGGTGATCGCAGGCCATTTGAAAAGTATTTCGCGGCCGACAGTATGATCTTCGACGAAAAGGGGCGCAGCATGGACAAGAAGGCATTAGTCGCCGACCAGTCGCCGTTGCCGCCAGGGTATTCAGGAACTATCAAGCTGGTGAATCCGCAAAGCCGGATTCTGGAAGACACCGCCATCCTGAGCTATGACCTCAACGAAACGGAAACCATCTTTGGCCAGAACATGTGGGCCCGGTATCACGAAACCGACACCTGGGTGCGGCGGCATGGAGAGTGGCAGATTATTGCCGAACAGGTGCTCCGCTACTATGAGGATCCCGCGCCCGGAAAACCGGAAATAACAAAATATCCAAATTACGTGGGGACATACGAGCTTGCGCCAGGAAAGACGCTCACAGTTTCCGCCGAAGGCAAGGAGTTGTTTTCGCAGAGGGCCGGAAGAGCTAAGGAACGTCTCCTCCCGGAGGCGCCGGACATTTTCTTTTCCAAAGGCGTGGAGGGCCGGCGGCTGTTTCGGCGCAACGACAAAGGTAAAGTAGACGCCCTGATTGACCGCCGCAACAACGAAGACGTGGTGTGGAGAAAGATAAAATAGACCTTGCTCCCGGCAAGCTTTGCTGGCGGTCTAGTTTTGCTAACCAGCTAGTCAGCCAGGAAGCCAGTCAGCTGCCATGTCCCGCGCCGCCGCCACCGATATCGTGCAGACGCTGCGCCAGGCCGGCCATCAGGCGTACCTGGTAGGCGGATGCGTGCGCGACCTGGTGCTGGGCCGCGAACCCGCTGACTATGATGTCGCCACCGACGCCACGCCCGAGCAGGTGATGCGCATTTTCCCCCGCAGCTACGCCGTGGGTGCCCAATTCGGCGTGGTGCTGGTGCCGGCCGACGCGGCATCCGCGACCGTTGAAGTGGCCACGTTCCGCAGCGACATTGGCTATAGCGACGGCCGCCATCCCGACCAGGTGCGCTACACCTCCAGCCCGCAGGAGGACGTGCAGCGCCGCGACTTCACCATCAACGGCCTGCTCTACGATCCCATCGCGGACAAGGTCCTGGATTACGTGGGCGGGCTCGCGGATATCCGCCGCGGCATTATCCAGACCATCGGCGAGCCGGAACAGCGCTTCCGCGAAGACAAGCTGCGCATGCTGCGGGCGGTGCGTTTTGCCGCGCGCTTCAGCTACACCATAGAGCCGCCAACCTTCGCCGCCATCGAGCGCCTGGCGCCTCTTATCCACCAGGTCAGCTGCGAACGCATTCGCGAAGAGCTCAGCAAGATGCTCACCGAGGGCCGCGCCCGCCGCGCCTTCGAACTCCTGGACGAGAGCGGGCTGCTGAAAGAGGTGCTGCCTGAAGTTTCCGCCATGAAGGGCGTGGAGCAGCCGCCGCAATTTCATCCCGAAGGCGACGTATGGGTTCACACCTTGCTGCTGCTGGAGCAGTTGCCCCATCCCTGTCCCAAGACTCTCGCCTGGGGCGCGCTGCTGCACGACGTGGGCAAGCCCCCCACCTTTCGCGTGGCACCGGACCGTATTCGTTTCGACGAGCACGTGCCCGTGGGCGTGCGCATGGCGGAGGAGATTTGCCGGCGGCTGCGCTTCTCCAACGACGACACCGAGCAGATCGCCGCCCTCGTGGGCAACCACATGCGCTTTGCCGACGCGCTCAAGATGAAGGAATCCACCCTCAAGCGTTTTATGCGCCTGCCCCGCTTTCCCGAGCACCTGGAGCTGCACCGCATTGACTGCCTCTCCAGCCACGGCGACCTCACCCTCTACAACTTCGTCAGGCAGAGGTTTGAGTCCACGCCCGCCGACCAGGTGCGCCCCCGCCCGCTGCTCACCGGGCACGACCTGGTCCGCGCCGGCTATAAGCCCGGACCGGAGTTCAAGGAAATTCTGGCCGCAGTAGAAGACGCGCAGTTGGAAGGTCGGCTGGAGAGCCGGGAGCAGGCCATGGAGTTTGTCCGGCGGGAGTTTCCGGGAAGAGCAGACGGCTAAGGTCGCTGGGAACGGGGGCGGGAATCTGTAAAGTATGTGAAAGCCTGTTATCGCCAGCGATGAGGCGTTAATATTGCGCCTGAGCGGTCTAAACGCAGGCTGGGTGGCCCACTCAAGCCCGGTTTTGGCTTGAGTGGGATAGTTCCACAGCTGCACACAGCCTTCCCGCCGCTCG
>Ga0310811_10004391_pt1 | contig 17715 bp, 12 predicted proteins | sample YCmetagenome_FD_207642 | JGI IMG/M metagenome (GOLD analysis project Ga0310811, IMG submission 207642) | Soil microbial communities from experimental microcosm in Duke University, North Carolina, United States - YC | ecosystem: Engineered > Artificial ecosystem > Soil microcosm > Unclassified ...
TGGCGTCCCGTACGAGATTCGAACTCGTGTTACCGCCGTGAAAGGGCGGTGTCCTAGGCCTCTAGACGAACGGGACAGGCCGTATCCGTGCCGCGGTGCCGCTTTGCGGGCAGCACCATTGGCCGGGTGGCGCTGGGTAGCCGAGGCCAGGACGGGAATCAAGCCCCGGCCGTCGCATTCCTCCGCCGCGCGGCAGAAAAAGCGGCCACGGGCTTCGCGCCCACATGTCAGGCCCAGGCCGCGTCCTGCACCATGAAACTCGCGCTCACCGTGCCGTTCCATTCCTCGGCCCGGAGATGGCCCGCAAGGTGCAGCGGCCGATGCCCGCTATCCATCAGCGCCTCCGCCACCGGCCCGGCCTTGGCGCGGAAGAGCAGCGCCTTCAGCCGCCCACCGCCTTCGCCCTCGACCATGGCGCGGATCGTGGCACCGTCCTTGCCGATGCGGTCCGCCTTCATGACGCGGACATGGCTCACGACCAGCAGCGGCTCGTCATTGCCCTGGCCGAAGGGGGCAAGACGAAGAAGCTGTTCGGCCACCGGCACGGTGGCGCCGCGCGCCGTCAGCACGCCCTCCACCGAAAGGGCAGCGGCAGCAGGCATGTCGGCGGCGGCCGCCAGTCGGTCATTCAGGAAGGCGTGCAGCGCGGGCACCGCTTCTTGGAGGAGAGAGAAACCCGCCGCCATGGCATGCCCACCGCCACGCTCCAGAAGCCCGCTCTGCCGTGCGGCAAGGATCGCCGCGCCGATGTCGATGCCGGGCACGGAGCGGGCCGAGCCGGTCGCGCGGCCTTCGCCGAAGGCCATGACGCCGGCGGGCCGGTTGAACTTTTCCTTCAGCCGCCCGGCGACGATGCCGACAACGCCGGCATGCCAGCCCTCGCCGCCCACGAGCAGCACCGGGCAACCCGCCGCGATCTGCGCTTCCGCAAGCCGGATCGCCTCCTCCATCACGCCCAGTTCGATCTGCTGGCGCTGGCGGTTGACGCTGTCGAGCAGCTCGGCGATCTCGCGGGCCTCCTCGAGATCCTCGGTCAGCAGCAGCCGCAGGCCGAGACCCGAGTCGGAGACACGGCCGCCGGCATTGATGCGCGGCCCGAGCGCGAAACCGCAGGTCATGGCGGAGGGCACCCCCTTCGCCTGCGCGACCTCGAGCAGGGCCGCGATGCCCGGCCGCCCGCCGCGCGCCATGATGCGCAGTCCCTGCGCCACGAAGGCGCGGTTGAGGCCGGTTAGCGGCATCACGTCGCAAACCGTCGCCAGCGCCACGAGGTCGAGGAAGCGCATGAGGTCGGGGGCCGGCCGTGCCTCCGTAAAGAAGCCGTCCCGGCGCAGATGGCGCAGCAGGGCAACGGCCGTCAGGAAGGCAATGCCGGTCGCGCAGAGCATGCCCTGGCCCGAGCCACAGTCCAGCCGGTTGGGATTGACCGTCGCCAGGATGGTGGGCGGTGGACCTTCCGCCTTGTGATGGTCGAGTACCAGGATATCGACCGGGGTCGGCAGGGCCGCGAAAATATCGTGCGCTGCCGTGCCGCAGTCGACGCAGACGAGGAGGCGGGCGCCCTTCGCAATCAGGCCGGCAAGCGCCGGGACATTGGGGCCGTAGCCCTCCGTCGTGCGGTCGGGGATATGGGTGTGGACGACGCAGCCGAATCCGCGCAGCAACTCGGTCATCAGCGCGGTTGAGCAGGCGCCGTCAACGTCGTAGTCGCCGAAGACACCAATGGTCTCGCCGTGCTCCACCGCTTGCGCCAGCCGTGCCGCGGCATGATCCATGTCGGTCAGGGTCGAGGGGTCGGGCAGCAACGCGCGCAGCGTCGGCACGAGGTAATGCGTCGCCTCTTCCAGGCCGATGCCGCGGATGGCGAGCAGCCGGCCGACGATCTCGGGCAGTTCGAGCCTCTGGGCGAGGCCAAGGCCGAGATGCGGGGGCACCGCCAGCGCACCCGGCCGCCAGAGCCACCGCCTGCCGCTCACACTGGTCTCGACGCCGAGGACGAGATCGGGCGCCGCCTCGGACGGCGCCGAGACGAGCGCGCTCAGCGTCCGCTCTCCCCGAACCAGGCCATCATCGGGCCTGGGTCCAATGTTTGATCGCGAAGTCATGATGCGCTTCGACGAAACGGACGGTGCCCGATTTGCTGCGCATGACGACGGAATGCGTCACGGCGCCAGCGCCGCTGCGCAGCACGCCACGCAACATTGGACCGGCGGTCACCCCGGTCGCGGCGAACATCACGTCGCCACCGGCAATCTCATGGAGACCGTATTTACGGTTGGGGTCGGTGACGCCCATCGTCCGCGCCCGCTCGATCTGGCCCTCGTCCTCGTAGAGCAGGCGGCATTGCATCTGCCCGTTCATGCAGCGGAGCGCCGCCGCCGCAATGACACCCTCCGGCGCGCCGCCCGATCCGAGGTAGATGTCCACCCCGCTCAGCGGCAGGGCGGTCGCGATGCAACCGGCGACGTCGCCGGCTTCGATCAGCATGATGCGCGCCCCGGCCGCACGGCAGTCGGCGATGATCTCGTCGTGCCGCGGCCGGTCGAGCAGGCAGACGACGAGATCGGAGACATCCACCTTCTTTGCACGGGCAAGGTTGCGGAGGTTTTCGCCGGTCGGCGCGTCAAGGTCGACCACGCCCTGGGGCAGGCCGGCGCCCACCGCGATCTTCTGCATGTAGATGTCGGGGGCGTGCAGGAAGCGGCCCTTGTCGGCGAGCGCGATCACCGCCATGCCGTTGGCCGCACCCTTGGCGACGATTTCGGTACCCTCAAGCGGGTCGACGGCAATGTCCATCTCCGGGCCGCCCTGGCCGACCTTCTCGCCGATATAGAGCATCGGCGCCTCGTCCATCTCGCCCTCGCCGATGACGACCGTGCCGGAGATCAGCACGCTGTCGAAGGCATGGCGCATGGCCTCCACGGCGGCGCCGTCGGCGGCGTTCTTGTCGCCTCGGCCGATCCACTGGGCGGCCGCGATGGCTGCCGCCTCCGTCACGCGCACCAGTTCGAGCGCCAGGTTGCGATCGGTATGTTGCCGGGGAAGCTGGGCCATCGCGTGCTCCTTCAGGTTCTTTCGCGCGCAGGCCAAGCCTAGCTCAGGCGGCGCCGATTCGAGAAATCACGCAGGGCCGCGGCGGGCGCTTCAGGTAGCGCCGATGCGGATGAGGGCTGGCGGCTCCAGCACGCTGGACAGCGCCGCGATCTGGGCCACCGCCTTCATCATCGCGGCCTCCGTCGTCTCGTGAGTCACGAGGACGATGGGCACCGCCTCCCCCGGGGCACGGCCGTGCTGCAGCATGGATTGCAGCGAGACGCCGGTATCGCGCAGCACGGCAGTCACCTCCGCCATCACGCCCGGCCGGTCCAGCACCATCAGCCGCAGGTAATAAGCGCCGTGATGCGCCTCCATCGGCAGGATGGGCAGGGGGGTCAGCGCATCCCCCTCGGCGCCCCAGATTGGAGTGAGGCGGCCGCGCGCGATGTCGATCAGGTCGGCCACGACCGCCGAGGCTGTGGGGCCGGCACCGGCACCGCGGCCCATGAGCATGACGCGGCCGACGAAATCGCCCTCCGCCACCACGGCGTTGAAGACGCCGTCGACCTGAGCGATCTCCTCCCGCTCCGGCACCAACGCCGGATGGACGCGCATGGAAACGCCGTCGGCATGGCGGCTCGCGATGCCGAGCAGCTTGATGCGCATGCCGAGTTCACCGGCGAAGGCGATGTCGAGGGCGGAGATGCGGCGGATGCCCTCGACATGCAGCGCCGGGAAGTCGACCGGCTGGCCGAAGGCGAGGGCGCCGAGGATCGCGAGCTTATGGGCCGCGTCCACGCCGTCGATGTCGAAGGAGGGGTCGGCCTCGGCGTAGCCGAGCTTCTGCGCATCGGCGAGCACGTCGTCGAAATCCCGGCGCTGCTCGCGCATCACGGTCAGGATATAGTTGCAGGTGCCGTTGAGGATGCCGGAGACGGAGCGGATCTCGTTGGCGGCGAGGCCCTCGCGCAGCGCCTTGATGGCGGGAATACCGCCGGCCACCGCCGCCTCGAAGGCGAGCGGCACGCGATGGTCCTCAGCAAGCCGCGCGAGTTCGGCACCATGGAGTGCCAGTAGCGCCTTGTTCGCGGTCACAACCGGCTTGCCTGCGGCAATCGCCGCGCGCACAGCGGCGGCGGCGGGTCCGTCCGACCCGCCGATCACTTCGATCAGGACATCGACATCCGGGTCCCGCGCCAGGGACACGGGGTCTTCATGCCAGGTCAGCCCCTCCGTCGAGAGGCCGCGGTCCCGCGTCCGGTCGCGGGCCGAAACCGCTGTGACCGTCACCGGCCGCCCGGCGCGGGCGGTGATGATCGTCGCGTTCTGCCGGAGCAGGGAAAGGGTGCCGGCACCGACGGTGCCCAACCCCGCGATGCCGACGCGGAGCGGTTTATGGGGGTCGCTCATGCCATATCCTGTCAGGAAGACGCCTCGGGAGAGGCCGGGGGAAGGTTGCCATCCTGGCCAAGAAAGCTGCGGATGTTCCGCACGGCCTGGCGTAGGCGCTGGGTATTCTCGACAAGCGCGATGCGGACATGGCCGTCGCCATATTCGCCGAAACCGATGCCCGGGGCGACGGCGACATGCGCGCGCTCGAGCAGCAGTTTCGAGAAGTCGAGGCTGCCGAGATGGGCATAGCGCGCGGGGATCGGCGCCCAGGCGAACATCGAGCCTCGCGGGCTCGGCACCTGCCAGCCGGCGGCGGCAAGGCCGGGGATCAGCACGTCCCGTCGCTCGCGATAGAGGGCGCGCGCCGCATCCACGCAGTCCTGCGGGCCGTTGAGGGCGGTGACGGCGGCGACCTGGATCGGCGTGAAGGCGCCATAGTCGAGATAGGACTTCATGCGGGTCAGCGCCGTGACCAGCCGCTGGTTTCCGGCGGCGAAGCCCATGCGCCATCCCGGCATGGAATAGGTTTTCGACAGGCTGGTGAACTCGACCGTCACATCCTTCGCCCCTTCCACCTGCAGCACCGAGGGCGGCGGCTCGCCCTCGAAATACAGCTCGGCATAGGCAAGGTCGGAAAGGATGAAGAATTCGTGGCTGCGGGCGAGTTTCACGAGTTCCTTGTAGAAGTCGAGGGTCGCGAGATGCGCCGTCGGGTTCGATGGGAAGTTCACGATCAGCGCCGTGGGCTTGGGCACCGAATGGCGCACGGCGCGGTCGATCGCGCGCAGCATCTCGTCGTCCGGGGTCGCCGGGATGGAGCGCACGGTGGCACCGGCGATGATGAAGCCGAACTGATGGATGGGGTAGGAGGGGTTCGGCACCATGATGGTGTCGCCCGGAGACGTGATGGCCGCGGCGAGGTTCGCGAGACCCTCCTTGGAGCCGAGGGTCGCGATCACTTCGGTCTCGGGGTCGAGCGTCACGCCGAAGCGGCGCTGGTAGTAGCCGGCGAGCGCCCGGCGCAGGCCGGTGATGCCGCGGCTGACGGAATAGCGGTGGGTGCGCGGGTCCTGCACCGCTTCCACGAGCTTCGCCACGATATGCGGCGGCGTTGGGCTGTCCGGGTTGCCCATGCCGAGATCGATGATGTCGGCGCCCTCGGCGCGTGCCGCAGCCTTGGCCTTGTTGACGACCGCGAAGACGTAAGGGGGCAAGCGACGGATGCGGTGGAATTCTTCGGTCATGGTTTCTGGCCCGGCAGGGAGAGGACGACAGTACGGCGGGGGTGAAGCCGTTACGCCCAAACCCCCGCCGGCTCAATCACCGAAACGTCAATCCACCAATCGCGCGAGGCCGCCCTGGCCCTGGGCTTCCGCGGTTGTCACGAGGCGGCTCATGGGGACGCCGTTCGCCATCAACTGCACGGTGATGGCGCGTGCGCGTTCCAAAGCGAGCGGCATGGCCGCCGCCTGCACCCCGACCGCGGTCGCCGTTGCACTGCCGAAGCCGGTGATCGCAATGCGATTGCCCTGCCGCGCCTGGGCAAGATCGCGGAGCGCGCGCTGCATGGGGGGACTGAGAATCGCGGACCCCGGCGCGAAGGTGATGGGCACGGGCGCCACGTCCGGCAGCGGAGCGGGGGGAACATAGGGTGCGGGCTGCGGCACTGCTTTCGGCGGCGTGTAGGTGGAGGGTGTGGCCGAAATCGCGAAGCCCGGCACGTTGGCAGGCGCCGGCACGCTGGTCGGCACCGGCGGCGGATGCGCCTCGTCCGGCTGGGCGACCGGGCCGAGCGCCCCGGGAACGCTGAGGCCATTATTCGCGTCAAAGGTCTTGTAACGGGTCTCCGCCTGTCCGGCGGCGTTCACGGGCACTTCGCCGGGACCTTTGCTGCCCGGGGCTGCGCTGGAGGTATCGAGGGTGACAGTGCTGCCGGATCCCGGGGCCCGGGTGGCGGCGGCCGTGGCCGCGGCCGCAACGGTTGCGGGCGGAGGGGCCGAGGCCTGAGAGCCGGCAGGGCCGGGGGCTGCCGCCAGGCGGCGGATCGCATCCTGATCAGCGGTGGAAGGGGCAGCCGCAGCTGTCGCCGCAGGTGTCGCCGGCGCCGGCACCGGCTTCGCGGCCGCCAGGGTCTGAGTCTGAGCCGGCGTTTGGCCCGGCGCCGAGGGCAGGGTCGGGATCGGATTGTCAGTGGCATATTGATGCGCCGCGGCACCCTGGGAGGCGAGGGTTGCTTGCAGGTCGCGCCACTCCCAGTCCGGCATGCCGGCCGGGCGGGCGGGCGCATTGGCGATATGGGGATAGGGTGCATTGGCCTTGGGCGGCGGCGGCCGGTCGCGCGCGATTGCGCCACCTTCCAGTCCATGCCACCAACTCACCGGATTGATGGCCTTGGGCGTCGCGCTGCAGCCCGCGAGCAGCAGCAGAAGGACCGTCGCCGACGCCGCGGATCTCCGCGCGTTTGCACCCCCGCTGGCAGTCCTGACTATGGGTTGAACCCGGCCGCACCGGGGCATACCCTCTGATTCGGTTGGAAACATACGGCGCATGTCCTTCAAGGCGGGGCCTGATCTAACCCAAGCGAACAAAGCCGCAAAGGATCGTATCATGGCGGATAGCGAGAAACCGGACCCCCAGGATATCCGCCTGCCTGATCCGGAGCTCGTCCGGCGGACCATGACCGACATTGCCGAACGATCCCAGCGCATCATGGTGGGGTGGCTGAAGCGCCAAGGTGCGGAGAAGGCGGAGAGCGGGCGCGGGCAGGCCGATCCCCTCAATATCGGCGCCGCCTTCCTTGAGATGACGGCCCGCCTCATGTCCAACCCTGCGCGCCTGATGCAGGCGCAGCTGGGTCTGTGGCAGGACTATATGTCTCTTTGGCAGAACACCACGCGCCGCATCATGGGGATCGAGACCGAGCCCGTGATCGAGGCCGATCCGCGCGACCGGCGCTTCAAGGACGGCGCCTGGCAGGACAACGAGATCTTCGACTTCATCAAGCAGAGCTACCTGCTCTCCGCCCGATTCGTACAGGAAGTGGTGAAGGATGTGGACGGGCTGGACCCCAAGGTGGCCCAGAAGGTCGATTTCTATTCCCGCCAGTTCGTCGACGCGCTCAGCCCGAGCAACTTCGTCATGACCAATCCTGAGGTCCTGCGCCGCACGGTGGAGACCGGGGGCGAAAATCTCCTCAAGGGGCTGACCAACCTGCTCACCGATCTCGAGCGCGGGCGGGGCAAGCTCCATATCCGCATGACGGATACGGAGGCATTCAAGCTCGGCGAAAACATCGCGACGACGCCGGGCAAGGTCGTCTGGCAGACGCCGCTCATGCAGCTCATTCAGTATGCGCCGACCACCGAGACGGCGCTGAAGCGGCCGCTCCTCATCATTCCGCCCTGGATCAACAAGTTCTACATCCTCGATCTCCGTGCCAAGAACAGCTTCGTGCGCTGGGCGACCGCCCAGGGGCATACCGTCTTCATGGTCAGCTGGGTCAATCCGGACGAGGACCTCTCGAACAAGGATTTCGAGGATTACATGAGCGAGGGCATCCTCGCCGCCCTCGATGCGATTGAGACCATCACCGGTGAGCGCGAGGTCAATGCCATCGGCTATTGCCTCGGCGGCACGTTGCTCGCCTCGACCCTTGCCTGGATGGCGGTCAAGAAGGATCGCCGCATCAAGTCGGCGACCTATCTGGTGACGCTGCTCGATTTCGCCGAGGCCGGGGAACTCGGCGTCTTCATCGACGAGCAGCAGATCCAGGCGCTGGAAGAGCGCATGAACAAGCGCGGCTATCTTGAAGGCGCGGAGATGGCGCAGACCTTCAACATGCTGCGCGCCAACGACCTCATCTGGTCTTTCGTGGTCAACAATTACCTGCTCGGCAACGAACCCTTTCCCTTCGACCTGCTCTACTGGAACAGCGACAGCACCCGCATGCCGGCGGCGATGCACAGCTTCTACCTGCGCAACATGTATCAGCGGAACAAGCTGCGGGAGCCGGGCGGCATTACGCTGGGCGGGGTGCCGATCGACCTTGGCCGGGTCAACCTGCCGATCTACATGCTGGCGGCGCGCGAGGATCACATCACGCCTTGGAAGTCGACCTATTCCGGCCTGAAATACATGAAGGGCCAGAAGCGCTTCGTGCTCGCGGCCTCCGGCCATATCGCAGGCGTCGTCAACTCGCCCGACTCGGGCAAATATAGCCATTGGGTGGCGAACGAGACGCCGGAGACGGCCGAGGCCTGGGAAGAGACCGCCACCGAGATCGCGGGCTCCTGGTGGCCGGACTGGCAGCGCTGGATTACCCGCCTGTCGCCCGAGACGGTGCCGGCCCGGACCGTGGGTGAGAACGTCACCGTGATCGAAAGCGCGCCCGGTTCCTATGTGAAGGTGCGGGCGTGAGAGCCGTGGCTACCCTGCCTGGGCGGCCGCGCCCGCCGTAAGCGATTCGCCGGGCGCCTGCCGGAATTTTACCGCGTAGGTCCCGAAGCGGCCGACGAAGATGCCCGTGCAGAAGCCGCCGACGACAAGGGTGACCAGCAGGAACGTGGTTTCCCGGGCAAGCGTCGGGTCCGTCGCCACCACATAGGCCACGGCATATTTCAGGACGAAGATGAGGAGGATAAGGGGCAGAACCGTCCGATCTCCTTCGAGCCCGATCAGCCAGCGCGGGTGATCGGCGCGCACTCGGGCCTGGCGGACCAGGGCAAAGCCCAGGGCCGTGCCTGCCAGCAGGCCAATGAGCCACACCGGCAGCATCGGGACGGTGATGGCCTTGTTGGTGGCGATCCCCTCGATATCGAGGCCAGCGAAGAGCACCGGCAAGATGGCGAGGCGCCACAGCGGGACGACATTGGCACTTCGCGCGGCGATTCCCCGCCGGATCAGCACGTAGAGGACCAGATAGACCCACCAGGGCGTGTGCTTGAGAGCCTCGATGATTGTGTTCACGCGTGTTGCCTCCCCGCGCCTGGTTGTCGGCGATCGTTCGTTGGGTTGTAGGTCGAAACTATTGGGATTTCAAAAGGGAAGGCGGCCCGTGACGGGCGGCATCGCTCTCCTGTAGAAGCGCTGCATGATCGCTGACCTCATCGCCCTTCTCCTTGGCCTCATCGGCCTCATCCTCGGTATCGCCGCTTTTTTCACGGCGCGCGCGCAGGGGGCAGGCCGAGAGGATGCGGCCGAACGCCTGCGCCTCCAGTCAGAGCAGATCCTGGCCGGGCTGCGCACCGAGCAGGAGACGTCCCGCAGCCAGCTAGCCGCGACCGAGCGCGGGCTGACCGCCGCCATCCAGACCGGGACCACCGGCGCGCTGACCAAAGCCTTCGAGCAGATCACCGCTGCCACCGCTGCGGTTTCCGCCTCGATGGACGCCATGCGGCAGTCGGCCGTCGAGGAGCAGCGCAGAATAGGCACGACGCTCGACCAGCAGCTCACCACGCTGCGCGAGAGCAATGAGAAGCGGCTGGCCGAGATGCAGGCGACGGTGAACGAACAGCTGCATGCGGCGGTCGAGAAGCAGATGGAGCAGAGCTTCGCCCGCGTCGTTGACCAGTTTACTGCCGTGCAGAAGGCCTTGGGCGATGTGCAGGCGGTGACGGCCCAGATCGGCGACATCAAGCGCCTCTTCAGCAACGTCAAGACGCGTGGCGGTTGGGGCGAGGCGCAGCTGCACGCCATGCTGGAGGATGTGCTGCCCGCAGGCAGTTTCGAGGCCAACCGCAAGCTGCGCGAGGATACCGACGACATGGTGGATTTCGCGGTCGCCATGCCGATGCGCGGCGGGGCGAAGGTCTGGCTGCCGGTCGATGCGAAATTCCCGGTCGAGGATTACGAGCGCCTCATCGCGAGCGCGGAAGCGGGAGACGCCGAGGGCGAGCGCGCGGCGCGGCGCGGCCTCGAACGCCGGCTGCGCGATGAATGCCGCAAGATCCACGAAAAATACATCAACCCGCCGGTGACGGTGGAATTCGGCGTGCTCTATCTCGCGACCGACGGGCTCTATGCGGAAGTCGCCCGCGTGCCCGGGTTGATCGAGGAGATGAGCCGCGAATGCCGGGTGATGATCCTGGGACCCAGCCTATTTCCTGCGCTCCTGCGCACGGTCCAGCTCGGCCATGTCACGCTGGCGCTGGAAGAGAAGGCCGATCAGATCCGCAGCCTGCTCGGCGCCACGAAAACCGAAATGACGAAGATGGATGTCGTGCTCGGCAAGCTCGCCAAGAGCGCCAGCACCATGTCGAACACGATCGAGCAGGCACGCACCCGCGCGCGTGCCGTCGGGCGCAAGCTCAGAACGCTTGAGACGGTTGAGGGCGAGAGAGCGGACGAGCTCCTCGAACTCGAGACCGAATTTCCGGCCATCCAATCCGAGGAGCCCTGATCCTGACCTTCGCTCAGAACCGGTAGCCGAGACCGACGCCGACCACCGTCGGGTTGAGGGCAGTCTTGGCCGAGACATGGCCGACCGCACTGTCGATATTGGCGGTCGTATTCAGGAACATCTGCTTCGCATCGAAATTCGCAAACCAATGACCCGAAAAGTTGTAGTCGAAACCGACGTCCAGGGTCGGGCCGGCGGTCGTGCTCAGGCTAAATTTCTGGATCGTCGGCTCTGCGGCGCTGGTCGCGTAGAAGAAGGCGACCGTAACGCCAAGGCCGACATAGGGGCTGAAGCGATCATCGGGCAGGAAATGGTATTGCACGGTCAGGGTCGGCGGCAGCACCCAGGCGCTCCCGACATCGACATGGCCGAGCGACGTGTCACCCGCGGAGATACGGTGATGGGTGCTGGCCGCGATCAACTGGAGCGCCCAGTGATTGGTCAAAAAATAGGTACCCGTCAGTTCCGGAGACACGCCGCCGCTGGCATTCACCTGGCCGCCGATCGGGGTGATGCTGCTGGAGAAGGTCTGCGGGATCACGCCGATCACACTCAGACTCGCCTCGAAGGTACCGGCCTTTTTGGGCGTCGGCGCCGGGCTGAAAAAGCCCGTGTTGTTCTGTTGCAAATTCACCGATTGCGCTCGGGCGGTGCCCGGAAAAGCCGCAAGTGCCGCGAGCGCGATGCCGCCCAAGCCCACCATTGCCAACCGCTTCATGGCGATTCTCCATCCACGTGATATGACGGGATGAAGTCAGTCTTGCAGGCGCAAATCCTTGATCGAGCGCAAAGAGCAGTCATGCTGCGCTGCAACGCAGCCATCGACGGAGCGCGCAGCGACTTGCCCATGCGAATGTTGCGGCGTCGTGTTGAAATAGTCCGAGGCTGGAGTAGTCTCCGCCGATGCCGCTGTATGAAAAGTTAATGAAGGACCGCAGAAAGCCGCAGTCAGCTTCGCATTAAGCGAATATTTAAGGTTTGGCCGTACCTCCGGTCTGGACCCCACTGCGCTTTGCCGGCCCGGGAGGCTGCTCTGACCAAGGACTCTCAACAGGACGAGGATATCGACGCCCGCTATTTCGACGCGGCCTTCTATCTCGATACCTATCCCGACATCCGCCAGGCCGGCGTCGACCCTTTGCACCATTATCGCCATTGGGGGGCTTTCGAAGGGCGCGATCCCAACCGCTTCTTCTCGACCTCCTGGTATCTGCTGCAAAACCCCGACGTGCTGGAGGCGGGCATCAACCCGCTGCACCATTTCGTGCTCTTCGGCTTGCGCGAGGGGCGCAACCCGCATCCCAATTTCGACCTGCACTTCTACGTCAATCAAGTGCCGGAGGCGGCGGCGGACCCGCTGCTTTACCATCTGCGCACGGGCCATGCGCAGGGACTGCCGACCGAGCGGCAGTTCCGGCTCGAGGACGCCATGCCCGCAGGCGGCCCGCTGCTTGCTCCGCCCGCGGGACTTCGCGTCGATGTTGTGGTGCCGGTCTATCGCGGCCTCGCACAGACCAAGCGCTGCCTGACCAGCCTGCTGCGGGATCCGCTTCCCGGCCTCGGCGGGCCGCTCCATCGCATCATCGTGGTGGACGATGCCTCGCCGGAACCCGCGCTCTCCCGGTATCTCGACAGGCTGGCCGCCCGCCGCTTTATTCATCTCCTGCGTAATCCGCGCAATCGCGGCTTCGTCGCCTCCGTCAATCGCGGCATCAAGGCCGCCGGCCGGCACGACGTGGTCCTGCTCAATGCCGATACCGAGGTTCCGGCCGGCTGGCTCGCCCGTCTTGCTGGCCACGCCTACAGCCACCCCAGGGTCGCGACCGTCTCCCCCTTCTCGAACAACGCGACCCTCTGCTCATACCCTTCTGTGCCGGGGGGGCCGCTGGCCTTCGGCGAAAGCCTGGCGCGGATCGACGCCGCCTGTGCCGCCGCCAATGCCGGCCGTGCGGTGACCGTGCCGACGACCGTCGGCTTCTGCATGTATCTGCGACGGGACGCGCTCGACGCGGTCGGCGTGCTGGACGAGAAATCCTTCGGTCGGGGCTATGGCGAGGAGAACGACTATTGCATGCGGGCGGCGGCGGCCGGCTGGCGGCATCTGCTCGCCTGCGATCTTTTCGTCTATCACGAGGGGGAGGTAAGCTTCGGCGCCGAGGCGCCGGAGCGTCTGGCGGCTCAGGCTCTGCTCGACAAGCGTTGGCCGGAATATCGGGACCGTGTCGGCGTCCATATCCGGCTGGACGAGGCGCGGCCCTATCGCTTCGCCACTACCCTGCAGCTCTTCGCGACCAACGGCCTTCCCACGATTCTCATGGTGCAGCACGCCTATGAGGGCGGAATCGGCCAATATGTCCGCAGCTTGGCGGAACGCGCCCAGGGCCGCGCCAATATTCTTCTGCTCCGCGCCACCATGGACGGGCGGGGCATCCGCCTCGCTGTGCCGGCCGCGCCCGGCCATCCCGATTTCTTTATTCCATTTCCAGAGTTGGAGATGCCCAAAGAGGAGAGGGGGGAGGCTCGCGATCCGTTGCTGGTCGAGCAGGAGGGGCGGGCCGCGCTCCTCGCCGATCTTCTCCGCCTGCTCGCGCCGTTGCGCATCGCCCGTGTCCATGTCCAGCACTGGGTCGGGCTGAAACTCGACCTCCAGGCGCTGATCCGCGCGCTGGCCGTGCCCTTCGACGTCACGATCCATGACTGGTTCGCCATCTGCCCGCGAATCAACCTGCTGCCGGTGGCGGACGGCCCCTCGTGTGGCGAGCCTGAGCCTGCCGCTTGCGACCGCTGCATCCAGATGCGGGATGACACGGTGGCGCACGACATCATCGGCTGGCGCGCCGAGCATGCGTGGCTGCTGCGGCTCGCTGACCGCGTGCTCTGCGCGACGCCGGACAGCATCGAGCGTCTCGCGCGCTACGGCCTCGCCGCCCGGGCGGTGCTGGCACCGGTCGAGGCGATGCCCGACCGGGTGCCGCCCTGTCCCACGCCACGCCCCTCGCCCAAGCCCCTGCGGGGGCGCGCCGCCGTGAGGCCGCTGCGCGTCGCCGTGCTCGGCGTGCTCGCCGACCACAAGGGCGCGCCGCTGGTCACGGCACTTGCCGAGACGGCCGAACCGGGCCGCATCGCGATCACCCTGATCGGCAAGGCAGAGCGGTCCATTCCGGCCGCCGCGCGCCATGCGCTGAGCGAAACCGGCGCCTATGAGCCGGAGGAATTGCCCGCGCTGATCGACCGGGTGGACCCCGAAGTGATCTGGTTTCCCGCTGGCTGGCCGGAGACCTGGAGCTATACGCTGACCCAGGCGATCCTTTCGGGCCGACCCATCCTTGCCTCGGATATCGGGGCTTTCCGGGTCCGGCTTGCCGCCCATCCGCGGGCGCGGCTGATCGCCCCCGGTGCCAGACCCGAGGAAGCGCTCGCGGCCATGGTGGACTTGGCCCGCAGAGCTTCCGCCGCGCGCGGGCAGGCGAGCCGCCCGGCACCGGCCCGGATTGCCGCTGATTTCTACGACGACGCCTATCACGCGCCACTTCTGGCGCGGTCGGGGACCGCGTCGCGGGACAGTGTCACCGATCTCCGCGCGGCGGGCAGGCTCGCCGTGGTCCTTGTCCCCGAGCGGCTCGATGTCGGCACCATGGGTGCCTGCGCCTATATCCGTGCGCTCCTGCCGCTCTCGCACCCGCTGGCTGGAGCCGAGGTCGAGGTGACGATTGCCGACGCGGCGGAGGCGCTGCGTCTGCGGCCCGATCTCTTCCTCGTCCATCGCCATGCGGTGCCCGAGGAGGCGGAGGCCGTGGCGCTCCTCGCTCATGCGAAACGCTTCGGCATTCCGCTGCTCTATGACCTGGACGACGATCTCGCGGGCCTGCCGGCCGACCATCCGGAGGCGGAGCGGCTGCGGCCACGCAATGCGGCGGTCATCCGTCTGCTCGCCGGAGCCGACCGCGTGCATGTCTCGACGGCGTTGCTCGCGGAGCGCGTGACCCCGTTCGTGCGCGGCGGGCGCGCCCATGTCGATGTCGTGCCGAATGGGCTGGACGAGCGGCTATGGCTTGCCCAGGGCGGCGCTGCCCCGCTGTCGCCCCACCCGCTGGCCGCTGCCGGCGTGCAGCCCGGTCCGGTTCGTCTCCTCTACATGGGCACCGCGACGCACGGCGCCGATCTCGACCTCATTCTGCCCGCGCTCACCCGCCTGCACGAGACGTTCGGCGAGCGGATCGCGATCGATCTGGTCGGGGTTTTGCCGCCAGGGGATTTGCCCGCCTTCGTAAAACGCGTCGATGTGCCACGCCGGGCCGGACTGACCTATCCGGCCTTCGTCGCCTGGCTGACCGACCGGCAGCGGCGGCAGCCCTGGTCCATCGGCCTCGCCCCGCTGGTGGACAGCGCCTTCAACCGCTGCAAGTCGCCGATCAAGATGCTGGATTATGCGGCCCTCGGTCTTGCGACGGTCGCGTCGGACATCGCGGCCTACAATGCGCTGGGCGGCTGCGATCTCGCCGCACCCCCGGGCCTCGTGGAGGAGGGGAAGGGGGTGCTGCTCGCGGCCAGCGAGGCGGACTGGTTCCATGCTCTGGCGCGCCTCGTGCGCCGGCCGGAGGAGCGGCTACGCTTGGCGGAATGGGGCAGGGCGGCCCTTGTGGAGCAGGGCACGCTCGCGGCCCAGGGGACCTTGCGGCGCGCGTTGCTCGGCCGGCTTGCCGGCAGAACCCGGCTGATGCAAACGGCGGCGCCCGAGATAATTCCGGACGCGCGGCCGGCGGAAGCGCGGCCGGCAGCGGCGCCTGGTGCCGGGGTTCGAAAGCGCCGCACAACTCAGCCCGCGTGACGGCGTTTCCAGGGTTGGGTTAGGACAGGGAAACCCCGCCGCGCCGGAGGATCACTGCGTGCCCTCAAGCCTCCTTCTTTTGCCCGCCTTTCTGCGCCGTGGTCCGTCCGCGGATCTGCGTCGCGGGCGGGATGACCCCGGCCAGGGCCGCGTCACCAATACCGAACTGTTCTTCGACCTCGTCTTCGTCTTCGCGGTAACGCAACTCTCCCACTCGCTGCTGCCGGAACCGGGCCTGTGGCCGGTTTTGCACGCCTTGCTGCTGTTCGGGGCGGTCTGGTGGATCTGGATCGATACCGCCTGGGTCACGAACTGGCTCGATCCGGACAGGCCCGCCGTCCGCCTCATGCTGCTCGTCTTGATGGCGGGCGGGCTTGTCATCGCCGCCTGCATTCCGCGTGCCTTCGCCGAGCGCGGCTTGGCCTTCGCGCTCTGTTACGCGGGCATGCAGATCGGCCGCGCGCTGTTCACCCTCTGGGCGTTGGCCGGCCGCAGCCCGGCCAATGTCCGGAACTTCCAGCGCATTACCGTTTGGGCGACGGCCGGCGCTGTCTTCTGGATTGCCGGTGGCTTCGCACAGGGAGAGGCGCGCTTCGTCCTTTGGGTGGTGGCGCTCGCTCTCGATCTCGGCTCGGCCTGGGCGGGATTCTGGGTGCCCCGTCTCGGCCGCTCGACCACGACCGATTGGGATGTCGACGGCGCCCATATGGCGGAGCGCTGCGCTGCTTTCGTGCTCATCGCACTCGGCGAATCCATTACCGTCACCGGCGCCTCCTTCTACGAAGCGGCCTGGACAAAGCCGCTTCTGGCGAGCTTCCTGGCGGCCTTCCTCGGTACCGCCGCGATGTGGTGGATCTATTTCGACACCGGCGCGGAACATGGCAGCCGCCGCATCGCGGCTGCCGCCGATCCCGGCCATCTCGCCCGCGTCGTCTATACCTACCTGCATGCGGTGCTCATCGCGGCGATCATCCTCGGCGCAGTCGGGGACGAGCTGACGCTGCACGAACCGGAGGCTGCCTCCCACGGGGCGGCTCTCGCCGTCACGCTCGCAGCGCCCGTGCTCTATCTGCTCGCCACTCTCGCCTTCAAGGGCGTGGTCATGGGTCGGCCGCCACTCTCCCATCTGGTCGGGCTCGGCCTCATGATTCCGCTGGGCTATGTCGCGGTGGGGCAGCCCCTGTTGCTCGTCAACTTCGCGACCAGTCTGGTCCTTATCATCGTCGCGATCTGGGAGAACCGGTCCTTCGCGCGCGGGGCCCGAGAGGTCGTTTGATACCTCAGCCGAGCACCGTTAGAACGACCGATGACGATGCGCGAATGCGAAGGGTTCAGATGCAGATCGAATGGACTGATGGCGAAGAGAGCTTCGCCGACCGGGCGGCCAAGCATGTCGCGGCACGCTTTGCGGACAAGCCGACGCAGACGGTCGCCCTTCCCACCGGCATGACGCCGGTCGGCCTCTACCGCCGCCTGCTCGCGCTGGAAGCGGCAGGCGCCATCCGCCTCGGCGCCGCCCACTACTTCAATCTCGATGAATATGTCGGCGTGCCGCAGGCGGACAGCCACAGTTTCGCAGCATTCCTGCACCGTCACTTCCTGGATCAGGCGGCGATCGCGCCTGGTCAGGTCCGCCTCCTGCAGGGTGACGCGCCGGACATTGCGGCCGAAGCGCAGGCGCATGACGCAGCTGTCGCGGCGCAGGGCGGGCTTGATCTCGCAATCCTCGGCCTCGGCGCCAATGGTCATATCGCCTTCAACGAGCCGGGGGCTAGCTGGGATGCGACGACCCATGTCGTACCGCTGACGGAAGAAACGCGCGCCGCCAATGCCGCCTATTTCGCGGATGCTTTCACCGTGCCGAGCGAAGGTGTCACGATGGGTATCGGCATGCTCCGCGCCGCGCGCCATATCCTGCTCATGGTCTCGGGCGCCTCCAAGGCGCAGGCGTTAGAGGCCTTCCTCGCCGGTCGGCCGGACCCCTCCTGGCCGGTGACCGCACTCTGCGGGCATCCCTCCGTCACCCTGGTGGCCGACAGTGCTCTGAGGCGTGGATGATGCG
>Ga0310811_10004392_pt1 | contig 17715 bp, 16 predicted proteins | sample YCmetagenome_FD_207642 | JGI IMG/M metagenome (GOLD analysis project Ga0310811, IMG submission 207642) | Soil microbial communities from experimental microcosm in Duke University, North Carolina, United States - YC | ecosystem: Engineered > Artificial ecosystem > Soil microcosm > Unclassified ...
ATGATGCGTTCAGTGCTGGGGCGTCCCTTTTTTGTGCGGTCACGCTGATTCGTCACACATCTGTGGATGTGCTTCAAACCAGTGCTAAACGCGACTCGTTCGGCCGGAGTTCCTGAGGCAGTGCTGCGGAGGTCTCGCGCTTGTGGCGCGGGTTAGAGCAAACAGCTTTCAAGTGAAAAGCGCGCCTTTTGCGACACTGCGTGATGGGCAACACACAAAAGGCCATAGAACCTCTTTGAATTGCAAAGAGGGAACGATACGTTACTGCGTTGCACAATTCCGGTCAAGTCCAACCGACAAAAATACGTTTGAAATCAAGGATTTTTGGCAAAAATTGCCGTCAGTGAGGCTTTTTTGCTAGCATGCCTGCTGTTTTGAAAACCGCGGCCGCCATCGGCGGCCGTCATCGCAACGTCCCGGGCAGCCCCATCGCGGTGCTGCATTTAATGGCAACTGATCAAGAACTCTCGGATTTTCTGGAAAGCGTGGAGCGGCGCGCCTTCAAGCAGGCAGCCTACGCGGTCCGCAAGGATGAAGCGGCGCTCGATATTGTGCAGGATGCAATGATCAAGCTGGCCGAACGCTACGGCGACAAGCCGGCGGCAGAATTGCCGATGCTGTTCCAGCGCATTCTGCAAAACACGATCCATGATTACTTCCGGCGCGAAAAGGTACGCAATTCGTGGGTCAGCCTGTTTTCCAGCTTCGGCAACAGGCAGGACGAACAGGAAAATTTTGACGCGTTGGACATGGTCGAAGCGGAAGACGGCAGCTACGGAGCCGAATCCGGCATGGACAAACTGGAGCGCAAACAGGTGCTCGATTTGATCGAGCAGGAGATCGAAAAACTCCCTGCCCGTCAACGCGAAGCCTTCCTGATGCGTTATTGGCAGGACCTGAACGTGGCAGAAACCGCAGTCGCGATGGGGTGCTCCGAAGGAAGCGTGAAAACCCACTGTTCGCGTGCCACCCACGCCTTGGCCCAGGCGCTCAAGGCCAAAGGAATTTATTTATGAATACCAAAGATCTGGCCTTCGCCTATAAGGTGCGGCACGCACTGGATGAAAGTACGCAGGATATTCCGGCATCGGCCGCAGAACGTCTTGCAAAAGCGCGGGAAATTGCCCTGTCCCACAAAAAGCAGTCTGCTGCTGCCCCGGCCGTGGCGCCTCGCGCCGCGCTTGCCGGCGCTGGGATGCCATCCATCCAGTCGCAACCGCTTCGCGCCTGGTTGGGTCGCGCGAGCTTTATCGTACCGCTGGTGGTACTGGTGCTCGGCTTGATCGGTATTCACCAGGCAGAAAAACGCCAGCAATTGATGGACGCCGCTTCGATCGATGCGGAAGTGCTGACGGACGAACTGCCGCTGTCGGCTTACCTGGACCACGGCTTTGACGCTTATCTCTCCAAGGGATCGAACTAGGCATGGCGAGGATTCTTTCCATGAATGGTTGGGCGCGTTTTCGGATCATGGCCGGCGTTGCGGTGTTGGCGGCTGTCGTCGGCACTGTTGTCGTACATGCGGCAGATGGAGCGGCGCCTGCTGCCTCGCCAGTGCTGCCCGCAGCCCCGGCGGCGCAGCCAAACCCGCCCAAAGCGGTTGCCAAACGCACGCCATCGCGGAATGCGGCCAAACCCTACTGGAATGAACTAAGCACCGCGCAACAATCCGCCTTGGCGCCGCTGGCGCCAGAATGGAACAAGCTCGATCCTTTTCGCAAGGAAAAGTGGCTGGAGCTAGCCAATAAATATCAGACGATGTCGCCTGCCGAGCAATCGCGCATGCAGGAGCGCATGCGTGACTGGGTACATCTGACCCCCGAGCAGCGCCGTACGGCACGCCAGAACTATCGGCGCGTCAAGAAGCTGCCGCCCGAACAGCGTTCCGCGCAATGGGAGCAATATCAGCAACTGCCGGACGAAAAGAAAAAGCAGCTGGCCGCGAGCGCGCCTGCGAAGCGGCAAATCGTGAATCCGCCGCTGCTGCACAACAAGGCGACACAATTGAAACCGACCGGCAAGCCGATTCCTGCCAAGCAGCCGCTGCCGACACAGGAAGGTATCCAGGCCTCGTCGCAACAATCGGCGCCAGCCGTACCAGCGGCATCTCAGGCAACCGCCCCCGTTCCTGCGCCTGGTGCGCCGGACTATCCCTGATCCCGCATGCCGTTTTCAACCGACGTTCCAAGCATCAAACGCCGCCTGACCGTCATGCTGTATGAAGGCGTGCTGCTGTTCGGCGTGCTCGCCATCGCAGGCCTGCTGTTCGGCATCCTGCTCCAGCAACGCAACGCGCTCTATCTACGCCATGTACTGCAGTACTGGCTGTTCCTGGTGCTCGGCGTGTATTTTGTGTGGTTCTGGATGCGCGGCGGCCAGACGCTGCCGATGAAAACATGGCGCATCCGGCTGGTGACCGTACAAGGGAACCCGCTTAACGCGAAGCGCGCATGCGCGCGTTATCTGCTGGCCTGGCTCTGGTTCGTTCCGGGCCTTGCCATCGCCTGGGTACTTGATGCGCATGGCTGGACCGCGGTCTGTATCGGCGCAGCAAACGTCCTCGCATGGGCATTGACTGCCCGTATCCATCCAAGCCGGCAATTTCTGCATGACCGCATTGCGGGCACCCAGCTGATCAACGTAGCCAAAAATCCGCAAGGCTGATTGCCGCAACGCCCCGCCCGACAAACGATACACTGCTGTCAATGAAATCTCTTTGCGTCTACTGCGGCTCATCCTTTGGCAAGGATCCGGTTTACACGGATGCAGCACGCATGCTTGCAAAGGAAATGGTCGCGCGCGATATCGGCCTAGTATACGGCGGCGGCAAAGTCGGGCTAATGGGGGTGATCGCTGACGAAGTGCTGAAACTCGGCGGCGCTGCCATCGGAGTGATTCCGCAGGCGCTGTTCGACAAGGAGGTGGGCCATACCGGTCTGACCGAGTTGCACGTCGTACAGAATATGCACGAACGCAAGGCGCTGATGGCGGAGCTGGCAGACGGTTTTGTCGCGCTGCCCGGCGGCATCGGCACGCTGGAAGAACTGTTCGAAATCCTGACCTGGGCACAACTCGGTTTTCACCAAAAGCCGGTCGGCGTGCTGAATGTGAATGGCTTCTATGATGGCCTGATCGCCTTCCTGAACATGCAGGTGACGCAGGGCTTCGTCAAGGATCGGCAGGCGGCACTATTACTCCACGAGGCGAGCTCACCTGTCCTGCTGGAGCGCATGCAGCGGTACGTGCCACAGCAGAGTACCAAACTGCAGGATGCGCTGGCAGCGCAGCAGCTGTTCAAGTAGCGCTGCGAACGGCGTGACCTAGCAACTTACGCGTCCAGCGCCTGCCGAAAATCCTCTACCAGATCGTCGGTATCTTCGATGCCGATCGATACTCTGATCAGCGATTCCGCAATTCCCATGCTGGCCCTGCGCTCCTGCCCCATTTCATAAAAGATCGTGTGTGCAACGGGAATCACCAGCGTGCGCGTGTCGCCCAGGTTGCTGGCCGAAACAGCAAGGTTCAGACGGTTCAAGTAATCGAAGCAATCGATGCTGTCTTTCAGTTCGAAACTGAACAGGCTGCCATAGGCGCGGAACAGTTCGGTCGAAATTGCGTGCTGCGGATGCGACTTCAAGCCTGGGTAATAGACGGCCGCCACGCGGTCGTCCGCTTCCAGCATCTGCGCGACCGCCAGCGCATTGGCGCACTCGCGATCCATCCGCAGGGCCATCGTCTCCGAACCAACCGACAGATGATGCGCCGCTTCCGGCCCGAGCGAGGCACCGAAATCTCGCAGGGACTTCGCGCGGATCTGCGCCATGCCCCATTGCGCCGCCGGATAGCGTTTGTAGGTATCGAGGATGTTCGGAAAACGCGACCAGTCGTATACCCCGGTATCGGTCAGCGCACCGCCCAGCGCGTTGCCGTGGCCGCCTATTGATTTGGTCAGCGCATTGATGACAATGCCTGCGCCAACCGTCTTCGGCCGGAACAGGTAAGGCGAGGTCATCGTGTTGTCGACAACGTAGAGAATGCCGCGCTCGGCGCAGAGCTTGCCGATACGCGCCAAGTCCGCGACCTGGGTGCGTGGATTAGCGATGGTTTCGACAAACACCAGGCGCGTTGCCGGCGTGATCGCCGCTTCGACATTTTTTACATCGGTCGCATCGACCATCGCCACAGCTATGCCCTGCAGGCTTGCGGTCTGCCACAGGCTATTCGTGTTACCAAACAGGAAGGAAGACGATACGACCTGATCGCCTTCGCGCAATAGCGCCTGCACCAGCGCGCCAATTGCCGCCATGCCGGTGGCAAAGCAGATTGTGGCGCGGCCATCCTCCATCAGCGTGACTTTGTCTTCCAACGCAGAGACCGTCGGATTACCCTGGCGACCATAGCGATACCCCGGCTGCTTGCCTTGGAATACCGTCGCCAGCTCGCGTGCGTCTTCGTAGCCGAAGGTTACCGACGTGTGGATAGGCTTGTGCAAAGAGCCGTGCTCGATCGCCTTACGACGGTCGCTATGCAGCGTCGTGGTCGTGAAACCGTATTTTTTTTGTTCTTTCATGATGCCTCAAGAAAAAATGCCTGATTGCACGCACGCGCAATCAGGCATCGATTGGGGCGGCGGTGCTTAATCCACCTGGGCCAGATTCAGATTCAATTGCGAACGGGCGACTTCATCTGTCTGGCTTCGCATATTGTGACGCGCAAATTCGATGCGATCCAGATAATCGCGCGAAATGTCGCCGGTCACATACACGCCGTCGAAACAGGATGCTTCCAGGCTCTTCAAAGCTGGATTGACGTCGGAAATCGAACGCTTCAGTGCATCCAGATCCTGGTAAATCAACGCATCAGCCGTGATCTCGCGGCAGACTTCCTCGTCGGTACGGCCGTAAGCGATCAGTTCGGCACGCGTCGGCATGTCGATGCCGTACACATTCGGATATTTGACCGGAGGCGCGGCGGACGCGAACATGACCTTCTTCGCGCCGGACTCGCGCGCCATTTGCACGATCTCGCGGCTGGTGGTGCCGCGCACAATCGAATCGTCCACCAGCAGTACGTTCTTGCCCTTAAACTCCGCGCCGATTGCATTGAGTTTCTGGCGCACCGATTTTCTGCGCGTGCTCTGGCCGGGCATGATGAAGGTGCGGCCGATATAGCGGTTTTTGATGAAGCCTTCGCGATACTCGATGCCGAGCTTCAACGCAAGCTGCATCGCAGCCGGGCGCGAGGAATCGGGGATCGGCATCACGACGTCGATATCGCCGAGTGAAATTTCGCGCTTGACCTTCTCCGCGAGGTATTCGCCCATCTTCAAACGGGTGGCATAAACGGAAGCGCCGTCGATGATCGAATCCGGGCGCGCGAAATAAACGTACTCAAACGCACACGGATTCAGCGATGGATTTTCCGCGCATTGCTGGTTGTACAGCTTGCCGTCGATATCGATGAAGATTGCCTCGCCTGGCAGCACATCGCGCAGGAAGCGGAAACCCAGCCCTTCCAGTGCAACGGATTCACTGGCGATCAGGTATTCCGGTCCCTTTTCGGTTTCGTTGAAACCGATGCACAGCGGGCGGATGCCCCAAGGGTCACGGAACGCCAGCAAGCCGTAGCCTGCAATTTGCGCGGTGACGGCATAGGAGCCACGCACGCGCTTGTGCAATACCGATACCGCCTTGAACAGCGCAGCCGGGTCGAGCGAATACCCGGTGGTCGCCTGCTGGATTTCGTGCGCCAGCACGTTCAGCAACACTTCCGAATCGGAGGTGGTGTTGATGTGGCGGCGATCGTTCTTGAACATCTCGATCTTCAACTGTTCCCAGTTGGTCAGATTGCCATTGTGCGCCATGATGATGCCGAACGGCGCATTCACATAGAACGGCTGCGCTTCCGCTTCGCTGGAAGAACCGGCGGTCGGATAGCGCACTTGGCCAACGCCGGCGTTGCCCGGCAGCGAGCGCATGTTGCGAGTGCGAAACACGTCCCGGACAAGGCCGTTGGCCTTGTGCATCGCAAATGCCTGGCCGCTGTCGGTAGCAATCCCCGCTGCGTCCTGGCCACGATGCTGCAACAGCAGCAAGGCATCGTAAATGAGTTGATTGACGGGGGTGTGAGAGACAACGCCGATAACGCCACACATGGTGGACTCCTCAACAAAAACAACAAATCAAACTGCAAAAAACCTAAAACCGTATACGTTGCGCAAACTCGCCAGGTAACAAAGGCAGCACATTCAGCGCCGCTGTTTCTGCCAGTGGACTCAACAGCGCATTCTTCCAGAACGGCTGCTGCGGAATACTGGTCATGCCGCACAGCAGCACCGCTGCCAGAATGATCACAAGTCCGCGCGCCAGACCAAACAGGCTGCCCAATCCTCGATCCGCCAGGGTCAAGCCTGTCGCCTTGACAACGGCATCCAGTGTCATCGACAGCAGCCCTACCAATATGCGGACGCCAATGAATAAGGCAACAAAGGCGACGATCAGGCGCGTGGTAGCGCCGGGAATCACATTTTCCAGCATCGGCGCCAGCGCTTCGCCATACGCGTTGGCGATCACGAAAGCAACGATCCAGCCAACCAGCGACAGCACTTCCTTGATCAGCCCGCGCAAGGTGCTGATCAACACCGAGCAAATCAATACGAACAAAACCAGGTAATCGAAAATCGTCACGATTGTCTGGAATGCGGCCGTATCAAACGCGCATCAAGCCGGCACCAGCTTGCCGTTCAGACCAATTTTGGTCAGTTTCGCGCGCGCCTTTTCGGCTTCCGCATCGTTGGCAAACGGGCCTAAACGCACTCGGATGCGCTCGCCGGATTGCGTCGCTACTTTCTGTGTGTACGACTTCAATCCTGCGCTCTGCAATTTCTTTTGCAACTCTTTGACTTTTTCTTCGGTCGCCAGTGCGGCAACCTGCACCGCGACCTTGCCAGATGATTTGGCCGGCGTGCTTGCTGCGGCAGTGGCCTTGCCTTCCAGGATGGCGCGTGCACGCGCAGCATCGGCATCCGCCCGGCTTGGAGGAGTTGCGCTCGGTTTTGGTTCTATGGTTTCTGGTTTTGCCGCCGCATGCGGCTTGCTCTCCGCCGCCGGCTTGTCGGTTGCAGGCACCTTGTTCGTTTCCGTCGGCGCGACGGCAGCCGGCGTGACGGTCGCTACGGAAGCCGCAGTCGCCGGTTTGGCAGCTTGCACGATTTCCTCGTTCGGCTCCAGAGAATCGGCCACAGGCTCATCGGTTTTTCGAACGGCGGCCGGCTTGCTTGCAGATAGCGGCGCCGCGCCCTCGCGAGATGGAATCTGGATCGCGATATCGTCCGACAGCGGCTTAGGTTCGGAGTCAAGGATCATGGGCAGGCCAATTACGGCGGCGAGCACCAGTGCGACCGCGCCGACCAGACGTCTGCGCGCGCGTTTCTTTTCCGGCAATACGGGATCGACAGGTTCGTCCCGCTTGGCACTCGTGCGGCGTTTGCGCGCCGGTTTTTCTTCGTCCGCCATTGAATAGAATTCGCTGTTGCCGGCGGATGATTCCTGCTTATTTTTACGAAAAACCGAGAGCAAGCTCATACGATATGTGTCAAATACGTCAGTGATGTTCGGCGTCGCGGTATTCCATCACGCCAGCGACGGTCAGGAACGATCCGAAGACCACAATTCTATCATTTTCACCCGCCCGGCTGAGCGCGTTTGCAAAAGCTTCCGCCGGCGACGCGAATGTACGCACACTGTGTTCCGTATCTGCGACAGACTGGTCGCCGTACGCAAGGCGCAAGCTGGCGGCAATCTCCTCCGCACGCGCGGCGCGTGGCAGCGGCAAGTCGGTGACGCACCAGTGATCGATGTGCGGCTTCAGATGCGCGATGACGCCGGCTATATCCTTATCCTGCATTGCACCGAATACCGCGTAGGTATAGGGATGGAATCCCATGTTGCCGAGATTCTGGGCCAGCACGGCGGCGGCATGCGGATTGTGGGCAACATCGAGGATAACGGTAGGCCGCCCCGGCAACACCTGGAAACGTCCGGGCAGCTCAACCGCCGCCAGGCCATTGCGTACATCCTGCGCACTCACCGGCAAGCGCAAGCGCAACGCATCCAGCGCCGCCAGCACGGCCGACGCGTTCAACAGCTGGTTGGCGCCGCGCAGCGCTGGATAGGCAAGCGCATTGCGGCGTTGAGCGCGCGCGCTGAAGCTCCACTGCTGCTGGTCGCCCTGATAGTTGAAATCACGGCCGAACAGCCACAGGTCGGCACCGATCGATTCGGCGTGCTGCACCAGCGACTGCGGCGGCACCGGGTCGCCGCAGATGGCAGTCTTCCCAGCGCGATAAATACCGGCCTTCTCGAAGCCGATCTTTTCGCGCGTATCGCCCAGATATTCGGTGTGATCGATGTCGACGCTCGTCACGATCGACACATCGGCATCGAGCACATTGACCGCATCTAGCCGCCCGCCCAGGCCCACTTCGAAAATGACCGCATCCAGACCGGCATCAGCAAACAGTTGCATCGCCGCCAGCGTCGTGAATTCGAAATACGATAGCGATATCCCGCCGCGCGCCGCCTCGATCTTGTCGAAGCTGGCAATCAGTGCCGCATCGGTGGCCGAGACGCCATTGATGCGCATCCGTTCATTGAAATGCAGCAGATGCGGCGAGGTATACAGACCGACACGGTAGCCGGCCTGCAGCAGGATCGATTCCAGCATCGCACAGGTTGAGCCTTTCCCGTTGGTACCGCCGACGATGATCACCGGGCAGGTGAAGGCGATGCCCATCGTCTTTGCAACCGCTCGTACGCGCTCCAGCCCCATGTCGATTGCCTTGGGATGGGAGGATTCTAGATGGGCTAGCCAATCGGCCAGTGTGGTGGGAAGCGGATTCATGCAGCGGCAACAGAAAAACGGTCTGGGGGAAGCGCAAATAAAAAGCCCGAACCGTTCAAGGTTCGGGCTTGGCATATTGGCATGACGATCAGGCGAGCACTTCGGCAGGCTGATTTTGCAGCAGGGCCAGCAAGCGCGCGATCTCCTCGCGCATCTTGCGGCGGTCGACGATCATGTCGATCGCCCCTTTCTGCAGCAGGAATTCAGCGCGCTGGAAGCCTTCCGGCAGTTTTTCGCGCACGGTATTTTCGATCACGCGCGGACCGGCGAAACCGATCAGCGCCTTCGGTTCGGCAATCACCACATCGCCCATGAAGGCGAAGGAAGCCGACACGCCGCCCATCGTCGGATCGGTCAATACGGAAATAAACGGCAGCTTCTTTTCCGCCAGCTTAGTCAGCATGGCGGTGGTTTTCGCCATCTGCATCAGCGACAGCAAACCTTCCTGCATGCGCGCACCGCCAGTGGCAGTAATGCAGATGAACGGCACTTTCTGTTCGAGCGCAGTCTGCGCGCCGCGAGCGAAACGCTCGCCGACGACAGAACCCATCGAGCCGCCCATGAATTCGAATTCAAAACAGGCAACCACCACCGGCAGCGACATGATAGCGCCGCCCATCACGACCAGCGCATCGGTTTCACCGGTCGCTTCCAGCGCGGACTTCAGGCGGTCTGGATATTTCTTGCTGTCCTTGAATTTCAGCGTATCGATAGGCAGCGCTTCCTGGCCGATATCGTAACGGCCGCCTGCATCGAGCAGCGCGTCCAGTCGGGCGCGCGCGCCAATGCGCATGTGGTGGCTGCACTTCGGGCAGACGTGAATATTGGATTCCAGATCGGTACGGTACAGCACCGATTCGCAGGACGGGCATTTGACCCACAGGCCTTCCGGCACCGACTTGCGTTGCGCGCTGTCGGAGCGCTGGATGCGCGGGGGGAGCAGTTTTTCTAGCCAGCTCATGGAGACCTCTTTCATTTGAGTTGCCGAATTGTACCGTTTGCACGGTCGTTCGCCACAATTACCTGTTGTGTTGCATACCTTGCATCGCCGGGCCGATATTGTACTTTCCCAACGCTGCTACGTCAGGCGTCCAGCGCCTTGCGAATGCCGGCGACGAAGCTGCGTACGGCGTCGACCGCCTGCTCGCGCGGGGTGTTTTCCAGTTCCTGGATGATGCGGCTGCCGATCACGACCGCGTCCGAGACTGCGGCTACCGCCTTTGCCGTAGCGGCATCGCGTATGCCAAAGCCGACGCCGATCGGCAACTTCACGTGTTTACGAATGGCGGCAATACGCTGCGCCACTTCCTGCGTATTGATGTTTGCCGCGCCAGTGACGCCTTTCAGCGAAACGTAATAACTGAAGCCGCTGCCCTGTGCCGCAACCTGGCGGATGCGTTCTTCGGTCGAGGTCGGTGCCAGAAGGAAGATGGCGTCCATGCCGTTAGCTTTCAGCAACGCGGCAAATTCCTCGCACTCTTCCGGCGGATAGTCGACCACGATGGTGCCGTCCACGCCTGCTTCGCTAGCAGCAGCAACGAAAGCGGCCTGGCCCATGCGCTCAATCGGATTGGCGTAACCCATCAGCACGATCGGCGTGGCGGTATCCTTGCTGCGAAATTCGCGCACGAAACCGAGTACGTCCTTGATGCCGATGTTGAATTTCAGCGCGCGCTCACAAGCACGCTGGATCACCGGCCCTTCGGCCATCGGATCGGAAAACGGCACGCCGAGCTCCAGGATATCCGCACCTCCCTCGACCAGCGCATGCATTAACGGCACCGTCAACTCTGGCGCCGGATCGCCCGCGGTAATGAAGGGAATCAAACCCTTACGGTTTTTGGCCGACAGCGCGGCCAGCGTAGCTTGGATTCTGGACATCTTGGTTTTTATCTTTGTACGAATAACGCGATGCGGATCGCGCGTGGAAAATGAAAGCGGCGATGGACAGCAGCATCGCCGCTTCCGATGCGTCAGCCGAAATTCAAGCCCATGCGCTGCGCGACGGTATGCATGTCCTTGTCACCGCGGCCTGACAGGTTGGCCAGCACGATCTTGTCCTTGGGCAGCGTGGCCGCCAGCTTGGCGGCATAGCTCAGGGCATGGCTCGATTCGAGCGCAGGGATGATGCCTTCCAGATGGCAGCAGTCGTGGAACGCCTGCAAGGCTTCTTCATCGGTAACCGACACGTATTGCGCGCGACCGGAATCCTTCAGCCACGCGTGTTCAGGGCCGACGCCCGGATAATCCAGACCCGCCGACACGGAATGCGTCTCGATGATCTGCCCGTTCGCATCCTGCAGCAGATAAGTGCGATTGCCGTGCAGTACGCCGGGCGAGCCGGCCGTCAGTGAAGCCGAATGCTTGCCGGTGTCGAGCCCCTCGCCGGCCGCTTCCACGCCGATCAGTTGCACTTGCTTGTGTTCGATATACGGATGGAAGATCCCCATCGCGTTGGAGCCGCCGCCAATGGCAGCGACCACATAATCCGGCTGGCGGCCGGTCATTTCAGGCATCTGCTCCAGGCATTCGTTGCCGATGACAGACTGGAAATCGCGCACCATCATCGGGTAAGGATGCGGACCGGCCACCGTGCCAATGATGTAGAAGGTGTTTTCAACGTTCGTCACCCAGTCGCGCATCGCTTCGTTCAGCGCATCCTTCAGCGTCTTCGAGCCGGACTCGACCGGCACGACAGTAGCGCCGAGCAGCTTCATGCGGTACACGTTCTGCGCCTGACGCTTGACGTCCTCGCTGCCCATGTAGACCACACACTCGAGGCCAAAGCGCGCGCAGATCGTCGCCGTCGCCACGCCATGCTGACCGGCGCCGGTTTCCGCGATCACGCGCGGCTTGCCCATGCGGCGCGCGAGTAGAGCCTGGCCGATCACATTATTGATCTTGTGTGCGCCGGTGTGATTCAGGTCTTCGCGCTTGAAATAGATTTGCGCACCACCGGCCTTCTCGGACCAGCGCTTAGCGTGGTAAACCGGGCTCGGGCGGCCGACGAAATGCTTGAGATCGTCATGGAATTCCGCGAGGAAGCTGGGATCCTTGCTGTAATGCGCGTAGGCGGCCTTCAGTTCGGCCAGCGCGTGACTCAGCGTTTCGGAAACGAAGCTGCCGCCGTAGGGGCCGAAATGCCCCTTGGCATCGGGCAGGTTGTACGGCGCGGTCTGGTGTAATGCGGTCTCGCGAACCGGCTGCCGTTCGGCATGACTGCCGAGCGTGTCAAATTCTTTCATGGTGTTCTCTTTGCGTTTGGTTCTGGCTGCAGATCGGGTTGCGTATTCAGCTGCAACTTATCCGCCGCACGGACTGCATCGATGAAGGCGCGAATTTTCGCGATGTCCTTGATGCCTTTGCTCTGTTCGACGCCGCTGCTGACGTCAACCGCGTGCGGCCGCACGCGCCTCACGGCGTCAATGACGTTTTGTGCGCTCAAGCCACCACTTAAAACGACCCGAGGCGCGAGGTTTGCGGGAATGACGGACCAATCGAAGACCTTTCCACTGCCGCCATAGCTGTCGACAAAAGTGTCGAGCAGCAAGCCCACGAACAGCGGGCTGGCGGCGCGATATTCGGACTCGTATTTTAGCAAATCGTCGGCCGTCATCTCCGGTTTGACGCGCAGCGCACGCATGAAAGGCCGGCGCACGGCTGCGGCGATCGCGGCACATTCCACCGCCGTTTCGTCGCCATGAAATTGCAGCATCGCAACCGGCGCAACGGACAGGATCTGCTGCACTTCTTCTACTGTTGCATTCACCAGCAAGCCAGCGGTCGTGACATAGGGCGGCACGCCAGTCATCAATTTAGCCGCTGCCGGCGGTGTGATATTGCGGGGGCTGTCTGGATAAAAAACAAACCCGACAGCATCCGCCCCCGCGGCAATAGCGGCCTGCAGGTCTTCCGGCCTGGTCAGGCCGCAAATCTTGACGCGTGTACGGTGTGTCATGGGGATTCGTCCTCGGGCCACAGGAAATGCCGGGCTGGCTCCTGCGGTAACTTCCATTTCGGATCGTAATCGATTTTTGCAAGATACAGGCCGTCGGGCATGAAGGTCGGCGCCGCGTACTTGCGATCCTTCCCATCGCGCACATCCTGCAACCAGGCCACTGAGCGCGAACCATTGCCGACCACCAAAAGCGAACCGACAATATTGCGCACCATGTGATGCAAAAACGCATTTGCATGCAAGGTAAATCTCCACACGTCGCCGCGACGTTCGATACGAATCTCGTGCATCTGCTTGACGGGCGTCTTCGCCTGGCATTGCACAGAGCGGAAAGCGGAAAAATCATGTTCGCCGACCAATTGCGCCGCCGCTTCACGCATCGCATCGATATCGAGCGGACGGAAGGCCCAGCCAGCCTTGCCGGTCAGCAGAGGCGAACGCACCGGGTGGTTATAGAGCAAGTATTGATACTGCCGCGAACGGGCGCTGAAGCGCGCATGGAATGCTTGAAAGTCTGGCTGCTCCGCACCATGCGGCACCTCGGCCGCCCAGCGTACCGCGATTGACGGCGGCAGGAAGGTATTCACGCCGCGCACCCAGGAAGCCATTTCCCGCTCCAGTGCCGTGTCGAAATGCACGACCTGCTCCAGTGCATGCACACCGGCATCGGTGCGGCCGGCGCAGGTGGTACCAATATCGCTGCCGGTAAATTGCCGGATCGCGCGCTCAAGCGTGTCTTGCACGGTCAACCCGCCCGGCTGCGTCTGCCAGCCCTGCCACGGCGCGCCGTCATACTGCACGCCGAGCACGATGCGTTTGGATTCACCGGTCATGTTGAGATCTGTCAGCGGCCGAAACCGAAAATGAAAACGGGCGCAAGCATAGCATTGCGCCCGTTTCGTGAGGAGCTAAATCCTAAATTGTCAGGCCAGCTTGGCGAGCAAATTCTTTGCCTTGTCCGCCTGTTCAGCGTTGCCGCCCTTCACTACTTCTTCCAGCAACTCGCGAGCACCTTCCTTGTCGCCGATCTCCTGATAGGCAATCGCCAAATCAAGCTTGGTCGCCATTTCCGCACTGCTCGAGTATTGTTCGTCGTCCGACAAACCATCGAGTTCCGGCAGGTCAAGCGCTGGAGTCAGATCAGGCTGAGCTGCCTTGGCAGTGTCGGCCTCACCTGGCGTGGACGACGGGAAGTCCAGACCCATCGCCTCCGGTACCAGTACTTCCGGCGCAGCAGCGGTAACTTCAGGAGCAGGTTTCGCCAGGTCGTCTTTCAGATCAAAGGATAGGTCGCCAATTTCGGCCGATGCTGTCTTCGGTTCCTCTGGCTTCTTGTCCAGGAAATCCAGATCGAGGGAAGCGATATCGGCCGGCATTTCCGGTGTCGCCGCTTCCGGCTTCTTGTCGCCGCTGTCCAGTTCCAGGCCTTCCAGATCGAAATCCAGATCCTCGACTTCGGGCGGCGCCACCGGTGCCGTCGGCTTCGGCGGCGCGGTCGGAATATTCAAGGCGTCGTCCGCCAGCAAAGTGGTACTGCCGAAGTAAGGCGAGCTTTCGATCGTGTCCGCAGCGTCCGGCTTGGCATGCGTCGTTTCGAGCAGCGCATCCATCGTCGACTCGTCCAGCGGCCGTGTCCGGGTATTCAGGCTGGCGGTATGCGAAGTCACATCGGCCGCGGCTGCACCAGATGCATACAGCGGGTTGCCCGGATCCAGAACCGCACCCAGGCTTGCCGCCTGCTGCCAGTCCTCGCCTTCGCCCTTGGTCATGCTGTACAGCTCCGTGGCAAGGATTTCGAACGAACGCACGTCCTTGCGATTGGCGTAAATTTCCAGCAGCTTGACCCGGACCGCGTGGCGGTCAGGTTGGTTGCGCAGCGCTTCTTTCAGGATTTCCTCGGCCTGCGCGTCGCGGCCATAGGCGATATAAACGTCGGCTTCCGCGATCGGGTCAACCTCGTTCGTATCCAGTTGGCTGGCCGAAGGCACGAAATTGGAATTGAACACGCTGTTGTTGGTATCCACGCTCTGACCACCGGTCGAACCGAACAGCGAATTCGACTTCAGCGTGGAGTCGGTGATGATGCTGTCTTCGAAGGATTTTGCCGGTTGCTTGCGACGACGCGCACTATAGATGCCCAGTCCGGCGAGCAATGCCAGCAAGGTGGCCGCGCCCGGCAGGAATAATGCGTTACTGGTGAGGTCCTCGAAGAATCCCGGCGGTGGCGGCGGTGGTGGCGGTGCAATGACGCGGTGTTTCGGCTTGGCCACCGGCGGCGCGACTGGCGCAGCAACGGCCGATGCCGGTTCGGCCCCAGTGGAGGATGCCGGTGCCGTTGCTGCGACTGACGATGCAGGCGCCACCACGGTCGGTGCGGTAGCAGAAGCTGGTCCAGTCGATGCAACGGGCCCAGCTGCGGTTACCGGTGCCGCAGTCTTGCTGGCTTCGGCCTGTTTTTGCTGCGCAGCCAGGTCGCGATTTTTGACTTCAAGCAGTTGCTGCAATTCGCTGAGGTTTTTCTCCAGCGACTTCACGCGCGCATTTGCTTCCTCGAGCGCCTTGTCCTTGGCTATCAGGTCCTCGGCGCTAGGGCCCGTCTTGTCGGCACCGGCAGAACCGGTACCCGATTTCGACAACTGGAGCTTGTCCTTGGCGCCGCCGGCGCCGCCCGCCTCATCCTGCACCTTGGCCGTGATCTTGCCGCTGGCAGCCTGGCGCGCCTCATCTGACTCTTTCGGTGCTGCGCTCGCTACCTGATTTGCCAGCTTGGCACGATAGGCGTTGAAGTCCTTCGCTTGCGTCAGCACCACGCCGTGCGCTTCGGAGGTACCGACAGCTTTTGCTTCGTCTGCGGCCGGCACCGACAGGATCGCACCGGCGCGCAGACGATTCATGTTCTTACCGACAAAGGCATCCGGATTGGCGCGGTAAAGCGCAACCAGCATCTGGTCCAGCGACACGCCTTCGGCGTGGTACTGGTCAGCGATCTTCGCCAGTGTGTCGCCCTTCTTGACCTTGTATGCGTCTGCTGCCTCGTTGGACTCCGGTTTCGGCGCCGCGGCTGCAGGCTCCGCTTTTACCGGACGGCCCGATGCCGGACGTGAAGTTTCCGTAGCCGGCACTGCCTGGACAGGCACCGGTGCCGCAGGCGTTGTGTTGGCTGGCGTTGGCGCAGGCAATGTACGCGCGCTGACGGCAGAGCCGATCTGTGCGGATTGCTGCGTACGCAACTCCGGCGGGTCCAGCAGGAAAGTATATTCGCGAATGAAGCTGCCTTTGGTACCGCCCAGTTCGAGCAGCATGTCGACATATGGCTCGTTGATCGGCTGCGCGGAAGTCACGCGGATGACCGGGTTGCCGCCGCGCTGCTCAATGGCAAAGCGCAAGGACAGCAAGGTTTGATTGAGTTCGATATTGGCCTGCCGGAAAGCGGCGGCGGAAGCCAGGCGCGGTACTAGCGAGCCGGCTTCGTCGGGCGCAACCGACGTCAGTTCGATTTCGGCGCGCAACGGCTGCCCGAGCGACGAAAGCACTGTCAACTTCCCGAGCCCTGCCGCGTGCGCGCCAGACAATACCAACGCGGAAACAAATGCGGCACTGAGCGTTTTCAATTTGAACGAGGGGAAAGTCGAACCTGAGGAAGACCGCAATTTTCGTGACATGGAAGTTTCCGTTGGCAAACGTTGAATGGGACTCGCAAGCAACGCTTTTATCGTTTTTTTAAGAACTTTCACCTTAGCATCATGGACTTACACGCGCAAGCGCAAGCATCTTGGCAGATAATTTAAAACCCGCCAATCGGTTGCGAAACAACACGATTTGACGGGTTTTTGTTGCGCCCGGACAACGTCAGCTTGTCCTCGGGATGCGCCTTACTTGCCGAGAACGATACGCAGCATGCGGCGCAGCGGTTCGGCCGCACCCCACAACAGCTGATCGCCGATCACGAATGCCGAAATGTATTCCGGCCCCTGATTCAGCTTGCGTACGCGGCCGACGCCGATCTGCAGGCCACCGGTAATTGACGCCGGCGTCAATTCCTTGACCGTGACTGCGCGCTCGTTCGGCACCCACTTCACCCAAGGATTGCCGGCGCGGATAATCGATTCGATTTCATTCAGCGGCACATCCTTCTTCAGTTTGATCGTCAACGCCAAGCTATGGCAACGCATTGCGCCGATACGCACGCAGAGGCCGTCAACCGGAATCGGCTGCGTATTGCCAAGAATCTTGTTGACCTCGGCCTGCCCCTTCCACTCTTCTTTCGATTGACCGTTGTCGAGCTGCGCATCGATCCATGGAATCAGGCCGCCCGCCAAAGGCGCACCGAAGAATTCGGTTGGCACATCGGAACGAATCGCCTGTGCCACCTTGCGGTCGATATCCAGAATAGCGGACGACGGGGTTTTCAATTCTTCTGCCACCGCGCCGTGCACCACACCCATGCCGGACAGCAGTTCGCGCATGTGGTTGGCGCCACCCCCGGAAGCCGCCTGGTAGGTCATCGAACTGACCCATTCCACCAGACCTTCATGGAACAGGCCGCCCACGCCCATCAACAGGATGGAATTGGTGCAATTGCCGCCGATGTAGTTTTTCACGCCGCGCGCCATCGCGTCCTTGATCACGTTCAGGTTGACCGGATCGAGCACGATGACGGCGTCGTCCTTCATGCGCAGCGTCGATGCCGCATCGATCCAGTAGCCGTCCCAGCCGGCTGCGCGCAATTTCGGGAAAATCTCCGTCGTATAGTCGCCACCCTGGCAGGTGATGATGATGTCGCACTGCTTCAATGCGGCGATATCGTTCGCATCCTGCAGTGTGGTTTCGTTCTTCGCCATCGCGGGCGCCTTGCC
>Ga0310811_10004393_pt1 | contig 17715 bp, 18 predicted proteins | sample YCmetagenome_FD_207642 | JGI IMG/M metagenome (GOLD analysis project Ga0310811, IMG submission 207642) | Soil microbial communities from experimental microcosm in Duke University, North Carolina, United States - YC | ecosystem: Engineered > Artificial ecosystem > Soil microcosm > Unclassified ...
TGGTGGCCGCATCCGCCACCCCGGGTCCGGAGCTGGATGCGGTGCTCAATTCGCCGGTTCACCGCATCGCTTCGATCTTAAGCGCCTTGAGCGTGCTGACCATCGTCTATCTGATGACGGCGCGGCCCGGTTAGCGCGCCGGGTGCGGCGCAATCTCAATAAGTGAGAATCGCCGCGAAAAGACCGGTTTGACATTCGGCGGTCTTGGCTCAGCATCAGGTCAAAGCAACAGGCATGCCCAGTTGCGCACCCCGCGGCTGGACAGAAAAACCGGCCAAAAAAATTGGGAGTGAACGCCATGCTGAAAAGACGAAATTTCCTGTCTCTGGCGGCAGCTGCGCCTGCCGTTGCCGCCGTTCCGGCTCTGGCACAGCCCGCCCGTCCCGCTTGCCTTCCCGGCTGGTCGGCAATTCCCTCGCGCCCCGCAAGCAAGATCGAGGTCGTCTACAAGACCAAGCACGGCCAACCCAACGGCCTGGCGCTGGCCAGCAATCCCGGCCAGATGTGGGTGCTGGACCAGGGCGCGGAGCATTGGATCACCCTCACCAACATCAAGGACGGTTCGACGGTGCGCGAATTCCAGGCCGATGTGGTGGGCCCCAGCGGGCTGGTGCAGGACGCAAACAGCATGTGGATCACCTCGACCCACAATTCGATCATCGTGCATTGCGACCTGAACGGTAAAACCATCGCCAAATATGTCACGCCCGGCGCGGGCCGCATCTATGAGCGCGAAGACGATCCGCCGCCGCGCAAGAGCCCGCTCAAGCCCGCCTGGCCCGATATGCCGCGCGGCATCGGCCCGGCCCAGACCGGCAATGTCGGCAACAACACAGGCAAGGGACTTCCGCCGGGACAATTGCCGCTGAATGCCGAAGAAGGCTCAGGCGGCACCGGCGCGCATGCCATTCTGGTGGACGGCGATTACCTGATCTATGCCTGCCCGCCGGCGCGCGCCATCTTCACCATCAACAAAAAGACCTGGAAGGTGAAGGATTCCTGGCCGGTGCCGGGCAACCGCACCCATGGCATGAGCTGGGGCAAGACCCACGCCACCATCTGGTCGTCGGATTCCAATTTGAACGCTTTCTTCCTGCATGACGCCAAGACCGGCGTGATCAAGGAGCGGGTGCAGCTTCCCGATGACTCGCCGGTGATCCACTGCGCCAAGCTGGTGGGCGACCAGATGTATTTCTGCGACGATATGGGCTGGATGTGCCGGTTTAAGATTTAACCGTCCCGCCGGTTTCCCGCACCAGGTCCAGCGCCACATCGGTGATCATGTCTTCCTGGCCGCCAACCATGCGGCGGCGTCCCAGCTCGACCAGGATGGTGCGCACATCCACGCCATAATCCTCGCCGGCTTTTTCGGCGTGGCGAAGGAAAGAAGAATAAACCCCGGCATAGCCCAGCGACAGGGTCTCGCGATCCACCCGGACGGGACGGTCCTGCAGCGGCCGCACCAGGTCTTCCGCCGCATCCATCAGGCGGAACAGGTCGCAGCCATGATGCCATTTCTTGCGGTTGGCGGCGGCGATGAAAACCTCCAGCGGCGCATTGCCCGCGCCGGCGCCCATGCCGGCGAGAGAAGCATCGATCCGCCTGGCGCCCGCTTGCGCCGCCACAATGGAATTGGCCACGCCCAGCGAGAGATTGTGATGAGCATGCACGCCGCGTTCGGTTTCCGGCCTTAAAACCCGGTCATAGGCCTCCAGCCGGGCCTTGTAGCCGTCCATGTCCAGCGCCCCGCCGCTGTCGGTGACATAGACGCAATGGGCGCCATAATCTTCCATCAGCTTGGCTTGCTGCGCGAGAGCCTGCGGCTCGCTCATATGGCTCATCATCAGAAACCCTGCCACGTCCATGCCCAGCTTGCGTGCAAAGCCGATATGCTGGCGGGCGATGTCGGCTTCGGTGCAGTGGGTGGCGATGCGCACCGAGACCACGCCCAGGTCATGGGCGCGGTGAAGGTCTTCCGCGGTGCCGATACCGGGCAGCAGCAAGGTGGTCAGCCGCGCGTGTTTGATCGCCTTGCCGGCCGCCGCAATCCACTCCCAGTCGGTATGGGCGCCAAAACCATAGTTGAAGGATGATCCGTTCAACCCATCGCCGTGTGCCACCTCGATCGCATCCACGCCGGCTTCGTCCAGCGCGCGAGCGATGGCCCCGACCTGTTCGGCGCTATATCTGTGGCGGATGGAATGCATGCCATCCCTGAGCGTCACGTCCTGAATATAGAGCCGGTCCTTGCCTGGATCGAACATGCTCACGCCGCTCTTTCCTGGAATTTGCGCTGTGCGATTTTTTCACCCGTCGCCAGCGCTGCCGACGTCATGATGTCCAGGTTGCCGGCATAGGCGGGCAGATAGTGAGCAGCGCCTTCCACTTCCAAAAATATGCTGGTCTTGATGCCCTCCACCGTGCCGATGCCGGGGATATGGACCGGATTGTTGGAGCCAAAGCGTTCGAACTGAAGCGCCTGTTTCAGCCGGTAGCCGGGAACATAGGCCTGGACTTTCTTCACCATGGCCTGGACCGATTGTTCGATTACCTCCTCGGTGGCGCCGGAGGAAAGCGTGAAGACGGTATCGCGCATGATCATGGGCGGTTCGGCCGGATTGAGGACGATGATCGCCTTTCCTTTTTGGGCCCCGCCGACCGTTTCGATACCGCGGGCGGTGGTGGCGGTGAACTCGTCGATGTTGGCCCGGGTGCCGGGACCGGCGGATTTCGAGGCGATGGACGCCACGATTTCGGCATAATGCACCGTGCCGACCTGGGCGACCGCCGCAACAATGGGAATGGTGGCCTGGCCGCCGCACGTCACCATGTTCAGATTGGGCGCCGCCAGATGGGCCTCGCCATTGACGACGGGTATGACGTAAGGCCCGATGGCTGCCGGGGTCAGATCGATGATGGTCTTGCCGGCGGCGAGGCAGACCTCGCTGTGGCGCCGATGCGCGGACGCGCTGGTCGCATCGAACACAAGCTCGATCTCGCGCCAGGCCGGCAGCGCCACAAGCCCCTCTATGCCGTCATGCGTGACTGGTACGTCCAGCCGGGCGGCGCGTTTGAGGCCATCGCTGTCGGGATCGATGCCTGCAAGCGCTCCCATTTCCAGGACTTCGGAGGTCCGCATGATCTTGATCATCAGATCGGTCCCGATATTGCCGGACCCGATGATCGCCACCTTGAGTTTTTTCGAACCCGCCATTTCGCCCCCTTTCGGGTAGCTTATGGCAGCCGGTCGGGATTGAAAGCCTGCGCGCCGCTCCAGTCTCATTCTATGAGAGACAGCCGCGGACGCGCCGCAAGGGCAATCAAGGGGCGGGCCCTTCCTGTGCCTTCAAATCCCCGGGGCCTTGCGTGCGCCCGTTTTCCCACTCTCCTTCGCATAGGAAACCCGCCGCTGTGGTCTGATCCAGTCCACCAACGCGAAGGGCAGGTAATAAAGCAGCATAAAGGCGAAGCCGGCCACCACGAGCTCGGGAATGTACCAAGGCCAGGGCGACATCGCGGTGAGAAGATTTTGTCCGAGCGGCTTGGCGCGCAGAAAGCCGTAATTCACGCCCAGAACCCAATCGACCAGCGCTGCCGTGCCAAGGTAGCAAAAGCTGGCAGCGATCACCCGCGGCAGCGATCGCGGCGTCGGCCGCATACGCAGCCCCAACGTCAGGTATAGCAGGGCGGCGACGACGCCGCCGTGCTGGATAAAGAAAAAGATGAATTGCAGATCGGGATAATCGTAATACAGAGGCGGTGTCAGCACACCCTGCAGCGTGCCTCCAAGTCCCCAGAAATAGCCCAGTTCATAGGCGAACTGGCGGCGGGTCAGAAGCGCTACAATAAGCGCGATCTCGGCCCAGTCGCACAGATTCATCGGCAGGCCGTTGTCCAGGCGCAGGTCGTGCCGCCATAGGGTCAGGCCGAACCAGCCGATCCAACCCAAGGTTAGAAAACCCGTCAGCCCGATCCGCGTCAGGCGATCGGCATGGCGGCCCAGATGTTCATGCCGCGCCAGCAGGGCTAGCGCCAGCGGTACCGTCAGCGTCAGGACAATAGCCGTCAGATGCGCCGGCCCGAACAGGACGAAGAGAGGGTGCACGATGCCTCCAGTGCCGCGAGCTTATGTGAGGCATGGCGCCGCCGCCAGCCGCCAAAAGTCGTATCGAAACTTGCTCCAGTTGGCGGTGAGACGTGAGGGTCGTACACTCAGCCGCTCTTGAATCGGGTCACGATGCGCCAAACAGCGGCCTCACTCTGGCGGGCGAGTATACTGGCCGCGGCAGCAATATTGCTGTCGGGCTGCACGCTGTCGGCGGCGTTGCGGCATGACGAGATTCGCTCAGTCTGGGGACCCGGCAGGGCGTTGCCGCCGCAACTGGTCTACTTCGCTACCGACCGTGCCCCTCGTGGAGCTGGTTTTGCCGAGGCCTGGGGCGGCATTGCACGTTGCGGTCGCACGAGGGTAGCCATCGCCAACGCCATCAGCCCGCCGGCGCCAGATCCCGTAGCTGAACCGATTGCCTGTGACGGACCGCCGGCGATGGCAGCTTTTGCAGGCCAGGTTGCCGCGTCGGCGCGGGCGCGCGGTTGCAACAAAGTGATGCTGATCGCGCAAGGCTTTAACCTCACCTTCCGCATCGCCCTGCTGCACGGCGCACAGGTGGCAATGGATTCGCAATGGCCGTGCGCGGTGCTGGTGTTCGACTGGTCCAGCGAAGGCCGCTTCAACCGCTACACGGCCGATATTGAGCGTAGCGGCTATTCCGTGCCGGTCCTGATTAGCCTGCTCGAAGCGCTGCAAGCGGCGGGATTGGAAACCAATGTGTTGGCGCACAGCCTGGGCGCGCGCGTTGCCATGGCCGCGCTCGGCGCTGCCTGTTCCAAGCCAAAACCGGTGGTGGGCGAGATGATCGTGGTGGCGGCGGACGTCAGCGCTGAGCCGGACAATGACGATTTCGGCCAAATGCTGAAGCGCGACACCCCCTGCGCCCGGCGCATCACCATCTATGCCTCGGACAACGACGTGGCGCTGATGGTGTCGCGGAGCGTCCATGGCGGGGTCGATCGTGCCGGGCAGACGCCGCTGGCCGACATGCGGTACCAGGGCCCAGGCATCGAGGTGATCGATGCCAGCCTGGCGCCCAGCGACCGGTCAGGTCATGCCTATTTCATTTTTTCCTATGAAATGCTGACCGATATCATGTGGACGTTGAATGGAGCGAGCGCGGCGGAACGGGCGGCTAAAGGGGGGCTCGTCTGCGCCGACTGGAGCGGAGGGACCTGTAGCGCGGGCGCCGGACGCTATATCCTGAAGGTCGCACCGGACCGTCAGCCCGATTTCGGTCGGCGCCTGCTCAAGCAGGTCGCGCCAATTCTGCTGCCTTTGCAGTGAGGTTTTAGCATGGCCGTAGACCGGCAAGTGCGACCCGATTGCGCTCGGATGAACTTGTAAGTATTTGATCTACCTCAATGGCCCCGTGGCGGAATTGGTAGACGCACCGGACTTAAAATCCGTTGTTCCGAAAGGGACGTGTCTGTTCGACTCAGACCGGGGCCACCAGCCTTCGCTCGCTTCGCGAGCTTCGGCTCGGCCAGCCATCTACCTTACAGCAGCGAAGCGAGCGAAGGCTGCCGCGCCGTAGCCCGCAGGGCGAAGGCCGGGCTAAACGGCTATTGGCACGGCACGTTAGAAATCACCGCTCCGCCAGCGCCACCTGCAGCATCGCCCGTGCATAGGCGACATGAAAGGCCCAGGCCGCGGCATTGTTGGTCTTGAACTCGCTGTCCACATCCAGCCCGCGCGCATGCTCGGGGAAGATCATGTATTTGTATTTGGCCGCGACCAGCGCCTTCATCACCGCCAGCATGTTGTTGTCGCCATTGTCGGGATAGACCTCGGTGTAATCGACATAAGGCTTGCGCAGCCGCACATTGCGGTAGTGCACATGGCCGATGCGGTCGCGCGAGCCGAACCAGTTGGCCACGGCGACCGGATTTTCGCCCAGCTCTCGCGTCACGCCGCAATCGAAAATGATGCAGTTGGATGGGGAGTCTCGCAAACCCACCATCCGCTTCCAGCCCGCGAGCGTGGACATGATCTGCGGCGAACCGGCGCTGACCGGCACGGGCGGATCGTTGGGATGCAATGCCAGCCGCACACGGGATGCTTCCGCCACCGGCACCACCGCATCCAGGAAATATTTGAGATTGGTCCAGGTGGTTTCGGCCTCCTGCACAATCTCGTCTTCCAGCGGCTTGACGCCCTGCATGCGTGCAGCATCCACCGATTCCACACTAGCATTGCCGCGGCGGGGATCGGGATGGTCGTAATAGGCCTCGTTGGCGCGATGAACGTAAAAATTATACTCAACGATCGGAATACCGGCGGCGCCCGCGGCGCGGATGGAGGCCTTCACATCCTCGATCGCCTTTTCGCGCCCCTTTCGCGCATAGATGATGTCGCGCATGAAATTGCCACTGGGGCCGGACCAGGGAATGCCGATATCGCCTGCCACCAATCCGTTATCAGCCAGGGTCTTCACCTTGGTCTTCAATGTGTCGGCATTCCAGGGAAAGCCACCGCCATTCAGGATGATGTGGTTCAGGCCCAGCTGAGTGTAACGGCGGATGCCCGCCGGATTGATTTCGGAATCGGGAATCGGGCCCAGACACAGATGCGGCGTGTCGGCGCTTTCCACCGGCAGGCCATGACCGGCTTCGGGCCAGGCGGCGAAAGCGGGCGTAGCAAGGCTTGCGGCCGATGCAGCCAGCATCGCACGGCGGTCGATCCTGTTCATGCAAATCCTCCCGTTTCCCGGAAGTCTAGGCCACAACCCCGGCCGGCAAAACCGCTTCGATCAGGCGCGGGCCTTTGGTCTGCATCGCATCCGCAAACTGCGCGGCGAATTCGGTGGTGGTTGCGGCGCGGCTGGCTGAAACGCCCATGCCTTCCGCCAGTTTCACAAAATCCAGTTCGGGATTTTGCAGGTCCAGCATGGCGAGTGTCTTGGGGCCGGGATTGAGCGCCCCCACCCGCCCCAACTCGATATTGAGGATATTGTAGCGGCGATTGGCGCAGATGATGGTGACGACATCCAGTTTCTCGCGCGCCATGGTCCACAAGGATTGCAGCGAATACATCGCCGCGCCGTCACCCGACACTGTGATCACCTTGCGGTCCGGGCAGGCCAGCGCGGCGCCCACCGCCATGGGCGGCGCATGCCCGATGGCGCCGCCGGTCAGGATCAGCCAGTCATGGCGCGGCCCATGCGGCAGGTATTTCTGCAGTCCAGGACCGGCAGTGAGGGAATCGTCACAGCCAATGGCATCTTCCGGCATCAGCCGTGCGATGATCGCGCCCATGCTGTCGGCGGTCAGCGCGGCATGGGCGGGGAGCGGTGGCACTACGCGCGCAACCAGATGCCCCGGCGCCTGTGCGCCCACCGCTTCCGCCAGCGCCTGCAACGCCCCTGTGGAATCGTCCTGCGGTTCGGCCAGGGTCAGCAATTCGCAGCCTTCCGGCGTCATCCAGCTGGGCTTGTCGGGATAGGCAAAAAAAGAGACCGGCGCCGGCGCTCCCACCAGCACGATCTGCTCCAGCCCCTTGAGGTGCTCCACAATCTCCTCGGCGAAGTAGGGAATACGCTCCACCTCGGCCAAACCCTCGCCGCGGGTTATGCGCGGCGTGAAATAGTCGTGCAGCAGCCGTGCGCCGGTATGGCGGGCGATGCGGCCCGCCGCTTCCACGCCTTTCTCTTGCAGGCATGGGCCGCGCATCAGCAGCGCCGTGCGCTTGCCGTTCTTGAGCGCCATGGCGACGCGATCGATCACCGCGCTGTCGACCGGCCTGGGCGGCGTCACCGGCAGCGGACGCGCCGGCCCTGTTGCTTGTGTCCAGGCCATATCCGCGGGCAACACCAAAGTTGCGATCTGGCCGGGCGCATTGCGCGCCGCCTGCACCGCGCGCGCGCCGTCACCGGCCACCTCGTCCGGCGACTTGCTCTGATGCAGCCAGTCGGAGACCGAACCGGTGATCGCCATGATGTCGGAGGTGAGCGGCGCCTGGACATAGCGCGAGTGGCTGGTGGCATGATCGCCCACAATGGTGACCAGCGGCTGGGCGGCCTTGCGTGCATTGTGCAGGAACGAAATCGCGTTGGCGAAGCCGGGCCCCAGATGCAGCAGGCTGGCCGCCGGCTTGCCGGTCATGCGGGCATAGCCATCGGCGGCACCAGCGGCGACGCCCTCGAACAGGCACAGCACGCCGCGCATCCTGGGCTCGCGGTCCAACGCGGCCACAAAATGCATTTCCGACGTGCCGGGATTGCCGAAACAAATCTCGATGCCGGCATCCGCCAGCGTATGGACCAGACTCTCCGCCCCGTTCATCCTGCCCTATTCATTTTTAGGCCAGCTTCGCCCGTTCCGCCGCGCCGCGCGCCAGCAAATTCTCGTCCGAGATCACGGTGACGAAGTCAAATCCCTTGGCGATCATTTCCCGCGCATAGTCGGCGCTGGTGCAATGCATGCCGGCATGCAGGCCGGCCTTTTTGGCGGCGGCCAGGATCTTGTCGACCGCTTCCATCACCACAGGATCGGTCTGGTTCTGCCGCGCCTCGCGGCCCAGCGCCAGGCCTAGGTCCGACGGACCGACATACAGCATGTCCAATCCCTTCACCTGGGCAATCTCATCAACATGCTGCAGGCCCTTCAGGGTCTCGATCTGGATGATGGCCAGCAGGGTCTCATTGGCGTGGTGAACATAATCCTTGCCGCCATAAAGCAGGCCGCGCTTGGGTCCGAAGCTGCGATAGCCGTCGGGCGGATAGCGGCAGGCGCCCACAAAACGCTGGCATTGCTCCACATCGTCGATGTTGGGACAGATCACGCCATAGGCGCCCGCATCCAGCGCCCGCATCACATCGCCGGGCGTGTTCCAGGCCACCCGCATCAGGGGCACGGTCTCGGTGGTGGAGATCGCGGCAAACATGGCGCACATGGATGCGAAATCGCTGGCGCCGTGCTGCAGATCCACCGTGAGGCTGTCCCAGCCCTGATGGGCCAGCATTTCGGCGGCAAGCGTGCCTGGCAGGGTGATCCAGCAATTCAATGCCGGCTTGCCACTGGCCCATAATTGGCGAAGACGATTGGGACGCATGGCCAAAGGTTAGACCATCGCGCAAGGGGAGCAAGGGGCGAAGATTCACGGGGGACGGACCCGCTGACACGGGATGGTTTATTTTATCGGCGTTCCCACGCCCGCGATTTGCTGCGCCGCAAGAACGAATAGCCATTCTGCGGCTGGGGGAATGGGTCTAGGATTCACGCATCATAAGTGGGAGCTGCTTATGGCTGTGCTTGACCATCACGACCGCTCAACTCACGAAACCAATGTCTGCGCCGTCAAATTCTGCCTGACCTGGGTCGGTTTCTTTGTGGCGATTGGCGTGTTCACCTATGTGCTGAGCCTGCTCTGACGGGGCGAAGCCGCCGGCCTTGAAACGGCGTGCCGCCGAGCACTTTGTATCGGCATTTCAATTCCCAGCAAAACAGATCACCCAGACCCCGCGCGAGAGATTTTGCGGCCTGGGCAGGAGCAAGGAGCGATGTGGGCGAAAAGCCCATGAGCGATCTTGCGACGAACCCAGGACGCACCGCCCTCGCCCGCTGCGCGGGCTCGAAGCGGGGCAAGCTTTTCTAATTCGCTTCGCTCATAATAAAAGCTAAGCCAAAGACCCGCGCCGGGTCACATCTGCATCGTCCAGCCTTCCACACCCATAGCCGCCTGACGCACAGCTTCCGTCAAGGTCGGATGCGAATGGGTGGTGCGGGCGATGTCTTCGGATGAAGCACCGAACTCCATTGCCAGCACCACTTCCGCAACCAGGTTGCCGGCTTCCGGGCCCACAATGGCGCAGCCCAGCACCTTGTCGGTCTTGGCATCGGCCAGGATCTTCACCATGCCGTCGGTGGCGGCGATGGTCTTGGCGCGGGCATTGGCGGTGAAGGGGAATTTGCCGACCTTGTAGGCGATGCCCGCCGCCTTGAGTTCTTCCTCGGATTTGCCGACGGTGGCGACTTCCGGGAAAGTATAGATCACCGACGGAATGGCGTCGTAATTCACATGCCCCGCCTTGCCGGCGATGATCTCGGCGCAGGCGACCGCTTCGTCTTCGGCCTTGTGGGCCAGCATCGCGCCCTCGCGGCAATCGCCGATGGCATAGATGCCGGGCACATTGGTGCGATAGTGATTGTCGGTGACGACGCGGCCACGCTTGTCCATCGCCACGCCAGCCTCCTGCAGGCCCAGCCCGGCGGTGTAGGGAATGCGGCCGATGGCGACCAGCATCACATCGGCGTCCAGTATCTGTTTGTCGCCGCCGGCAGCCGGCTCGACCGTCACCTTCAGCGCGCCGCCCTTTTTCTCCACGCCCGTGACCTTGGTGGAAAGATGGAAGGTGAAGCCCTGCTTGGTGAGGATGCGCTGGAAGGTCTTGGAGATCTCCAGGTCGATGCCCGGCGTGACGCGATCCAGGAATTCCACCACCGTCACTTCCGCGCCCAGCCTGCCCCACACCGAACCCAGCTCCAGTCCGATCACGCCGGCGCCCACCACCAAAAGCTTCTTGGGCACCGATGTCAGTGCGATGGCGCCGGTCGATGACACGATCTGCTTTTCGTCCAGGGTCACACCCGGCAGCGGCGCAACGTCAGAGCCGGTGGCGATGATGATGTTCTTGGCCGTCAGCGTGCGGGTCTTGCCGTCCGGCAGTTTCACTTCGACTTTTCCGGGCGCGGTGATGCGCGCCTCGCCGACAATCGCCTCGCTCTTGGCTTTCTTGAGCAAAAATTCCACGCCGCGGGTCAGCTCACCCACCACCTTGGTCTTTTGCGCCATCATGGCGGGCAGGTCCAAATCGACCTTGGCCTTGATGCCCAGTTTGGCGAAGTCGGTCTGGGCTTCATGGAACCGTTCGCTGGCATGCAGCAGCGCCTTGGACGGGATGCAGCCGATGTTCAGGCAGGTGCCGCCGAAGGCGCCGCGCTTGTCGATGCAGGCGCTGGAAAGACCCAACTGGCCCAGGCGGATCGCCGCATTGTAGCCGCCGGGGCCGCCCCCGATCACGATTGCGTCGAAACTGTCCGCCATGGTCCTCTGTTCCCGCTGATTTGTGTGCCGGAAGATAAGCATTCGGCGCGGGGCGAAAACAGCCTAAAACGCATAACTGTGCGGCGAAATGGCCTACTGCGCCGCCTCGTCCTGCCTGAGATCGGGATCGGGGAAAATCAGGTCCACCACCGTCCCCTTGCCGGGTTCGGAATGGACGCTGGAAACGCCCCCCAATTGCAGCCCGAAGGTCTTGATCAGCCGGCTGCCGACGCTGCGTCCGGTGCCGTTCATGGCAAAACCCATACCGTCATCGGAAATGGTGAGCTTCAGTTTGCCGCCGTCGGCGGCCGCCAGGCCGACGCGGATCACGCCCTGCCGCTCGGAGGGAAAGGCGTGTTTGAAGATGTTGGTGAGGGCCTCGACCGTGAACAGGGCCAGCGCCACCGCCGTGCTGCCCGACACCACCCGGCTGGTCACGTCCACTTCCACCCGCACATTGTCGTTGCTCATGCCGCCGGCGATCTGGTGGCTGAGCTCTTCCAGAAGCTGCTTGATGTCGAGCGTGCTCTGGTCCTCCAGTTCGTTGAGGATGCGGTGGACCAGGGCCAGCGCATTGATACGGGTCTGGGCCTGCAGCAACGCATCCTTGGCGACCTGGTCGCGCACCTGGTTGGCCTGGATGGAAAGCAGGCTCATCACGATCTGAAGATTGTTCTTCACCCGGTGATGGATTTCCTTGATCAGGGTGGTCTTGACTTCCACCGCCTCGCGCAGCCGCCGGTCGCGGTCCTGGATGCCTTCCGCCATTTCGCTCATGGCGTCGCCCAACAGCTTGAACTCCACCGGCGCCTCCGCCAGGTCGGGACGGATGGCGTAATGACCGCTGCGATAGGCGGCGGCAATGCGCCTGAGATAGTTGATCCATTGCGTCACCTGCCGGTCGGTGGCCAGCCAGATGGCGAACCAGGCAAAACCGATCATCAGGATCGGCAGGGCGAAATCCAACCCGACATGCAGATAGGTGGCGCCGAACAGGCGGCTTTCCCCCATCGCGAAGGCGACGAAGATCGAGTTGCCCATCAGCGAGGCATTGCCGAAGCGCCACAGGTCGCCCCGGGAATCCAGGGCGGTGGATACGTCATTGTCGGGGCTCGAAATCGCCGCCTTGGCGATGGCCGTGCCGACATCCTTGCTGTTGGTGGCGATCACACTGCCCGAACGGTCATAGACCGCCACCACCGCACCCTTGGGCAGGTTTGCGGAGCGCATCATGTATTCAATCCAGTGCACATCCAGTGAGATGGCGACGGTGCCGTCGAATGTTCCGTCCGGCTTGCGCAGCGCCAGCATGCCGCCGATCACGGGCTGGCCGGTGACGCGGTTGATGAGCTCATTGGAGACCACCATGCCCTCGGCCTTTTGCGCTTCCTTGAAGACGGCATATTCCTTGACGCTCAGGCCATGGGCGAGCGCCATGGCCGAGCAGGCGACGCGGCCGTCGGCGTCGATGCGCGAGAGATTGGAGAAATAACGCACGCCGATCAGCGTGTCGGCCAGCACGCCGTCGCAATTGCCGTTCATGCCGCGCACTTCCGACAGGCTTCCCACCGCGCGCAGCACCTGTTCGGCCGCGGCCAGAAGATTCTGGTCACCCGCAGCTACGTTGCGCGCCGACTGCAGCAGGTTGCGATGGACATTGTCGATATCCAGCCGGGCGCGCGCCACACCCTGGAAGATCGAAACCAGCACCACAGGAAGAAGGGCAAGCGTAATGATCGCCTGCAGCCTGCGCCGCAGGGTCCAGCCGGGCTCCCGAGCCCCATTCGTCATCGCTGCACTATTTGGCGCGCTTTTTTCCGCCGAGGTAGTCCGAGCGCCCCGGGCTGAGCTGATCAAGCTGCGCCATGATTTCACGAGCGGCATCTCCCCCAGCGGGCCGCGAAACATCGTTCAGCGCATCGCCACCGTCCAGAATCTCTATCAAGGTCTTGCGCGCGCGGGCAACTCGGCTCTTTACCGTGCCAACGGCGCATTTGCAGATAGCAGCGGCGTCTTCGTAGGAAAAGCCCCCGGCACCCACCAGGATCAGCGCTTCGCGTTGCTCGTCGGACAAATGCTTCAGTGCCCGCACTGTATCGGAAAGTTCGGCGGAATGAATCTGGTCTTCGCCGCCGCCGGGAATGCGCTCGGCCGCGTCCTGGTCCCAGGGCGCCTGCCGCCAGGCGCGGCGGCGGTCGGAATAGAACTGGTTGCGCAGGATGGTGAAGAGCCATGCCTTCAGGTTGGTACCGGCTATGAAGCTGGAGCGGCTCTGCCAGGCCTTTACCAGGGTTTCCTGGGCCAGATCATCGGCCGCCTCCTGGTTGCCGGTCAGGGAGCGGGCAAAGGCGCGCAGGAACGGCACCAGGCCAAGCAACTCGGTCTTGAAGTCAGGGTTTTCCGGCTTCTGGGTGTGGGCAGACGGGGCGGAGTTGGGCATCACGATACCTTCTTCCCCCCTTTGTCCTCCATTGCCCCCCGTTCGTCGGACTCGTCAATCTGGCGCAGCAGGTCCAGAAAATCCTCCGGCACCGGTTCTTGCGCCACATCATCGTACATGCGGCGCAGTTCGCGGCCGATAGCCCTTTGCCGGGCCCGGATCGCCCTTGCCTTTTCGCTGGGCTTTTCCTCGTCAGACACTGTCGTATCCCATTGCTGCGTCATCTTCGCCCAAGCCATTTCGCGTCTGGGCGCCCTGCCCGTTAGCCCTGCAGAGCGCTCGGTTTCGACCTAGCAACCCCATATCCATTCCCCTTCCCAAGGTTCCAAACGTGCTGCTTTGGCGATGGTTCCGGCGAGTTTGGGAACTTTTTTGGCTGGCGTAAGTTCCTTTCGTGAGCTTTTCTTTTTTTGGGCCGAAGGAGCAATTCCATGAGCATGTCCCAGATCCTGGCGCCGCATCTGCCTTATTTGCGCCGCTACGCCCGGGCCTTAACAGGGTCCCAGCCCAGCGGAGACGCCCATGTCCGTGCCGCCCTGGCGGCGATTTTGGCCGGGGATCAAACCCTTATGGAGGGGGTCCCCCCCCGGGTAGCCCTTTACCGGATTTTCCATGCCATCTGGCAGTCGGCCGCCGAGCATTATGACGAAACCGGCGGACCGGCCTCCGCCAAAAACCCGGAAGGCCGCTTGCGGGCCCTGTCGGCCAACAAACGGGCCGCCCTGCTGCTGACGGCGGTGGAAGCCTTCAGCCTGGAGGAATCCGCCTTCATCGTGGACGAGAGCCCCGAGGACGTGGAAAAAGCCATCCTGGATGCCCAAAAGACCATCGATAGCCAGCTTGCCAGCAAGGTCCTGATTATCGAGGACGAACCGATCATCGCCATGGACCTGGAAAATCTGGTCAGCGAGCTGGGCCACAAGGTGGTGGCGGTGGCCGCCACCAAGGATGACGCCGTCGCCAAGGCCCGGTCCGAGCGTCCCGGCCTAGTGCTGGCCGACATCAATCTGGGCGAAGGCGGCTCGGGCATCGATGCCGTCAGCGAGATCCTGTCATCCTTTGATATCCCGGTGATTTTCATCACCGCATACCCTGAAAAGCTTTTGACCGGGGAACGCCCGGAACCTACTTATCTGATCGCCAAGCCGTTCCTGCCGGAAACCGTGCAGGCGACTGTTGGGCAAGCGCTGTTTTTTCATCCCGCGGCCAGGGAAGCTGCCGCTTAGGACCAAGCCACATTTTGACTTTGCCGCGTTTTCGTTTTGAAGCATTGGAGATTTGATTAGATGGCCGCCAAGAAGAAAGCCGCTTCCGGCAATATTGAAGCTCGCCTGGCCGCTTTGCGCGCCGACTTTGAAGCCTTGCAGGCGGACATGAAGGGCCTTTACGGCGATGTCAGCGAAGTGGCGTCCGAGCGCGCCGCGCTTGCCATGCGTTCGGCCGAAGAGATCGCGGACCGTGCCGTGTCCCTGGCCGAGGAAGCTGCGACCCAGGCCAAGACGACTGCCCTGGAATACAAGGAAGAAGCGCAGGAATGGGCGGACGAAAATGCCGAGGAGCTGCGCGCCCAGGTGCGCGCCAAGCCCATCCAGTCGCTCCTGATTGCCGGCGGCATAGGCGCCTTTCTGGGCGCGATTTTCCTCAGGCGCTGAAGGCCGGCGTGCAGGGCCCCGCAGATTTTTTTTGCGTTAAGGGCCCTCGGCGTATAAGCGAGCCGGGTGTCGTGGTTCCGGATTTTGGGATCGGGACACCAGCCAGGGGGCTTTCATGTTCGCGCGACTGATCACCAAGGCCGTGTTTGTTGCCATCGGGGTTGCGATGGCCTTTTTCGGTATTGGACTTTTGGGCATGGCGCTGGCCGGCGCGCTGGCCGCCACGCTGGGCGTGGTGGGCGGCTATGCCGTGGCCGGCGCGGTCCTGCTTGTGCCGCCCCTGCTCTGGGTGCTTGTCATGCGGTTGTCACGGCCGCGCAAGCCGGTGCCGCCCCCGCAGAGCGAGCTCACACGTGTGCTGCTGGCCGCGGTGGCGAAAGAAACCCCCTGGATCGCCATCGTCGGCGCTGGTGTGGCGGCGGCCGCCAACATGTTTCTGAATCGCAACAAATCCGGCAAATAGCGATCTCCCCTTACTGCTGGCCTGTGGACAACCCGGAACTGGAGTCTGACGGGCAGCGTTCTGTGGCCTAGACTTTTGGAGCAGCCACAATGCTCGGCTGGGCTTTAACCTTTTTCATCCTCGCGCTGATCGCAGCCTATATGGGCTTTTTCGGATTGGCGGGGCTGGCGGCGTCAATCGCCAAGTTGCTGTTGGTTGTTTTTGTGATCCTGCTGATCGTCAGCGCTTTTTCCGGTGCGCTGAGAGGCAAGCCGCCAATTTGAATAGATTTGCCGAACAAAATTGAAGGAGCCGCGAACATGCGTATTCCGACCTTCATTCTTGAACATCCCGCGGAAGCGTTGATCGCCGGTGTGCTGCTGCTGGTGCTGGTGTTCGGTTCCGCCGACCGCCATGCCGTGGAGACCGCCAAGGCCGCGCCGGACGCGCATCTTGCCGCAGCCGGCCGCCTGTAAATTCTTTCCAGCCTTTCGGGAACGGTTTTGCTGCACGGCCATTATATCCCCCGAGCGGACGTCCGATCCGGAACGCCCCCAGCCCCTTCGACAGCCCGCCTCGGGTGTCCGCTCTCTTCTCAAAAAAGCCCCGCTCGCGGGGCTTTTTTGTTGCCGGGTGCCAAAGTTCCCTTCAGGGCATTTTTCCGATCGGGGAACTTTTGGGCCGGCCCACCGGATAAACCATGTAGAGACTGGAAGGCGTCTGGAGCTGGGTAGGGAACCCGGTATAGGCGAACAGCTGTTGCACCAGCTGATGCTGGTCGCGGCGCAACTCCGCCAGATAAATCAACGGCCGCTTCAGAAGGCCGGCATCGGCGGCGGGCGCTAGCGGATAGCGCTGCAATTCGTTCACCTGCACAACCTTGATGTCCGGATGATTGAAGCGCAGCCAGGCTGTCGTCTGATAGTCGGTGGTGAGGACCGCATCCGCCAGATGGGTCCGGACCAGGGCCGAAACCACATCGCCGATGGGCGCGAATTCGCGCCCGAGCAGCCGCGCCAGCGGATCCTTCTTGAGCGGCAGCATTCCGTACAAGGCCTGCAGATAGACCGCCAGAAGAAATGCCAGCGCCACCGGCGCCGCAAGCACCGACACTTTACGCCAGGCACCGGTTTCACCGAATGCGTCCGCCGCCAGAATGGCCAGCGCGGGATAAAGGAAACATGGCCAGTTGCCCTGGACCCGATCGTGCAGGGAATGGGCAATGAAATAGCCAAGCCCCACCCAGACAAGCATCGCCAGCATCAGCCGGCCCCCGCCTTGGCCGCCATTCGCCAGCCTTGTGCCACGCCACAGCCCCAACGCCATCAGAATGAAGATCAGCGGTGTCGCCAGGCCCAATTGCGCCGCCAGGAATTCCCCCAGGAAGCGCAATGTGAAATGGCCCGCCCCGGTGCGGGCAAACTGGAAGATGAAGGTCTGCCACTGATGTTGGGACTGCCACAAAAGATTGGGCAGGAAAATCAGCAGCGCCAACACTGCACCCAGATAGGGCCAGGGCGACAGCAGCCATTTTCTCGCATTGCGGTCCAGCAGCAGCCAGCCCAGCGCACCGGCACCAAGAAACAAAGCCGAGAATTTGGAAAGCAGGCCGAGGCCCGCGGCTATGCCAGCGCCCAACCATAGCCGGCCATCACCTTCCGCTTCGATCCGCGCCAGGAAATAGATGAAGGCGGCACTGGTGACGAGCGAAGGCATATCCGGTGTCGCCGCCAGAAACTCCACCGAGACCATCAGGGTCAGGTTGAAGAACAGCGCCGCCAGTCCGGCGCTATCCCGAAATTTCAAGATCAGCGAAGCCGCGCGCCAGACGAACCAGCTTGCCGGAAGCGAAAGAACGATGCCGGCGAAGCGCACGCCAAATGGCGTATCGCCAAACAGGGACGTACCGGCCCGGATCAGCCAGGCGATCATCGGCGGATGATCGAAATAACCAGCAGCAAGATGTTGCGACCATAGCCAGTAATAGGCTTCGTCGGCCGACAAGGGCAGCTCTGCCGCCATGATG
>Ga0310811_10004394_pt1 | contig 17714 bp, 10 predicted proteins | sample YCmetagenome_FD_207642 | JGI IMG/M metagenome (GOLD analysis project Ga0310811, IMG submission 207642) | Soil microbial communities from experimental microcosm in Duke University, North Carolina, United States - YC | ecosystem: Engineered > Artificial ecosystem > Soil microcosm > Unclassified ...
GTCCCATCAAAAGAAGGTCCTCTCTCCTCATGCAGAACTCCGCCGTCTTCGTGCCCCATTTCCACTGGGACCGGGAATGGTATGAGCCTTTCCAGGTGTTCCGGCACCGGCTTGTCACCGCTCTCGATACCGTGCTGGAGACGGCCGAGGCGAACCCGGACTTCCGGTTCACCGTCGACGGGCAGATGGCCGCGATAGAGGACTATCTGGAGATGCGGCCGGAGAACCGCGATCGAGTCGCGGCCCTGGTCGCCGAGGGCCGGCTCGCCATCGGGCCGTGGCTCATCCTGCTCGACGAGTTCCTGTGCTCCGGCGAGACCATCGTGCGCAACCTGCAGATGGGATGGGCGGCGGCGGCGGACCTCGGCGGCTCGATGCCCATCGGCTACCTGCCGGACATGTTCGGCCACGTCGCGCAGATGCCACAGATCCTGGCGCGCGCCGGAATCGAGCACGCGGCGCTGTGGCGCGGTGTCCCCGGCTCCGTCGACGGTCACGCCTTCCGCTGGCGCGCTCCCGACGGCTCCGAAGTGCGCACCGAGTTCCTCTTCGACGGCTACGACAACGGCCTTGACGTCTTGCTGGTGCCCGACCAGATCCGGCGCGCGCTCGGCGAGTACGCGGAGATGACGGTCGAGCGGTGGGGCGGCGACCCGGTGCTCGCGATGGCCGGCACCGACCACAACGCGCCCGACCCGCAACTCGCGACCTGGCTGCGGCGTGCGTCCAGCGACGAGCGCGCCATCACCATCGCGACGCTCGACGAGTACATCCGCAAGCACGTGCGCGACGAGGTCTCCGCCGTCGTCACCGGCGAGTTGCGCAGCCACGTGCGCGGCAACATCCTCCCGGGCGTGCTCTCCGTACGGCTCGCGCTCAAGCAGCGCATGGCCGTCGCCGAGCGCACCATCGACCACGCCGAGCGGGTGAACGCCCTGTGGTCCAAGCGCGACGACTCGCCGTTCCTCTCGCTCGCGTGGCACAAGATCATCGAGTCGTCCGCGCACGACTCGGTCGTCGGCTCCGGCACCGACGAGACCTCCGATCAGGTCGAAGCGCGTCTCGCCGAAGCCACGCACGCCGCACGGGCGGTCCGGGACGCGGCCCTCGCCGAGCCTGCCGCCCTGGTGCCGAGCGACGGCTACCTGGTCGCCAACCCGCTGCCGTTCCCGCGCACGGCATTGGTCGAGGTGGATGTCGTGGCCCCGCCCGAGGGGACCGTTCTGGTCGCGACCGCCGCCGACGGCTCGGCGCATCCCGTGCAGCTGACCTCCCAGGCCCCGACCGTGCTCAGCGACGAGCGCATGGACGCCTCGCAACTCGAACGTGTGCTGCGCCGCATCCACCGCCGCGAGCTCTTCGGCCGTCTGATCGACCACTACGAACTCACCCCGGGATCGCTCGTCTTCCACCTCGCGGAGGTGCCGACCAGCGGACCGTTCGACCTGCTGATCCTGCGCAGGGAGGTCGCCGCCGCGGCCGCCGCGCATCCGGGCGAGTGGAGGGTGCTGACGCTGGAGGAAGCTCGCGCGACCGCGCTCGTGCCCGTGGACGTCCCCGCCTCCGGGCTCGCGAGTTTCCGGGTCCAGCCGGGCGACCAGGCCGCCGCACCGTCGACGACATTCGCACCCGCGACGGCGACGGGGCGCACGCTCGCGAACGGACTGGTCGAGGTCGCGATCGCCGCAGACGGGACCCTGGACGTGACCGGGGCCGACGGGACCGTGCTCCACGGAGTCGGCCGTCTCGTCGACGGCGGTGACCGCGGCGACAGTTACAACTACGCTCCGCCGGGACGGGATGTGCTCGTGTCGGAGCCGGCCGAGGTCGCCGTCGAACTCCTCGAGAACGGCCCGCTGCGTTCGAGGATGCGTGTCACCCGCGTCTACGAATGGCCTGCCGCGCTCTCCTCCGAGCGCGACCTTCGCAACGGCGAGACGGTGCCGACCCCGGTGGAGACACTCGTGGAGGTGCGCGCGTGTGAGCCGTTCGTGCGCGTCTCCACGTCGTTCCTGAACCGGTCCGCCGACCACCGGCTGCGCTTCCACGTGCCACTGCCCGAGCCGGTGTCCGTGTCCGCGTCCGCCGGGCAGTTCGCCGTCACCGAGCGTGGGCTCACCGCCGAGGGCGGCTGGGGCGAATACCCGATCCCGACCTTCCCCGCGAGCACGTTCGTGTCGGCCGGCGCCGCCAACGTACTGCTCGACCACGCCACCGAGTACGAACTCGTCGGCGACGGCTCCGAACTCGCCATCACTCTGCTGCGCGCGATCGGCTCGATCAGCGTCAACATCCATCCACTCCGTGACGAGCCCGCGGCGAGCGAGATCCCCGCACCGGGCGCGCAAGATCTCGGCGTGCGCATCGAGAACCGCTTCGCCGTCGTGCCCTCGGCGACCGGCTGGCAGGGCGCGAACGCGGTCGCGCTCGCCGAAGACTTCCGCAACGACGTGCTGGTCACCCGCGGGACCGCGTCCGCCGACGGTCAGCTTCCCCCCGACGCGACCGGCGTGCGGGTCGACGGTGCGGACGTCCTCGTCTCGAGCATCCGCCGCGTCGCCGACGACGAGCGCGGTGCCGGCACCGAGGTGCGGTTGGTCGCGATGAGCGACACCGGATCGACCGCCCGCGTGACCGGCGTGTTCACCGAAGCCACCACGGTCGACCTGCTCGGCCGGCCGCTCTCCACGACGCCGGCCGCGGACGGACTCGAACTCGCCCTCGGCCCGTGGGAGATCCGGACGGTCGTGGTCCGGTAGGCGACATCCCTTTGCCATCGAGAAGGAGCTGTGATCTCGTGCCCTCCCAACCTTCCGCGTATGTCTCGGACACCGCGCCAGAGCGTGGCGCGCTGCGCGCTGCGCGGTCGTGGCTGCACTCCGACGCTCCCTCTCGTTCGCTGAACGGGCTCTGGCGTTTCCGTCTGTCGCCGACGGCGTCGGTGGCAGAGGATTTCGCGGCCGAAGGCTTCGACGACAGCGGCTGGGACGACATCCCGGTGCCCTCGCACTGGGTGCTCCAGGGTGACGGAGCCTACGGGCGGCCGATCTACACGAACGTGCAGTTCCCGTTCCCGATCGACCCGCCCCATGTGCCCGACGAGAACCCCACCGGCGACTACCGTCGCCACTTCGAGGTGCCCGCCGACTGGTCGGAAGCCGAGCGCGTCGTGCTGCGGTTCGACGGTGTCGAGTCGCTGTTCAAGGTGTGGGTGAACGGCGACGAGATCGGCAGCGCCAGCGGCAGCAGGCTCGCCCACGAATTCGACGTGACTTCGTCCGTCCGCCCGGGCGACAACGTCGTCGCCGTGCGCGTGCACCAGTGGTCGGCGGCCAGCTACGTCGAAGATCAGGACCAGTGGTGGCTGCCCGGCATCTTCCGCGACGTCACCGTGATCGCACGGCCGGTCGGAGGCATTGAGGACGTCTGGCTGCGAACCGGATTCGACAACGGGCGCGGACAGGTGGAGGCGGAGATCACCGCCGACGCGGCGGCGTTCCCGGTCACCCTCCGCCTCCCCGAACTCGGCATCGAGCAGGTCTGGGCGACCGCGGCCGACGTGGCCCCGCTCGAGGTCGACGATGTGGAGCCCTGGTCGGCCGAGCAGCCTCGCCTGTACGACGTCACCGTGTCGACGGCCGCAGAGAGCATCGCCATGCGGGTGGGCTTCCGCACGGTCGAGATCCGCGGCGACCGGTTCCTGGTCAACGGCCGCCGCGTCGTGTTCCACGGGATGAATCGCCACGAGACGCACCCCGAGCGTGGCCGCGTCTTCAACGAGGAGCACGCCCGCGAAGACCTGGCCCGCATGAAGCGGTTCAACGTGAACGCGATCCGCACCAGCCACTACCCACCGCATCCACGACTGCTCGACCTCGCGGACGAACTCGGATTCTGGGTCATCCTCGAATGCGACCTCGAGACGCACGGCTTCGGCGACCTCGACTGGGTCGGCAATCCCAGCGATGACCCGGCGTGGCGTGAGGCGTACCTCGACCGCATCCGGCGCACCGTCGAGCGAGACAAGAACCACCCCAGCATCGTCATCTGGTCGCTCGGCAACGAAGCGGGAACCGGCAGCAACCTCGCGGCGATGTCGGCGTGGGTCCACGCCCGCGACACCGGGCGACCTGTGCACTACGAAGGCGACCACGCCGGCGAATACACCGACGTCTACTCGCGTATGTACTCGTCGGTCCTCGAGACCGAGCAGATCGGAACCGACGGCTCGCGCGCGCCGCTCCTGAACTGCACCCCCGCGCAGGGCGCCCGGCAGCGTACCAAGCCGTTCCTGCTCTGCGAGTACGCCCACGCGATGGGCAACGGGCCAGGAGCGCTCGACCAGTACGAGGCGCTCGTGCACGAGCACCCGCGGCTGCACGGCGGCTTCATCTGGGAATGGCGCGATCACGGCATCCTGACGACGACCCCGGATGGGACACCCTTCTACGCCTACGGCGGCGACTTCGGAGAGGTCGTTCACGACGGCAACTTCGTGATGGACGGAATGCTCTTGAGCAACGACGTCCCGACTCCCAGCCTTCATGAGTACAAGGCGGTCGTGCAGCCGGTCCGCTTCACCTTCGACGGCGACGAAGTCGCGATCGCCAACCTGCGGCACTCGGCTGACACGTCCGACCTGCGCTTTCGCTGGCGTGTCGAGCACGACGGGACTCTCGTGGAATCCGGGGACATGGAGGTCCCCGTCGTCGCGGCGGGGGAGTCGGCGCGTGTGCCCCTTCCGCGGATCGCGGTGACGCAGGACGCGGAGACGTGGCTCACCATCGATGCGGTACTGGCGACTGAGACTGCGTGGGCGCGCGCCGGGCATGTGATCGCGACCGCCCAACTGGACCGTTCGCCGCGTCGTCCCGTGCCTGCCGTCCGGCGCGAAACCGATTGGCGGCGGAGCGACGGAACGCTGACGCTCGGAATCGCCGAGTTCGTCGACGGGTCCCTCGTAAGCCTCGCCGGCCTTGCTGTGGCGGGCCCGCGGTTGGAACTGTTCCGTGCCCCGACCGACAACGACGAAGGCGCGACCCAGGAGGTCGAGGAGAGCGACGCGAGCCTCTCCGGGGTTTCCAACGCCGAGTTGTGGCGTCGCGACGGCCTCGACCGGCTGACCACGCGGCGACTGTCCGTGGAGCGCACCGCGGACGCCCTGCGAACGATCGCCAAAGTCTCCGCGGCGAACTCCGCCTTGTCGGTGATCGTGGAGTCTGTCTGGTCGCTTGTGGGCGACGAACTCGAGCTACGTGTGGAGATCGAGCCCTCGAGAGGCTGGCTGACGGTGTGGCCGCGGATCGGGATCCGTTTCGATCTGCCTGATGGCGCCGCCCCCGTCGACGGCGCCGAGTGGTTCGGCCTCGGCCCGCTCGAGTCCTACCCCGACAGTATCCGCGCGGCACGTACCGGTCGTTTCTCCTCGAGCATCCGCGACCTTTCGGTCGACTACGCGCGACCCCAGGAGACGGGACACCGCTCCCAGCTGCGACAGCTGACGCTGACGAGCGCCGGCGCCGAGGTGCTGCGCATCGAGACATTCCCGGACACGCACGGACGCCGCCCCGGATTCACACTCAGCCGCCACACCCCGCAGCAGATCGCACAGGCGGGTCACCCCTTCGAGTTGCCGGATTCGACGACAAGTCACCTGTTCGTCGACGCGGCCCAGCACGGGCTCGGCTCACGGGCCTGTGGACCGGATGTGTGGCCTGAGTTCGCGCTTCGCCCTGAAGCCCGCACGATCAGGCTGCGCATCACAGCAGGTTAGCCGCGCAGTTCACTCCCTCCATTCCGGCGCCCGATCGCGAGGCCGGACGACACCGTCCTGCGGCACCCGGATGAGACGTCCGCGTCCGCTCGACCGCGGCAGGGAACCGTCACGGCGGCCGCGGCCGCCGTGACATCGGTGGCATCGATGTCCGCCGGAGTCACGCACTCGTAACCCGGCGGGGCACCGTGTCACCGGCGTGATTCAGCGGTCCGGAGGTTTGATGAATGGCTTATGAGCTGGGCGAATGTGGGTGGTGGCGCCTCTAAGAAGACTGCCCGTCAGGAGCGGAAGATTTCTTCTCTGTTGCATGTGAGTTTCAGCTGTGCAACCGATTATGACAAGTCTTCACGTCATGAATATGACATGACATATTGGCAAAGTTCCTCCTGGGATATGGGATGCGTCGGAGGCGTTACATGAGGTTACGGAATAGGTTGATGGGCGCGGCCGTGGTCGTCGTCGCGTCAGGGCTGGGGCTCACCGGTTGCGGTCAGTCGTCCGATGGCGGCAGCGGGGACACGATCGAGCTCACGATCGCTCAGAACTCCATCTCGGGTGGCAAGAACGCGGCCGCGGCGGACTACATCACCAACTGGGTGATTCCGAAGTTCGAGGCCGCCGAGAAGGCCAAGGGAAAGAACGTCACGGTCAAGTTCGTCCCGAGCGGTGTCGACGACGAGCAGTACAAGACCAAGCTCTCCCTCGACCTCAAGTCGGGCAAGGGCGCGGACGTCTTCGACCTCGACGGCATTTGGGCCGGAGAGTTCGCCGAGGCCGGCTACCTCAAGCCGCTGTCCGACGTTGTCGGCGCCGACGCCGACAACTGGGACGGCTGGGCGCAGATTCCTCAGTCCGTCCAGGGGTTGGCCACCTACAACGGCAAGAAGTACGCCCTGCCGGTCGGCACCGACGGGCGGGTCCTCTACTTCAACAAGACCCTCTTCCAGAAGGCCGGACTGCCGGCCGACTGGCAGCCCAAGAGCTGGCAGGAGATCCTCGACGCCGGCAACAAGCTGAAGGCGGCCGGCGTGCCGGTGCCGATTCAGATCAACGCCGGCACCGCGATGGGCGAGGCCACCACCATGCAGGGCGTCCTCCCGCTCCTCGCGGGCGCGGGCGGCCAGTTGCAGCAGGACGGCAAGTGGACCGGCGCGTCCCAGCCGCTCAAGGACGCCCTCGGCTTCTACCAGAAGATCTACGGCGGGAGCGGCCTCGGCGACCCCAAGCTCCAGCAGGAGGCCAAGGGCCGCGACAAGTCCTTCCAGCAGTTCGCCGGCAACGAGATCGGCATCCTGCTGGAGAGCGACTACCTCTGGCGCGGCGTGCTCAACCCCGAGACCGGCGTGGCCAAGATGGCCGACCGGGACCAGAGCGTCGGCTATGCGCTCATCCCGGCCGAGGAGCCCGGCAAGGGCATCAACGGCCAGGACTTCGTGAGCATGTCGGGCGGCGCGCTGCGCGCGGTCAACCCGAACAGCGCCCACCCGAAGGAGGCGTTCGAGTTGGCGGCGTTCACGCTGTCGCCCGACGGGCTGAAGGAGGAGACCAAGAACGGCAACGTGCGCATCACCCCGCGCACCGACGTCAACAAGGAGATCCTCTCGAGCGAGCCGCTCCTGACCTACATCTCCGACAAGGTGGTGCCGCTCACGGCCTTCCGGCCGCCGGTCGCCGCCTACACGCAGGTGTCCGTGGCGCTCCAGGAGGCCACCGCCGAAGTGGTCAGCGGCAAGACGCCCGACCAGGCCGCCGCCGACTACCAGGCGAAGCTCGAAGGAATCGTCGGTGGCGCAGGCAACGTTGCCTCCTGAGGTTCTCGACGACGCGAAGGCCCGCCGCTACAGCGCGGACGCGGCGGGCCTGGGCAGGCTGAGGGCGGGCGCGTTCGTCGCGCCGGCTCTGGCGCTCATCTCGCTCTTCCTCGTGTTCCCCGCGCTCTGGGTGCTCTACCTCGGCCTGTCGAACTACCGCCTCACCGGCGCGGCCGCCGCCGCGCCCCGGCTGGTCGGGTTCGACAACTTCGTCAAGGCTCTGACGGACCCGGAGTTCTGGAATTCGACCTGGCTGACGTTCGAGTTCGTGCTCGGCTCGGCGGTCATCGGGCAGGTCGTGCTCGGCTTCCTGCTCGCCTGGATCATGCGTGACCGCACCGGCCCGCTCAAGCGGATCGTCGAGGGGCTGGTCATCCTCGCGTGGATCCTGCCCAGCGCCGTCGTCTCGTTTCTGTGGGTGGCTCTGCTCGACCGTGACGACGGCACCCTCAACACGCTGCTCCACTCGCAGGACTTCGCGCCGCTGCTCGACCACCCGATGTTGTCGATCATCATCTTCAACATCTGGCGCGGTGCCGCCTTCTCGATGATGTTGTACGGCGCGGCGCTCGGCAACGTGCCGCCCTCCCATCTGGAAAGCGCCCGGCTGGCCGGGGCCTCCGGCTGGCAGCAGCTCCGTGACGTGGTGTTCCCGCACATCAGGGGACACGTGCTGACCAACCTGCTGCTGATCAGCCTGTGGACGTTCAACGACTTCACACCGTTCCTGCTCACCGCCGGCGGGCCCGACGGCAAGACCGAGGTGCTGGCCGTCCACGTCTACCAGGTGGCGCTGCAAGGTGGCGAGCTGGGCTACGGCGCCGCCGTCTCCACCGTCATCCTGCTGATCAATCTGGTCGTGGCGGTGTTCTACCTGCGGCTGTTGCGGAGTAAGAAATGACACGGTTCGTGCTGCACCGGATCGGCTTCTACGTACTGATCGCCGTGCTGCTGGCCTTCTTCACCGTTCCGCTGCTGTGGCTGGCATCCGCGCCGTTCACGTCGGACCCGACGTACAAGGTGCGGTTGCCCGACTTCACGTCCGAGAACTTCCGGGCGATTCTCGACAACCCTTACGCCCTCGGCTCGCTGTGGAACTCGGTCCTGCTGGCCGCGGGCACCGCCGTACTGGTGGTCGTGTTCGCGGCCCTGGCCGCGTACGCGCTCAGCCGGGTCCACCTGCCGGGCCGTGACGCGCTGCTCTACACGCTGCTGCTGCTCTCGTCGATCATCACGGGAACGGCCGCCATGGTGCCGCTGTTCCAGTTGGCGGTCGAGCTCCATCTGATCGACTCGCAACTCGGGCTGATCCTCATCATGACCGGCGGCCTGCTGCCGGCGGCCATCTTCATGATGAAGGACTTCATGGACTCGACGCCGAAGTCCTACGAGGAGTCGGCCCGCGTCTTCGGGGCCTCGCCGCTGCAGATCGTCCGTCACGTCGTCGTCCCCCTCGTACGGCCGGGCCTGGCCACCATCGCCGTCTGGGCCGTGGCCAACGTGTGGGGCAACTTCCTGATGCCGTATCTGTTGCTCAGCGACGTGGACAAGCAGCCTGCCGCGGTCATCATGTACACGCTGTACACCGAGGGCGGCCAGGCCAACATCAAGCTGCTGGCCACATTCGGCCTGCTCTACTCGGTGCCTGTGGTGCTCATGTACCTGTTCGTAAGCAAGAAGTACGGCTTCCGCTTCCACGGAGGGATCAAGCGCTGATGTCCGCAATCGAACTGCGGGGCCTGACCAAGGTCTATCCCGGGGGAGTGAAGGCGCTCGACTCGCTGGACCTGGCCATCCCCGACGGCGAGTTCTTCGCCCTGCTCGGCCCGTCCGGATGCGGCAAGACCACGTTGCTGCGTACGATCGCCGGTCTGGAGACCGCCACGGGAGGGGCCGTCGTCATCGGCGACCGTGACGTAACCGGTCTCCAGCCGGGCGCCAGGGACATCGCCATGGTCTTCCAGGACTATGCGCTGTTCCCGCACATGAACGTCACGGACAACATCGCCTATCCGCTGCGCATCAAGAAGGTCGGCAGGGCGGCCCGCCAGCAGAAGGCCGCCGAGGTCGGCGCGAGGCTCGGCCTGGAGCAACTCATGGACCGGCGCCCCGGCCAGCTGTCCGGCGGTCAGCAGCAGCGCGTCGCGCTGGCCCGCGTCATGGCGACACAGGCACAGGCGTTCCTGTTCGACGAGCCGCTGTCCAACCTGGACGCCAGGCTGCGCCTCGAGGCGCGCACGTTCCTCAAGAAGCTCCAGCACGAACTCGGCGTGACCACCGTCTTCGTCACCCACGACCAGGCCGAGGCCCTGGCCATGGCCGACCGGATGGCCGTCATGGAGTCCGGGCACATCCGCCAGATCGGCACCCCCGCCGAGGTGTTCCAGCGTCCCGCGAACACCTTCGTCGCCGGGTTCATCGGCTCGACTCCGATGAACCTGCTCGACGGGGTCGTCCGTGCCGACACCCTGGAGGTGACGGGCTGCAAGCTGGCGGTCCCGCAGTCGGCCGAGGGCCTGCTGCACGACGGAGAGAAGATCGTTTACGGCGTGCGTCCCGAGTACAACGTCTACTCGGCCGAGCCCGTGGACGGCTCACTGGGCGGAAACGTGTCGATCGTGGAGAACCTGGGGGCGTCCTATCTGGTGACTCTGGACGTCAACGGGGTGCTCGTGCAGGCCGTCGTGCCTGAGGGTCACGAGCCGGCGATCGGCGACGAGGGTTACGCGCTGCCACGGCGTGACCGGGCCCTGATCTACCGCGACGGCGAGCTGGTGTCGGCGTGACCGTGATCCGCGGGCACTGGAGCCTCGACGACAGACTGGAGCGGATCCTGCGCGAGGTGCCGTTCGAGGTGCCCGCCGGGACTCGGGCGGTGACCGTCAAGCTGCGCTTCGACAGGTCGCTCGGGGTGCTCGACCTCGGTTGCGCCTGTCCGGACGGCTTCCGCGGCTGGTCCGGCGGGGCGCGCGACGAGTACACGATCACCGAGGAGTGGGCGACGCCCGGCTATTTGCCGGGCTCGCTGGAGGACGGCACCTGGCAGGTGTGGTTGCGGCTGCACCGGGTGCCGCCGCAGGGTCTCGACTACTCGCTGGAGATCACCACTGCGACGGCCGTTCCGGCGCAGCCGGTCGCCGAGGAGCCGCCTCTCGGAGAGCGTCCTGCGCGCCGTGACGTCCCCGACGTGGACGGCCTGCGCTGGTTCGCGGGGGACTTCCACGCCCACACCCTGCACAGCGACGGCTCGCTGACCATCCCCGCGCTGGCCGAGCTGGCCGCCTCCCGGGGGCTCGACTTCCTCACGGTCACCGACCACAACACCACCAGCCACCACCCGTATCTGGCCGGTGTCGGCAAGGACCGGGGCATCACGCTGCTGCCCGGCCAGGAGGTCACCACCGACCGGGGCCACGCCAACGTGTTCGGCGACGTGGGCTGGGTCGACTTCCGGGAGCCGGTCGACTCCTGGATGCGGCACGCGGCCCGCGAGGGCGGCCTCATCTCGATCAATCACCCACTCGGGGGTGACTGCGCCTGGCTCCAGCCGGTGACCGAGCGGCCGCGCATCGCCGAGGTGTGGCATTCCGGCTGGTGGGACCGGCGCTGGGGGGCGCCCCTGGCCTGGGCCGACGCCTGGCGCCCCGACCTGGTGGCGATCGGCGCCAGCGACTTCCACAAGGTCGGCGAGGACGGGCTTCCCGGTCAGCCCACCACGTGGGTGCTGGCCGAGGACACCGGCTCGATCTTCGAGGCGTTGGCCGCCGGACGCACCGCGATCTCGGCGGGCCCCGGCGAGCCGCTGCTCGTCAGGCTCGGCGACGAACTGCTGGCGCTCGATGCCGACGGGCTGATCCTGGTCCGTCCCGGTGGCGACCGGCAGGTGATCCGCGGTGAGCGGGTGCTCGTCCCGGCGGGTGAGGGGCGGCATCGGCTGGAAACGTATGAGAACGAGGTCATGGCCATATGCGGGTGACACGCGCCGGCCTGATGCGCGCCAAGGGCCTCGACCCGATCGGCTGGGAGGCCGCATGACCGCCGAGATCGTCGTGGTCCCGCACACCCATTGGGACCGCGAGTGGTACGAGCCGTTCCAGCGCTTCCGGCTGAGGCTGGTGGCGCTGCTCGACGAGGTGCTCGACACGATGGAGCGCGATCCCGGCTACCACTTCACCCTCGACGGACAGTTCGCCTGCGTCGACGACTACCTGGAGGTGCGGCCGGAGAACCGGGACCGCATCGCCGCGCTGGTCGCGTCCGGGCGGCTCGCGGCGGGGCCGTGGCAGATCCTGCTCGACGAGTTCCTCTGCTCGGGTGAGAACGTCATCCGCAACCTGGAGCTCGGCATGGGCCGGGCCGACGAACTCGGCGGCGCCATGCCGGTGGGCTATCTGCCGGATATGTTCGGGCACATCGCGCAGATGCCGCAGATCCTCAAGCGGGCGGGCCTGCTGCACGCGTGCGTCTACCGGGGGGTGCCGTCGTCCGTGGTGACAGACGCGTTCGCCTGGGTCGCCCCCGACGGAACGGCGTTGCGGACCCAGTACCTGCCCCTCGGGGGATACGGCAACGGCGCCCACCTGTTCGAGGACCCCGCGCACCTGGTCGAGCGCGCCGCGGACTTCACCGCGCGGATGCGTGAATGGCACGATTCCGAGGGCGCGCTGCTGGCGATGTACGGCGCCGACCATTCCGCGCCGGTGCGCGGCCTGCCGCAGATGGTGGCAGGCATCGGCGCCCGTATGGACACGTTGTCCGGTTATATCGGCGCCTATTCGGGGGAGGTGGACGGGCTGCCCCAGGTGTCCGGGGAGTTGCGGTCACACGCCCGCGCTAACATCCTGCCCGGCGTCATCTCGGTCCGCGCGCACGTCAAACAGGCCATGGGCCGCGCCGAGCGGATGGTGGAGCGCTACGCCGAACCGTTGGCCACCTTGTGGGGCGACCGCTGGCCGGGCCGCTTCCTCGACATGGCATGGTGGCGGCTGGTGGACGCCGGCGGCCATGACTCGGTGACCGGCTGCGGCGTCGACGACACGGCCCAGCAGGTGGCGGCGCGCATCGCCGAGGCCGAACACCTCGGTCAGGCCGTCCGCGACATGGTCACCGCCGGCCTGGCCGCCGTGGTGCCCGCGGACGGCGTGCTGGTCGTCAACCCGACGCCCACCCGGCGGCGCGGCATCGTGCTGATGGACGTGGCCGGGCTTGACCCGCTGGTCGATTCGACAGGCGCCCCGGTCCCCGCCCAGACACTGGAGCACGCGCCCACAGTTCTGCTCGACGCCGAGATGGACCCGGCCACCGCGCTGACCTTCATCCACGGAACCGAGCTGTACGGCCGGCACATCGTCGGCTGGGAGGTGGCCGGCGACACGCTCACCTTCACCGTGGCGAAGGTGTCCTCGGCGGCGTTCAACGTGGCCGAGGTGCGCGAAGCGCTCGACGGGGTCACCAGGGTCCGCATCGTCGCCGAGCCCCGCCGTACCGTGGCCGCACTCGTCGACGCGCCGCCGCTGGGGCACTCCAGTGTGCGGCCGGAGGCGCACGGCGACGCCCACCGGGCGCCGGCCCCGTTCGCCGGAGTACGTGCCGGCGACCGGGTCCTGGACAACGGGCTGCTCCGCGTCGAGGTGGCGGACGACGGCACCTTGACCCTCACCGGGGCGGACGGCACCACGCTGACAGGCGCGGGCCGCATCGTCGACGGCGGCGACGTGGGGGACACCTACAACTACGCGCCTCCGGCCACCGACCGGATCGTCTCCGAGCCCTCATCGGTCGAGGTGTCGGTCGTCGGCTCGGGGCCGCTGGTGGCCGCGTTCGACGTGGTCCGCACCTACCGGTGGCCCGCCGCGGGCGATGGCGTCAAGGGCATCCCGGAGATCCCCGCGGCGTCGAGGACCGAGGCCACCGAGGAGATCGTCGTCGGCACCCGGGTCGAGCTCCGGGCAGGCGAGCCGTACGTCAGGCTCCACGTGGAGTTCGACAACCGGTGTTCCGACCACCGGGTCCGGCTGCATGTGCCGCTGCCCGCACCGGCGGCGGCCTCGCATGCCGAGGGGCAGTTCGCCGTCGTCACCCGCGGCCTCACCGCGGAGGGCGGGTGCGGCGAGGAGCCGTTGCCGACCTTCCCCGCCTCCTCGTGGGTGGCCGCCGGGGGAGTGGCGGCGCTGCTCGAGCATGTCACCGAGTACGAGCTGGTGAACGACGGGACCGAGCTGGCGCTCACGCTGCTGCGCTCGGTCGGCTACCTGTCGCGCAACCTGCACGCCATGCGGCCTGAACCCGCCGGGCCGCAGCTCGCGACCCCGGCCGCCCAGGTGCGGGGGCTGCGTTCGGTCGGCCTGGCGCTCATGCCGTACGGCGGATCCTGGGCGGCCGTCCCGCCCGCGGCGGAGACGTTCCGCCACGACCTGCTCGCGGTGCCCGGAACGGGTCCGACCTCGCTCGACCTGCCCCCGGCGGCCTCCGGGCTGGCGGTCACCGGCGACGGCGTCGTGATGACCTCGCTGCGCGCCAGGGACGACTGGCGGGAGTTGCGCGTCGTGGCCCTGTCGGACACGGACACGGAGGCGGTCATCGAGGGTGCCTTCACCCGCGCCCGGTACGCCGACCTCCGTGGCCGCCCCGGCGATTCGATCGAGGCCGGCTCCGGCGTCGTCCGCCTGCCCCTGCGCGCATGGGAGATCGCCACCGTCCAATTGGCCGACTAGACGACAGGTGAACGGCCCCCGGACCTGCATGGGTTCGGGGGCTGATTGCTGTCCGGATTTATCGGAAATCAGGGCAATCCGTGAGTCGACCGGCGACGAATGAGAGACAGGAATCCGGCCGGATCCTTTCCCGAACGTCCCCGACCGGCCACTCGCGTGGCCGGGAGCCGAAAGGACCCAGCAGACAATGGAGCTGCGAACCAACCGGCGCAACCTCATCGCCCTCGGCCTGACGGGCGCGGTGGCCGTGTCGTCTCTCGCCCTGCTACGGCCGGAGGCCGGCGTGGCGTCCTCGCACCGTGAAGCACCCATGATCGCGGGCGACCCCCGGAACGACAACACCGACGTGTACGCCTTCGTCAGCCCGGACAGGCCCGACACCGTCACCCTGATGGCCAACTTCATCCCGTTCCAGGAGCCGAACGGCGGGCCGAACTTCTACCAGTTCGACACGAACTCGCGGTACAACATCAAGATCGACAACGACGGCGACGCGAAGCCTGACGTCACCTACCAGTGGGTCTTCCGCAACGAGGACAGGCGCGGCACCGGGACCTTCCTCTACAACAACGGTCCCGTCACCTCGCTGACCGACAAGAACCTGCTGTTCAAGCAGCGTTACACGCTCAAGAAGATCACGCACGCGGGGACAAGGACCCTGGTCTCCGACGGGATCGTGGCGCCGAGCAACAGCGGACCCGCCTCGATGCCGATGTACTCCGTGCTGCGCGCGCAGTCGATCAAGTGGCTGCCCGGTGGCAGCAAGGCGTTCGCCGGCCAGGCCGACGAGGCGTTCTTCGCCGACCTGCGGGTCTTCGACCTGCTCTACGGCGGCAACCTGTCCGAGGTCGGCCAGGACACCTTCAAGGGCTACAACGTGCACAGCCTGGCCCTGCAGGTGCCCAAGAAGGACGTCGCGCTGCGCGGGAACGCCGGTCGCAACCCGGTCATCGGCGTCTGGTCGACCGTGGACAAGTGGAGCCCGAGGGGCTACGTCCAGGTCTCCCGACTGGGCCAGCCCCTGGTCAACGAGGTCGTCGTCCCGGCCGCGCTGAAGGACGCGTTCAACGCGCTGCCTCCGGCGAAGGACGCGGACGTCCCGGCCGTGGTCAAGCGCGTCACCAACCCCGAGGTGCCGAAGCTGCTCCAGTCCATCTACGGACTCAAGGCGCCCAAGACTCCGCGCAACGACCTGGTCGAGATCTTCCTCACCGGCATCGCCAAGGCCAACGGCCCGATCAAGGCCGACCTCAACTCGCAGAGCCTCAACAAGGACGCGGGCAAGCTGCGTCCCTCGGAGATGCTGCGGCTGAACATGGCCATCCCTCCCGCCGCGAGCCCGAACCGGCTCGGCGTACTCGCCGGTGACCTGCAGGGCTTCCCGAACGGCCGCCGCCTCGGAGACGACGTGATCGACATCGCCCTCCAGGCGATGGCCGGCGCCGCTCAGACGGGCAAGCTCGTCGGCCCCCTGGCCGCCGGCGACAAGGTGAACAAGAACGACAGGCCGTTCAGCGTGCAGTTCCCGTACATCCCGCTGCCCGGCAACACGTCCGTCAACGCCGGCTGATCCGACGCCCGGTCCTGAGGGGATCATCGTGAAGACTTCCGCCACAGTCCGGATCGCCGCCGCCGTGCTGGGCACGGCCGCCGTCCTGACCCTGGGTGCCGCACTCATCCCCGGCGAGCGGCCGTCACCGGCCGTCACCGGCACGTCTCAGGCCGCCGGGGAGATCCCGGTCTCCGCCACCTCGGTCAAGGACACGATCCGGGCACTCACCACCCGGCTCCAGCGTCTGCCCCGCGACTACCAGGCCTGGGCCCAGCTCGGTTCCGCCTATGTCCAGCAGGCACGACTGACCGCCGACCCGTCCTTCTACCCCCGGGCCGAGCAGGCGCTGGCCCGTTCCCTCGCACTGCGTCCCGGCGACTTCGCCGCGCTGACCGGCCAGGCCGCGCTCGCCGCCGGCCGCCACGACTTCGCCGAGGCCGTACGGCTGGCCCGGCTGTCGGAGGCCGCCAACCCGTACGGCCAGGGCGCCCAGGCTGTGCTCGCCGACGCCTACACCCAGCTCGGCCGGTACGGCGAGGCCACGCGGGCGATCGACAGGATGATGGCGCTGCACCCCGGCGTCGGGGCCTTCACCCGGGCGTCCTACGACGCCGAGCTCCGCGGTGACCGGACCACGGCGCGCCGCATGCTGGAGCGCGCCCTCGACGACGCCTTCGCGCCCTCCGACATCGCCTACTGCCGCTACTACCTGGGAGAGCTGGCCCTGCACTCCGGTGATCTGAAGCGTGCCACCGAGCAGTACCGCCTCGCGCTGAAGGCCGCTCCCGACTTCACCCCGGCCCTCGCCGGAACCGCCAGGGCCGCCGCGCTCAGTGGCCGGTCGGCCGAGGCGGCCGACCTCTACGGCACCGTGGTCGCCCGGCTGCCGCTGGCCCAGTACGTCACCGAGTACGCCGAGGTGCTGTCATCGGCGGGCAGGGACCCGGCGGACCAGTGGGCGCTGCTGCGCGCGCAGCGGGACCTGATGAAGGAGTCCGGGGTCAAGGACGACCTGACCTGGGCCGAGTATGAGGCCGATCACGGCTCTCCCGCGCTCGCTGTGGAACACGCCAGGGCCGAGTACGCCCGCAATCCCAACGTGGTCGCCGCCGACGCCCTGGCCTGGGCCCTGCACCGCGACGGGCACGACCAGGAGGCACTGCCGTACGCCCGGAAGGCCACCGCCACGGGCTGGCGCAACGCGCTGCTCCACCACCACCGCGCGGAGATCGAGCGCTCGCTCGGGATGGACGAGGAAGCCCGCAGATCCGCGGCCAGGGTTCGCGACGCCGACCCCTCCTTCTCACCCGATCTTCCCGCACTGGCGAGGTTCTCATGATGCTCGGAAGGGTCGTCAGGACGGCGGCCGCCGCGGTCGTGTCCGGGATGGCGGTGTGCGTGACGGTCCTGCTGCCCGCCGATCCCGCCGCCGCCCAGACCGCGATCATGCACCCCCTGGGCAACTTCACCGTCAACCACTACAACGGCCTGCGGATCGCTCCGGACAGAGTGGAGAACCTGGCGATCGTGGACAGCGCCGAGCTGCCCACCCTCCAGGCCCGTTCCACGGTGGACACCGACCGGTCGGGAACGGTCTCCGACGCCGAACGATCGTCGTACGGCACCGCCCGGTGCGGCGAACTCGCCGCCGCGCAGCGCCTGACGGTGAACGCGACCGCCACGCCGTGGCGGCTCTCCGCGGCCCGCTTCGTTTACGGGCCAGGGCAGGGCGGGCTGCAGGTCAGCCGCCTGACGTGCCGGCTGTCGACGTCCGTGGCCACGCAGGGAAAGGTCGGGTTCAGCGACGGCTTCCTCGCCGACCGGCTGGGCTGGCGGGAGATCACCGCGGTGTCCACGGGCGG
>Ga0310811_10004395_pt1 | contig 17714 bp, 15 predicted proteins | sample YCmetagenome_FD_207642 | JGI IMG/M metagenome (GOLD analysis project Ga0310811, IMG submission 207642) | Soil microbial communities from experimental microcosm in Duke University, North Carolina, United States - YC | ecosystem: Engineered > Artificial ecosystem > Soil microcosm > Unclassified ...
CGAACGCGCGCAAGCGGAACCGTGCCTGATACTGCTGCTCGTTGAGAAAATCCGCCGGGATGTGAACACCCGTCCGAAACGTCGTTGCCTGCGGCGACTGCATCTGCGGGCTGGTGGCGGTGAAGAGGTGATGCTCGTCATGCCAGAGCTCGACATCGAGCCAGGCAGTGACATCCGGGCGGGAGATGCGGACGAGCGCATCGAGGTAACCACCATCGGTGATCGTCAGCGCGCCAACGGGCGAGTGGTCTTCGTCGAGCAGCCGCGACGCGACCAGTCGGCAGCTCGCGGCCAGGCTCTCGCCTGTCAGTGGCGGCAACAACCGGCCGGACAGCAATTCCGTGGTGTAGGCGTTCACGACCTCGTCGGTCGATCCGATTTGCACGATGCGCCCGTGGTCAATCCAGATCACGCGGCTGCAAATGCGTCGAATCGCCGCCATGTCATGGGAGACAAACAGCACCGAGACACCTGATGCTCCGACCGCCTCGACCTGCTCTTCGCACATTTTGCGAAACGCGGCATCGCCAACGGCGAGCACCTCATCGGCAAGAACCACCTCCGCGCCGAGACCGATCATCGTGGCGAATCCGAGCTGCACGGCGGTGCCACTCGGACAGAGGCGCAGCGGCGTCTCGCGAAAGTCGAGCAGGCCCGCAAGATTCAGGATCCGGTTTTCGGCAGCAACGATGTGTTTGCCCGGAATGCCGGCGAGGCGGCCCTGAATCTGGATGTTCTGCCGCACTGTAAGATCCGGCGCGAACCCGATCCCAAGCTCCAGCATCGATACAACGCGACCCTGTACGGTAATCCGTCCCGCGGTCGGGCTCAGCACGCGCGCGAGAATCTTGAGCAGCGTGCTCTTGCCAGCGCCGTTGCGGCCGATGATGCCGACGATCTCGCCGGGCGCGACATCGAAGGTGACGTTGTCCAGGGCGCGAAGGTCATTGCGATGCGCGCGGCCGCGTCGTGCTTCCCGCTGCGGCTCGTGCGAGCCGATGGTCTTCTGCAGCAGGTCACGCAACGCCGGCCACCCGTCAGTGGCGATTCCCTTCACCCGCGTTGCCTTGCGTCGAGGGAACACCTTCGAGACGTTCCGCACCGAGATGCGGGACTCGATCACACCGACGCCTCCGCCAGCGCTTCGAGCTCCCACGGAAACGCGACGGTCAGCAGTGGCTGCCGCCGTTCCGCCTCGCCGTCTCCGCCTCGATGCACGTTCAGAGTGATCGCATCGCGTGCTTTCAGCAGGTACAGACTATTGCCGCGGTAGGTGTGCATGTCCACGGTGAGCAGGTAGGTGCCGCTCGAGAGGATTTGCAGAGGAACACGGACCGCGCAGGTGAACGCGCCCGGCTGAGCGAACTCGAGATGGCCGGGGTACAGGCTGCGCAACACGATCTTCTTCTCACGTTTGAGCGTCAGCGACGGCCGACAGCGAAGCGCGGATGCCTTCGCCTCGCACGTGAGCCGCACGTCAAGATGCGCCTGGTCGTCATGACCGCACCTTTCCAGCTCGATCGCACGCAGCACCATGACGTCATTGCCCGGAAGGTCTTGGGCGACGTGCCACTGGAATTCAGCCGGGACAGTCGCTGCAGCGACGGCGGGCGCGAACCGTCTCGGAGGCGAATCGCTGACGATATGGCCGTTGCCCAGCGTCAAAATGCGCGTTGCGATGTGTTGCACCAGCGCATCGTCTGATGAAGCAATTACGACCGTGCGTCCTTGTTCACGCAGGACCTGCAGCTTCTCGACGATCTTCTGTTGAAACCCGATGTCGCCGACGGCAAACAGATCGTCCATGAGGATGATCGGCGCTGCGCTGCACAGCGTGAGCGCGACGTTGAGACGCAGCAGCATCCCGGTCGAGTAGGTGCGCAGCGGCACATGCTCGAATCCCTGGAGCTCGGCGAAGTCGATTACGTCTGCGGCGAACCGTTCCGCCGCGTCGGTCGTCGCCTGCCGGTACATCGGCGAACTGTCGATGTTCTCGTGGGCCGTCATGCGCGGGTCGACGTTGTCGCCCGAGGCAAGCAGGCGCGCAACATCGCCATAAATTTCGATGCGGCCGGTTGTCGGCAGCAGCACCCCCGCGAGAATCTTCAACAACGCCGACTTGCCGCATCCTGACGGCCCGGTGATGCAGGTAATGCTTCCTTGCTCGATATCCACCGTGATGTCGCGCAAGACATGGCCCGGTGCCGACACGGCACGCTGCGCCAGCGTGTCGTCATCCGTCAGCGGCGCCTTCAGCTCGACACCGGCAATGCGCAGCAGCGATCGCCATGCCTCGCGCGGCTGGGCACCGCCGTCCATGATTACCGGCGGACCAAAGTAGCGACCCACGCCCTGGATGCGAATCGCGATCACGGCATCACCAGCAGTATGCGCGCAGCGCAGAAGGCCTCAGAGGCGGCCCCTATAATGAACAACTGTCCATGGCAGTCCCGCGGTTGTCCCCTCCGGCCGTGCAGCGGGCGGGGTCGGGAATTCGCGCCCACTGGGCGCTGCAGGTCGCGCTCGGCGTCATCACGTCCGGCGTCCTCGTCTACAGCGCTGCGGAGCAACTGTTCGACACGAACTTCCTGTTTCTGTGGGAAGCGACGCCAGTCCTGGCAGGCGATCACCCGTATCGCGACTTCTATGAAATGGGCTGGCCGCTGATGACGGTGATATCGGCGGCCGTGCAATGGGCCGTCGGCTACCGTCTCATCGGCGAATTTCTCATTCAGTGGACGTTCATCGTTGCCAGCGTTCTCGTCGGCTTTCATCTGGCACTTCGGCTCAGCCAATCGATCGCCGCGTCGCTGACGACGACGCTCATCGCCATCGCGATTATCGGCGCAACGCCCACGTACCACTTCCCGAAGTTGTTCTTCTATCCAGTCGCAGTCTGGGTGACGTGGTGGTACATGGCAGCACCGAGCGTCCGTCGGGCAATGGTTGTGGGTCTCGTCACTGCGGCGGCGTTCCTGTACCGGCACGATCATGGCGTGTACATCGGCGGCGCCGCAGTCCTCGCTTTTGGCCTGACGCGCATCATCAATCCGGCATCGAGGAATTGGCGATCGTCGTCTCGCGAGGTCGGCGCATTTGTAGCAGCCGCCATCGTCCCGCTTCTGCCTTGGGCCATTCTGGTCCAGAGCAACGAAGGATTGGTCGATTACGTCCAGACCCGCAGTGAATGGGGCCGCATGTGGTCGGCACATCAGTTTCCGTATGAGATGCTGCGCGATATCAACCCGGCGTCCGTTATCGCCGGTATTCCTTCGCGCGGCACTGCCGAACACTGGCTGCTGCAGCTCACGCTGGTTTTGCCGGTGATCGCGCTGATACGGACGGGCATCGAGCTGACGTCTCGGCGCAACACCGCGCCGCGCACATCGCTCGAGATGTGTCACACGGTCATCGCGGCCGCGACGGTAATGATCGTAGGCATTCGGTTGTTTCGGGAGGACGGCTACTTCGTCGAGACCTTGCCGCTCACTGCCGCCCTTGGCGCGCAGCTGATGGCCGGACCCGGGAGCGAGGCGACGTCCATGTGGCGAAACGTCCGGCGCCTGCTGGTCACCGGTACGGTGTTCGTCACGTTGTTTGCCGTGGTTGGCTACGTTAATGCGTGGGACCTTCTCAGACCGAGCGAGATCAATGAGCTCGGCCCGACCTTCGATCAGCTGATGAAAAGTCCGCCAATCGACGGTCTCGAGCCTGCGAAGACCGCGTTACAGACTGGGACCACGCAGTGGTTTGCCAGCGACGCCGATACCCGCCAGAAAATCCTGCTTCGTTACGTGCACGATTGCACGCGCGCCGGCGACCGCATCCTGGTAACGGGTTCGACGCCGTACGCCGTTGACTACTACGCGCAGCGGCCGATTGCCGGGGGACACATTGAATGGCATCACGGCTGGCTGTCCGATGCGCCGCACGCACGCCGATCGCTGCAGCTGCTGCAAACCCAATCCGTGCCGTTTGCGTTTTCAACCGGCAACCCCGTGTTCGCCGACCTGCAGAGTTATCCCGAGATCCTCCATTACTTTCAGCAGAACTACGTTGAACTGACAGGCAGTCAAGGACAGCTCCTTGTCGATCGCAGGCGACAGCCGACGAGTTATTTCGGCGCGCTTGGGTTTCCATGTTTTCGCTAGATCCCGGCCGCTTTCTGACGAATCGCTGTGGCCGTCCAGTCGGGGCGAAGCATGACAATTTTTTCGGTCGCGACGCCGAGCTGAGTGAGCAGCTTGAGCGTGCCGGCCGGTCGTTCCAACGCAGCCACAATGAGGACGTCGTATGGAACGGCGGCGTGATCCGTGATCGCGCGTACGGGAAGGCCGAGGAACTGACCCTCACGCTCGGCGAACACCCCCACAAGCTCGAGGCCCATTTCGCGCACCAATAGAAAGACGAGCTCCGCCGCGTCTCCGGTACCGTAGATGGCGACCCGCTTCTGCTCGGCGACCGCGTCGACCAGGCTGCGCCGGAGGTGCTGCCGTGCGTCGCGGTAGAAATCGAGCGAGTACTTCATGAACTCGTAGGTCAGGCGCGCCTTGCGAGCGACGCCTTTCGGCGTGAGCGAATAGACGAGCCGATTGGGCGAGACGGTAACGCACTTGATGTAGCCCTTGCGCACCAGGCGTTTGAGATAGAGATTGGTCAGGCCAAGCGCCATGCCCAGACGGCTGGCGAGGGTCCGCTGCGTAATGGTCGCCTCGTGCTCGAGCGCCTCGAGCAGTTGCAGGTCTCTCCGGGATTCGAGCTCCACGCGGATTAGTGAGGACGGGGGTAGCGGAAAAAACCGAAGGCAACTACACCTCCGGCCCGTGGGTTACAGGGGGTATCGGCCTGGCTCGTTCACTTCGTGAACGAGTCGTTCATGATTTGAACACGAATTTCCCGACGCACCAAGTGTCCCATTCTGTATGGCACGATGGTGCAATAGCGGAGTTTGTCGGTCATCCATATGATCTCCGCTCTCAAAATCTCCCTGGATCCCAGTGTTCCCCCTGCGTCCCGGCCTCAGACGCGCGTTCCTTCTCCTCATCGCGGCGGCGATCGCCGGAGCCACATTCATTTACCGGTTCAACACCCTCGATGGTCGTCTCGGCGGGTTCGATAACGACCATTTCATTGCGCTGGTCCGGTCGGTCGCAGTTCTGAACGGCGAGCGTCCGATTCGGGATTTCACCGATACGGCGCTCGAAGCGCTGTGGCCGGCGCCGACCTACTCGTTGTCAGCTGCCGCGCAGCGGATGCTCGGCCCCTCGCTGCGCAGCGAGGCGCTGCTGACGACCGGAATGCTGTCGCTCGGCGTCGCGGGGCTGTTCCTGGTCTCGGCGGAGTTCGGGTCGATGGCCGTCGCTGCGCTGCTGGCACTGCTCGCCGCGGCGCTGGCACCGGCGCTCTACAACTATCCGAAGATCGTTCCATACGTCCTCGGCGTTTGGATGATGCTCGGTTACGCGAGACGACCGACGCGGACGCGAGCGATCGCGCTTGGCGTGAGCGTCGGGATTGGCGCGTTGTTCCGACACGACCACGGCTTGTACCTGGGACTGGCTGCAGCGACACTCGTACTGCTCGTCGAAACAGGCACTCAGCGCTACCGGCAACTGTCGGTGCTTGCAGCCACCTGCCTGCTCATGCTGTTGCCTGGGATCGCGTTCGCTCAGATGCACGGCGGCTTCATCACCTACCTGCGCCAATGTCTCGAGACGTCGCGGCAGGAGGCGTCGAGGACGGCAAAGCCGGGCGCTCGCTTCGTGATCGACTGGTCACAACCGCTGCTTGTGCGCAGTGCGCCAGCGGATCCGCCGATGCCGCGCGTGGCCGTTCGCTGGAGCAGCACGCTCACACCTCAGATGCGACGGGTCGCGGAAAGCGAGCTGGAGCTCGGCGAGCCGATCAGACGGCAGGACGATTGGAACTGGAGCTATGCGATCCTCCAGCCGTCCCGCGATCGGCTGGCCGCGCTTGTCCGTGATACGCGTGTCGTCGACACCGACGGGGTGAACCGCGTCACGTTCACCATCATGCAGCCTGCGCCGCCGGACCCGTTGTCGTGGTTTACCGAACTGCGACGGTGGCGCATTGCACCCGGATTGCTGACGCCGGTGAATGCTGTGCCGTGGCTCTACGTCGTGGCCTGGCTTGTGGTCATCAGTGCGGTTGTGATGATCGTTCGGCCTGCGTTGGGTGGCGTGGTCGTCATCACCGAGGTTCCGCGGGCTGCCATTCAGGCTGTGTGCGTGCTCGGGTTGCTGATGTTGTTCGGCCTGTTGCGTACCGCGAACCCGTCACGCCTGGCCGACATGTCTGTTCCCGTGGGCATTCTCGGGTGCTGGCTCGTGAGCACGATCGCAGGCGCGATGCGCCATCGCCCGCGCTCGACACAGGTTCTTGTCGCGGTTACGGTCGCCGCGCTGGTTGGCTTGAGTGCAGGCGCGGTCGTCGTCGTTGCCGATACAGCCCATCAACTACGTGTCGCCGGTTTGCCGTCGGTCAACGGCGTCCGCCAGCAGTCGACGACGGTGTGGCGCCGGTTGGGGGCACTGCCGGCGAATCTGAACGGCATCGACGAGGACTTGCAGCGCACGTCAACTTACCTACGCCGATGCACGACACCCGACGATCGCCTGTTTATCGCCGGCAATCTGCCCGAGATCTATTACTTCGCTGAGCGGCGGTTTGCCGCGGGTCAGAACACGTTCTTTTCAAGCTTCTATTCGTCCGCGACTCTTCAGCAGACCGCGATCGATCGCTGGAGGCTGCAGTCGGTGCCGATCGCTCTTACTGCGGCGGGTAAAGATTTTGATGACGAGTTCGCCAAGGACTATCCACTGCTGGCAGGCTATCTGCGCGTCCACTATCGGCGCGCGGGCACATTTGCTGTCGAGGCTGGTCGTCTGATGGACATCTGGATCGATCAGCGTCGGCGCTTCTCAGCTGACGCAGTGACGGGCCTGCCCTGCGCTCAACCTGACGTGTCGACCAGCTCGTTCTGACTTCGTGTCGCCGAGGACAGCGATTACAATCCCAGTCCGCTCGCTGGATCTCGACGCCGGGTCTGCTCTCCGTTCATGCTTGGAACGTTGCGAACTTCGACCACGAATGCGGCCATTGTTATCGCCACCGCCGCGGTGCTCCTCGTCTGTTTTGCGACGCGCGATGTGATCCCGTACGCGAGCGGCACGGGGTATGACGGCGGCCGGTACGCGTCATGGGCTAAGACGATGTCCATCGCGACGCTCGTGGCTGCCGCACGAGACCATCTCCACGGGAAGATTCCGACGACGCGCGGCGACGAGGTGCTGGACAGCTTTTACGCGCATCGAGTCCTGCCATCCATCGCGGTGTATTACCTGCTGGGCGCGGTTCGCGCCGAGCGCTCGACCGACAACGTGATCCTCGCATTCGCGTGGCTCAATATCGTGCTGTTGCTTGTGACCGTGTGGTGCTGGCTGAAAAGCGCCGATGAACTTCGTCTTGGTGCGGACGGCAAATGGCTCGGAACCGTTGCTCTCATCGTGAGCTACGCGAACTTGAAGATGCCGCTCTACTACGCGACGCTCACGGACACGGCGGCGCTTGCCGTCGGAGCCGCCTCGATGCTGTGTTATCTGCAGGGTCGCAACCGGGCATTGTGGTTTGCCACACTCGCCGGGGCATTCATTTGGCCGACGCTGATTTGGTTCAACGTCCTGCTGCTCATCTTTCCGCGTGCATCAGGCGACAACGACGTCCATTCGAGCCGCTTTGACCTGATCGTGGCCGCTGCGATCGCCGTCGCGACCGTCATATGGATCGAATTTCTGTTCTCATCGGGGTTCGAGCTTCGATGGACGCCCGTGCGCCCCATCCTGAACCTTCGTCATGTCAGCGCCGCGTTCGCGGGCGTCTACACGTTTTTCGGGTTGTGGCGGCTGCTCGACATGCGCGCGATTTGGACTCATGTTCGACGATTGCGGGTGGTGTCTGGGTTGCTGTCGGCTGTTCTTGTGAGCGTCGTCAGCGAAGTGGTGGCATGGCTGATCGCCCCTTTAAAACCCGACTTCGGACTTCGCGAATTCTTTGGGTCTTTTTTGACTGCCGGGTTGCAGCCGTTTACGTTCTTGCTGGCGCACGTGCTCTACTTCGGCCCGATTCTGATCTTTCTGCCGTTTGCATGGCGAGCGATGTGCGCGCGCATCCGGCGATTCGGGCCGGGTGCGGTGGCATATTTCGGTGCAGCTGTAATCCTGAGCCTTCGCAGCGAGTCCCGGCAGCTCATTAACGTGCTGCCGTTCGTTCTCCTTCTGCTCATTCCCTCTCTCGAGGAGGTCGTTGCCTCGTGGCCACGCTGGGCGACATTTATCGCGGTCACCGTGCTTTGCTCGAAAGTATGGCTGCCGATGGACCGAACGATGGTGTTACCGCTTGTAGGTCCAGTCGATTGGCGTGACCTCTACGTATCAAGTCGTGGGCCATGGATCGACCACGGCCCTTATCTGCTGCAACTCGCCTTAATGCTTCCCGTAGGTGTGCTGTTCTTCTACTGGTGGCACACGCGCGTTGATCAATATGCTGCGGTAGAAGCCACGTACAGGCGCCCACGGCCGCGCCATTCGTCAGCGACGTAAGTTCGTTCCCGTTCCCACTTTGTCGCCATGCGCCTCCTGCGAGACTGGCGAGCAGCGCCACGCGCCGAAGGAGCCCTGATACACGTTCGTCCACGTGACGTAACTCCCGAAGTGTTCACGCATGTAGGAAGTGACCGGCGTGAGCCGGTCGTGGTCCCCGACAACCAGGATCGAGGGATCCGTACAAATTGCATGCAGCAGCGACGGCCGGTACGACGCTGCGAGGAAGCGCTGCAAGTACGGGTTGTGATTTTCGTTCCCCAGCGCGACCGCTCGCAGGACGACGGTCGGGGTATGAAACGGCCGCCACCAGAACTCGGAAGGGAATGAGTCGCCATGCAGCACCAGCATCGAGGGGTGCAGCTGTAAGAGGTCGGCAACCTGCGCATCCACGTCGTTCGCCTGTCTGGCGTTGGCTGCGGCATCTGCACCGGCGAGGAACGCTTGGCCGATCACCAGTCCCATTAGTACTGCGCCGCCGATGATCGCGTTCATTCTTGACGCCGGCCGCGCCAGCGTACGGCACGTCAAGAGTATCGAGAGGATGAGGCAGACCTGCAGAGGAGCGAACAGTCGAAACGGCAGTTCCTTGAACAACACCTCCAAGGCAGCACAGGCGACATAGAAGATTGTCGTTGCGGCGACGGCTGTTGCGGTGCCCCGTCGATCTGCTGTCCGATACACGACCGCGGCTGCAGCCGCAACTGTCATCCACGATTCCGAGAAGAGGTGCAGAAAGCCTCCGCCGGTAACTTCGGCCGCGCCGCGTTGCATCAGCAGCATCGCGCGAGTTCGGAAATCCATTAAGTGCGGCCACAATTGGAACAACGCGTCCATCCGCGACTGCGAGTGGATCGTCGGGTCGATTCCCCAGAATCGGCGCAGCAGTTCCCAGTCATTCGCCGTCCAGCCGACCCGAGCACGGAGCGCGGACACGACATCGTCCGGCAGATCGCTGCCCCATTCGAGCAGTCGCCGCGTGGCAAGCCAGTCAAAACGATAAGCGGCCCAGGCTGGCGACAAGCGGTACATTCCATCGTTGAGGAGATCCAGCGCCACTGCTGCGGCTCCCAGTGTGGCAGCAGCGATGAGCAGTGCTCGCAGATAAACCGCGCGCATTTCGCGGGACGACACAACGAGCGGAACCAGCAACCCGATCATCATCAGACCGCCGGCTGTCGCAGAGTCGCTGCGCACGAGCAATCCGAGGACGAGCAGTGCAGCAGATGCAGCGAGGACGAATCGTCGTGGCCTCTGACTCGAGAGCTCCATGATCATCGCCAACGCCCCGGCGACGGCAGCGAGCGTTGCGCTCATGCTGTACTGCATGCCGTCGAACAACGGGATGATGACGATGAGTGCCGCCGCGGTTGACAGGAAGCGGCCGCTCGAGTCGGTCGATAGTGACCAGGCTTCGGTCAATACAAGCGCCGCTGCGCAGATGATGAGCGCGGCGACAACGACATCCCACGCGTGGATGGGGGTCAGCCGCTGCACGTAAACGAGGGCCCAGCCGAGCAACGCATGCGGCCAGATGGCGTATCCAGTCGGAACACCGTCGGGCGCGATCAGTCCTTCGAGATCACGCTTGATCGCGACGTCGTCGTTGGTGAGGTAAGTGGGCGGAGCGACACTCCAGAACAGAACGGCGGACGCTGCTGTCAGCGTCAGGATCGCAACGAACGCGCGCCCGCGAAGACGAGCGGCCAAGATTTTAGATAAATCCTTTGCCCGCGCCATTCTTACATGCACCTTCTTCCGCGCCCCAATCACGCATGAAGTTCGTTCGTCTCCTTCCGCCAGGGCAATGGTGCCTGCACGAGGCCGTCTACGAAGTCATCGACAGGTTCAATCATCGCGGTAAGACATTCATCGAGGTAGGCGTCGGGGCCGGTGTGCTGTCCCGGCCGCTGTGTCCGTCGCGGTTCCCGTCGCCAATCTGCTGTTCCGGGCGGGCAACCTGCTGTTAAGACTTGGCGGCGAAGGCAGAAAAACGCAGCTGTCGAAAATCGATCAGACGAAAACGAGTGGAATCCGCGAGCTTCCTTTGAAGCCGGTTTTTCCCTTGGTCTGACGATGGTTGCGTTTGGCCGGACACCCGCGCGCCCTAGCGAGCCTGCTGCACAAGTCCTTTACGTTCCAGGAGTCGCCAGATGTCATCGGCGCACGTTTGCGCATCGCAATTGGTCGTCTGCAGGACGATGTCCGGCGAGGAAGGCGGCTCGTATGGATCGTCGATGCCCGTCAGCCCCTTGACTTCGCCGCGGCGAGCTTTCGCATACAGGCCTTTTGTGTCACGTCGCTCGCACTCCTCGAGCGGCGTCGCCACATACACCAGGACGAACGAATCGGGTCCGACCTGCTGTTTCACCTCGTTGCGCGTTGCCTCGTAGGGGCTAACCACCGCGCAGATCACGACGCCGTCGTGGCGCACGATTTCGGACGCGACGAAGCCGATGCGACGGATGTTGGTGTCGCGATCTTCCTTCGAGAAGCCCAGCCCCTTCGACAGATGCGTGCGAACGACGTCTCCGTCCAGCAGTGTGACGGTCCGGCTACGCGATTCGAGGCGCCGCGCCAGAATGCCTGCGATAGTCGATTTGCCGGCGCCGCTCAACCCGGTGAGCCAGACACATACGCCGCGCCGCGTCACCGCATCTACTTCCCGCTCCTGCGAAGCCGGCGCGTGCGCCATTCCATGACGGATGCCGCCGGAGCAGACTCGTAGCCGAGCAGACGTGCGAGCGCGGGATCATCGCTGTAGCGGCCGTTCAGCGCGGAGGGAAGCGAAATCTGCTGCGCAATGATGGGGACTGAAAACACATTATTTACAGCGCGCCTGATGCGGCCGGATCGATTTTCACCGGCACGGTGAAACAACATTGCGTCAAACACCAGGAAGGAACCCGGTTGCGCGTCGACCGAGATTTCCAGCGACGCCGCGACCTCGGCGGACGGGAACTGCTCCGCGTGATGCGAGCCGGGGATCACCAGCGTGGCGCCGGTATCACTGCGGAACGGATCGATGCAGAACAATGCGCCGATCGCGAGTGGCCGGCTCGAGACGAAATGTTGATACGGGAGATCGCGGTGGTAGGCACGCTGCGTGTGGCCCTGTGACGGCGGATTGATCACGCCGTTCTGCTGCATGAGCACAACATAGTCACCGAGCAACATTCGTACAAGTTCCAGCAGCGGAGGATGCGTCGCCAGTTTCAGAAACGCCGCTTCATCAACCAGCGGACACCGCGCGGTAAATCCATCGCCGATCTGCTGGAGACGATCGCTGCCGAATTCCTCGGCCTGACGACGAAGCACGTCATCAAGCCGCGCGCCGAAATCCGATGTGTCGTGGTCATCGAACGCGCCGTGGAGCACTGAATAGCCGGCAAGTCGAATCCGCTCGGCGTGTGCGGCAAGGCCGTCTATCGCCGCCGCCTGCTCCTTGACGCCGTAGCTCTTCAACGTGTCGACCATGTGTGTGGACCGCCGACGATGGTACCACGTGATAACATTCGCGCTCCACGCTGCTCCAGCTCCATGCATGCCAGCTAAGCGGATTGCGATTGTTCAATCGAGCTATATCCCGTGGAAGGGCTATTTCGACCTGATCCGAAGCGTGGACGCGTTCATCCTCCTGGACAACGTGCAGTTCACACGCCGGGACTGGCGCAGCAGGAACAAGATCAAGACGCACCAAGGCGTTGCCTGGCTGTCGATTCCCGTGCACACACGCGGGCGCTACACACAGTTGATTGAGGAGACCACCACCTCCGATCCGGCGTGGGGCCGGCGTCACTGGCAAATTCTTCGCGCGAACTACGCGAAGACCCCGTACTTCGATCGCTACGCCGACCGGTTCGCCTCGTTATATGAGAATCCGTCGGAACGTTTGAGCGAGGTGAACTACGCGTTCATCGCCGCGATCTGCGACATGGCAGGCATCAAGACGCCGATCATGTGGTCGGACCAGTACCAGGCGCGGGAGACAGCCAGCGAGCGGCTGATTGATCTCTGCCTGGCCGCCGGTGGGACGCGGTACCTCTCAGGTCCCAACGCGAAGGATTATCTCGACGTCGCCGCTTTCGAGGCCGCCGGCATCGCCGTGGAATTTGCCGATTACTCCGGGTACCCTGAATATCCGCAGCCGCACGGCCCATTCGAACACCACGTAAGCGTGCTCGATCTGCTTTTCTGTACAGGGCCGCGAGCGCTCGATTTCATGAAAACGCTGTGACCGTCCGTCTTTCTGTGGTGACGTCGCTCTACAAGTCCGCTGAGTTCGTCGGCGAGTTCTATCGCCGCGCGGCGGACGCGGCGGCGAGACTGACCCCCGACTGGGAGATTGTCATGGTGAACGACGGGTCGCCTGACAACTCTCTCGAGCGTGCCATCGAATTGCACCGGCGCGATCCGCGCGTGCGTATTGTGGATCTGTCGAGAAACTTCGGCCACCACAAGGCGCTCATGACGGGACTTCTGCATTCGCGCGGCGACATCGTATTCCTCATCGACGCGGATCTCGAAGAGGATCCCGCGTGGCTGTCGACGTTCTATGAAGCCATGCAGGCGACACGTGCGGATGTTATCTACGGTGTGCAGCGGTCGCGCAAGGGTGGCTGGCTCGAACGGGCGACAGGGGCGTTCTTCTACGGCATTTTCAATAAGCTGCTGACGTTTCCGTTTCCGAGAAATGTGGTCACGGCGAGATTGATGACGCGCCGCTATGTCAACGCGCTGGTGCAGCACCAGGATCGCGAGATCAATCTCGCGGGACTCTGGGTGATCACGGGGTTCGACCAGCGCGCGCTCGACGTCAACAAGGGAAAGCGCGGCGGCTCTTCGTACGGTATGCGGCGCCGCATATCGGTCTTCGTCAATGCGATTACGTCATTCAGCAACCGGCCGCTGCTCTATATTTTTCAACTCGGCATATGCGTAATCCTGATCTCCATCGTGGCGGGCCTCGTGTTGGTCTACAAGAGCTTTACGGGTGGCATCGGTGTGCCCGGCTGGGCGTCGATCATGGTGTCGATCTGGTTCCTGGGCGGCGTGACGATTTTTTGCGTGGGCGTGCTCGGCATCTATCTGGCGAAGGTGTTCACCGAAACGAAGAATCGGCCCTATACCGTCGTACGCCACGTCTACGAACCCGCGGAGGATTCATCCGGTGAACGTTGACCTGCTTCGCGAGCAGTCGCGTCAGTACTACGAGGCGAAGCTGCGAGAGCACGGTCCGTCGCCGCGCGGTGTCGACTGGAATTCGCAGGAATCGCAGGAGGTGCGCTTCCGGCAGCTTGCACGGTTGTTCGAGGACGAGGCACATGCCACGGTGCTCGACTACGGATGCGGGTTCGGGGCACTCGCAGCGTATCTTCGAAGCCGCGGTCACCAGGGCGTGTATGCCGGCTTTGACGTGAGTCCGCAGATGATTGAGGCGGGGAGGCGATTTCTTGGGGCGTATTCCGGCTGCAGTCTGACCGCAGACCGCGCCACCATTTCGCCGGCGGACTATGTCGTGGCAAGCGGGCTGTTCAACGTGAGGATGGAGGCGTCCGATGCCGCGTGGCGCGAATATATCGTCACGGTGCTCGAGGACATGCGGCGATTGAGCGTGCGCGGCTTCGGCTTCAACGTACTGACAAGTCATTCCGATCCTGAACGACGACGCGACTATTTGTACTATGCCGATCCCGTTGAGTGGTTCGAGCACTGCCGTCGTAACTATTCACGTCAGGTCGCACTGCTGCACGATTACGGTCTGTTTGAGTTCACTGTACTTGTCAGGTTGTAGGAGGAGATGGCACAGCTGGTGATTTTCGGAGCTGGCGATATCGCCAGGCTGGCGCATTTCTACTTTCGTACGGACAGCCCGCATCAGGTCGCCGCCTTTGTCGTGGACGCCGCTTTCAAGAATGGCGACACGTTCGATGGGCTGCCTTTGGTCAGCTTCGAAGAGGCAATCAACCGCTACCCACCTGCTGATTACGAAGCGTTCGTGGCAATCAGCTATGCGCAGATGAACCGTCTCCGGCGCGCGAAATACGAACAGATGCGCGCCGCCGGCTATCGCTGCGTCACCTACCTCAGCTCGCGTTGTACCTATCTCGCCAGTCCTCCGGGGCAGAACTGTTTCATCCTCGAGGACAACACGGTTCAACCGTTCGTCACGATAGGCAACAATGTGACGTTGTGGAGCGGCAATCACATCGGCCATGACTCGGTGATCGAGGATCACTGCTTCATCTCGTCGCATGTTGTCGTCTCTGGCCACGTACGGGTCGGGAGCGGCAGCTTTCTCGGCGTGAATGCGACGTTGCGAAATTCGATCACGATCGCCCCAGAGTCGCTGATTGCCGCCGGCGCGGTGGTGATGAAGAGCACAGTGGCGAAAGGCGTGTACTACCCGGAACGAGCGAAGCGCGCACCTAAATCGAGCGACGAGATCGATTTGTGACCGGGACGTGGGTGCGTCTCGGACGATTGGAATTCGACATGTCGCGCGCGGCGGCGTGGGCCGGTTCGCACGCGGCCTTGGCGGTTCCTGAGCCGCTCGGCGATGGCCGATGGAACCTGTTTCTGAGCATCCGCGACCTGCAAGGCCGTGCGCGCATTGGCCGGACCGTGCTGACGCTCGACCCGGCGCCCGCGCTGTCACCTCTCGATCCCGATCCCGTTCTCGAACTCGGAGAGCGCGGCACGTTCGACGACAATGGCATCGTCGGCTCGTGTCTGACGCACGTCGGCGATCGCCGGTACCTGTTCTATTCGGGTTGGAATCGCGGCGTGACGGTTCCGTTTTACCTTGGAGCAGGACTCGCCATCAGCGACGGCACAGGTCCGTTCCGTCGAGTTTCGCGTGCGCCGGTACTGGCGTTGGTGGACGAAGAACCATTCCTGACCGCGTCCCCGTTCGTGCTCCATGAGGGCGCCCGATGGCGAATGTGGTACATCTCGGGCACCGGTTGGATGGCCGAAGGTTCGGCCCTCGAGCCTTGTTACAACATCCGCTATACGGAATCGGCCGATGGCATCCACTGGGATCGTCCGGGCCGGACTTGCGTCGATTACAGACCCGGCGAACACGCCATCGCGCGACCGTGGGTGATCCGCGATGCGGATCGGTACCGGATGTGGTTTGCTGTTCGAGGCGTTCGCTATCGCATCGGGTATGCCGAATCGACGGACGGGACTATGTGGACGCGCGCGGACGATATTGGTGGCCTGTTGCCATCCGGCGACGGGTGGGATAGCGACATGGTCGAGTACCCGTGCGTGATTGATTACCACGGTCGCCGCTACATGCTGTACAACGGCAACGACTACGGGAAGACCGGTGTTGGCATCGCGGTCTGGCAACCTGCGCGGGAGGGCCGGTGACGACAATTCCATTCAATCGCCCGCACCTGACCGGCCGCGAGTTCATGTATATCTCCGAGGCGGTCGCGGGTGGACAGCTCGCGGGCAACGGACAATTCACGCAGCGGTGCTACGCGTGGCTCGAGCGCGAGCTTGCGTGTCCGCGGGCGCTGCTCACGCACTCCTGCACGGCGGCTCTGGAGATGGCGGCGCTTCTGCTGGATCTCCAACCCGGCGACGAGATCATCATGCCGTCGTTTACCTTCGTGTCGACGGCGAATGCGTTCGTGCTGCGGGGCGCTCGTCCGGTCTTCGTTGACATTCACCCCGACACTCTGAACATCGATGAGTCACTGATTGAGGCGGCGATTACGGATCGCACGCGCGCGATCGTGCCGGTCCACTACGGCGGCGTCGCGTGCGACATGGACGCCATCATGGACATCGCACGGCGTCACAATCTCTTTGTCGTGGAGGATGCGGCGCAGGGGTTCCTCGCGCGCTATCGTGACCGGCCGCTGGGATCGATCGGCCACATGGCGGCGCTCAGCTTTCATGAAACGAAGAACGTGATTTCCGGCGAGGGCGGCGCGCTGCTGATCAACGACGATCGCTTCCGTGCGCGTGCCGAAATCATGTGGGAGAAGGGCACCAATCGATCGCAGTTCCTGCGTGGCGAGGTGAACAAATACACGTGGGTAGACATCGGGTCGTCATTCCTGCCCGGTGAATTGATCGCCGCGTTTCTGTGGGCGCAGCTCGAGTCGGCGCACGAGATGACGAGCGAACGACTGCGGCTGTGGCAGCGCTACGCCGACGAGTGCGCGGCCCTGCCGCCCCTCGGCGTGCGGTGTCCGGTCGTGCCCGACTATGCCGCGCACAACGCGCACCTGTTCTATCTGCTCCTCCCTGACGGCGTCTCGCGCCCGGCGGTGTTGACGGATCTGAACAACCGCGGCGTGAACGCGATCTTCCATTACGTACCGCTGCATGACTCGCCCGGCGGCCGACGCTACGGGCGCACCGGCAGCCGCATGGACGTGACGACGGATCTCAGCGGCCGTCTGATTCGGCTGCCGATTTGGGTCGGATTGCAGCCGGCGGATGTCGATCGAGTGGTCGGGTCCGTGACCGAATCGCTGATGCAGTACGTCTGATCGCGATTCGCGGAACCCTTGACAGGGCATAGGCTTCCGGGGACGATCCAGAGCCGCCAGTTAGATTTCAGAATGCCAGTACTCAGCAACACGTTTGCTGCCGCCGAGAGTGGTGTCTCCGACGACCGGCGATCTCTGGTCTCGGTTGTGCTGCCCGTCTTCAACGAGGCTGACACGCTGCCCGAGCTGCTCCGGCGCCTGGCAACCGTCGCGGAAACGCTGCGAACGCGGTACCGCTTCGAGTTCGTGTGCGTCGACGATGGCAGTGCAGATGACACGATCGGCGTCGTGCAGCGGCTTGCCACCCACGACGACCGCATCATCATCACCGCGTTGCGCCGCAATTACGGACAGACGGCGGCGCTGCAGGCGGGGTTTGAGCAGGCACGAGGCGCGGTCATCATCTCGATGGATGCGGATCTCCAGCACTTCCCTGAAGACATCCCGCAGTTCCTCGCCAAAATCGAGGACGGATATGACGTCGTCTGCGGCTGGCGTGCGGAGCGCCGCGAAGGCGTCGTCCGCCGATGGCCATCGGCCGCCGCGAACTGGCTGATTCGAAAGCTGACCGGCACGACGA
>Ga0310811_10004396_pt1 | contig 17713 bp, 16 predicted proteins | sample YCmetagenome_FD_207642 | JGI IMG/M metagenome (GOLD analysis project Ga0310811, IMG submission 207642) | Soil microbial communities from experimental microcosm in Duke University, North Carolina, United States - YC | ecosystem: Engineered > Artificial ecosystem > Soil microcosm > Unclassified ...
CGCGCAGGAAGTTGCTCGCCCTCCGGTAGCGGTGCTCCTGCGCGAGGAAGCCGCCCCGGCGGAAGTTCTCACCGGTGAACGCGTCCCAGGAGGTGACCACGTTCCAACCCGCCCGGCCATCGGAGAGGTGGTCGAGGCTCGCGAACTGCCGGGCGACCTCGTACGGCTCGTTGAAGGTGGAGTTGATCGTCCCGGTCAGCCCCAGCCGCTCGGTCACCGCGGCCAGCGCGGCGAGCACGGTGAAGGTGTCAGGGCGGCCCACCACGTCCAGGTCGTAGATCTGGCCGTTCTGCTCCCGCAGGCGCAATCCCTCCGCCAGGAAGAGGAAGTCGAACTTCCCGCGCTCGGCCGTCCGGGCGAAGTGGGCGAACGAGCTGAACTCGATGTGGCTGCCCGCCTCCGGGTCACTCCACACCGTCGTGTTGTTGACGCCGGGGAAGTGGGCGGCGAGATGGATCTGCTTGGGTGGTCTGCTCATGCGCAGGAGGGTCCTTCCACGTTGACTGGCCGGGCTCAGGCGACGGCGTACCGGTTCGCGGGCCGGGGCAGACCGAGCCGGCCCCGCAGCGTCTCGGCGCGGTACTCCGTCCGGAACGCACCACGGCGCTGCAGTTCCGGCACGAGGCCGCGGGTGATCTGCTCCAGGTCGTGCGGGACAGTGCCGGGACGCAGCCGGAATCCGGTCAGGCCGGCCGACTGCCATTCCTGGAGAAGGTCGGCCAACTCGGCCGGCGTCCCGGCGAAGACGCGGGCGTCGCTGCCGTACTCGGCGCCGGCGAGATCGTCGAGGCGAGCCTTGCGCGCGGCCGCCGCGGCGGCGGTGTCGTCCAGGAACACGTCCAGGTCGGCGAAGACCAGCACACTCTCCGCCCCCCGCCCAGCCGCGACCTGCTCGGCGCGGATCTCGTCGACGACGGCTTCGGCCTGGGTCGTGTCGTGGGGCGTCACGTAGCCGATGTCGGCTGAGCGGCCGACAAGCCGGTACGGCACGCTCTGGTGCGCCAGCGCACTGACCAGGGGCTGGCCCTGCGGCGGGCGGGGCGTGATCGAGGGGCCCTTGACGCTGAACCAGCGCCCCTCGAAGTCGATGTAGTGCAGCTTGGCGCGGTCGATGAACCGCCCGGTCGCGACATCTCGGATCTCCGCGTCGTCCTCCCAGCTGTCCCAGAGCCGCCGGATCACCTCGACGTAGTCGGCCGCCTCGTCGAACAGGTCGACCAGCGGCCGCTGCGCCGCCGAGGTGGACACCTCGTCCAGACGGACGAGGGCCGGCGGACGGCGGCCGAAGTGTGCCGTCTCGTCGGGCCGGGTGGACACCCTGACCCGCACGCCGGCGCGTCCGGTCGACACGTAGTCCAGCGTCGCGATCGCCTTGGCGATGTGGAACGGCTCGGTGTGCGTGACGACCACCGTCGGGACCAGGCCGATATGGCGGGTCAGCGGCGCGACCCGGGCGGCGATCAGGAGCGCGTCCAGGCGTCCCCGGACATGGTCGGTGCGCCGGTCCTGCTCGACCGGGCTCGCGGACTGCAACCCGAGCGAGTCCTCGATCGTCACGAAGTCGAGCAGGCCCCGCTCGGCCTCCGCGACCAGATCGGACCAGTAGCGGGCAGTGAGGAGCTCCACCGGCCGAGCCCGCGGCGCCCGCCATGCGGCCGGATGCCGGCCGGCCCCGTCGAGCGCGACGGCGAGGTGAAGCAGGGGAAACGAATCGGACATGAGCAGTGACCACTTCCTGGTCGGAGGGTGCCACGACGGCCCGTCCGCCAACCGGTGGTCGGCGGCGGGTCGGCTCGGGCGGGGCTCGGTCGGAGAGAGCAGGCGACAGGTCAGCGAGGACACAGCGCGCCGGCGACGCGCTGCAGATCGATGTGCCGACGGGAGACCAGGGCGAAGCCGGCAGGTCGCGACGACACGGCGACGACGACGCGGGGGTCTGCGCTCGGCATGGTCGTCACCTCCTGTCGGCGTATCAGTGCGGAACACCGGTACTGCGCGTCGTGCAACGGTCTGACAACGGATCGCCCTGCCGGGGGGCGCGACCCGCCGGGCGTGGACGGGACGGCCTTGGCCGGAGATTACGCCGACTCAGAATATCTGTCTATACCTACCTAAATGGTGGGCTTTTCTCCAGAGAGCCCAGATGCCGCGCACTCATTGGCGACAGCGGGGCAGGCAATCTCTACTTTTCATGTAGGGATTGACTTAAATATTTCCGGCTGCCTACCATGAGCGCGGCGAGACGGCAGCCTCGGGCGGCACGATGCGGTGCGCCGATGCGAGCCGTACGGTGCGGCCGACGAGGAGGCGAACATGCTGCCCACGCGGGTGTACGTCATCCGGCCCGAGGCCGCCTCGAGCCGTTCCCTGCTGAGCTTCTCCCGCCGCCACATCGACCTGCTGCGGGTCCGGAGTTCCCTCTGCCGCGGCTGAGAGCCGCCCGCCCGGACAGACAGCACGCCCGCATCAGACCGCCATCCCATCGGGTGATCGCCCATCGGCCAGGCGCACCGGCGCCTGCAACGACCACGTTCCGGCATCGACCTCCCCACCGATCGGTCCGCTCCCGTCCGGCCCAGCACGGGGGCGACCCCCGGCGCCCCCCTCGATTCAAGTGGAGTACACGTGCACCGAGCCCCACAGACCACCGCGGTCCGCCGGCGGTTAATCGCGACGCTTGCCGTGGCCGGGTCGATCGTGCTGACCACCGCCTGCGGCTCGGACGTCGGAACCGCCGGCGCCGCTGACGGCGACGCCGCCAAGGCCGGGGGAACACTGACCTTCGCGGTCGGGTCGTACGCCGGGTGCGTCGACCCGCAACAGGTCGGCAGCAACGACACCATCTACGCCCTGCGGCAGATCGTCGACTCGCTGACCGACCAGGACCCGGCCACGGGGAAGGTCGTTCCCTGGCTCGCGGAGCGTTGGGAGGTGAGCCCGGACGCGCGGACCTTCACTTTCCACCTCCGTCCGGGAGCCACGTTCAGCGACGGGACGCCCGTCGACGCCCAGGCGGTCAAGGACACCTTCGACGCCGCGCCCAAGCTCGGCGCCAAGGCCGTCCTCGCGATCGGCTACCTCAGCGGGTACACCGGCACCAGGGTCGTCGACGACCTCACCGCTGAGGTCTCGTTCAAGCAGCCCAACGCCCAATTCCTGCAGGCGACGTCGACCTTCTCGCTCGGCCTGGTCTCATCGGCGAGTGCCCGGAAGACGGCGGACCAGCGCTGCACCGAGGGGATCATCGGGTCGGGCCCGTTCAAGCTCGAGGGATACAAGGCCAACCAGTCGATCACCCTGGCCAGGCGCACCGGCTACAACTGGGGGTCGTCGCTGTGGCGCAAGCCCGGCGAGGCCTACCTGGACAAGGTGGTGTTCACCATCGTTCCGGAGGCCGGGGTCCGCACCGGCAGCCTCCAGTCGGGACAGGTCGACGCCATCGGCAGCGTCGGCCTCGCCGACGAGAGCGCGTTGCAGGGCGGCGGCAACGTCGACCTGCGGGCACGGGCCAACCCGGGCGTGGTGTTCAACCTGGGGCTCAACAACTCCCGGCCGCTGTTGCGCGACCTCGCGGTGCGGCAGGCGATCCAGGCGGCGATCAATCGGCAGGAGATCGTCAACGCGACCTTCCCGACCGGAAGCAAGCCGGCGACCAGCGTCCTGGCCCACACCACCCCGTTGTACACGGACCTCAGCGCGCAGCTCGCGTTCGATCCCGGCAAGGCCGTGTCGCTGCTGGAGGCGGCCGGCTGGCGGCTCGGCGCCGACGGCATCCGGGCCAAGGACGGCACCCGGCTGAGCCTGGAGGTCGACTGGTTCGCCAACGCCGCGACGAACCGGCCGACCCTCGAGCTGATCCAGCAGCAGCTCAAGGCGGTAGGCGTCGAGATCCGGCTGCGTGAGCTGCCGATCGCCCAGATCACCCAGATACAGCAGTCCGGAGACTTCGATGCGCTGTGGGGGAACATCACCCGGGCCGACCCGGACATCCTGCGCAGCAGCTACTCGACGGCGCTGGCCAACACCTACCGGCTCGACCCCGGCAAGCTGGACACGGTGCTGGACGAGCAGGCCGCCACCACCGACACCACGAAGCGCCAGGCCCTGGTCAGCCAGGCCCAACAGCTGATCGTCGAGAACGCCTACGTCATCCCCGTGGTGGAGCTGACCACCGAGCTCGGCGTCGCCAAGCGGGTCCACGACCTGGACTTCGAGGCGTCCAGCCGAATCCAGCTGCACGACACCTGGAAGAGCTAGGGGGCCGGATGCCGGGCGGGAGGAACAACCGAGCATGCGTCGATATCTAGCGGGCCGCCTCGGGCAGGCGGTGGCGGTGCTGTGGGCGGCCTACACGGTCTCCTTCCTGGTGCTCGACCTGCTGCCCGGCGATCCGGTCTCGGCGATGGCCGCCGGCGGGCTCGACCAGGCCGCCATCGAGCCGGCGCAGATCGAGGCGCTGCGCCGGGAGTACGGCTTCGACCAGCCGATCCTCGTCCAGTACCTGAACTACCTGGGCCGGGCGGTGCGCGGCGACTTCGGCAACTCGGTGGCGACCGGCCGTCCGGTGACCTCGACGCTGGCCGACGCGCTGCCGTACACGCTGCAACTGACGGCAGCCGCCCTGGTGCTGGCCGTCGTCCTCGGCGGTGCGGTGGCCCTGTACGCGACCTACACGGCCCACCGCTGGCTGCGTCAGCTGCTGATGTCGCTGCCGTCCTTGGGCGTGTCGCTGCCCACCTTCTGGATCGGCCTGATGCTCGTCCAGCTGCTGTCGTTCCGGCTCCACCTGCTGCCCGCGTTCGGCAACGACGGCGCGGCCAGCCTGATCCTGCCGGCGGTCACCCTCGCCGTGCCGACCGGCGCGATGCTCGCACAGTTGCTCGCCAAGAGCCTGCTGACCACGCTCGACGAGCCGTACGTGCAGACCGCCCGGGCAAAGGGCGCCGGCCGGACCCGGGTCCACCTGCGCCACGCGTTGCGTAACGCGGCCCTGCCGGCGTTCACCATGGCGGGGATCCTGGTCGGCAATCTGATGGCGGGTTCGGTCGTCGTCGAAACGGTCTTCTCCCGCAACGGCGTCGGCCGGGAGACCGTCAGCGCCGTGACGGTGCAGGACATCCCGGTGGTCCAGGGCGTCATCGTCTTCGGCGCGTCGACCTTCGTGCTGGCCAACCTGGCCGTCGACCTGATCTATCCGCTCCTCGATCCGCGGATCGTCGTCGCGGCCGCCCAGCAAAGGAGCACCGGATGAGTCAATCGCTGGTCGGCGAAGTGGAGCCGGCGACCGGGCCGGACCCGGACCGCCCACGCCACCCGGAACCGGGCGTCATCCGCGGCGCCGAGGCACGGCGGCTGGTCCGGTTCCTGCTGCGGCGTCCCGGGCTGGTCCTGTCCATCCTCGTGGTCGCCCTCGTCGTGCTGGCGGCCTTCTGGCCGACGCTGTTCACCTCGCGCGACCCTCTGCTCGGGGTGCCCGTCGACCGGTTCCAGGGCCCCGGCGCCCAGCACTGGTTCGGCACCGATGAACTGGGCCGGGACCTCTACGCGCGGGTCGTGCACGGCGCGGCGCTCTCTCTCAAGGCGACGTTGATCGCGGTCGGGGTCGCCTTCGTCGTCGGCGGCACGATCGGTCTGGTCGCCGGCTTCGTCGGCCGGTGGGGCGAGGACGTGCTGATGCGGATCGTGGACGTGCTGCTGGCCATACCCGCGCTGTTCCTCTCCCTCGCCCTGGTCACCGCGCTCGGCTTCGGCACCGTCAAGGTCGCCGTCGCAGTCGGTCTCGCCAGCGTCGCGAGCTTCGCCCGAGTGATGCGGGCGGAGGTGCTGCGGGTGCGCCAGGCCGTCTATGTCGAGGCCGCCCGCTCCACCGGGGCCCGGTGGTACTCGGTCCTGCTCCGGCACGTGCTGCCGAACGCGATCGGGCCGGTGCTCGTCCTGGCCACCCTCGAACTCGGCATCGCGGTCCTGGCCGTCTCGTCGCTGAGTTTCCTCGGGTACGGCGCCCCGCCTCCCGCCCCGGAGTGGGGAACCCTGATCTCCACCGGCCGGAACTACCTGGCGAACGCGTGGTGGCTCTCGACCCTGCCCGGCCTGACGGTCGCGGCCACTGTCCTGGCCACCAACCGGATCGCCCGCGCCCTCGACGGAGAGTCGGCGACCCAGCGATGAGCATGCCGAGCGGTCCGGCCGCGATGCCGGAGAACCTTCTCGAAATCAGCGACCTCGCGGTCTCCTACCGGTCACGGTCGGGGGTGGTGCGCGCCGTCGACGGCGTCGACCTGACGGTCCGCGCCGGTGAGATCGTCGCGGTCGTCGGCGAGTCGGGCTCCGGGAAGAGCACGACGGCACACGCGGTCATCGGCCTGCTGCCGGGCACCGGCCAGATCGACGCCGGCCGGATCCGGTTCGGCGGGCGGGACCTCGCCGGCCTGTCCGAGCGGGAGTTGCGGCTGGTCCGGGGGGCTCAGATCGGGCTCATCCCGCAGGACCCGACCGTCTCGCTCAACCCTGTGCAGCGCATCGGCGATCAGGTGGCGGAGGTGCTGCGGGTGCACGGTCTGGCGAACCGCCGCTCCGCGCCGCTGGACGCCGTCGATCTGCTGGAACAGGCGGGTCTGCCCGACCCGGCCGTCCGGGCCCGGCAGTACCCGCACGAACTGTCCGGCGGAATGCGTCAGCGGGTCCTGATCGCCGTGGCGATCGCCGCCAAGCCGAAGCTGATCATCGCCGACGAGCCGACCAGCGCGCTCGACGTCACCGTCCAGCGGCTGATCCTCGACCACATCCAGAGCCTGACCGAGGCGCACGACACGGCCGTCCTGCTGGTGACGCACGACCTCGGCATCGCCGCCGACCGGGCGCAACGGATCGTGGTGATGTCGCGGGGCCGGGTGGTCGAGGCCGGACCGGCCCGGCAGATCCTCGATCAACCGAGCCACCCGTACACCCGCCAGTTGCTGCGCAGCGCCCCGAGCCTTGCTGTCGCCCGCCCGGCCGCACCACCGCGGCCCGCTCCGGGCCGGGCGGCGGCCGACCGGCCCCTGGTGAGGGTCGAGAACCTGGCCAAGGAGTTCCCACTCCCCCGGATGGCAGGCGCCGCCGCGCGGTCGGTGCGCGCGGTGCACGACGTGAGTTTCTCGATCAACCGGGGCGAGACCTTCGCCCTCGTCGGCGAGTCCGGCTCCGGCAAGTCGACGACGGCCCGCCTGGTGTTGCGCCTGGTGGAGCCGGACGCCGGACGGATCGTCTTCGACGGCAAGGAGATCACCCGGGCTCGGGGGGAGGAGTTGCGCCGATTGCGCCGGCGCGCCCAGCTCATCTACCAGAATCCGTACGCGTCGCTGGACCCGCGCTTCTCTATCGGCGAGGTGATCACCGAACCGTTGCGTGTGTTCCGCGTCGGCGACCGGGCCTCCCGGCGGGCGCGGGCCCGCGAACTCGTCGAACGGGTCGCGCTGCCGGCCTCGGTCCTGGACCGCAGGCCCGCGGAACTGTCCGGTGGGCAACGCCAGCGGGTCGCCATCGCCCGGGCCCTGGCCCTGTCCCCCGATCTCGTGGTATGCGACGAGCCGGTCTCCGCGCTGGACGTCTCGGTTCAGGCCCAGGTCCTCGAATTGCTGGCCGAACTGCAGGCGGCCACCGGCGTCGCGTACCTGTTCATCTCCCACGACCTCGCCGTGGTGCGGCAGATCGCCCACCGGGTGGCCGTCATGCAGGCCGGCCGGATCGTCGAGATCGGCGCAACCGGCGAACTCTTCGAGCGCCCGAACCACGCCTACACCCGTGACCTGCTCGCGGCCATCCCCGGCGGGCGGTATGCCTGACCGCTGCCGGACCGGTAGGCCTGAGCCGGCCACAGGGACCGGCCAGAACGCCAGGTGCACCGTCACAGTCGCGTGCGAGACGCGCTGATCACCTCGTTCTCGGGAACGCGGAGGGCGTTGAACGACGTCGTGCGCCGCAGGGAGAAGCCGAGCGATTCGTAGAGGCGGATCGCGTCGGTGTTACTCGCCGCGGCGTGCAGGAACGGGATCTCCCCTCGCGCCCGGATGCCCGCGGCGACCGCCAGGACCAGGCGGGAGGCCATTCCCTGGCCGCGGAACGCGGCGTCGGTGCAGACGGCGCTGATCTCGGTCCAGCCGGGCGGGTGCAGCCGCTCCCCCGCCATGGCGACCAGTCTGCCGCCGCGGCGGATGCCGAGGTAGGTGCCGAGTTCGACGGTGCGCGGGAGAAAGGGACCCGGCCGAGTGCGTTCGGCGAGGTGGAGCATCTCGGGCGCGTCGACCGCGGTCAGCGGCACCGCCTCCTCGTCGGGTGCGCCGGACACCGCGGCACCCGACATCTGGACACCTGGCACGACCTGTACCACTTCCCAGCCGGGCGGGGGCGAGGTCGTGACACCGGCCACGGACACGATGGCACCCGGGCCCGCGAACGCGGCGATGTCGTCCCATTCGGCGGCCGACGGCTCGCTTCCGACCGCCAGGAAGGGAGACATGTCGGGCGGGTAGCGCCGGACGGCGCCGCGCACTTCAGCCAGATGCGCGTGCGGCCCGCTGAGCGAGGCCCATGCGGGGTTGTCCAACGGGTGCGTCACCGGGTCACCTCGATCACGATCTTGCCGAGGGCGTGCCCGTCCTCGACGGCACCTTCAGCGGAGGCTCGTCTCGCTGAAGGCCCGGCGCCGCCTGGGTGCCGGAGAGTGTCATGATCCCACCGAGCGGAGCGAGGCCGCCTTGGCGCGGTCCCGTTCGGCGGCTCCCTCCCGGACCAGCGGGATCACGTGCCGCCCGAAGTCGATCGCGTCGTCGAGGATGTCGTAACCACGTGCAGAGATGATCTCCACGCCGAGGTCGTAGTAGTCCAGCAGCGCTTCGGCCACCGTTTCGGGAGTGCCGACGAGTGCGTTGGAGTTGCCCGCGCCGCCGGTCGCGGCGGCGGTCGGCGTCCACAGTGCGCGGTCATGGCGCTCTCCCCTGGCCGCCACCTCCAGCAGCCGTTGTGATCCCGTGTTCTCCGGCTGACCGGACAGCCGCCGCCTGTTCGCGCCGGCGCGGTGCAGGTCACCGAGGATGCGGTGCGCCTTCTCCCAGGCCAGTTCCTCGGTCGGCGCGATGATCGGCCGGAACGCCACCTGGATCCTCGGCGCGTCCGCACGTCCGGCCCGCCGCGCGGCCTCCCTGATCGAGCCGATCTGCTGCGCGGTGTCGGCCAAGGGCTCACCCCACAGGCCGTAGATGTCGGCTTCCGCCCCGCCCGCCGCGTACGCCGCCGGCGACGATCCGCCGAAGGACACCGACGGCCGCGGCTCCTGGACGGGGAACACGTCGGAGACGAAGTCCGTGAAGCTGTAGTGCTCCCCCTCGTGGTCGAAGGGCTCTCGCGAGGTCCAGCCCTTCTTGACGATCTGGATGTACTCCCTGGTTCTCGAGTACCGAGCGTCCTTGGTCAGGAAGTCGCCCTCGCGGCCCTGCTCGTGGTCGTTGCCGCCGGTGATGAAGTGGACGGTCAGCCTCCCGTCACTGATCTGGTCCAGCGTGGCGAACGTCTTGAGGGCGTACGTCGGGTACGACACGTTCGGCCGATGGGCGAGGAGGATGTCGAGATCCGTGACCCGCGTGGCGACGTAGGCGGCCACCTGCGCCGGGTCGGGCGAGCCGGATCCGTAGGCGAACAGCACACGGTCCCAGCCGTACTCCTGGTGGGCCCGGGCAAGACGGAGTGTGTACTGCTTGTCGAACGAGGGACCGGAGCGCGGCGAAGTTTCGGAGCCGTCGTTGGTCCCGCCGATACCGAGAAACTCGACGGGCATGAGTGCTGCCTTTCCGGGTGAGGTGGACAGGTTCACCTCAACACAGCCTCATATTCCCGTCAAGTCCTACTTGTTTAGTGGGTTTTTCGGAGCGTCCACGCCAAGATGCCGACACCGCCTGCGGAGGTCTAGCGAGGAGCGCCGAGGAAGGCGGAGGCCACATCGCGCAGAGACCCGGTGAGACGTGCCGCTCCGCCGTCGTTCATGACATGCCTGACCAGATCGGCGTCGAACATGGACAGCAGCGTATGGCCGACGAATTCGGCATCGAGGTCAGGCCGGGCTTCGGCGAGCAGCGTGGTGATGTGGCGGTGCCAGCGCAGATAGATCGGGTCGGAGAACTTGTCCTCCGCACAAGCACGGTCGTGTGCCGCGAGCAGCGCGACATTGCGGGTGGCGAGGTCGGCCAGGGCGTCGAGGAAGGCCAGTAGCCGCTCGCGGGGCGGCACTCCCGGACCCAGCGGCGGCGGCCCGGAGACGATGCCTTCGCTCAGCATCACCGCGCGCTCCTCGAGCAGTGCGCGCATGAGCCCGGCACGGTTGCCGAAACGGCGGAACACCGTGCCCTTCCCCACGTCGGCGGCGGCCGCGACCTTGTCGAGGGACACGTGGTCGAATCCATGCTCGGCGAGAAGCGTTTCCGCCGCCTGCAGGACCGCCCGCCGGTTGCGCGCGGCATCTGCTCGTTCCTGTCGCTGTGCGCCCATCACGCTCCCCCTTGGACAACTCGGACCGTCGGTCCGTATATTACGTTCATCAGCATACGGACCGGCGGTCCGCTTACTTCGATCGACGTCAGTCGGACGAAATGTGTGAGGAGACAACGATGAGTGTCCGTGCCCTGGTCGTCGCCCCAGGCTCCCCCGGCGGCATGCGGATGGCCGACATTCCCGATCCACGACCGGGACCGCACGAGACGCTCGTCGATGTGCGCCACGTGTCGGTGAACCACGGAGACCTGCGTGCCGACGTGCGCCCGCCGGGCACCGTCCTCGGCTGCGACGCCTCGGGCGTCGTCGCCCAGGCGGCGGCCGACGGCAGCGGGCCTCCGGTGGGCACGCGTGTGGCCGTCTTCACAGTGGGTGCGTGGGCGCAGCGGCTCGCCGTCGGCGTGGATGATCTGGCCGAGGTGCCGGCGTCGGCCGATCTGGCCGACGCCGCCGCGCTGCCGCTGGCGGGCATCACGGCACTGCGCACGTTGCGAGCCGGCGGTCCGATCCTGGGTAAGAGAGTGCTGGTCACGGGCGCCTCCGGCGGTGTGGGCCGGATGGCCGTGCAGCTGGCCGCGCTGGGCGGGGCGCACGTCATCGCATCGGTCGGGTCCCCGGTTCGGGGTGAGGGCCTGTCCGGGCTGGGCGCCCACGAGGTGCGGGTCGGCCTGGACGGTGTCGACGAGCCGGTCGATCTGGTCCTGGACACCGTCGGCGGTCCGCAGCTCGTCAGCGCGTGGAACCTTCTCGCGCCCGGCGGCGCCCTGCAGAGCATCGGCTGGGCATCCGGCGAACCCGCCGCATTTCCGCCGTACTCGACCTTCGCTCTCGGTCCCGCCAGGACACTCAGCTCTTTCGGCGACGCCGTGGACGTCGGGCCCGACCTCGCCACCCTCGTCGGACTGCTCTCCGCCGGCAGACTGACCGTCGACATCGGGTGGCGCGGCCCGTGGGACCGCGCCGGTGAAGCCGCCGAAGCCGTCTCCCGCCGCAGGGTGGCGGGCAAGGCCGTCCTCGATGTGGTGCCGTACGCCTCCTGAGCACAAGCAGGTCGTGCGGCCCTCGGCCTTTCCACGTCGACGGATGAGGCCGCCGCTCAGGCGGCGATGAGCGAGTAGGCGCCGGCGTCGCCCTTGCGGACCACGCTGGTGTCACCGTTGATGCCGATCGGGATGTCGCCGGCCAGCGTGATGCGGTGCAGAAGCCGGGGCAGGTCGTCGTAGTCCGCGACGGCGTAGTGCTGGGTGGCCCGGTTGTCCCAGATGGCGATGTCGCCGTCGCGCCAGTTCCACCGCACCGTGTTCTCCAGACGGGTGATGTGCCGCTGCAGCAGGGAGAACAGGTCGTGGAAATCGGCGCCGCTCAGGCCGGTGAACGACCTGACGAAGTGGCCGAGCAGCAGGGACGGCTCGCCGGTCTCCGGGTGGATGCGGACGACGGGGTGCTCGGTCTCGAATTCGCTGCTCCGGAACTGCTCGCGATACTCCTCTTCCTTGACATCGATCCCGCCGATCTGGGGGCGCTGCGCCGCGTAGTCGTAGAGGTTCGAGTGCACCGCCCGCAGGTGGCCCACCAGCGCCTGCAGGCCGGGGTGCAGCCGCCGGTATGCCTCCACCGTGTTGGCCCACACCGTGGTCCCGCCGTAAGGCGGCAGCGTGACGGCACGCAGCACGCTGATCGCCGGGATCCGGTCGACGAAGGTCACGTCCGTGTGCCAGCTGTTGGCCTTGCCCTGCTCGGAGTCGATCGGGAGCACGGCCTCGCCGTCGCCGGTCACCGTCGGGTGCGGCTTGGTGACGGTGCCGAGCAGCTTGGTGAATGCGTGCTGGTCGGCGTCGGTGGCGTGCCGCTGGTCGCGCAGGAAGACCACACGGTGACGCAGTAGCGCGGCACGCAACTCGGCGATCGCTGCCGCGTCGGCGTCGCCGCCCACCCGGATTCCGCCGACGACCGCGCCGATCACGCCGCCGACCTGCGTCACATCGATGTGCTGGTAGGAGTCGTCGGCGACGACAGGCGTCGCGTGGTCATGGAGCTGGGTCATTCCCTGACACCTTTCGATGGGCGATGTGCGGGTGGGCCGTATCCCAGCGTGTGTCGACAGAAGGACAATGTCAACTATCCCTATAGGTTGACTAGGGAATCTCGCACGGGCCTATGGCCGGAGCACGATCTTGCCGTGGGTGTGCCCCCGCTCCAGCTCGCGGAAGGCGTCCCGCACCCGCTCCAGCGGGTAGGTGTGGGCGATCGGCACCTCGATCTCCCCCCGCTCGGCGAGCCGGGCCAGCTCACCGAGCACGACCGCGCAGGCCGCCGCGCCTTCTCCGTAGGTCCGCGCACCGACCTTGGCCGCGGCCCGCCAGTCGCGGATCGTGTCGATCCGCGCGGGCCGCACGCCCAGCTCCACTGCCAGCTCCACGTAGCCGTCGCCGACCGTGTCGATGAACGCGTCGACGTTCCCGCCGGAGGCCTGCCGGATCCGCTCGGCCACACCTTCCCCGTACTCGACGGGGACGACATCGCGATCCTTCAACCAGGCGTGGTTCGGCTCGCTCGCCAGCCCGATCACCGTGGCGCCGCGCCGCCGCGCGAGCTGCACGGCGATGGACCCGACGCCACCGGCCGCACCGGACACGACGACCGTGTCGGCCGGTCCGGGATCGACCGCGAACACGGTCGCGTATGCGGTCGTGCCGGCCACGTACAACGACCCGGCCGCGTCCCAGGACAGCCCCTCCGGACGCGGGGTCAGCGTCACGTCGTCGACCACGACGAACTCCGCGTGGCTCGCCCGGTTGTGGGTGAAACCGAGGACCTCGTCACCCACCGCGACACCGCGCACCTGCGGGCCGACCTCCGCCACGACGCCGGCCAGATCGCTGCCCTGCCCGGAGGGGAACGTCGCCGGCCACCGCTCGTGCAGCTCGCCGGTCCGGATATGGGCCTCGCCCGGGTTGATCCCGGCCGCCATCACCCTGACCAGCACCTGCCCGGGGCCGGGCACCGGACGCTCCACCTCCTCAACTCGCAGGACGTCGATGCCGCCGTACTCGTGGAACCGCACCGCCTTCATCGCGTGATCACCGCTCTTCCTCGTTCGGACATGCCCTGGACGGCCACACCTCCACCATGGCTTCGCCCTCGACGGCCCAAAAGCGGAGCGGTCTCCCTAGGATCGACGGTCCCAGGATGCCTTCGACCAACGGTGATATCACTACCGATATGGGGATGCACCGCGACGAACTCGCCGATTTCCTGCGCCGGTCCCGGGGACGGCTGACTCCACGGGACGTCGGGCTGGTCGAAGGCCCCAGGCGGCGGACGCCGGGACTGCGCCGTGAGGAGGTTTCGGCGCTCGCCGGGATGTCGGCCGACTATTACATGCGGCTCGAGCAGGCCAGGAGCCCGCAGCCCTCGGTTCAGCTGCTGGCCGCGCTGACGCGCGCGCTGCGGCTGACCATCGACGAGCGGGACCACCTGTATCTGCTCGCCGGGCACCGCCCGCCGGAGGGGGCGCGAGCCGGGGAGTACCTGCGGCCGAGCATGCTGTACCTTCTCGACCGGCTGGACGGCGTTCCGGCCCAGATCCTGAGTGATCTGGGCGACCTGCTGGCGCAGAACGACATGGCGCAGGCGTTGTTCGGGTGCGTGTGCAGGGTGGCCCAGGAGGACCGCAACATCGTGCTGCGCTGGTTCACCGAGCCGGACGTGCGGAGCCACTTCGCAGTCGAGGAGCACGAGGAGCACGCCCGGCAGATGGTCGCCGATCTGCGCGCCGCGGTTGCCCGCCGTGGGGACGACGCGGCATCCCGTGCACTCGTCAAGCGGCTCCAAGCAGCCAGCGCCGAGTTCGCGGCGCTCTGGGACCGGCACGAGGTCGCGGTGCGCAGGTCACACCCGTACCGGCTCATGCATCCCGAGCTCGGCAGGATCGAGTTCGACTGCGAGGTGCTGGCGACGCCCGCGGCGGACCAGCGGCTGCGGGTCTTCACCCCGCCGCCCGGCGGCACCGAGGCGCTGGACATGCTGCGCGTCCTCGGCCCGCAGCACCGGCACGACACCGCCGCGACGCGGGCGACGACGAGCGCGGCGACGAACGGCGACGGCGACCCGCGCACGTCGTGAGCACGTTCGGCTTGGTGATCGCGCTCGAGGAACAGCGCCGGGCTCACATGGCGATGCAACCGATCAGCGGCAGATCCGATCATTCAGTCCGTTAGGGTCGCGGGGTGGGTCCTCACCGCATGCCTGCCGCCGAGGTGGACGTCTCCCCGGGTCTGGTTCGCCGGCTCTTGGCCGCCCAGCAACCCGACCTCGCCCACCTGCCTGTCGAAGTGATGGCAAACGGGTGGGACAACGTCATGTGCCGGGTCGGCGACGTGCTGGTCGCCCGGCTGCCGAGGCGTGAGGTGGCCGCCAGGTTGCTCATGCACGAACAGCGGTGGCTCCCAGTTCTCGAGCCTCGGCTGCCACTACCCGTACCTGCGCCGGTGCGGAACGGGCAACCGGACCTCGGCTACCCGTGGCCGTGGAGCATCGTCCCGTTCCTGCCCGGGGACGTCGCCGCGCGGAAGCCGCCCGCCGACCTGCGAGACGCAGCGGTCAGCCTTGCCGGGTTTCTGGGGGCCTTGCACACTCCCGCCGCACCGGACGCCCCCGTGAACCCCCACCGCGGCATCCCGCTCGCGGACCGCAGCGCGACGGTCACCCAGAACCTGAGCGTATTGGGCCGCCTGGTCGACCACAGGGCCGTGATGCGCGTATGGGAGGCCGCAGCCGCAGTGCCGACGTGGGGCAGGCCCCCGTCGTGGGTGCACGGCGACCTTCACCCCGCCAACATCCTGATAGACCGCGGCCGCATCAGCGGCGTGATCGACTTCGGCGACATCACCTCCGGCGACCCTGCCACGGACTTGTCCGTGGCCTGGATGCTCCTGCCCGCCGACTGCCACGATGCTTTTCAGAACGCCTATCGGGCGGCGGCCGAGTATGTACCCGACGACCACATCTGGGCACGAGCGCGAGGGTGGGCGCTGGCGCTGTCGCTCGCGTTTCTGGCCCATTCAGCTGACAACCCGCTGATAGCGGAAATAGGCCAGCGCACCATCAATGCCGTGCTCGCATAGGCAGCGCGGCCGAATATCGGATGCCATGCGCGAGCGAGGCAGGCGACGCTCCTCAGACGGCTGACGGGGACCGGCATGGACTCCACGCGAAGGCGATATTCGCTGGCAGGCCGGCCTCGCAGGCTGCCAGGCTCCCCATATGAGTCCCCAGACCAACGGCGTGTCCGACACCTCCTGGCTCGGCGCACCGATCGACGCCCGCCCTCTGTTCGTGCCGGAGTCGGCGTCGCTCCTGGACCTGCTGCGCACGCTGACAGCGGCCGAATGGAACGAGACGGCAGTCCCGGGCTGGAGCGTGCAGGACCTTGCCGCACACATCCTTGGCGACTACCGCGGCCGCCTCGGCTGGAGCACAGACGGATTTCGGCCTGCCTTCGCCCCCGGCGAGACCCTGGAAACGTTCATCCATCGCGTCAACCAGGACTGGATCGACCTCCACGCCGGCCACAGCCCGGTCGAGCTCATCGACGCCCTAGAACTGGCAGGAGCCCAGGTCAACCGTCAAATCGAGTCCGCCGACCTCGGTACGGCGGGCCTGGGAGTGTCCTGGGCGGGGGCAGACCCGGCACCCATCTGGCTGGACGTCGCACGGGAGTTCACCGAGTACTGGACGCACCGCCAGCAGATCCGCCATGCCACCGGCCGCCGCACGGATCCGGAGCCCCGGGCCCTGAGCACGGTCCTGGACGTCTTCATGCGGGCCCTGCCTCACACGATGCGCGGCACCTCCGCGGCCGTCGGGACGCAGGTGCGGGTGGCCATCAGCGGTCCGGCCGGCGGCGTCTGGAATGTGACGGCGATGAAGGACCGATGGTCACTGGCCGCGGCGCCCAACAGGCAGCCGACGGCATCGGTGACGCTGGACCCGGAGACGGCCTGGCGCTTGTGCACGCGTGGCATCGAGCCCAGTACTGCCCTGACACGCGCGCAGATCCGGGGGGATCGTCGGCTTGCCGAAGCCGTCTGCCAGATCGTGTCCATCGTCTACTGAGAACCGGGTTCGCATCCGCCGCCCCAGCTGAGGCGGCGGGCCACCGAGCATGCGGAATCCGCCTCGACGGCCATGACCCGTGACACCGACGGCGTCCATCGAGGGGGCGGGCGATCGGCCTGGCCCGAGGTCGAGCCTCTGTCGCCCGTCGCACGGCATTGGGCCGACCTTCCCAGCCGCCCTGTTCAGGCTGGTCAGGCGCGTAGCGGGCGGAAGAACCCGCGGATTTCGGCGACCAACTCTTCCGGCCGCTCCAATGCCGCGAAATGGCCGCCTCGGTCGAACTCGGTGAACCGGGTCAGGCGGTAGCAGCGCCGTACCCATTCCTCTGGCGGCGTGAAGTTGTCCTTCGCGAAGGAGGCGAACCCGGTCGGCGTGTCGACATAACCGGGCACAAACCTGCCAAGCATGCCCTCGGTGTGCATGGTCTCGTAGTACAGACGAGTGGAGGTGGCGATGGAGCCGGTCAGCCAGTAGAGGGTGATGTCGGTGAGCAGTTCGTCCTTGCTGAACACCGACTCGACGTCGCCGCCGCAGTCGCTCCACGCCCGGAACTTCTCCACGATCCACGCGGCCAGCCCGGCAGGGGAGTCGGACAGTCCCGCAGCCAGCGTGGACGGCCGGGTGCCCTGGATCTGGGCGTACCCACCCTCCTCGGAGAAAAAATGCTCGGCCTCGGCCACGAATGCCTCTTCGGCGGGCGTGAGCGGGGCCGAGTTCTCATCCAGCACCGGCGTCGCCCCGATCAGGTTCAGGTGGATGCCGGCCACGGTTTCGCCGTGGTCGCGGCCGAGACGGCTGGTGATCTGCGCGCCCCAGTCGCCGCCCTGCGCTCCGTAGCGCGAAAAGCCGAGCACCTCGGTCATAAGCCGATTGAACAGGGTCGCCATGGCCGTCGGGGTCATCCCGGGCGTGCCGGGATGCGGGGAGAACCCGTAGCCGGGCAGGCTCGGCGCGACCACGTCGAACGCGTCGGCCGGGTCCCCGCCGTGCGCTGCCGGGTCGGTCAACGGCCCGATGATCTTATGCACCTCCCAGAACGAACCCGGCCAGCCGTGCGAGAACAGCAGAGGGA
>Ga0310811_10004397_pt1 | contig 17712 bp, 18 predicted proteins | sample YCmetagenome_FD_207642 | JGI IMG/M metagenome (GOLD analysis project Ga0310811, IMG submission 207642) | Soil microbial communities from experimental microcosm in Duke University, North Carolina, United States - YC | ecosystem: Engineered > Artificial ecosystem > Soil microcosm > Unclassified ...
GACCCGAAGCACCGGCTCACCCTGCAGACGGCAGTCCTCGGCGCCCAGGCCCTCAACTGGCCGCAGGAGCAACTGCCCACCCCTGGCTGATCCAGGCGATGCCGAGGCACACCCAGCGCACAGGCAAGGGAAGGTGGCCGGCGGCGGCCAAGGTTTCCGCGCAGGCCCCACGGCCGCCGGCCGGTCGCACATCGTCGCCGGACGGCGGTGCTGCCTTCCGAGGAGCGGCAATGCCGGCGCCCCGGAGTTCGCCGGACGCAGTTTGTTGACGGCGGCGAGGATGCGTGCGAAGCGCACCGGGTCGGCGATGAGCGCCACGACCCGCTCCGCGTGGCCCATGCCGGCGCCGGGGCTGCGGTCCATCTCCCCGCCGGCCGGCGCCGTGCCGAACACGGCACCGAGCACCGGCCGCCGGCGGCGAGCACGGCGCAGCGTAGGCGGGGCCGCCGGCCCGCGAAACCTGAGTGGATGCGGCGGTGGCCGGCGAACGGTGGCGAGGCAGCAGCAGCGTCACTGCGTCAGCCGTGGACGCAGCCGGGCATCATCGAACCATGCGGATGCGAAGCTACTGGGGCGCGCGGCTGTGGCCGGCGGTCCTGCTCGTCTGGGTGGTCCGGCTCGCCGTCGTGGCGTTCGCGGTCGCGGGCGTCTGGATCACCTGGCTATCGACCAGCAGCTGGGTCGACGTGATCGGCGCGGCGGTGCCCGCCGCCGGCCTGGTGTGGGCAGCGCTCGTCGTCGCGGCCGAGTCGCCGGGCTGGCTGCCGGCCGGGGTGGCCTGGCGCTACGAGATCGCCACGGACGAAGGCCGCGAGTACCACCACGCGGGGCTGGCCAACCACATCGCCCGCCGCGATCCCGGCCGGGCCGAGCGGCTGCTCCGCCTGGGCATCGCGGGCGGCGGCGTACCGCAGTGCGTGGACCTGATGCGGCTGTTGCGCCGCCAGGATCGCGCCGGCGACCTCAATGCTCTCCTGGCCGACCTTGCGGCGACGGGCACGCCCCAGCAGCTGTGGTGGGCGGTGCACCGGTTCCGCGACGAGCCGGCGATCGCCGCCCCGCTGCAGGGCGGCGTGGCCGCCCACTCGGACGACGAGCTGGATCACGAGGTGCACGCCGCGCTGCTGGCCGACACCGGGGCGTTCGACGAGGCGATGGCCGCGCATGGCAACGCGGTGCGAAAGCGGGCCGGGCACGATCCGGGCAAGCCGTCCGTCGAGGTGCTGCTGCGCACCGCCCGGGCGCTGTCGCGCGCGAAACGGTACGCAGACGCGGAGCGCGTGCTGCACGCCGGCGGCAACGACCGCGAGGTTCGGGACCTGCTCGCCGTCGTCGTGCGGCAACGCGGAACCTCAGCTTCCGTCAACTCGTGAGGTTCGTCGTCTGCCGCCCGTGTCGACGGCTGAGCACGTCGAGCAATCGAGCCCTGGCTCGACGTCATCGGTGAGCTGCATGACGCCGGTGCGCAGCGCCGTTCGATCGACGGCGTGGGCGCCGCCGAGCGGCCCAGTCGCTCGGCCAGTTCTCAGCCGCCGCGCACCTCGATGAGGCCGTCCACGGCGATCGAGAGGCTGAAGGCGAGCGGGTCGACGTTCTGGCGGTTCGTGACGTACAGGTGCGTGCCGGAGAAGACCGCCCGGTAGCCGTCGGTCCGCTCCTCCCGCTCCAAGCAGCACTCGGCCTGGATGTGCCAATAGGTCTGCACGACCTCCGCCTGCAGCAGGAACCGGACCACCTCACGGTGGTCGACCGTGCTGACCGCCGTGGGCGCCAGCCGGCCGATCACCAGCTGCTCCCCCGGCTGCATCCGGGGGACGTCCACCCGGACCAGCGGGGAGAACACCGTCGCGTCGACGACCGGCGGCAGGTCTCGCGCAGCACGAACCGGCCCAGCCGGCTGCGGCGTGTACCAAAGGCCGGGCCCGCCGGGTACGGGCACGGACGCGCCTACCTGCAACGGGACATACGAGGCCGGATCGATGCGCGCGGCGGGCACGAACTCCCAGGGTTCTGTCCGCCACGACATTTCGGCTGCGCCCAAGGCGTTCCAGACGCTGTGCTCGACACCGTGGCGGCCGATGGTCAGGTGTTCCAGGCAGTCGTCCCGCTCTCCGAGTCGGCGCATGGCCGGACTGTAACAAGGGCGCCCAACATCGACTGCCTGAGCGCGTGTTAGTCCGACGCGCGGAACCCGCGGGGCGGTTAGGTTGCTACCTTACGACTCCTGTTATGCGTCTGATCAATGTTCGGTGTACGGCTGGGCAGGCGGAGCAATTGGCGAAGCTGGTGCGGACGGAGCTGCAGGCGGAGAAGGACTGGTGGAAGGCCGAGCGGCGGTCGTTGGCCGAGCAGGCGGAGGCGCTGGCCCGGACCGCCGCCCAGCGCGTCCGCGCCGCGGACGCGCTGCAGGCCCGTCACGACGAGATGCGCGCCGCCGGCGAGCCGCTGCGTACCGCGACGTGTTCACCGCCCACCAGGCTCACTGAGGAGGTACCGATTCGTGAAGCCGGTGGATACGGCACGCCGCGGGCAGCGCCGGAGGCGGTGGCGAACCAGATGCAATCGTCCCAGATGAACCAGCGAGGAGGTCCGGGTTCGTGGAGCCGGTGAGCATCGACACGCCGCGGGAGGCGCCCACGCCGGTGGCCCGCCTGGACATGCGGCCCATCGACGTCGAGGCCCTCCTGGGGCTCGAGTTCGTCGCCGTCGCGAACGACCTCGCGCCGGCGACGCTCGCCCTGGGCCGGATGACCGGCGGGACCCTGGTCGGCTTCGCGCACCTCGACCACGGGCCGGAGCGCGGCGTCGACGTCGTGCAGTTCGGCGAGCGCCGGCCCCGCGACGTGCTTACCGAGCTGCTGTACGACACCGGCATCACCCACGACACGGTCACCTGGACCGCGCTGGGCCCCCGCGAGGACGACCGGATGTGGGCCCGCTCGATGAGCGAGGCGTGGCTGTACATCCTGCTGCGGACCCCGAGCGACCAGGGCAGCGACGACGAGGTGCTCGAGGCGGTCGTGACCTCGCAGGTCGGCCCGGACCGCGTGATGCGCTACGGCGACATCGAGCTGTGGGTACCGCCGGAGCGCATCCCGCCCGGCATGGCGCCGCTGGGCTCCGCGAACTACTCCCACCCGGACGACCCGCCGTCGACGATCTTCGACGCCGCCAACTGGTTCATGATCTCCCAGACCGCCGGCCTGCAGGTGAAGATGCTGCTCGAGGAGCACCAGCCACCGTACGCGGCGTGGGCGTATCACAACGTGCTGAGGTACCTGCAGCGCGCGGCCGCCGCAGCCGAGGAGGCGCTGAAGTTCATCCCGCCCGGCGCTGACGAGGTCCCGGTCACCGCCTGCTGGACGGCAGACGGGCTGGACACCTACCGCTGCCACGCCGACAAGTTGCGCCGCGACAACCTCGAGCGCAACGCCGAGTCCTGCCGCGTCGCCGCCGGAGAGTGGCGGCGCACCGTCGGCCCGACCATCCAGGACTGAGCCGATGGCCGCGCCGCTGTCGCGATCGGATCTCGAGGCGTCGCTGTACATGCAGCTGCACCCGTGTGAGTACGGCGCCACCGGGTTCGAGCCGGAGCACACCCCGCACGTCGACGGCGACCAATTGCGCTCGGCGGGTGCGCTACGGTTGGTCACCGTGACCACGGCTGGTGACGGGTGGGCGTGCCAGGTGTATGGCCCCCGAGGCCGGCCAGGTGTTTCGTGGCCGAGCCTGGCCAGCGCGCTCGTACAGACCCGCGCGAATGCGCACGCACATTGGTCGCGGAACGTCAGCGACGTGTTCCGCAGGATCCAGGAGCTGTCGACCATCGATGGTGCGGCGGGTGAGCCGGGCGCTTACCTGGCGACCGTCTTCACCAACCCCGACCAGCTCCTCGGAGGGCCTGAGGAAGCACCGGCCGAGGCCGAGTAGTAGCGGTGCACCGCTGCGACCCTCAACGAGCACTTCGCCGACCAAACCCCCACCATCGGCTACGGCGACGACGACCGGCGTAGCGCCGTCGTCGCCACCACCGCCGGCAAGGTCAACCAACGACTCGCCCCGGCGGATGCCGTTGGGACCCCGATTCCGGCAAGGTCACTGGCCCGGCCGGCGCCGACCTCGACGACTACGTCCCCGCCCGCGCTACCGGCGCGGGCGTCACCGTGGCTGAGCTCGCCGGGCCGCTGTTCGCCACCACCGGCGCCGACGGCCACCCGGGCCGGCTCGCCGAACCCAACGTCTTCGTCAGCCTCCGCCGGGTGGCCACCGCGGCCGGCCTGCGCGCCGCCGGGCGGCTGTCCCCGCACTCGCTGCGCCACGCCTTCGCCACCGCCGCCCGGGAAAGCGGCGCGTCCCTCGAAGACGTCCAGGACGCGATGGGCCACGTCGACCCGCGCACCACCTGCCGCTCCGACCGCGACCGCCGCCACCTCGACCGCGCCCACCTCCTCAGCGCCCGCCGGGCCGGGCAGCAGCGGCGTGGCCGCGGCGAGCGCGATGAGCAGGTCCCGGGCGGCGGCCTCCAGTTGCAGGGCGTGGCCCCAGGTGAAGAACCGCAGGAACGAGCCCAGCGTCGAGGCCGCGTACACCCCGCCGAACAGCGCGGTCATCCGCCGTGCCGTGGCACGTTCAGGTCGTCGATGCTCTCCGCGCCGGTAGCCATCCCGGCCACGATCGCTGCGGCCTTGCCGCCCGGGTTCGACCCGGTGGACAGGTCCGGCCGCACCTGCGCTGCGACCAGCCCGGCCAGATCAACCTGCTCGGCCAGACCCATCATCGGGACCAGCCCGGCACACGACACCAGATTCGCCTCGTCGAACACCGCGTCGACGGCGCGGCGAGCATGCAACAATTGCACCTACGAGATGCCCTCTCGACGGCCTGGCACCACGGCATGAAGCGGCCGCGATTCGTTGAAGCGCCGCGAAGACATCCGCGAAGCGCTCCCCGCCCTCGCCACCTGTGTCATCACCTACCGACACGTCGTACGACTCTGTTAGGAACTTTTGGCCGAATTTCGAACACAGTCGTGTTCTTTCATTTCGCGGCGATGTCGGTGGTGACGGCGAGCTCGTGGCCGGCCTCGAAGTCGTTCGTGAGCGCCTCGATGTGGGACTTGGCGAGGCCGTAGGAGTCCGAGCCGAGCAGTTGGTGCAGCGGTGCGGTGCCGGACACGGCGACCCGGATGATGGCGGCGGCGGCCTTGACCGGGTCGCCGAGCTGGGTTCCGGGCATCGCCAAGTGCGCCTCGGTCATCTCCCGGATCGCCTCGTAGCCTTCCGCGGTGTTGGCCGGCAGGCCGAGGGAGTGGATACGTAGGAAGTCCGTACGGGTGTAGCCGGGCTCCACCAGGTTGACCTTGATGCCGAAGCCGGCGACCTCTGCGGCCAGCGACTCGGTCAGGCCTTCCAGGGCGTACTTGCCGGCGCAATAGAGGCCCCACCCGGGGAAGGCCGTCAGGCCGAGGATCGACGAGATATTGATGATGTGACCGCTGCGACTCTGCCGGAAAGCGGGCAAGACGGCGCGGAGGAGATTCCAGACACCGAAGATCTGCACGTCGAACATCTGCCGGGCCTCGGCGTCGGTGACCTCCTCGATCGCGCCGAGGAAGCCGTATCCGGCGTTGTTCACAACCACGTCGATCGCGCCGAACCGGTCGGCGGCCGCGGCGACCGCCGCGGCGACCGCCTTCTCGCCCGCGAGGTCCACCTCGAGCGGGAGCAGGTGGGAACGATCCGCGGAGCCGAGGGCCGCGTTGAGCCGCTCGGCCGAGCGGGTCGCGGCGGCGACGTTGTCGCCGCGCTCCAGAAGCTGCTTGACCAGTTCGAGCCCGAGACCGCGGGAGGTGCCGGTGACGAACCAGGTGGCGGGTCCGGTGGTGGGGTACGGCATGGGATATCTCCTTGATGGCTTGCATGGTTTCCGTCCCGGAGTGGGACTCAATCCATGCTGTCGCCGGACGGACGGCCGGAACACCTCCGGCCGGGCCCGGCCCTGCCTGGGAACGACGTGCCCACCCAACCGCTGGGCACCACACCACCAGCAGCGCAATCATGAAGGCATGGCAGGGCGCACAGATCTGGGTGACTTCTTGCGGAAGTGCCGGGCCGACATGACGCCGGAGGCCGCAGGCATCCCTGGCCACGCCGGTCAGACCGGCCGACGGGTGCACGGCCTGCGCCGGGAGGAGGTGGCCCGGCTCGCCGGGGTGAGCGTCGACTACTACACCCGGCTGGAGCAGGGTCGGCACACCAGCCCGTCGAATGCGGTCCTCGACGCCCTGGGGCGGGTCTTCCGGCTCGACGCCGCCGCCCGCGCCCACCTCGCCGACCTGGCCCGGCCGGTCCGGCGCCGCGCGGAGCAGGTGGCGGCCCAGCGGGTCCGGCCCGCGGTGCACCAGCTGATCGCTTCGATGGTCGACCACCCGGCCTTCATCATCGGCCGGCGCACGGACGTCCTCGCCTCGAACACGCTGGCGCGGGCCCTGCTCACCGACTGGACCCGCCTGCCACCCCGGCACCGCAACTACACACGGTGGGTCTTCCTCGACCTGGCCGCCCGCGACGCCTTCGTCAACTGGCCGACGGTGGCGGCCGAGGTGGTCGGCACGCTACGTCTCTACGCCGGGCGGTACCCCGACGACCCCCAGCTCAACGAACTGGTCGGCGAGCTGACGATCAAAAGCTCGGAATTTCGTACCTGGTGGAACGGGCACCAGGTGCACGAGCGTACGCACGGCACCAAGCACATGATCCACCCCGCCGTCGGACCGATCACCATCCGGTACGAGGCACTGACGCTGCCCGGCGACGAGGACCAGACACTGTTCATTTACACCACCGACCCCGGAAGCTCCTCACACGACAACCTGCGCCTGCTCGCGCTCTGGGCGACCCAGCAGCAGACGAACGCCGCAACGCCCGACGCCACCCCGACGCTCGGGACAACGGCCCGCGCTTCCCTCGATGCCGGCAACGTGACCGACCGCGGGTGCCTATGAATCATCCGGACAGGTCGCGGCCTTGATCGGCTGGTGGTCGGCTTGGGGTGAGTCGCCGACTTCGCCGGTGCATGCGGTGCTGTTGAGGACGAAGCTGGTTGGACTCGGTTTCGAACCGTTCCAGGCGCCGTTGAAGCCGAACGCGACGTTGCCACCGCTGGGGATCGAGCGGTTCTAGCCTGCGTTCGCCACGCTCACCTGCGCGCCGGACTGTGTCACGGTGCCGCTCCAGAGCTGGGTGAGCGTCTGCCCGGCGCTTAACGACCAGGCCAGCGTCCAGCCGTTGACGGCGTCGCCGAGGTTGGTGATGGTGACATTGGCGCCGGAGCCGCCCGGCCACGAGCTGGACACGGCGTAACTGACGCGGCAGCCGGCTCCACTACCCACACGGTCAATTACTCCGGCTCGTTCAACTGCGGTGGCAATTGCTACCTCGCCCTATACGGCTGGACGACCAACCCGCTCATCGAGTACTACGTCGTCGAGAACTTCGGCAACTACAACCCGAGCACCGGCGCCCAGCGCCTCGGCTCGGTGACGACCGACGGCAGCACCTACGACATCTACCGCACGCAGCGGGTCAACCAGCCCTCGATCATCGGCACCGCGACGTTCTACCAGTACTGGAGCGTCCGGCAGAGCAAGCGCACCGGCGGCACCATCTCCGTGGCCAACCACTTCAACGCATGGCGCAACGCTGGCCTGCAGATCGGCACCCCGAACTACCAGATCATGGCCACTGAGGGTTACCAGAGCAACGTGAGCTCGAACATCACTGTAAGCGAGGGCTCCGGCGGCGGTGGCGGCGGCGGTGGCGGTTGCACGGCCACCCTGTCCGCAGGCCAGCAGTGGGGCGACCGCTACAACCTCAACGTCGCAGTGTCCGGCTCCAGCAACTGGACCGTGACGATGAACGTCCCGGCGCCGGCGACGATCAGCGCGACCTGGAACGTGAGCGCAACCTGGCCGAGCCAGTACGTGATGGTCGGCAAGCCGAACGGCAGCGGCAACAATTTCGGGGTCACAATTATGGCCAACGGCCAATGGACCTGGCCCTCGGTGTCCTGCAGCGCCGGCTGACGCCGGGGATCTGCACACGGCACGGCTGAGGTACGGTGGCCACCGCGTCTCAGCCGTGCACGGCCACGTCAGCCGGTCACGTCGACACACCGCCACGGCGGCCGAGCAGGCCGGCGTACGCCGCCTCGTGTACGCGCACATCGGCCGACCGGTGATCCGCGCCATGGACACCAGCCAGCGTCCGCCCATGGGCGAATGGGGCATCGAGGGCCACACGTACTAGTTGCCGGTGCCGGACCCTGGCCCCGGCACGTAAGCCCGTGGAGGTGCGGGCCAGCGCACTGCATCTCAATGTCCCCGTCTCGGGTGACATACGGCCCTGGGCGGGCAACATGGAGAGCGGCAGGATGGAATAAACCAGTACAGAGCACCCAGGTCCGCTATTTAGGACAGGGGGTACATCCGATGGCCTACCAGTATGGGCCGGTCGTCGTCGGCGTCGACGGATCGGCGCACAGTATCGGCGCACTGCGCTGGGCCGCCGACGAGGCCCACCGGTACACACGCACACTCTTGGCCGTCAACGTGCTGCCACAGCAGGGCACCGCGACAGCCGCCCAACCGGACATCGCGGAGGAGGCCGCGGCCGAAGCACGGCGGTGGCGGGTCGGTGTCGCGGCGGTCGGCGGTACCGAGTACGGCGGGCCGGTCGCAATCCTGCGCAGGCACGCCGCTGAGGCCTGCCGGCTCGTGGTCGGCAGCCGCGGCGCCAGCGGTGACCGCCACAGGCCGCTGGGCTCGGTCAGCGAGGCGTTGGGCGTCCGGGCCGACTGTCCGGTGCTCATCGTCCATGACGCCCAACGCTGGGCAGCGCCCGACGTGGCGATCCCCCACGCCGACCCGGTTGCCGTCGGCTTCGACGGCTCCGACTCGGCCCGGCGCGCGCTACGCCTCGCCTTCGAGGAGGCGGCCGGGCGCGGCAGCCGGCTCGTCATCGTGCAGGCCTGGTCTCATCGCGACCTGTGGCGGCCCGGCCAGCAGCACGGCACGAACCTCTGCGCCGACGAAACCGTCGTCCACGACGCGCTGCGCGACGCCGCTGCGCCCTGGTGCGCCAAATATCCCTATCTGGACGTCGAGGTGCGCAGCGAGCCTGGCGACACGATCGAGGCACTTGCCGTGGTGTCGCAGTGGGCGGGACTGATGGTCCTCGGCACACGATGCGCCACCGACCTGGCACAGCCGCCGAACCCGTCGGTGATGCGACGGGTCCTGGAGCACGCCGCCTGCCCCGTCCTCGTCGCGCACAGCCCGACCCGGGCGGCAACCGAACAGACTGTGCCCGCAGCCGCCTCCCGACGCCCAGGCTCCGACCGAGACGGTAGATGAACGGACGGAAGCCCGTGCCCTGCACCGTCCCGTGGACCTCGATGCGGCACGCCACCGAGGGGCTCCGGGTCCGGCTCACCCGGGGGTCATTCTCGACCACGCTGGTGGGCCGGTGGTTCGCCACCCGGCACCTGCACGCGCCGGGTGTACTCCTCTTCGCCGATCCCGCCGAGGCCAAACCGCTCGGCCAGCAGTTGCTGCAGCCGCAACCTAGGCAGCACATTGAGCGGATGCCGGTGCCGCAGCGCCGCCAGGAACGCCGGATCGCTGGAGTGGTTATCGAGTGGGCTGGGCGCCGGCGGCGATGAGGATTTCGTCGGCGTGGCGGGCGGCTCGGGCGACGTGGGTCTGGTCGATGCCGGCTCCGGTGATCTGACCTTCTTCCAGGCCGTGCGCGAGGGCTCGCACCGCTGCGGTGAGGTTGCTGACTTGGTCCTCGATCCGGGCGATGCGGTCCTGGGCGGCCCTGGTCGGCTCGCCGGCCGTGGCTGCTCGGGGGATGCCGGCGGTGCCGGTGACCGTCGCGCGTAGGTGAGTGGGGAGTTCTGCCAGGGCCTGCGAGAGTTGCCCGGGCGCCATGTGCTCGCCGATCACCTGAGTGATAGTGGAGGCGGTCGCCGGAACCTGGGCCGGCGAGATGCCTGCCTGCGTCGCGAAACGCTGGATGTACTGGTCCACCCCATACTTGGCGGGGACCTTGCAGGGTTCCCAACCGTCGTAGTAGATGCCGCGCAGCAGCTCGGGGAGTTGGGCACCGAACTTGACGGCCGACTCGACGGTGAGCCGGTCGCGCAAGGCATGCAGCCAGGCACGCAGTGTGCGCTGGGTGTAGCGGCGGTCGCTGGTGTCGAATGCGCTGGCGATGTCGGCCAGCCAGTTGTTGGCGGTGTGCAGGGCGTGGTTGAACGCGTCTGGTCCGGCCGGTGACATGGCGTCTCCCTCCCGCTAGCCAGTTAGTACCAATCCAGGTGGTACGTACTTGTCGACCGTCCGTACCAGCAAGGAAGGGCGCCCACCGTGTACTGCCGTGCGGGCGGGTCCCTGTCCGCGGTGTGGTGGTCAGCCGGTCTTGGTGATCGGGATCGGGCGGCCTTCGCGCTCCGGCTCGCGCAGGGGCACGCTCACCTCGAGAATTCCGTTGTCGTAGCGGGCGCTGATGTTGTCCTGGTCGGCGGTGGCGGGCAATGTCACCGAACGGCGTAGCGCGCCGTAGCGAAACTCGAGCCGTCGAACGGTTACGGCATCCGTCGCTGGCGGTATGCCCCAGACTCTGCCGGGCTAACGCGGCGGCGCGGGCATATCCGCCAGGCCGACGGGGGCGGCTGCCGACGGTTACGGGTCGCCGTTGCGGCCATCCGGTGCCGTCCGGGCCGCTGCACACAGGTGGGTCAACGTGTGGACGAGGATGGTGTGGAACCCGGCTGCGGCCGGTTGCCGCGTGCTAGCAGCGATCGCCTCCGCCCGTACGCGAAATAGATGATCATGCCGAGCGTGAACCAGACCGCGAAACGCAGCCAGGTGAGCGGCTGCAGGAAGGTGATCAGCCACAGCGAGAACAGCACACCGACGATCGGCACGACCGGCATGCCCGGGGCGCGGAAGGTGCGAGGCAGCTCCGGACGCCGGTACCGCAGCACCACCACGGCGGCGCAGACGACGACGAACGCGAGGAGGATGCCGATGTTGGTCAGTTCGGCGGCGGCGCCGATCGGCAGGAAGCCGGCGATGACCGCCGAGGCCGTCCCGGTGATCCAGGTGATCCTCGTCGGCACCCGCCGCACCGGATGCGTCTTGGCGAACCACGCCGGCAGCAGACCGTCACGACTCATCGCATACCACACCCGGGTCACGCCGAACATGAACGTGAACATCACCGTCAGGATGCCCACGACTGCACCGGCGGCGATCAGCGACGCCAGGCCGGACAGGCCGGCCGCGGCGAACGCCGAGGAGAAGCCGCTCCTGGGGTTGATGTCGCGGTACGGCTGCATGCCGGTCAGGACGAGGCAGGCCAGCACGTACAGCACCATCGAGATGCCCAGCGAGTAGACGATCGCCTTCGGCATATGCCGCCGGGCCTCGCGGGACTCCTCGGCCGCCGTCGACATCGCGTCGTAGCCGAAGACGGCGAAGAAGACCGTTGCCGCGCCAGTGAGCGCGCCCCCGACACCGAACGGGAAGAACGGCGTGTAGTTCCCGACGTCGATGTAGAAGAACCCCACGACGATGACGACCAGCACCACCGCGACCTTCAGTGCGACCACGAACGTCTCGAACCGCGCCGCGGTCCGGATGCCGCGGTTGAGCAGAAATGCGATCAGCAGGCAGAGCAGTGCCGCGAACAGGTCCACCCGGTAGGTGCCCGGCCGCACCCCCGCCGGCTCCGTGCCCGGCGCGCCGAGCATCCACCCAGGCATGCCGAGACCGATCTGGCCGAGCAGGAAACCGAAATAGCCGGAAATGCCGATCGCGACCACCGCCACGATCGCCGTGTACTCCAGCAGGAGATCCCAGCCGATGCACCAGCCGACGATTTCCCCCAGCACCGCGTAGCCGTAGGTGTAGGCCGAACCCGCCCTCGGGATGAGCCCGGCGAACTCGGCGTAGGAAAACGCCGCCGCGGCGCTGGCCACACCGGCGACCAGAAACGAGATGACGACCGCCGGGCCCGCCACACCGTTCGCCACCGCGCCGGCCAGGGCGAAGATGCCGGCACCGATGATGCCGCCCACGCCGATCGCCGTCAGTTGCCACAAGCCCAGGGACCGCGACAGGCCGCTCACGGTCCGGTCGTCCATGCGATCGATCGGCTTGCGCCGGAACACGCCCGACCTACCGGTCCACCGGTTTTGCACCGACTCCATCCTCGGCACGTACCCCGCCGAAACGGAGTGAATGCGGGTCAGCGCAACGGCGACCTGGACCAGCGGATCGTTCGCTTCACGGTTTCCGGGTGGTGAGCGCGACCACCGGAACCGACTTGCCCGGGTCGAGATTCTGCGCATCGACGATGGCATCGGCGCTGATGCCCTGTGGCGGTGGTCCGCAACTCATCGCTTCGCTTCAGCAGAATGGACGAGGATCGACCAGCCGGCGGGCAGGACCACGTCGACCTGGTGGTTTTCGCCCATGGTGATTTGCACCTCGCCGAAGTGGTCGCCGTCGATGACAGGCTGGCCGTGGTCGGCGGCGAAGGAGGCCACCCAGGACAGTGCGGAGTTCCAGTTGATCGCGACCTCGTTGGTGGACCAGGACTCGATGTCGTCGAGGTAGCAGAACTGTGGCTTCGGCCGTTCCCCGGTCGGCGTGTCGAGGAGGACCTTCTTCGCCTTGGGATCCTCCAGGCCGGGATTCGGCCCGCCGGCGATCGACCCCGCGGGAGGCTGCGGCAGCCGGGGGTCGAGCTGGTGGGCGTAGATGCGGCTGTGCTGGTTGTGCGAGGAGTAACTGCCGTAGCCGGTGACGAAGCAGTTATTGAGGGCGTTGCGGCCGAGGATGAAGCCGAGGCCCTCGATGACGCCGTCGCGGTAGCGCTCGTCGCCGGTGATGTCGAACGCGGTCGCGACGACGACGAGCTTGTTGAGGATCACGCTGTTGGAGCCCCAGGTGTACTCGGTTTCGGCGAGCGGGACCCCGTACGCCTGGTCGCGGATGGTTTGCAGGTACCGGTCGGCGGCCTCGCGCACCGAAGCGCGGGCGGCGTCGCGGTCGTTACCGGGCAGCTTGCTGGGCACGGTGGCCAGATCCATGCGGCCCAGCGGTGCCAGGAACTTCCAGTCGGGTCCGGTGCTGCGAAACGCGTCTGCGCTCCAGTACGGCGAGGACCGCAGGAAGTCGAGGAAGGACTGCTCGCCGGTGGTGATGAACAGCTCCGCCGCCGCCCAGTAGAACTCGTCGCGGACGTCGTCGTCGTCATAGGGGCCGCCGCCGGTGGCGTCGTCCGGCCGGGCGTACATCGCCGGGTGGTCCTGAGCCGCCTTCCACGCGGTCCTGGCCGCCGTCAGGCAGCGCTCGGCGAAGCCGGAATCGAATGGCTTGTACAGGCGGGCGGCCTGCGCCGCGGCCGCCGCGAGGTTCAGGGTCGCCGCGGTGGAGGGCGGATGCAGCTCGCGCGGCTGCGGGTCCTGGTCGGGCAGGCAGGGCAGGCCGGTCCAGGCCCGGTCGTGAATCTTGTGGTGGGCCATGCCGGCGTTGGCCCTGCCGGTCGGGACCTGCATGCGCAGCATGAACTCCAGCTCCCAGCGGGCCTCGTCGAGCACGTCCGGGACCTTGTTCCCGCTCTCCGGGATGGTCAGGCTGCCGTCGCCCAGCGCGTCCGGCCTGCCGGTCTCCGCAATCGTGGCGCGCTCGTACTGGCCGAGCAGCTGGGCGACGGCGATGCCGCCGTTGACCACGTACTTGCCGTGGTCGCCCGCGTCGTACCAACCGCCGCGCACGTCCAAGCGGTAGTCGCCGGTCCCGGGCTGGCACGGCACATCGGTGTCGCCCTGGTTGGGCGGCACGCCGACATGCCCGGCCGGGCGGGCGTAGCCGGTCGCGAACGTGTTGTCGATGGCAATGCCGCTGCGCTGTGTGTAGAAGAAGTGCAGCGCGTCGTGGCGCAGCCGGTCGTAGACGGAATCGGAGACGTCGAAGGGGTAGCTCTGCTGACCATCCAGCCGCAGGGTGTAGCCGGTGCCGGGTTTGGTCACCGCCGTGAATTCGACGGTGTGCACCTTCTGCCCCGACGACGCGTCCAAGCCGCGCGGGGTCGAGCGGCCCGACGCCACCGTCTCACCTGTGCTCGTGACGACCTGCCAGGACATCGGGTCCGGCGCGTCACTCACCACGGTGGCGTGCTTCGGCCCGTTCGGCAGGTAGCCGACCTGGTTGACCCGAACCGGCGACCCGGTCACGGGTCCGTTCCGGTGAGGCGGTGAGCCGCCGACCAGGGAGACGTCGTCCAGGGTGAACGTCCACGGGTCGCCGGAGCCGCCCACCTGGAAGGAGACCTGCCCCCGCTCGGTGTCCAAATTGGAGGTCAGCGTGTACCGGTACTGCTGCGGATTCGGGTTGAGCTGCACGTCCTGCGACCATGTCGCCGTGTACGGCGTGTCACTGAGCTGCACCTGGGCCTTGATCGTCACCGGGCGGCTGGCCGACGCCGTGAACGCGATCGTGTACTGCGCACCTTGCTCGAGCCAGATGTCATTCTCCCCGACGATCACATCGTAGGGTTGATGCGTGCCCCCAGGCACCTGCATCCGGAGTTTCCCGTCCGCTGCCGCCAGCCCCGCACCAGCCGAGAACCAGCCGGCGGTGTCATTGTCGTCGAAGGCGCCGTTGAACACCTTCTCACGCGGATCCTTGGTCGTAAGCGTCGCCATGCCTCGACGGTGCCTCCAGAAACCCCGCCACCACCACGCGTGGTATCGCTCAGTCAACGCTTGCGCCACCGACGCTCCCCCGATCAATCACCAACCTGGCTGTGGCCGTCCGCCATGGCCTCCAGTACCACGTGGCAAATCGCGTCGAACAGGCGATCGTCGCGCGAGCGCCATCGCGTGTCTGCGCCCAACGGGGGCCGCGCGTAGAGCCGGTCCGGCGCCGATCTGAATACGAGCGTTCCGGGCGCTTAGCCGTCTGGCTCGGAGTAGATTCCGAGGGGAGTTGGCCGACCATCCAGCAGGAGCCTGGAATGCAGAATCGTCATGAGTGCGACGGGTTGAGCGGCCAGCTGATCAAGGTGATCGAGCTCTCGCGAATCTTGCTCGAACACCTCACAGCAGCCCTTTGCGACCCGGATCCTTCTGCGTCGACCCGGCTACCGGACGCCGCGAAAGCACTGCACGCACTGCGTCAGGCCGTCGATGATCAGGCGCTGGCGATCGAGCAGACCCGTCTCCAGCCCTCGCCGATCGCACTGCAGACCGTTGTCGCCGCAGCGCAGGCCAACGCGGATGCCGAAGGAGTTGCGGAACTGGCACGGAGGTTGGCTGAGATCGCCGGGGCGCGGCCATCAAGGCCGACTGGACCGGCCGACGTGCAAGCCATCGTGTGCAGCATGGGCCGGGTCTGTGTGGACATGATGGCTATGGCCAGCGACACCAAGGGGTCGGCGCTGGTCGACACGGAGGCACGGATTGACGCGGCCAACGCCGAGCTGCATCGGCTGCGGCAGCGGCTCTACCGGCGGCTGCTGCACAGCACGGGCCCCGTCGACGTCGACGCCGCACTGGACGCCTCCCTGACCGGCGGGTATTACCTCCGCTGCGCCGATCACGCGATTTCCATGGCCCGACACGCCGTGCTGGCCACGGATGTGGTGCCCGTCTAGGAGGAATCCGGGTGGCAGGTGGGCGTTGGCAGTTCTGGGTCGATCGGGGTGGCACGTTCACCGACATCATCGCCCGGACGCCAAGCGGCCGGCTGGTGACATACAAGCTGTTGTCGGACAACCCGGCACGATACGAGGACGCGGCGGTCGCGGGAATCCGGGCGTTGCTCGGTATCCCGGACACGGCACCGATCCCGGTCGACCAGATCGAGGCGGTCCGGATGGGGACCACGGTCGCCACCAACGCGCTGCTGGAGCGCAAAGGTGAACGCACGGTGCTGGTCATCACCAAAGGCTTCGGTGACGCGTTGCGCATCGGCTACCAGAACCGGCCGCACATTTTCGACCGGCACATCGTGCTGCCGGAGATGCTGTACGAGCGTGTGATCGAGGCGGACGAACGGATGCTGGCCGACGGCGTGGTGCTGCGTGCACCGGATCTCGAACGGCTGGCCACCGAGCTGCGGCGAGCGCACGACGACGGCGTCCGCGCGGCCGCGGTGGTGTGCCTGCACAGCCACCTGCATCCGGCGCATGAGCGGCAGATCGGGCGACTGGCCAAGCGGATCGGCTTCGACCAGATCTCGTGCTCCAGCGAGGTGAGCCCGTTGATGAAGCTGGTGCCGCGTGGTGACACCACGGTCGTCGACGCGTACCTGTCGCCGGTACTGCGCCGCTACATCAAGGCTGTGGCGGAGCAACTGCACGACGTACGACTGATGTTCATGCAGTCCAACGGCGGGCTGGCCGAGGCCGGTCGTTTCCGCGGCAAGGACGCGATCCTGTCCGGCCCGGCCGGCGGCATCGTCGGCATGGTGCGCATGTCGCAGCTGGCCGGCTTCGACAAGGTGATCGGCTTCGACATGGGCGGCACCTCCACCGACGTATCGCACTACGCCGGCGAGTACGAGCGTGTCTTCCACACCCAGATCGCCGGGGTACGACTGCGCGCGCCGATGATCGACATCCACACCGTCGCCGCAGGAGGCGGATCGATCCTGCGCTTCGACGGCACGCGCTACCGCGTCGGGCCCGACTCTGCCGGAGCCGACCCGGGGGCAGCCTGCTATCGCAACGGTGGGCCGCTCACGGTCACCGACGCGAACGTCATGCTCGGCCGGATCCAGCCCGCGACCTTTCCTCGGGTCTTCGGCCCGGACGGCGACCAGCCGTTGGACGTCGACGTGGTGCAACGGCGGTTCGCCGATCTGACGGCGGCGATCGCCCAGCAGACCGGCGATGAGCGCACGGCGGAAGATGTCGCCGAAGGCTACCTGCAGATCGCGGTCGCCAACATGGCCAACGCGGTGAAGCGGATCTCCGTGCAGCAGGGCCGTGACGTCAGCGAGTACGCACTGACCACGTTCGGCGGTGCCGGCGGGCAGCACGCCTGCGCGGTGGCCGACGCGCTGGGCATCCGCACCGTGCTCGTTCCGCCGATGGCGGGCACGTTGTCCGCGCTCGGCATCGGCCTGGCCGACACCACCGCCATGCGCGAGCAGTCGGTCGAGGCGCTGCTGGAGCCCGCGGCGATGCAGCAGTTGGCCGACGTGGCGGACGCCCTGGAGGCGGCGGCACGCTCGGAGTTGCGGGACGAGGACGTACCGGCCGAACGGATCCGGGTGAACCGGCGTGCACATCTGCGCTTCGACGGCACCGACACTGCGGTACCGGTCGAGCTCGCCGATCTGGACGTCATGGTGGCGTCGTTCGAGGCGGCATACCGGCGTACGTACTCCTTCCTGATGGACCGGCCGCTGATCGCCGAGGCGGTCTCGGTCGAGGCGGTCGGCCTGACCGCGCAGCCGGAACTCCCCCGACTGGGCGAGCGGGCCGCCGCGCCGGAAGACGGCGCCAGTACCGCGCCGCTGAGCCCGGCCCAGTTGTACACGGGCGGCACGTGGCGCACGGTGCCGCTGCACGATCGGGAGCGCCTGCGGCCGGGCGACACGATCAGCGGACCGGCGATCGTGGCCGAGGCGAA
>Ga0310811_10004398_pt1 | contig 17710 bp, 17 predicted proteins | sample YCmetagenome_FD_207642 | JGI IMG/M metagenome (GOLD analysis project Ga0310811, IMG submission 207642) | Soil microbial communities from experimental microcosm in Duke University, North Carolina, United States - YC | ecosystem: Engineered > Artificial ecosystem > Soil microcosm > Unclassified ...
GCCCATGGTCTGGTTCAGCTTTGGTCTCCTCCCGTTTTCACGCGGCATATCACCATTGGCTTGGTGTTTTTCGCGGTGGTCTTTGTCGTCGCCGCATTCTTTCCAAGTCATATCAAAGCCAGGCTTAGGCATCCCATGTTGGCTGGCGTGAAGACTTGGGCGCTAGCGCATCTGCTCTCGAATGGCGATCTCGGTTCCATCCTGTTGTTTGGCACGTTCCTGGCCTGGGGTGTCTATGCTCGTATCGCCGCCAAGCGTCGCGGTGACATTGGCGCTGCCGCGAAGCCTGCTCCGCAAGGTTGGACGAATGACGTCGTTGTCGTGGTTCTTGGGGTTGCCATATTCCTTGCGCTCGGCTTTTGGTTCCACCCTTATGTGGTTGGCGTACCGGTGTTCGGGAGGTAGCGCGTGTCGACTCAGGACGAGATCAGGCGGGTTACTGCACCGGACATTCTCGCGCGCAAAGGCGGCGAGCCGATCGTGTGTCTGACCTCATACCACGCGCACACAGCACGCCTCGTCGATAAATATTGCGACGTCATTCTCGTGGGCGACTCGCTCGGCATGGTGATGCACGGAATGGAGACGACCGTTCCGGTGACGCTCGACATGATGATTCTGCAAGGTCATGCGGTGATGCGCGGTTCGCGGCGGGCTCTTGTCGTTGTCGACATGCCGTTCGGCTCGTACGAAGAATCGAAAGAGCAGGCGTTTATGAACGCGGCACGCGTTCTGAAGGAAACAGGCTGCGGCGCGATCAAAGTCGAAGGCGGAAAGCGCATGGCAGAAACGATCCGATTTCTGGCCGAACGTGGCGTTCCTGTCATGGCGCACGTCGGGTTGACGCCGCAGGCGATCAATACGATCGGCTCGTTCCGGGCGCAGGGTCGCGATGAGGCCGACTGGGCGCGGATCGAGGAGGACACGATCGCGGTCGCGCGGGCGGGCGCTTTTTCGGTCGTTATTGAAGCGGTTGCGGAACCGTTGGCGCGCAAGCTCACAGCTGCGGTGGCAATCCCGACCATCGGTATTGGTGCCAGTGTCGTGTGCGATGGTCAGATACTGGTGCTCGAGGACATGCTCGGCCTTTCGCCGCGCGTTCCCAAGTTCGTCAAGCGCTACGGCGCGCTCGGACCGGGTATCGAAAAGGCGATTTCCGACTACGCTGCCGAAGTCCGCGCGCGGACTTTTCCCGGGCCGGAACACATTTATCCGATGAAAAGCAAAAAGACCTAAGACGCTGAAATGTTAAGGATTGTGGCCTTTGGCTTTGCCTTAGCCGCGCCACATCGGTAGGTTACGGCGCAATTCGGGCCCGGGGGTGGGCCAGGCGGTTGGGAACCATCGTGGCCGATATTTTTCATGAGGTGGACGAAGAAGTCCGACGCGAGCAGCTCAAAAAGCTGTGGGATCGCTACAGCATTTATTTGATCGCCCTTGCTGTCTTGATCGTTGCCGGGATGGCTGCCTGGCGCGGATACGAATATTGGGTTGCAAAGAAGGCTGCCGCCGCGGGCGCGGAATTTGAGGCGGCAATCGCACTGAACGAAGAAGGCAAGCGAGCCGAGGCCGAGGCAGCTTTCGCGAAGGTGGCAGCCGAGGCGCCCGCCGGCTATCGCATGCTCGCCCGCATGCGCGCGGCAGGCGCGCTCGCACAATCCAAACCGGCAGACGCCGTAAAAGCCTACGACGAAATCTCTGCTGACACTGCAGTCGGGACTATCTGGCAGGATCTGGCTGCGGTACGCGCCGGATTGCTGCTCGTCGACACGGCGCCGCTGGCCGACATGCGGCGGCGGTTGGACCCGGTTGCCGAGCCGACGCGGAGTTTTCGCCACACTGCGCGCGAGCTGCTCGCTTTGTCGGCCTGGAGGAACCACGACTTCGCTGCTACCCGCAAATATATCGACATGATCGCAGGCGATGCGGAGAGCCCGATCGGCGTCCGCGCGCGGGCGGATGTCTTGTCGGCGTTGATCACGGCGGATGGAAAGAGCTGAGCGCATGCGTGCAAGTTCTCGAATCGTATTGCTTGTAACGCTTGCGCTAGCCATACCGGCGCTTGCCGGTTGCGCGGATTTCGATCCGGACAAGCTCGACGTGTTTGGCCTCAACGAAAAGAAGAAATTGCCCGGCGAGCGTAAGGAGTTGTTTCCCGGGGGCGTGCCCGGCGTAACCCAAGGAATTCCGCCCGAATATGTGAAAGGCAATCACCCTCCGCCGGAAACGGCGCAAGCTTTGCAGGCTCCTGCGCCTGAGCAGAACAAGGCCGCGGAGGAGGCTCAGCCAGAGAAGAAAGCCGCCGCAGCGGAGCCTGAGCCGAAACCGAAACCGAAACGCGCCGCAAAGCCGCGCACGGCGTCGCAGCAGCCGGCACAGGCCGCAAGCCAACCGCAGCAGCAAATGGCACCATGGCCCCAGCAGAATCCGCAGCCTGCGCGGCAACAGGACCAGTCGCCCTGGCCGACACAAGGGCAGACTACGACGGCACCCTGGCCGTCGTCGCCGCAGCCCGGCACCTTCTCGCGCTGACAAGTGTAGCAGGCTAAAAACCTGGGCCGCCTCGCGTGGCCGGATAGCATAATGCCATTCACAGTCGCCATCATCGGTCGCCCCAATGTCGGCAAGTCGACCCTCTTCAACAGGCTGGTCGGCCGCCGGCTTGCGCTTGTCGACGACAGGCCCGGCGTTACCCGCGACCGCCGCGAGGGGGAAGGCAGGCTTGGCGACATCGCCTTCACCGTGATCGATACCGCCGGGTTAGAGCAGTCCGATCCTGAAAGCCTGTCCGGCCGCATGCGGGCCCAGACCGAAGCGGCCATCCAGCAGGCGGATGCCGTCTTCTTCATGATCGATGCGCGCGCCGGGCCGATTCCCGCGGACCACGCGTTCGCGGATGTCGCGCGCAAGTCGGGCAAACCGATAATTCTAGTGGCCAACAAGAGTGAAGGTACTTCCGGCGAGGCGGGACGGCTTGAGGCCTATGCGCTCGGCCTCGGCGAGCCGATACCGATTTCGGCCGAGCATGATGAAGGCATGTCCGATCTCTTCGATGCCTTGCGCGCCGTGCTGCCCGAGCATGGGAATGCGGTATCCTCCGATATCGCGCCGGACGCCGCTCACCCAATCCGCGTCGCTATCGTCGGCCGGCCCAACGCAGGAAAGTCCACATTGATCAATCGTTTGATCGGGGAGGAGCGGCTACTCACAGGGCCCGAGGCCGGTATCACGCGGGACGCAATTGCGGTCGAGCATTTATGGCAGGACCACAAGTTCCGGATCTACGACACAGCCGGCCTGCGGCGGCGTTCCCGTGTCGAAGAGAAGCTGGAAAAACTTTCAGTTGCTGACGCGCTCAATGCGGTGCGCTTTGCCGAGGTCGTGGTTGTGCTGCTTGACGTTGAAAATGCGTTCGAAGAGCAGGACCAGCGCATTGCCGATTTGGTCGAGCAGGAAGGCCGCGCGATCGTCATTGCGGTCAACAAATGGGATCTGAAGGACAAGACAGCGGGAGCCATCGGCAAGTTGCGCGAGCAGGCCGAGGAAAAACTCACTCAGCTCAAAGGTGTGCCGGTGGTTGCCGTCTCTGGCCTTACTGGCGAAGGGCTTGACCGATTGATGCAGGCAATCGTCGACGCCTATGACGTGTGGAACAAGCGCATTCCTACCAGCGGGCTTAATCGCTGGTTCGAACATGCGGTGAGCGCACATCCGCCGCCCGCGGTTTCGGGGCGCTCATTGCGGCTCAACTACATCACGCAAGCCAAGAGTCGTCCGCCCAGCTTTGTAATTTTTTGCACTCGCGCTGACGCCGTGCCAGATGCCTACAAGCGGTATCTGTTGAACTCTTTGCGCGAGACCTTCGATCTTCCGGGCACACCAATCCGCCTCACGTTGCGCGAGAAAGACAATCCCTACAAAGGGCGCGCGAAGCGCAAGCACTGATCGGCGCGAAAGTTGACCGGCTAGAGCGTGATCCGTTGAGCTGACGTCCTCCACTGTCATGGCCGGGCTCGTCCTGGCCATCCACGTCTTTGAATTTCACATTAAGACGTGGATGCCCGCGACAAGCGCGGGCATGACGAGCCAAAGGGTTCGGCTCTAGGCCGGCGGCTGGAACGACTTCAGCTTGCGGTCGCGATAGTCATAGAGCTTGCCGGACTCCGTGAAGTCGGGGAGGCATAGCGGCAGGATCGCTTTTGCGACCTCTTCGGGTGTCGGCAGCGTCAACGGATCGACGCCTGGGAACGCTCCGAGGTACATGCGCGTCCGCGTTGGGCCCGGACCAAACAAATTGGCACGTATATTCGTGGTGGCCGTCTCGGCCGCATAAGTGCGCACCAGGACCTCCAGCGCCGCCTTTGACGCTGCGTAGGGTCCCCAATAGGCGCGACCTAGATGCGCGACCCCCGACGTCAGGAATACCGCCCGGCCGGCTTGCGAACGCTGCAGCAGCGCATCCATGCAGCGGATCAGCTGCCAGTTCGCGGTGACATTGACCGCGACCATGTTGTCCCAGTCTTTCGGCTCGTAGTGCGAAAGCGGCGACAGGACCCCCAATATGCCGGCGTTGCCGATCAGGACATCGAGGCGTTGGTAGCGCTCATTGAGAGCCTGTGCGAGCCGGGCGATGCCATCGCTGTCCTTCATATCGAGCGGCACGAGGGTCGTGGAGCTGCCGACGGCCTTGACCTTGTCGTCCAGCTCTTCCAGCCCCCCGACAGTGCGCGCGACGGCGACGATATGGGCCCCGGCCTGCGCAAGCTCGAGCGCCACCGCCGCGCCAATGCCGCGTGAGGCTCCGGTGACCAAGGCAATGCGGTCGGAAAGGGGCCTGGTTGCGCCGGTCATTGGTCCGGCCATGACCGCGATTAGATGGCTTCTGCCAGAAGCGACAACTGGCGGGGGCTAGCTTCCTGTGCGGCGAGATCGGTGAGCGGCGTCGGATAGTCGCCGGTGAAACAATGGTCCGTGAACTGGGGCCGCACCGAATCGCGTCCCTCGAATCCCATCGCGCGATAGATTCCGTCGACCGACAGAAAAGCGAGTGAATCCGCTCCGATAAATTTCCGCATGCCCTCAAGGTCATGGGTCGCCGCCAGCAGCTTGTCGCGTTCGGGAGTATCGATGCCGTAGTAGTCGGGATGGGTAATCGGAGGCGAGGCTATTCGGAAGTGCACTTCGCGGGCGCCGGCGTCGCGCATCATCTGCACGATCTTGCGCGAGGTCGTGCCGCGGACGATGGAATCGTCCACGAGGACAATTCGCTTGCCGCCAACGACGGCGCGATTGGCGGAGTGCTTCATGCGCACGCCCTGATCGCGAATCGACTGTGTCGGTTGAATGAAGGTGCGGCCGACGTAGTGATTGCGGATAATGCCAAGTTCGTAAGGGATGCCGGACTCCTGCGCGAAGCCGATCGCTGCCGGTACGCCGGAGTCAGGCACGGGAACGATCACGTCGACCTTGGCCGGCGCTTCACGTGCCAGTTCCGCGCCCATGGTTTTGCGTACGTCATAGACGTTTCGGCCGCCGACAATCGAATCCGGCCGTGAGAAATAGACGTATTCAAAAATGCAGGGCCGTTGCGCCATCGGTGGGAACGGCTTATGCGATTGCGCACCGTCTTCATCGAAAATAACAACTTCGCCGTTTTCGACGTCGCGCACATATTGCGCGCCGATGATGTCGAGTGCACAGGTCTCGGAGGCCAGGATCGGGCAACCGTCGAGTTTTCCGATGACGAGCGGACGGATGCCGAGCGGATCGCGGGCGCCCACAAGCTTCTTATTGGTGAGCCCCACGAAGGCGTAGGCGCCCTCGAGCTGGCGTAGGCCTTCGATAAAACGGTCGACGAAGCGGTTGCGTTTGGCACGCGCGACCAGGTGCAAAATCACCTCGGTGTCGGTGGTCGACTGCATCATGGCGCCTTCGTGCACGAGGTCACGCCGCAGCTTGATGCCGTTGGTGAGATTACCGTTGTGGCCGATTGCAAAACCGCCGCCTTCGAGTTCCGCGAAGAGCGGCTGCACGTTACGCAGGACCGTTTCGCCCGTGGTTGAGTAGCGCACGTGTCCGATCGCGGACGTGCCGGGCAGGCGGTCGATCACCTCACGGCGCGCAAAGGCATCGCCGACGAGACCAAGCCGGCGCTCGGAATGAAATCGCTTGCCATCGAAGGAAACGATGCCGGCAGCCTCCTGGCCGCGATGCTGAAGCGCGTGCAAGCCGAGCGCTGTGATGGCGGCGGCGTCGGGGTGACCGAAAATACCGAAGACGCCACACTCCTCGCGCAGGCGGTCGGCATCCGGATCAAACGCTTCATCGGGCAGGGGCACGAGGTCTCGATTGTCCATTGTCACCGCACGCTTGCTCTCGGTTGCGTCAGTAGCTCTGACCGCTGGTCGGGATTGCTGTCGGGCGCATCCTGATCCTCAGGCTTCGGTCTTTTCAGCCTCTTTAAGATGGTGCTCTCGGGGTCATCCGGCAACATCGACATCAGCCATTGTCCCGTGTTTTGCAGCACGACTTTCGACTTGGCGCTGCGCACCCATTCCGGTTGGCTGCGGTCGGGCACCAACCATGCGAAAAACAGGAAGGCGACGACCACGATGATGAGGCCTCGTCCTAGGCCAAAAAGAAAACCAAGCGTGCGGTCGAGGGCGCCGACCCGGCTGTCGAGCACCATGTCGGAAATGCGCGCGGTAATGATCGAGACGACCAGGAGCGTGCCCAGAAAAACGCCACCGGCCGTTACAGCGGCTGCAACCGTGTCACTACTGAAGTACTGTTTCGCCGTGGGCAGCAGGCGCGAATACGAATACAGCGTCACTAAGGCTGCGACGCCCCAGGCGCCGATCGATAGAATCTCACGCATGAAGCCGCGGATCATGGCGAGCAGCCCCGAGATCAACATGACCGCCAGCAGAATGATGTCGAGCAGCGTGATCGGCATCGGTTGCTCAGGCGCTCCGCGTGCTCAGGCATTTGCCGTAGCGCCTGGCATACGGCCAGCGCAACGAATCCGGGCCAGCCATAGCGGCTCCGGACAGGGGCGGCAATGTCGACCTTAAGTGCTTAATTTTAAGCCCATTTCTGCGCTGGCGGCTGGGTGCCCTAAGGGCCTGCCGGAGCCGGTTTTGACGCGCCGTATATAGCGGGGCGCCGGGGCGTCGTCACGCGTCTTGTCCACCAGTTCTAACGAGCCGGGGTGCTTTACCACGAGCGGCAATGTCCGCGACGAGGCCGGCGAGACTGCCGACGTCGGTAACCTTAAGGCTGGCTTCGCTCAGCTCGCTGCGAGCCGCGTCAGGAACGATGGCGCGATTGAATCCGAGTTTGGCCGCTTCCTTGAGCCTGGCGGCACTTTGCGCCACTGGGCGCACCGCTCCGGATAACGATACTTCTCCAAAAAAGACCGCGTCGGCCGGAAGCGGAGCATTCGCAAGCGACGAGACCAACGCCGCGGCTGCCGCAAGGTCGCCGGCCGGCTCGTGGATACGCATGCCGCCGGCCACATTGAGGTAGACATCGTGCCCACCGAGCCGTACCCCGCAATGGGCCTCGAGCACCGCTAGCACCATCGACAAACGGCTCGGATCCCAGCCGACCACGGCGCGCCGTGGCGTGCCGAGCGAAGTGGGTGCGACAAGTGCTTGGATCTCGACCAGCAACGGCCGCGTGCCCTCGATGCCCGCGAAGACAGCGGTACCAGGCTGGCCGAGATCGCGCTCCGACAAAAACAGCTCGGACGGGTTTGCGACCTCGCGCAGGCCTGAACCGGTCATTTCAAAAACGCCGATTTCATCTGTTGGTCCGAACCGGTTTTTGACCGCGCGCAGGATGCGGAATTGGTGGGAGCCTTCGCCCTCGAACGAGAGCACTGCATCGACCATATGCTCGACGACACGCGGGCCTGCAATTTGGCCGTCCTTGGTGACGTGACCGACTAGAATGATTGCTGCGCCAGTCTTTTTCGCAAAGCGAATTAATGCCTGCGCGCTGCCGCGGACTTGGGTCACCGTTCCAGGGGCGGATTCGACCATGTCGGTCCACATAGTCTGTATTGAATCGATCACGATCAGGCGTGGAATTTTCCCTTCCGACAACGTCGCGATGATGTCTTCGACCGACGTTTCCGCCGCGAGCTCGACGGCCGCATCACGCAAGCCGAGGCGCTCGGCCCGCAGACGAACTTGTGCCACTGCTTCCTCGCCGGAGATATAGACCGCCCGGTGACCGGCACGCGCGAGCGCGGCAGCCGCCTGAATCAGCAAAGTCGACTTTCCGATGCCCGGATCGCCGCCGACCAGCAGCACCGAGCCGGGCACGAAACCGCCGCCGGTGACGCGGTCGAATTCGGCAATCCCGGACACCAGACGAGGAGCATCATGGGCCTCACCGGTCAGGGCCTCGAGTGCAAACAGGCGGCCTTTGCCCGGCTTGCGACCGGGCCCGGACGATCGTTCAGCGCCTTCCTCGCTGAGCGTATTCCACTCTCCGCAGGCCTCGCATTTGCCTTGCCAGCGGCTGAAAGCGGCACCGCAGTTCTGGCAGATAAAGGTGAGACTGCGCTTGGACATAGAGAATCGCCAGAAATTGGCCGTGCACAAAACTAGGGCGGCCATGAGAACAATACAAGAACAAATTTTAAGAAGAGGCTAATTTTCGGGGGATTTGACTGTTAGCGATATATTCGGTGGTACCGGCGGCCCAGATTGACGAGTACCTCGTACCCAATTGTCCCAGCAGCTGCTGCCAGATCATCCACCTCGATCATGCCCCCGATGAGGGTGATTAGGTCACCGCGTCGCACCGCATTTTCGGCCAGTGCCGTGACGTCGACTGCCAGCAGATCCATCGACACGCGTCCCGCCAGCGGGCAACGAGTGTCGGCAACGATGGCATCGGAGCCGGGGGTCGTGTCGGAGGCGCTGGCCGCACGCGGATATCCGTCCGCATAGCCGGCCGCAACGATGGCAATGCGCGCTGCGTACTTGGCGGTCCAAGTCGCATTGTACCCAATGGTCTCGCCCTTCGGAACGTTGCGAACTTGCACAACACGCGCGCGCAGTTCAATCACTGGATGCATCGGGTTGCGGTGACCGGGTGTCGGGTTGACGCCGAATAAGGCTGCCCCTGGGCGGACCATGTCGCAATGGGCGCTATTGCCGAGGAAAATGCCGGATGAATTTGCGAGTGAGCCGGGAATTCCGCGATAGAGTAGGCGCACTTCGCGGAAGAGCTCGATCTGGCGCTGGTTGAGAGGGTGATCCGGCTGCTCGGCGCAGGCGAGATGACTGATCAGCAACGTGATGCCGTGATTTTCGGTACGGATACGGGGCGCGAGTGCCGCCGCTTCATCGACGGAAACGCCAAGACGGTTCATGCCCGTGTCGACATGCAACGCCGCCCCGCCGTGCCACTGATTGGCCGAGCAGAATGCATCCCACTCCGCGAGTTCGACAAAGCTGCCAATCACCGGCTGAGCGCGGATATCGGCGAAGGTCGCCGCAGTTCCAGGCAGCAGGCCGTTGAGCACATAAAGGGCGGCGTTCGGCGCAGCGGCGCGCGCTCGCCGCGCCTCCGAGATATCTGCGACAAAGAATGTTCTACAACCCGCATTCGTAAGAGTTCGCGCAACTGGCTCTATGCCGCAGCCATACCCATCGGCTTTGATGACGGCGGCGCATTCCGACGGCATTGCCTGCCGGCCTAACAGTTCCCAATTTGCCGCGATGGCCGAAAGGTTGATGGTCAGGATCCCGCCTGCGTCCGCCTTTGTGGGGCTGGAATTGACGTCGCCCGCCGAAGCGGCGACCCCTTGCAAGTCACGCTGCAGGGCGGTGTCGGTCATACCGTTTGGGTTTAGCCGCCCGCGCGCCGGCAGTCCATGCCGACCCGGCGAGCGCCCTAAGTACGCTCGGGGAGGTAAGTGTCGCGCGCGAGCGAGGAAAATCGCGTTACTGCGGCATCGAATTGCAACTCGACAGTTCCGGTCGGCCCGTGACGCTGCTTGCCGATGATGACCTCGGCTTTGCCGTGCACTTTATCTGCTTCGGCCAACCATTCTGCGAACTTGTCGCGGTTTGATTCCAGAGGTTTACGCATCTGGTGGTAATATTCTTCACGATAGACGAACAACACCACGTCGGCGTCCTGCTCAATCGATCCCGATTCACGCAAGTCCGACAACTGGGGGCGCTTATCGTCGCGGCTCTCGACCTGACGCGACAGCTGCGACAGCGCTAGGATTGGCACATTCAGTTCCTTTGCCAAAGCCTTGAGCTTGGTGGTGATTTCCGTGATTTCCTGCACGCGATTTTCGGCCGAGCGCCGGGTTGAGCCCTGAAGCAGTTGGAGGTAGTCGACCACCAGCAAATCCAGTCCGCGCTGACGCTTCAGCCTCCGGGCGCGGGCAGCGAGCTGGGCCACCGAAAGGCCGCCTGTTTCGTCCACATAGAGCGGAATGTGCTGCAGCTCGATCGAGTAGTCCTTGATCTTCTCGAAGTCGCTTTCGCTGATGCCGCCGCGCCTGATCTGGTTCGACGGAATTCCGGTCTGTTCGGCGATGATGCGGGTGGCAAGTTGCTCGGCGGACATTTCCAGCGAGAAGAATCCGACAATACCGCCGTTGACGGTCACCGTGTGACCATCGGGCTTTACCTCGCCGCGCCAAGCGTTGGCGATGTTGTAGCCGATGTTCGTTGCAAGCGCCGTTTTGCCCATACCCGGTCGGCCCGCGAGAATAATCAGATCGGATTGCTGCAGCCCACCCATCATGCGATCGAGATCGTCCAACCCTGTGGCGACGCCCGATAACTTTCCGTCGCGCTGGAAGGCGTGCGCGGCCATATCGATCGCGGTCGTGAGTGCCTGCGCAAAGCGCTGGAAACCGCCGTCGTAGCGGCCGGTCTCCGCCAGTTCGTATAGTCGTCGTTCGGCGTCCTCGATTTGGTTGCGCGGCGAAAAGTCAACCGGTGCGTCGTATGCGACGTTGACCATATCCTCGCCAACCTGAATCAGTGCGCGGCGTATCGAGAGATCATAGACGGTGTGCCCGTAGTCTTCGGCGTTGATGATTGTCGTTGCTTCAGCGGCAAGCCGAGCAAGATATTGACTGACGGTCAGACCCCCGATGTCGATACTGGCATCAAGAAATGTCTTGAGCGTCACGGGCGTGGCGAGCTTTCCGGCCCGGATCAAATCACGCGCAAGCTGATAGACCTTCTGATGGATTGGCTCGAAGAAATGCGCAGGCTCGAGAAAATCCGAAACGCGGTAAAAAGCTTCGTTGTTGACCAGGATAGCGCCCAACAATGCCTGTTCCGCCTCGATGTTATGCGGAGCGGAACGGTAGAGCGGGGCAGGTTCTTCGGCCTGCTTGCGGGCTGTCGAATCAGCGAGTGCCATGGATGTCGGTGCTTACCCGTAAATTGTGGCATAGCACGCGTTATGTGACGGCAACGAGCCGGTGCGGCAGTTGTCCCACAATTCACAAGCTGTATGGAGTGGTGGGAAAGACTGATTTCTTCTTGACCGTAGCCGGTAACGGGGGTTGAGCGGCCTGCAATCTACTCGCCGGCGAGCCGCAATTGCGGCCGGCGCCTGTTTTCCTCGTCGGCGAAACGCCGCTCTTCCTGGGAAATATAGTCTCGCGTGATTGGTACGACCCCCTGCCGCTTGGTCAGCTGGATCTGCATGACCATCATATTCTGCTCGCGGAAGGACATCTCGGACGCGGCAAGATAAAATTCCCACATCCGCACAAATCGCGGGTCGTAGATACGCTCCGCATCTTCCCGATGGGCGAGAAATCGCTCGCGCCATGCTTTCAGCGTTTCTGCGTAGTGCAGGCGCAAGATTTCAATGTCCGTCACCAGCAGGCCGGCGCGTTCGATCTCAGGCAGAACTTCCGACAGCGCCGGAATATAACCGCCTGGGAAGATGTATTTGGCGATCCAGGGGTTGGTGACGCCCGGACCTTCCGAGCGCCCGATAGAATGGAGGACCATTACCCCGTCATTGGAGAGCAGCGTTGCGCACTTCTTGAAGAAGGTGTCGTAGTGACCCACGCCGACATGTTCGAACATGCCAACCGAGACGATTCGATCAAACGACCCCCCCAAGTCACGATAGTCCTGCAAGAGGAAACGAGCGCGGTCGCTTAGGATTTTCTCAGTCGCACGCTCGTTTGCGATTGCGTGCTGCTCTTGCGACAACGTGATGCCAGTGACATTGGCGCTGCCAAACTCCGCGAGGTAAAGGCCCAGCCCGCCCCAGCCACAGCCAATGTCCAGGACACGTTGTCCTCCGCTCAGCATTAGCTTGGCTGCAAGGTGACGTTTCTTCGCGAGCTGCGCATCATCCAGCGATGTTTCCGGCGTTTCGAAATAGCCGCAGCTATATTGCCTGTCGGCATCCAAAAAGAGCGAGTAGAGACGGCCGTCGAGGTCATAGTGATGGGCGACGTTGCGGCGCGCCCGCGTGCGAGGATTGAATTGAGCGAGGCGCCGCCCGATGTATCGCAGCAGCCATTGTGGCCACGCCCAGTTGGGCAACCACATCTGCTGTCCAAGCGCGATCGCCAACACGTCGGCAATCGTGCCTTGCTCCACAACCAACGTGCCATCCATGTAGGCTTCGCCGAACTTGAGTTCGGGGTCGAGCAAAATGCCCAGCTCGGAGGCCCGGGTGGTAAATCGCACCGCCACTGGCCTTCCGGTGTTATCGCCACATATAAATGTCCGGCCACGCGAGGTTATGACCTTGAATGTCCCCCGCTGGATAAATCGACTGAGCAAAAACTGAAGCAACCGATCCATCGGCCGCCTCCATCACCCAATTCCGCTTGCTGTTATCGGCATTGCCCCCAACAGGGCTAACGCAGCGGAGCTACAAACGTTCGGACCGCAATAATTAATCAAAGTTCCGCGGTAGCAGCAATCCTGCAATGCGGCCCCTAAGGCGCCATAGGTCACAACCGTGAGATAATGCGCTATCAAGGGGTTTGTTCGCACTGTTGGCGACGCAGGAGGTTTGATGATCAGCAGATCATTGCGAGGGCCAATTATCGGGCTGGTGACATTAATTTTGGGTCCGGCGGCCGGGCAGGAAAGCCTCGATAAAGGCAAGACCCCCGCCCAACTGTTCGCGTCGGACTGCTCGCCGTGTCACAAGTCCCCTCAAGGGTTAGCGAAATCGGGCGGGCTTTTCGGTCTCGATAGCTTTCTGCGCGAACATTACACGGCCAGCCGCGAGTCCGCGGCAGCCATTGCCAACTACCTCAAATCGATGGAAGGGCCTTCCAGTCCAGGGCGGGCAACCAAGCGAGCGACCAAGGGCGACGAAAAGGCCAAGTCCGAGGCGAAGAAAAAGCCGGCCGCCAAGACCGAGGAGGGAAAGGGCGCCGAGAAGAAGCCGGATGCGGCCAGCGAAGAGCCGAAGCCGCTGGGTATACTGGCGCCAGAACCGAAAGCGAGTGACACCAAGGCGAATGCACCCGCGGCCGGCGACGCCAAGCCGGCCGAGGGCGGGAAAAAACCAGAATAGGCGTCAGGCCTCTTCGTCGGTCTTTTTCTTTATCTTTTCCTTGGCCTTGGCCGGCTTTGCCGACGCCCCCTCGCTCTTCGCGTCCGGTGATGGAGTCTCGGCGTCGGGTGCATCGTGCCGCGCCTTGGCTTCCGGGTCGAACATGGCTTCCGCAGCAGCCGCCGCCGCCGCCGCTTCCTCCTCAGCCTCCGTACGCCGCACTGTCACATCTTCGCCGCGCGCGATGCGCTGCGCTTCGTCAGCGCTGCGTGCGACCGTTACGGTGATGGAAACTTCGACTTCTGGGTGAAGCGCCAGCGGCACCTTGTATTGTCCGATCGTCTTGATCGGCGCATTGAGCACGATTTGCGACCGGCCGACCTCGGCACCATCGGCCTTGAGCAGACCTGCGATGTCGCGTGTCGAGACCGACCCGAATAATTGTCCGCCCTCGCTCGCCTGACGGAGGACGACAATAGTCTTGCCGTCGAGCTTGCTCGCAAGCGTGCCGGCCTCGCCCTTGAGCTCGAGGTTCTTGGCCTGCAATTCAGCCTTCATGTCCTCGAAGCGCTTTTTGTTGTCCGCGGTCGCCCGAAGCGCCTTGCCGCGCGGCAACAGAAAATTGCGGGCAAAACCGTCTTTCACGCGGACGACATCGCCCATTTGACCGAGCTTGCCGATGCGCTCGAGCAGGATCACTTCCATAGCTCTTTACTCCTCAATTTTGCTTCTGGTTGGATGTCTCATCATGTTGAAGAACGGGTAGGGGGGCCGCTCCTAGCGGATACGCGACCTCGCAATCCGATCGCTGTATCGACCAGTCCGAGCAGACAAAGGGCAAGCATCGGCCAGCCGAGCAGAATTACACCGGCATAGGTGATGCTGAGCAAGAACGGGCGTGCGCTCATTCCCTGCGTGATGGCGTGAAGCACTGCAAATCCGAGCACGCCATAGACCAAGAGCAAACTTGCCGCGACAATGCCTCCGACAATGCCAAGCATGCCGTCCAGAAAACTCAAAACGACGGCAACGCCGAGTGCCGCGGGCATCAACGGTGGAAAGGTCATTGATGATAGCTGCGGCCAGGGACGAGCCAAACGGCCGGAGAATTTCACGACGCGTGCCGCAAGCCAGAGGTTGAGCAAATTGGTAATTGTCGCGAGCACAGCGGCTGCTGGCGGGATCGCGTTGACCAGGATTTCCAATAGTCGCTCGGTGTTGCTTCCGGCCCTCGCCGGCGTGCCGTTGTTGACGCGCATAATGGCGTTGAGCGCATCACGCAGGCCGGCACGGAAGCTGTCTGCATCGGTCCCGAAATTGGGAATGGCGACAATCACGAGCAGAATGCCCAACACGGCCGCCCATGCGACCAGCCTGCCGGGCGGATACCACTCAAACGACGCAGCAGGTTGGCTACTGCCGTCGCTGGCCGCGGCGGGGCGGGCAAGCATTGCGAGGTAGCCGAGCCACCACGCCGGGAAACCCGCCCCGGCCGCAAACGCGAGCAGGAAGACGGTCCCGAAAACCGCACCGAGGCCAAGCGCACCGGCTAGTGCCGCAGTCATCGCGGCCCAATGGCTCCAGCCCAGACCTGCGATCATGATGGGCAGCGGCGCAAGATAAAATAGCGGGATGGACAGCCACGAGCCGGAGGTCACCGAGGCAAACAGCAAAGCCGCCGCGGCGCCCGCGCCAATCCCTATAGTTGCGATCTGTATCATCACGAGCTGTCCCGCTCCTCACTGAGCGGTTAGAGACGGAGTTGTTCCGCCCCAACCATCGGCGCCCGGGTGTCCCAGAACGCCTCGTTTGCATTTACTGTATCACATAAGGCAGCAGGCCGAGAAAGCGCGCGCGTTTGATCGCCTGCGCTAGCTCGCGTTGTTTCTTAGCTGAAACCGCTGTGATGCGACTCGGAACGATCTTGCCGCGCTCCGAAACATACCGTTGCAGCAGCTTCACATCCTTGTAGTCGATCTTGGGTGCATTGGCGCCCGAGAATGGACAAGTCTTACGGCGGCGGAAGAAGGGGCGACGTGCACCGCCCTGTGGCGCGAATGCCATGGTCTATTCCTCTCCTCCAATGGCGTCGGGGCTGTCTATTTCGTCGCCTTCGTCACGGCGGCGGCGGTCGCCGCGCCCACCGCGATCGTCGCGACCGCCGCGATCGTCGCGGTCGCGGTCCGATTTGCGCATCATCGCGGAGGGACCATCCTCGAGAGCGTCGACGCGGATCGTGAGATAGCGGAGCACATCTTCATGGAGACGTTCCTGGCGCTCGATCTCGTTGAGCGCTGCAGGCGGCGCATCGACATTGAGCAGCGTCATGTGCGCCTTGCGGTTCTTTTGGATTCGGTAGTTGAGGGACTTCAGGCCCCAATATTCGTTTTTGGTGACCTTACCGCCCAGTTGCCCGATGACGCCGGACAGCTGCGCGGTCAATTCCTCGACCTGCTGCGCGCTCAGGTCCTGGCGCGCAAGGTAGACGTGTTCGTACAACGGCATGAATGCCTTTCCCTTGTTTCAAGTCCTCGGTCCTCGATCCCGGCGCCAAGCCCCTCGAGCCCTTCGGGGAAAGGCTCGAATGCTCTGAAGGCGGAAGCACGGGACGCCGGGCCAAGTGGCCCTGCCGGGAGACAATCGTGCCCAACCGGCCGTCCGTTCAGCTCCCAACCAGGATCGATGGAGCGCGCGGTTTATAGGCCGTTTTTGCAAAAGTGCAAGATAAAACAAAGGGACCTGCATTGGCTTGACACGGCGCCTATCGAGGTGTCTTTCGGCGCGATTTCCGCACAGATTGACGGATAGGGCATGGCGATCGCTTTCGTATTTCCGGGGCAAGGCAGCCAGGCCGTAGGGATGGGCAAGGCCCTCGCATCAAATTTCACCGCCGCGCAGCGGATTTTCGAAGAGGTTGACGAAGCGCTTGGCAGCAAGCTCAGCACCATCATCTTCGAAGGACCAGCCGAGACGCTGACGCTGACGGAAAATGCCCAGCCAGCCCTTATGGCTGTCTCGCTTGCGGTCCAGCGTGTCCTTGAGACCGAAGCGGGACTGGACCTTGCGCGCGACGTACAGTTTGTCGCCGGTCATTCGCTCGGTGAATATTCCGCGTTGGCCGCGGGCGGCGCGTTCACCGTGGCGGATGCCGCGCGTCTCCTGCGGACGCGAGGCCAGGCCATGCAGAAGGCGGTCCCGGTCGGTGTCGGCGCGATGGCGGCGCTTATCGGGCTCGAGTTCGACGCGGCCGCTGCCGTTGCGGCTCAAGCCGCGCAGGGCGAAATCTGCCAGGCGGCGAATGACAACGGCGCCGGCCAAGTGGTTGTTTCGGGAAACAAGGCAGCCGTGGAACGCGCGGTAGAAATCGCAAAAACAAGGGGCGCAAAGCGTGCGATGCTGTTGCCTGTGTCAGCACCCTTCCATTGCGCCTTGATGCAACCGGCCGCCGATGTGATGGCTGAAGCGCTCGCGAAGACGACGGTCAAGCCGCCCGCGGTCCCCCTGATCGCCAATGTGCTGGCGAAGCCCATACGCACGCCCGACGAAATCGTGCGTGCCCTCGTGGCGCAGGTAACCGGAACGGTTCGCTGGCGTGAATCCGTGGTGTTCATGGCGGGCGCGGGCATTTCAAGTTTTTATGAGGTCGGCGCCGGGAAGGTATTGAGCGGGCTGATCAAGCGTCTTGCCGACGGTGCCACGACGGCCGCGATCGGAAGTCCCGAGGATGTCGCCGCCTTCAAGGCGGGGAGGAATCCATGATGTTCGATCTGAACGGGAAAACCGCCCTGGTGACGGGTGCTAGCGGGGCGATTGGCGGCGCGATCGCGCGCGCTCTGCATGCCCAGGGCGCGACGGTTGCAATTTCCGGGACGCGAAAGGACGCACTCGACGGTCTGGCAGGCGTGCTCGGCAATCGCGTGTTTGTCCTTCCTTGCGACCTAGCGGACAAGGATGCCGTGGAGGCCCTGGTGCCGAGCGCCGAAGAAAAAATGGAAAAGCTCGACATTTTGGTCGCGAATGCCGGCGTCAACCGCGACAACCTTTTTGTGCAGTTGCGGGACGAGGATTGGGATAACGTGATCGCCGTCAATCTGACCGCTACGTTCCGGCTGGCTCGCGCCGCGGTGTCGCGCATGATGCGTCGGCGTTGGGGCCGTGTGATCGGCATCTCTTCGGTGGT
>Ga0310811_10004399_pt1 | contig 17710 bp, 16 predicted proteins | sample YCmetagenome_FD_207642 | JGI IMG/M metagenome (GOLD analysis project Ga0310811, IMG submission 207642) | Soil microbial communities from experimental microcosm in Duke University, North Carolina, United States - YC | ecosystem: Engineered > Artificial ecosystem > Soil microcosm > Unclassified ...
CACAAAACTATAAGTGCCGAACCTCAATTCGCGCTTGCTGCTTAATTAACTAAGTAGCCGATCGCTCGGGCTTCGCCTACGGGCCCGTACCGATCGTCGCACAGTAGGCTGGCCAAACTTGCTCCGTCTGCGCGGGAATGGCGAGATCAATCAGGCTGGTTGTCGTCGCATCTTTGTCCGTTCTAAGCGACGATGACGAGACAAAATGAACTGGAAAAAGCATGAAGGCTCTCTGTTGAAGGTTTTTTCGGACGCGGGTTCGACTCCCGCCGCCTCCACCATCTACAAAATTTTAAAAGATGCAGACGAAAATTCGGGCAAAATGCGGACCGATCAGATTGGCCGCATTTTGCTCCCCACCGGTTTGATGACGCGAAGAAAGACGATTCCACATATCGCCGACGCCCACGCTCAAAGTAGCTGGACTGCAAGATGCCCGCACGTCGCGGGCGCTTCCGCGGCTCTCCCGCAACTGCCGAATCGACCGCTTTGCAGAAGGATGCGTACGATACGAAATACTATCCGCAGTCATGAAGAACAACTTGTGCCAGATGGGTCTTAGCACAATAGCTTACTAAGTAGTCGGTTCTGGTTCTTGTAAAGGTATTCCCTGCCTAGTTCGAGACTTGACCAACCAGATTGAGGTCGATTGCGACGTCATCCTCAGCTTTCCAGATGAGGAAGCTCGGTTTTTTGAGACCCCACTGCACGTAGGGAACGATGAATTGTGCCTTCGCGGTTACCTTCGAGCCATCGATGTGTATCTGCATCGGGATGGTCAGGTTGTGAGGAGTACCAAGGAGAATGAACACTCCACTCACCCGAATGGTCGAATCGCCTGAAGTAGCAATCGTTCCGTTGTACGTTTCGGGCGCGAACGAGATAGTGGCAAACTGGTCCACCCTAAGAATGTCTTTGTTCATCTTTTTATCGCGACTGTCGTTTCCCGTCTTGCCGCTGCCTGCTGCGACGACGACCATCCCGGATAGATGAGACGTGGCGTGGTCGAAATTGATCGATCCCGACTGTACGTGAAACATGCCGTTTACAATCTCGTGGGTAACGTTGAGCTTTATATGGACCGTGCTGGCATCCGTGTTGACGGCGAAGGTTTGAGGCTGGGCATGTGCAATTGGACCGACCGTGGCCACAATAGCCAAGACTAAAATAGATTTCATTGCATTTTCCCCGAGCGGATTCTCATTATCAAAAGTTGTTCTGGCGTATCTTCGCGTCAACCGGCGATTGCTTGCGGTGCAGCTGAGGTGTGGTGGGCAACACGCGTGAGCCTGGCAGTTACGCGCATAACACCAGGCCATACCCTAAGGCAAAAGGGCAGTACAGCGCGGGCGGGTGAGTTGTTCAACCCATTGGCGGCAAACTCAGCGAGACGCATCTGAGCCAGAAGCGCGGAACGCAGTTTAGGCTGGAACTGCTGCGCTGGTTCTCCTGCAAGATAGGCAGTAGAGGCGCAGCGAGCAGTGTGCAGCGCGATAGAAATACCATCCCCAGTGAACGAAGGGATGACAGCTGCCTGGTCGCCAACGCAGTAGAGGCCTTCGTCTGTGGTGCGTCGGATATATCCGTACGGGATGTGGGTGACCGCGATCGGCCTGGCGAGTAATGGCTTGGCACCGGCAAGTCTCATCGCGAGGTGTGGACAGTCCTGCTGCATCTTCGCGAGGAAGTTTTGCCAACGATCCCCTGCCTGCGTCAGATATCGTTGTTGCACTACGCAGCAGAGGTTTGCAATGCCGCCTTCCACTGGTTGGATACCACCATATCCTCCGGGATAGAGCATCAACTCGGAGGCACCCGCCAGCTCAATGGTCTGCGATGGAATCAGGCGGAAATACATCTTGAAGGCCACCCATTTCTCGGGATCTTTTGGTCGCGCATGACCACGCAGATCGTGCTTGCCCGTGGAGAGAAATACGGTTGGAGCTGTGCGGCTGGTACCGTTATCAAGCGTAGCCTGCCAGACATCTGCGTTCGCATGGCTGAGTGACTCTACGCTACGACCGCGTTCCACATGTACTCCCGCCGCGACAGCCTCGGCCAGCAGTGCTGTATCGAGAGTCTTGCGGGTAAGCGATGCCGCGGGAAAAGGCAGAGGAGCCTCTGCGGCACGTCTGGCTGCGGCGAGGCGAACGTAGTCTATAGGGACTGCGCCAAGCGAAGCCACATCGATGCCAAGTGCTTGAAGATCGTCAAGCGCTTCTCCGCTTAGGAACTCTCCGCAGACTTTATGGCGCGGCGTTGGTTCGCGTTCGATCAGGGTGACTCTTCGTCCCTTTCGGGCTAGTGCGATTGAAGCGGCGCAGCCTGCCACCCCGCCTCCGAGGACCAGTACATCGTCTTGCAAGCATTCCCTCCCGGCTAGATGGATAACCAATCATTTTCTAGCGGACTCCATGTCTCTAGTAGACGACTAGAAAACAGTTCGGCACGACATTCTGTACAAATCGTCATTTGGAAGCGGTAGTGAGCTGTCGAGTTAAAGGCGTCTAAGGTGATAGAACGAGGTGCGATGAGGAGCAGCAATCCATTAGTAGCAGGTGTCTTTGCCATAACTGTGTGCATCGCGGCTCAAGCAGAACCCATTGCGGTAAAACATATTCAAGGCCCAATGCGTCGTTTGATGGTCGCGCGTTCCGAGGCTGGAAAAGTTATCGCCAACGTAGAGTTTTCGCAGGCCGTGAAGGGCGATGAAGTGACAATGCGCCTGACATATAAATTCATTGATGGCTCGATTGACGACGAGACGACAACGTACAAAGAGCAGAACACGTTTCGATTAGTACGTAACCACCACATACAGAAAGGGCCGTTCTTTACGCGGCCCATCGATTTTACTGTCGATGCCACCACCAACATAGCGACCAGCCGCTCTGAGGGCAGGAACGGCAAGGTACAGGTTGAGAGCCACAAGATTGATCTCCCGGATGATCTGGCGAACGGATTCGTTGGGACCTTGCTGCTGAATGCACCGCAGGACAGGATGCCTTTTAGGGCGGGAATACTGGCGCCGGTAATGGGCGGTCGATTGATTCAGATTCTGATCTCTCAAGAGGATGATCGGACATTTGACATAAGTGGCCACACCCTCAAAGCGACCGTGTTTCGCATCCATCCTGAGCTGGGCGGTATTGTGGGCGTAATTGCACGGCTGATTGGCCTTCAGCCAAGAGATCTGATGGTGTGGGTAGCGGAGGGCGAGGAGCCTGCAATCGTAAGAGTAGTTGGGCAGCTGGGTGGGTACGGACCCGTGGTCAGCTCGGAATTGGTGGGAACCAACTTCGAGAAATAAATCATGTTATGAACCTGCGACTCAAGGCGCGTGCGCTGAAAGATTAGCCCTTGTATCGGACGGCCTTTAGCCTACGATTTGTCACGGCGTGTGGTGAGCTCGTGCCAGTCGAGACCTAAATCGACGATCAGTATCGAGATAAGCGTGAAAGCAATCACACCGACGGCAGACAATACATCGCCCAAGTGCCTCCAGTAACGCGGCCAGAGATTGAGTACGCGGCTGGAAACGAAGGTAAAAGTGACTGCATAGGAACGCGCCATCCATTGGCGGTGCTGCACGATTTGACGGTTGCGCGCCGCAATAAAGGCAGCGGTGGTGCAAACCATCCAGGCCGTGGCCTGCATCGAGGTTCCGGGAAAGCCGGGACGACCGGCTGCGAGAGCAATGCCTGTGAAGGAGCCCACAAATACGGAGATAACGTAGATGCCTCCGAAGAGGCGATGTAGATGGAGATGACGCCGGCGGATCCGTGAGGAAAAATTGATCGGGCCTATCAAAAGAGTGAGGATTCCGGCGAGTGTATGGGGAATGAGGAGATGGCGGTCTGCAATGACCTGTAGACGATAGGCATGATACATCGGATAGTCAGTGATCAGGAGCAGCTCTGACGTAATGAAGACGAAAAGGACGATGAGGCCAAGCCCGATCCAGAGGATAGTTTTGAACCTGGGACCAGTGAAACTGGGCAATCGCAGTGTGGAAATTGGCATGATTCGTCTCTCAGATGGTTAGGCTCGATGACGTATGCCGTGAGGGCGAAGGGCCAAGAAACCTTATAGTGTCCGGGCTGCCAAGATGCTTCCAATTCGCTGAATTTACTTCCATCGCCCCACGCATAGCCTTCCCGGCCGCCAATGCTCCACGGTCACCGCCTCTGGCGGAACCTCAGCCGCGGCCAGTAGACAAAGCCAATCATCCTTTCGGAATGCTCGTCGAAAAGACACCGGTCCATCGTGTCGCACAATTGGATGCCATCGCATCCACCCAAATATCCGGCTTGTCCACTCCGATCGGTTCAGATCATTGATAAACCAACCCATCTGCACGGATGCTTCCATCCACTGCAGCAACGCGACAATCTCCTCGTCTTCCAAATGATGCGCCATCAGCGAACTCACGACGATATCGATTGGCCTCTCCGGCCGGTACAACATAGCATCACCAGTCACCCACGTGATTCCAAGCTCCTTCGGCGTGGATTCCTCTGCTGCACGCGCCGCATGAGGATTCAAGTCGATACCCGTCAGGTGCATAGCGATGCCACGCCTTCGCGCTGTGACAGCAATCTGCCGCAGTAGATCGCCTCCCCCACAACCCACATCGACGACGTGTACCGGACGTCGCAATCCACGCGGCAACCGATTGAGCCACGAGAGAGTCGGCCGATAACCCAACAACCAGCGATTGACATTTTCCAGACTGCGCATGCAGTCGCGAAAATCCTCGTAACAACAGTCGCCATCCAGCAGCTCTGGCAGCTCCCTCGGCGAGACGCGCCGACTAAAGTCGATCTGTACACTAGACGGCATGGAATCGCATCATCTCCGCAGTCAGGCCCGGCCCGAACGACATCGCACACCCGCGCTGTCCCGGGCGCGCTTGTTGCATGATTCGCTGTAGAACAAACATCACAGTCGCCGACGACATATTGCCGAAGCAAGATAGCGCTTCGCGCGACGCTGCGAGCGCATCAGCCGGCAACTGCAGCCCCTCTTCGACGGCGTCTAGAATTGACCGTCCGCCGGGATGCACCGCCCAAAGTTCTATATCATCACGATCGGCCATTAGCTCGCCATCACGCAGAGCACGGCCCAGTTCTCCCGGCACCTGTCCGGAAAGCAGCATATCGAAGCCCAGATCGCGAATCTTCCAGGTAATCATGTCACGTGTCTCCGGAACCGTCACGGCATTGAAGCTATCCAACGCGAAACCTTTCTCTTGCGCTGTAATTAAACTGGCCGCGGCACCGTCGGCAAAGAGCAGGAAAGAGAGCACCTGCTCAAGATCCTGCGTTTCCTGAAAGTGCAGCGAGCAGAGTTCGAGGTTTAATGTAAGCACACCTGCCCTGGGGTCTGAACGCACAATGTGCCGAGCCAGTTTCATAGCATTTATCGCGGCGTAGCATCCCATGAATCCGATCATCGTGCGCTCTACGCCGGGCGAAAGCCCGAGATGTCCGATCATTTCGAAGTCCAGACCTGGCGCGTAAAACCCCGTGCAACAAGTCACCAGAACATGTGTGATACCAGCGCGCTCTTTCTCACTCAGCGCAAGTCGATCCACAGCCTTCCGCATCAGCACTGGAGCATTCTGCTCGAACAACTTCATACGCCGCGACGTATTGGGGAAGTTACCCATCTGATAAAACTCACTTGCGGCGTTCGACGAGGTTTTACCAGACTCTATTTGTGGATTGAGGAATGAATAACGATGCGCTATATCGGCGCGGTTCACCATGCGGCGGAAGATCGAACGCAGACGCGGATCTCGAAGCATCTGTTCTGCAAAGATGACAAAAGCGTTATGCACATCATGTTCTGGTACGGCAGTTGCAATACGGTTCAGGTAAGCCGTGCTCATGCACAATGTCCCTCAGCAGAATCGGGTTGGATGTCGTGTGTGTCAGGGAAACTGGGCAACGAAGTGACGACGATCCTAGCGACAGTCAACCACCTGAGAGAACAGGCTCCGGATTTCAATACAACAGCTATTCGTTGAGACGAGGTCGCTCTTCTTTTGATAGCACTTTACAAACAGCGCATGGATGACGATTTGTTCATGGATCTGGGAATCGATGGACTGTCGACGCATTCCTGTTGGACAACCTGCTAAGTTACACATCAACAAGGGGGAGGCGCCGTGTGAATGCCTGTGCATTCCGGCCACCGCACCTGCGGCTGGACCTCCGGATGTATCGTGAACGCGAGAATATGGATGATCCGGTGCAATAGGATGGAATAATGAGACTTCTGTTCGTCGAGGATGAACTTGAGATTCAGAGCTTCGTCAAACAATCGTTGACGGGAGCGGGCTACGAAGTCCACACGGCAAAGGATGGAAATGCCGCGGCTCTCCTTGCGGCGAAGCAGGTTTATGACGGGATGATCGTCGATCTAGGGCTGCCCGATCAGGATGGTATTGATCTTATTCTCCAGTTACGGAAGTCGGGTGTGAACTGCCCCGTACTCATCCTCTCGGCAAGACGGTCGGTAGACGATCGTGTCAAGGGCCTTGAACTCGGAGGTGACGACTACCTGACGAAACCTTTCGCTATCGCCGAATTGCTCGCCAGAATGCGGAATCTCCTCCGACGCAACTCCCCCCCCACACAGGATGCGACCCGTCTGCGAGTTCGCGATCTAGAACTCGACATAGTCACTCGAAGAGCGACTCGAGGCGACGAAGTCCTAAATCTCAGTCCCCAGGAGTTCGTCTTATTGGAGTACCTCTGCCGCCATGCTGGCAGAGTCGTGAGCCGTTCGATGCTCTTGACCGAGGTCTGGGGAATGCGGATTCAGCCCGACACAAATATTGTTGATGTTCACATATATCGTCTTCGCGGCAAAATCGACACGGAAGGACGCGAGCCGCTGATCAAGACATTGCGGGGTATCGGATATGTCCTCCAAGGCAACTAGTCCAGTCATACGAAGCGCTGCGTGGCGTATCTCCCTCTGGGGGAGCCTGGTGTTCGCCGTCGGAACAATGCTGGCGTTTGCAATGCTTCATCGATTTGTTGCAGAGGACCTCCAGCAACGAAGCGATGCATGGCTCTCGGGCGAAGTCAAAGTGTTGGGTGACGTGGCCGCACGAACTCCGAAAGACCGTCTCTATCCCCGAGTCGTAGGAGAAGTGGCGGAACTCGCCAGTCGCGAGATTCCGAACCGTCAGCGATCCAGCGACAACGAGAATGACGCTGTCTTCTTTCTTCAGGCAGAGGATAACGGACCAGCTGGACTTTGGGTTGGCTCCGGAGATGGCTCCGCGAACCTTGCTGCTATTCGCTCCACCCACGTGCTTCCTGATGTACCTTTCGATGTGCGTATCCCAGGTTTTAGCGTCCCATTCCGGGTTGCCTCAGTACGTATTGAAGATGGCAGCAACATATATCTCGGCTTATCGGAGCGCGACGAACTTCGTGTCTTGAGAAATCTTCGTGTACGGTTTCTCACTCTTTGGGTCGCCATCGTCTTGTTCGGTTTCGTGATCGTGTTTTTCGCAACACGAAGGATGTTAGGCCGTGTCAGCGAAATTACGGAAGCAGCATCACAAATTGGCCAATCCGATCTGAGCAGCCGAGTTCCCGACACGAAAGGGAACGATGAGATTGGGCATCTGGCTCGCACGTTGAATCACATGCTCGACAGGATCGAGAGCACCGTCCATCAGTTACACACCATCACAGATTCCCTTGCGCATGACCTTAGAAGTCCCCTCACTGCGATCCGTGGCAAGTTAGAAACGGCTTTGGCCAACGATCTTAGAACGGATCAATCCGAGTCAATCGTTTCCGCGATTGACCAACTTGACCGTCTCACTGAGTTTCTTAACACTTCTCTTGACGTGGCAGAAGCGAAAGTGGATGCACTCCGGCTTTCACGGACCGAGGTAGATCTAGACGAGCTTGTAAGAGGCATGGTCGCTCTTTACGAGCCCTCCATGAGCGACAAGGGGCTCGCAGTTCAAATTCGAAGCGCGGGCTCAATTAAAGTGCTTGCCGACCCAGCTCTTCTCCACCGCGTCATCGCCAACTTGCTGGATAACGAGCTCAAACACCTGCCAGCCTCATGCTTGATCAGTATCTCGCTTCGAGCAGAGGATCACATGGCTGCGCTTACTGTAGAAGACAACGGGCCTGGTTTCGATGCGGAGATCGGTAGTCGCCTCTTCGAGCAGAGAGTCAAGGGACGCGCATCAAGGGGGCACGGGCTGGGACTTGCTTTTGTAGAGGCGGTTGTTCGTGCCCACGGAGGCAGCGTCACAGCCATGAATCGTCATGGAGACGGAGCACACCTTACAGTTAGACTCCCACTTTGCGAGGCCCTACATGAAAAGCCTCAGACCCATGCACTCGTGAACGGGTAAACGTGATCGACCCTCGTCATTATTGAGCAGTTGAGATGTTAGACTTCGGCCTGAATATGAAGGGGATTTGGAAGCGGTTCAGCATGAAGCAAATTGTTGGCGTTCTGAAGCAGGCACAGGCCGAAGTGCTTATGGCCCAGATGATCCGCAAGACCGGTTCAGTGAGCAGTCAACAGGCACAACTCTAATTAGCTCTCTTCCGAATTCGGTGATGGGTAGTACTCGGAATCCATTGGTAAGTAGAAAACTGTTGCGAGTTCGGGAGAGAACCGCTCCATCTGTCATGTATGATTTGCCCACCGCATTTCGCACAAAACCGAGATTGACCGTGTCGCCTGTATCCGGCAACTCGGTCTACTTTGCTTCGTAGAGTTCGATTGCCGCAAAGTCAGGAACCTTTCTGGATTGAAGCTGGCTAAAGCGCAGACTCTAAGCTCATCTTGCGGCCGGACAGGCTGAAACGGAAATGTGAAGGGCGTGCCTTCAGCGGAATTTAACCTTCAGAACCTATGCTTTCACAAAGATTGAGGAATTGCGTTAGTACTTGGCAACGCAATCCAGGCGATGAAAACGACAAGAGTTATATTTGACGATCAAGGAGCTCCATGCGTATTAAAACGCTTATTTTTGTACTTGCGACTACTTCCAGCCTATTCGCGCAATCGACAGGCCACTACCACGTAACCCAGTCCTATCCTCTCGGCGGAAATGGCGGCTGGGACTATATCATTTCCGACCCGATCAACCACCGCCTTTATATCGCACGGGAAACCCATTTGATGGTAGTCGATGAAGAAAGCGGAAAGCTGGTTGGAGAGGTTACTGGAATCAATGGAGCCCATGGCACCGCAATCGTCAATAAGAGCGGTCATGGATTTGCGACCGCTGGAGAAGACAAGGCGGTTGTAATGTTCGATCTCAAAACATTGAAAACCGTTGCCAAAATACCAGCAGCGGATGATGCAGATGCCATCCTCTTCGACGATGCCTCGAACCGGGTGTTCACCCTGAATGGAGATGCTAATTCTTCGACGGTCATCGATGCTACCACGGGCAAGCTCGTCACCAATATTCTGCTCAAGGGTAAGCCTGAATACGGCGTTTCAGCTGGCGACGGGAAGATCTATGCCAATCTTGTAAATACCAGCGAGATCGTGGAGATTGACGCGCAGAAAGCTAGCGTAACGAGACGCTGGTCAACTGCGCCTTGCAAGCAGCCTGTGGCGATGGCAATCGACAAGATAAATCATCGTCTTTTCAGTGGCTGCCGAAGCGGTGTCATCGCAGTCTCAGATTATGCCGCAGGCAAGATCGTGACGACTATGCCTATTGGAATGGGCGTAGATGGCACTGCATATGATCCCAAAACTCACGACCTTTTCGCTTCAAACGCGGACGGAACACTTACCATCATGCACCAGGACAACGCAGATGAGTATCACCTCGTACAAACACTTGCGACTCCAGTCGGTTCCCGTAATCTCGGCCTCAATCCCGTAAATCACCGGCTCTACATCGCATCGGCAAAGTTTGAAACATTACCAGCCGGAAGCAAACGCAAAAAAACGGTATTACCTGGAACGTTCACTTTGTTGCGTATTGAAGCTGCTCCTAAGGCTCACTAACCAATACGGTTGGCCAGAATCATTGGACTGAAATTCTGCCCAACTCTTCAAAGGTGGAGTCGCTTTTGGCCGCAGTCTTATGGTAAATCAGCATAATGACGAGATTTTCGCACTGCTAGACCTTCTTGTAGTGCTTTCATAGAGATTGCCGTTCATCAAAACCCATCTTTACAGAGAGATCATTTCTTGCCATGAGAATTCTGGTAATCGAAGACGATAAGAGGATCGCAACTCTTGTCGAGCGAGCGTTCCGTGACAGCGGTCATCACGTAACTCTTGTTTACGATGGGCGTGATGGAGCCGAGGCCCTTCTGAAAAGCAACTTCGACGCAGCTCTACTTGACATCTATCTTCCCAGGATGGACGGCGTGGAGGTGCTCGAGCATGTGCGCGCGCGGAACTGTCGAGTTCCTATTTTAATGCTGACTGCGGTCGATGCCGTACCTCGAATCCTCAAATCCTTCGATCTGGGCGCCGATGATTACCTTGTGAAGCCGTTCATTGTAGAGATACTTCTGGCGAGAGTGGCAGCGATCGCTAGGCGCGGAGCAAAACCCGACCACGGAGTCATCGATGCCTTCGGCGTTACGTTGGACCCAGCGCGTCGTATGGCTATTCGACATGGAAGAGAGATACCGCTTACGCGCAAGCAGTTCGATCTGCTGGATACCTTGATGCGTCAGGCTGGGCAGATTACATCGCGAGAACAACTGATTGAGGCTGGTTGGGGCCATGTTGCCCACGTGAAAGAGAATACTCTCGACGTCTACATTCATGGCCTGCGTGCCAAGCTGGAGAATGCATCAGATGAGCAGAATCCCCTTATCCAAACCGTCCATGGCACGGGTTATCTCTTCAGAATAGGTTGACCCATGTACTCATTGTCTGTTCGTGCTCGGTTGATGTTGCTTTACTTTACCGTTACCTGTGCCGGATTGATCTTCTTTGGACTAATGTCCTACGGCGCCCTTCGCTATGCTCTGCTGGAGGGGAAAAAGACTCACCTTGAGGGACGTGAAAGCAGGCTTCACCAATTGATCCGAGAGAACAAATCCATGGGTGTTTCTTCCAGCCTGGAAGAGCAACTTAACAATTATGCCCTGGTGACACACGAAGGAAATCTCTTTCGCGTTCATAACCTGGACGGCAGTTACCTGTTTCCTGCAAAGGGAGTAGCGAAGGACTGGACTCTGTCAAAACAGGATGAGTGTGTAGAGCGCAAGTTTACGGAGACAAAGCTTGATGGAATACCTGTACTTGTGCTCTGCCATCAGACTAATCTCAATGGAATCCCAGTAAGGCTGCATATCGGTGGAGCGCTAGACGAGGAAGCATCGATGATGCACAGATATCGTGATGCGCTGCTCCTCCTTCTGCCTCTGGTACTTATTCTCTCTTCCGTAGGCGGATACTTTTTGAGTAGGCTTGCGCTCAAACCTGTCGATCGGATGACGCGCGCGGCGCTTGATATTGGTGTCGGCAATCTGTCGAAGCGATTGCCGGTTCCAGTAGCAAAGGACGAGATTCAAGATCTTGCCCTGGCATGGAATCAGCTGCTGACCCGACTAGAAGATGCCGTCCTTCGTTTGAGCCGGTTTTCTGCCGATGCCTCACATGATCTCAGAACCTCAATTACGATTATGCTTGCCACGGCTCAACTTTCGCTACGTCGCGGAACAACCGTCGACGAGTACCGCGATGATCTTGGCAAAATTGCTACTGAGTGCCGCACCGCATCTACTTTGCTTGACGCGTTGCTCGCCCTCGCGCAGAGCGATAACTTCCTTCATGAGATGAATCTAAAAAAAATCGACCTCTGCGATCTGGTTGTGAACGGGTGCCGGAGGGTAGAAGATCTTGCGGAATCGAACGGAATTATGCTCGACTGGCACCTGCCTGCATCGAAGGTGCATATCGATGGCGATGAACTTCTGCTACAGAGGCTGTTAGGCATTCTTCTGGAAAATGCGATCCGCTACACGCCTGCAGGGGGAGAGATCTCCGCTGACGTTTCTATCTCTGCGAATAAGGCTTTGGTGACCGTGAGGGATTCCGGGATCGGCATGTCGGACGAAGTGCGCAAAAAAGTCTTTGATCGCTTTTATCAGGCGGACTTGCGGGAGAGAAAATCTTCGGCTGGAAATGGCCTGGGGCTTTCAATCGGGAAATGGATCGCGGATGCTCATGGAGCCGATCTAACTCTTGAAAGCACTCCTGCACTCGGTTCGGTTTTTCAGATCCATTTCCCCCTAAAAAATATGGCGAATTATAACGAAACGCCAAAGACGCTGAAAACGGAATTGCAGCTTGATCTTCGATAAACAACTTGGATGTGTGGGGATAGCCTTTATCAGCTTTTCCGCTCGAAAATCTCTTTCGCGGATCTCTTTACTGAATAAATTGCCTAACTCCTTAAATTAGCCTGAAATTCCACTGAATTCAGCCTCAGAAAGCAAAGTTGTTCATTCGTCAATTACTCAATTGCAATCGCTTATTCATAATTGGCCGATAACTTCGACCCAATATGATTCATAAAAATGTTGGAAATAGCCTACTTCTACTGGCGGTCTCTGTAGGGCTTTCTTCCCTGCTGGCGCAAGTAGCCAAACCAAATCTCTCTGCGAAGCCATCGAGGGGATACTACCTGACTTCGCAGGCACTTGCGATTGCTTCAATCATCCCATCCGCCCCAGAGCAGGAATCGGCAACGACAAAAAACGAATTGTTTGAACTTCACCGCATCCAAACGGAACGCACTCCGAAGCAGGTGGAAGCCGCGCAGGCAGATGACGCCGAGGAGGATATCTTCGTCTTCCGTAACGTTATGGGCAAGGAGTTTCGTGAGGACCAGTTGCCATTGACCGCGGCTCTCTCGATGCATGTTCAGGGCGATGAGTCTTTCATCAGCCGTCCGCTAAAGACTCTTTTCCGACGACCGAGACCTTACCAATGGGATAAGAGCATGAATGCCGTGTGCAAGCTGTCCGAAGTACCGAACGCGTATCCAAGTGGGCATGCGATCTCCGGCTATCTCGAAGCATTTACATTAATCGCAATGTTCCCGGAAAAATCGAAAGTGATTATGGCAAGAGCTGACGAGTATGCACATAATCGCCTCGTATGCGGAGTGCATTATCCTAGCGATCTTGCAGCAAGCCGACTTGTTGCCTCGGCAGCTTTTGGGTACATGCTGGCAAATCCAAAATTTGAAGCAGATCTCACTGCAGCGCGGACTGAGATTCGAAGCCAGCTTGGCATGACGGAATAACTCCGAGTCTGTTAAGCAAAACCGAAACTCGATTGGGGTGTAGGTTCCTCGACCAAGCGGTGCGAGGGCGGAGCAAGCTGTTGTCAAAAATGCACCCCTGAAATGATTTCTAGCTCAGCATGAATGATTTATGGAGGTAAATGTGACGAAAAATTGGAAACAGAAAGCAGTATTACTGCTGGCGGTGACTCAGGGAATCTTTTCATCGCCATTCGCTTGGTCGCAGAACGCTGGTTTAGATCTCGAGGGTACGATCGTCGACACTCAAGGAACTGCGATACCGAATGCGGCAATCGTGATTCGCAACGAGAAGACGAATCAGGTGCAGGATGTAAAAGGAGATTCGATCGGCCACTTTACAACACCACATATTGTTGCCGGCATGTATACGATTGAAGCCTCCGCACCCGGCTTTGCACTTACTACAAAAAAAGGCATCAGTGTAACCGCCGAACATTCACAAAGTCTAACCCTGACATTGAACGCGGGAGGCTTCGCTCAACAGGTGACAGTCGAGGCTTCGACTTCGAACTCCATAGCGGCACAGTATGCGCCAATGGATGGCCTGCTCGACGCCCGTTCTGCGCGAACGGAAATCAGTTCTCAGTTCATCCAGAACTTTACTTCGCCGGTCTCTGACTACGCAGAGCTTATCCAGATGGCCCCAGGTACCTTCAGTGTGAACTCTAACGGTATTGGATTAGGGGACGCTAAAACCTATTTCCGCGGATTCCCGGATGGTAGCTATGACATCACCTTCGACGGAATTCCGTGGAACGATACGAACTCTCCTACGCACCATTCGTGGGCGTTTTTTCCTGGCCCATGGATTGGAAGCATTGATTATGACCGCAGCCCTGGTTCAGCATCGACGATCGGACCCACCCCGTTCGGTGGCTCCATTAATCTGTTGTCTAGGGAAGTTCCGACACAGCAGACAGTCCGTGGCGGGGTGAGCTACGGATCATTCAATACCGTGCTTTACGACGGAACCTGGGATTCGGGGCGCTTTCCGGGAAGAGACGGCAAATCGAGCCTCTCGATTGACATACACCGGATGACTTCGGACGGATACCAAACCTTCAATCATCAGTCGCGAACAGCCGGAGCTTTAAAATACCAGTATAAGTTCTCCGAAAATACAGTACTTACTGGCTTCAGCGGCGTCATCAGCTTGAATGCGAATACACCAAATCAGAAAGGAGCGACGCGAGCACAGATCGCACAGCATGGAGATAACTTTCTGCTAAACAATGACCCCACGAGCCCTTTGTACTACAAATTTAATACTTACTATGTCCCTACCGACTTCGAGTATGTCGGGCTAAAGACGCAGCTCGGCCATGGCTGGAACCTCGACGTAAAACCCTACACCTTTAGCTATTACAATCAGCAGTTCTATAACAATGGAACAAGCATCACCTCAACGAGCGCGACGGACAAGCTGAACAGCTACCGTAAGTATGGTGAAACCTTCACTGCAAGCCAGGTCTCGCGCTTCGGTATTCTTCGTACTGGCCTGTGGTATGAGTGGGCAACGACAAACCGTTATCAGGTCCCTTCGGATCCACGTACACATGTTGATACGGTCCTACCTAATTTTCATGAGCGCTTCTACACCAACAGCTATCAACCTTTTGCAGAATATGAATACCATCCGACACGTCAGTTGACGCTAACCGGTGGTATGAAATTCGCTCACTACACGATGGATCTGACGCAGTATGCCGATAATGGAAAGACGGTCGGAAGCCTTGGTGGTAAGCCCTTTGTTCGAAACTCCGCTGGCTATACCTCTTATCTTCCCTCTTTCGATGCGAATTATCGTATTCGTGAGAACTGGTCGGTCTACGCTCAGATCGCGACGGGCAGCATCATTCCCCCAAGCAGCGTCTTCGATGTAACCAATGGAAAGGTGGTAGGCTTACCGAAACCGAGCAGTGCAATCACCTACCAGGGCGGCTCCGTGGCAAAATTCCGCCGCATGACTTTGAACGGCGATTTCTACTATGTTCATTACGGCAACGCCTATTCCGCTTCGGCAGATCCTAACAACCCGATCTACACCTCGCAAGGTGACTCTGTAACGAAGGGTTTTGAGGGCGAGGGCAACTTCTACCTTTACCGCGGTCTGAGTTTTTATGCCAATGGAACCGCTGGGAGCGCGCGCTATGTCAGCCCGACGGTGGGAGGCCAGCCGAACCCAAACAACCATCTCTGGGTGGCATACACTCCTTCGAACACTCAGACCTGGGGTTTGACCTATCAGCAGAAGTATCTTGATTTCGGTATTCTGAACAAGCGGATCGGCCCTATGTGGAACGATGGTACGCTTGCCACGGCGAGCAATGCTGTTATCGGAGCTAACGCTAATCAGGTTGTACCGATTGACCCCTTCAGTGTGACCAATCTTTTTTTCAACTACACAGTTCGCAACGGTTCTCGGTTTGACCAGACGAAGTTAAGGTTGAGTTTCAACAATCTCTTCGACTCGCACAACATCACCGGCGTAACTCCGGCGATCAAGGGTTCAACCTTTGTTCCGAATGGAAACGATGTTCTGCAACTACTCCCGGGTCGCAGCATCATGCTCTCGGTAACTTTTGCATTCAATCCCAAAGAACGATAGACGCAAAACGGAAAGAAAAAATGAGACCCGGCGCAATGCCGGGTCTCTCTTAATTTGGGTAATGTTTATTCGGCTTGTGGATGGTGTTCCCCCCTCACAATGCAGTATGATCTGCACCGCTTGCCAATAGGCGGCGAACATGCCATTTTGAGCGGACAAGGGAATCCAAATCTTCCCAAAAACTCAGCGGTTTCCGGTCGGTTTCTCACAAATTCCAAGTAATTTTCTTGCGGATGCACGCTCAGAGCTGCTCTCTAAGGCCAAGGACTAAGGTTTGGAGTGTAGGTTTCGGATAAAGCCGATCACGCCTTCTACATTAAGCCTCGTTTAAGGTTCGTTTTTTAAGGTAATGATATGCGTTTCATCGCCAGGAACCTGCTCTTCTCCAGGATCTCATCTATCGCAATTTCTCTTATGGTCGTAACTCCTATGAGTTCATCGGGACAACAGTCGCAGGCCGGTTCTGTCCACATATCTATTACTGAGGCTATCCAGCGTGCAGAATCAAATGAGCCAACGTTCGCAGCCAGCGTGGCCGCACAAAAAAACTCAGCCATCGATAGTTACCTCGCAAAAGCAACACTCTTGCCTTCGGTCACTTATCACAATCAGGTCTTGTACACACAACCTAACGGTCAGCAGAATAGTGGCGGCCAGGCAGGACTTCAGCCGGCACCGATCTTTATCGCCAACAATGCGATTCACGAGTACACGAGCCAAGCCTCTATCAATGAGACCGTCGGTCTCAAGCAACTTGCCGATGCAAAAGTGGCGACAGCCGCAGCAGCACGCGCCTCAGCGGAGTTAGAAATCGCCCGGCGCGGACTGGTTGCCACAGTTGTCAGCTTGTATTACCAGGTAGCCGATGCAGAGACTAAACGACAGTTGATTGCAGAGGGACTTCAGGAAGCGGCTTCGTTCCGCGACCTGACACAAAAGCGTGAAGCCGCACGTGAGGTGGCCCACGCTGATGTCATCAAAGCGCAGCTCCAGCAGCAACAGAGGCAGCGTGATCTCAACGATGCGAATGTTTTCGCTGAGAAAGCTCGATTGGAGCTTGCAGTGTTGCTCTTTCCAGATCCTAGGACATCCTACACAACGGACCCTCCGGGCACCACAGTAGCGCTTCCTACTCGAGATGAGGTGGATCGTCTCGCGTCGAATAACAATCCAGAGATACGGAGTGCGCTGGCTGACGTTAGAGTCAGTAATGCCGCGGTCTCATCGGCAAAAGCAGCATACCTCCCTGATCTTGCACTCAACTTCTCCTACGGTATCGATGCGCCCCAGTTTGCCAAGCGAGGTCCCGACGACGTGAAAAACCTGGGGTATTCAATCAGTGGAACGCTCGATATACCGGTCTGGGATTGGTTCTCCACGCAGAAGCGGATCAAACAAAGTGAGATTCAACGGAACGTTGCCAAAGTGAACTTAACCGCCACACAACGGCGATTGATTGCCACTCTGGATGAGGCCTACTCCGAGGCTGCTGCAGCGCAGAACCAATTAGCGCTCCTTGCTCAAAGTGTTCAGACGGCAGCAGAGAGCCTGCGGCTTACCAAAATGAGATATACCGCCGGAGAATCGACCGCTCTCGAAGTGGTCGATGCACAGACTTCATACCTGACAGCACAGACGGCTCAGGCTGACGGAATTCTTCGCTATCAGTCCGCCCTCGCGGCACTCCAACTCTTGACAGGGACCTTGTGAGCCAAACTATGACGATCTTGACGCATGTGGCACGTGCAAGCGCGAAATACACAACGTGCTTACTGATTAGCACTCTTTTT
>Ga0310811_10004400_pt1 | contig 17709 bp, 14 predicted proteins | sample YCmetagenome_FD_207642 | JGI IMG/M metagenome (GOLD analysis project Ga0310811, IMG submission 207642) | Soil microbial communities from experimental microcosm in Duke University, North Carolina, United States - YC | ecosystem: Engineered > Artificial ecosystem > Soil microcosm > Unclassified ...
GAGGCGGTGGAAACGCGCTTCGCGAGATGGTGGTTCGATATGGTTGGCCGAGCTATTCGTTCTGGGCTGGCCCCGGGATCGATGCCAGCCACTATCGCTATCTGGGAATTCGCGACGAAGCGATTCAGCGGCTGGGCGTCTTCACCACCGTCGAGTATTCGCAGAACCGCTTTCACACGTTCCCCGACTGGTCCGCCGTGCGCGATCCATGGCGCGCTTCGCCCTCCGCGTGGAACCTCAGCGGGACGCCGGCGACGCCAGGAACGTCAGCGCCATCTTGGCGGCCGAATCTCGGATGGTGGCCACAGGAACACTACGCCCGGGACGCCGGCGCACTCGTCGCGATCGAGGATCAGCAGACCGCGTTTCTGCGTCGGCACGACGGCCTCGAACTGGCGGTCGCAACCGACCTGTCGCAGACGGGCCTGGCCCGAGGTGGGGTTCATACGGCACAGGGCTCACTCATCGTAACGCCATCGCCAGACTCCGTTTCACTCACGACGCAAACGGTTTCGCTCGATGGCATTGCCGTCTGGCGGACGACGGTCCCGTCGCGACCGGCGATCATCGGTCTCGAGGTCAGAGGGACGGAGTCCCACGCGTCCGCGGCGCGAACGAGGTACGGGGTCGAACCGCCGCTGCCGCTATCGGTGATGGCGAGGGGCGACATCTCAATCTCGGCGCCTATCCTCATGCAGCCCACAGCAACGGGCGCTTTGCCCAACTCCGATCCAGCCACCGCGCTGGCCTCGATGCTCGGCAGCACACGGCTGCGCAATATGCAGCGCGTGGGCGTCTACTGGGAAACGTACGGGATTCCGAGCGGCGACAGCGTCGATGTCGCGCTCTCGGTCCAACGACGCGACTCGCCGAATGCGTTGCGCCGACTCGGCCGACTGCTGCACGTCGTTGGACCGACGAGCAGCACCGTGACCGTTCGCTGGCGTGAGCCGCAGCCGGGGTTCGTGACGACGACGCTCAAGGGACCGGAGCCGATCCAGGCGCGGAACGTCTCCATCGATCTGTCACGCCTCGTCCCGGACAAATACTCGTTGACGGTGAGCGTCACGCGCGCGGGCCAGACCGCGTCCGCGACACGAGAATTCGAAATCTTACCGCCGTAGCGCGAAAAACGGCTTGACTCGGGCGGCGACGAGACCGCAGGTTCCCGGCGCAGGGGTCTCTCCCCTGCGCCGTTGAACTGGAACCGAGTCCAATCAATGTTGCGTGCCCGAATCGGGACAATCGCGGCCTCGATCTGCGTCCTCGCCGGACTCGTGGCGGCGCGCCCGTCAGCACGGCTTTCGGCCGCTCCGTCGTGGAACGCGCGAGCTGCCGCGTCGTACCTCGACGGACGAATGACCTGGTGGCTCCGCTGGCCGACTGCAACTCGAGATCACGGGACGTCATGCGTGTCGTGCCACACGGCCTTGCCCTACGCGCTCGCTCGTCCCGCTTTGCGTACCGCCCTCGGTGAACGCGACGTCTCCAACCCGGAACGCCGCCTGGTCGAGAACGTCGTGAAGCGCGTCTGGCTCTGGAAGGAAGTCGATCCGTTCTACCCGGACCAGACGACCGGTTTGCCGAAGACGAGCGAGTCGCGCGGCACCGAGGCCATCCTCAACGCGCTCATCCTTGCGCGACGCGATGCTGAAACCGGTGCGCTGAGCGACGACGCGCGGCAGGCATTCGCAAACCTCTGGGCGCTTCAATTTCGAAACGGGGCTCAGAAGGGAGGATGGGCGTGGTTGAACTTTCACAACGAGCCGTGGGAAGCGAACGGCTCGGCGTATTTCGGCGCGACGCTCGCGGCGATCGCGATCGGTAGCGCGCCCGGCGGGTATGCGTCGACGCCGGACATTCAGGAGCGTGTCGAGGCGTTGCGCGGCTACTTGCAACGCGGTGCGGACAGCGCACAGCTCTTCAACCGCGTCATGGCGCTCTGGGCGTCGGGACACCTGCCGGGAGCCATCACGCAGGCGCAGCGGCAAGTCATACTCGATGCGACACTGGCGGCTCAGGGAGAGGACGGCGGTTGGAGCACGGCATCACTTGGCCCATTCAAGCGCGCCGACGGGAGCGTCGTCGAAGGCAAGAGCGACGGATACGCCACGGCACTGGTGCTTCTCGCGCTGCAACGAGCCGGAGTTACGCGCGACGATCCGCACGTTCGCACAGGCATCGCCTGGCTCGCGGAACATCAGGATGGCACGAGTGGTATGTGGAGCGCTCCCTCGTTGAACAAGACCCGCGATCCGTCCACCGACGTGGGCAAGTTCATGAGCGACGCCGCGACGGCCTATGCCGTGCTAGCGCTTACTCAGACACCGTAGTCGATGGGCCGAGCCGGAAAACGTCGCGAAAAACGCAATCCGCCCAACCCATCGCACGGCCCGGTGCGGGCGGAGTCTCTCGTACCGTCGCTGCCGCGGATGCCGGCCTGGCAGCTCCTCGCACTGGTCATCGCCACCCTTCTCGCTTTCGGCGCGGCGATCCGTGCGCCATTTCAGTTCGACGACATTGCCAGCATCGATCAGAATCCGACGATCGAACGCCTCTGGCCCGCGTCCGGACCACTGACTCCGCCTCGCGGAATCGCCGTGTCGGGACGCCCGGCGGTCAACTACACGCTCGCAATGAACCACGCGCTCAACGACCTCCTTGGTGTCGAGCAGGGTGCGGGATCAGTTGCTCCGAACAAGACCGTCGGCTACCACGCGATCAACCTGCTCCTTCACGTCCTGAATGGGCTACTGCTGTTCGGCATCATCCGGCGAACGATTCGCTCGGGGCGAGGGCTATCGGCGTGGTCGGATTCCGCAAACGAGATCGCGATCGTCGTCGCGGCATTGTGGCTCCTACACCCGCTGCAGACCGAGGCCGTCGACTATGTCATCCAGCGCACCGAGCTCCTCGTCTCGATGTGCTACCTGGGGACTCTGTACGCGTCGATTCGCGCCTGGGACGCCGCCTCACGTCGCTCGATGCAGCTATGGTACCTCGCTGCAGTCGGTGCATGCCTCGTCGGCATGTGGAGCAAGGAGGTGATGGCCAGCGCCCCGATCGCGGTCATACTCTACGATCGAGTGTTCAGATTCTCATCATGGAAGGACGCGTGGCAATCCGGAAACTCGCGCGCCCTGTTCTACGCGGCCCTGGTCATCACGCTCGTCCCGCTCGCGCTCTCGATCGCCGGCGGCGCCCGCACCGATACGGTCGGCTTCAACCTCGGCCTCCACTGGTACGAGTACCTCTACAGCCAGGGCTGGGCGATCGCACACTACCTGAAGCTCATTTTCTGGCCCGCGGAGCTCACGTACGACTACGGAACCACCGGCGTCGTGGGCCTTCGCGGGATACCGGGGCTCATCATCGTGACCTGCCTCGGCTTCGCGACCGTGATCGCGTGGATTCGGCTTCCGTGGCTCGGATTTGTCGGCACGTTGTTCTTCCTCATTCTCGCGCCATCGTCGAGCGTTGTTCCGATCCGGACGGAGATCGCCGCCGAGCGACGGATGTACCTGGCCCTCGCTCCGATCCTCATCGCGCTCGTCGCCGGCGCCGATTGGGTTCGGCGGCGACTGGCTCGGAAGGCCGACGGACACTATGTAAGAATTCTTACCACCGTGCTCGTCGCTGTTGGCGTCGCGTATCTGTTTGCATCCCGGTGGACGGCTTTGCAGATTACTCACGTGCTACGCGGCCCTTCCGCCACCGAACTCACTCCCATCGTCCTGCAGATCGGCTTCGCTGCTGGTGCAGTCGCGCTCGCTTGGCGGTTGGTCGTCTCGCACGATCGGCGATGGGCGATTGCCGGACTTCTCGCCCTGCTGTTCGTCGTGACCGCGAAACGCAGCGCGCTGTACGCTAGCCCGGAGCGCCTCTGGCGTGACGCGGCCGTCAAAGTGCCGACGAACCCGCGTGCCTACGACAATCTCGCTGCGGTCGTTCTTCGTTCCGACTCGGCGCGAAGCGGCGAGGCTGAGGGGCTCCTGCGCCAGGCAATTGCCATCGACTCGACCTACGCCCCCGGGTGGACGAATCTGGCTGACATCGAGATGCAGCGCGGGCGGTTCGCGGCCGCACGTACGCTCCTCGAACGCGCGCTGTCGATCAACCCTCAGGATGTCGACGCGACCGCGCGCCTCGGCGGCGTGCTCGTCAAGCTCGGCGATCCTCGGCAGGCCATCCCCCGCCTGGAAAAGGTCGTTGCTTCGTATCCGACCGATGAGGCGCTCGCCACGCTCGCGCAGGCGTACCTTGACGTCGGGCGGAAAGAGGATGCCGGAGTGGCTCTACGACGCGCGCTGGCGCTCAACCCGCGACGGTCGGATGCCGCCGCCTTTGTCGGCGCGCTTCTCGCAGAGCAAGGACGCCCGGATGAGGCTATTGGATATCTCGAATCAGCGACGCGTGGTCCGGCGACTGCTCCCCTGTATGGACTACTGAGCGTCACGGCAGCACAGCTCGGGCGTAGCGACGAGGCGATGGGAGCCGCCAATCGCGCGGCCACGCTCGCGAACGACGACGCAACGACCTTCATTCAGATCGGGCGCGCCATGATCCTGCTCCAGAATGTTGGCGCGGCCGACGGATATCTTACTCGCGCGGTCCAACTCGAACCGTCCAACCTGGAGGCGGTGACCAGGCTCGGAATCGTCAAAGCCGCCGCCGGCAATGAGACGGAGGCCGTAAAGTTGTTCCGTCGCGCACTGCTGGTCGATCCTACCTACGCTCCAGCAAGGCAGGCTCTGGACAAAGTCGGACGGAGGTAACCATGACTCCTGGCGAACCGACGTTCCCGATCACCGCACCCAAGTCCGCGGCAGCGGCCTATCGGGCCGACCTCGTCGGCCGGGATGGCCCGTTCGGACAGCACGACAGCGCCTGGCTGACGGTTGCATCGTTGCTTCAACACGCCGCATACCTGAATGAGCCGGAGCGAAGCCGGCTCGTCATCGACGCGATAGAGTTTTCTCGCGAGGTCATCGGCGAGGCGAATGTCGGGCGCCTCGGCACCCGGGAATGGGAAGACAGGGATCGCGCACCGATCGAGGCGATCATGCTGCTCGCGGACGCTGCGCATCGCGAGGGCGCGCTCAACCTGGCCGGCGCCATCCTCGATGCCCTGTTCGTCGCGGATGCATCGCTCGACGCCGTGCAGCGCGGCCGAATCATCTCCCAGAGAGCTCGCGTGCTCCGGAAGATGGGGCTGATCGACGAGGCGGCGCATCACGATCGCTACGTCTCGCGCCTCGGGCGCCACGCGAAGAACGTGGAGCTCCGGGTTCGAGGATCCCTCGGCTTCGCCACGCTGGCACAACTTCGCGGAAACTACCCCGACATGTACCGCCACTCGCATCGCGCGTTGCGGATGGCCGAACGGGCCGGCTTGCGGCGGCTCACGCGAGATGCCTGCATCGGGCTCCAGATCTCGCTCGGTGTGTCGCGCCGTTTCGACGAAGCGCTGATCTACGGATGGAAGGTATATCAGCTCTCCATCGGGCACGCGATCGACGAGGGCGAGGTGCTTCAGAACATCGGACAGCTGCTCTTCGACTCGGGCCACTTTGCCGAAGCGCGCGCCGGGTTCGCCGCCGTGGTGTCCCACAGACTTCCCGCTCACATCCTGCTTCCGGCGCTGGGTGGTTTGGCGCTCGCGAGCGCACGCACAGGCCAACCCGAGACCGTCGAATGGTCCGCCATCGAGATCGAGCGCCTCGCTGGCTCGAACGCGCCACGGTACTCGATCGCGTCGGCGCTCCTCGAGGCGGCGATCGCGCTGTTCATGATCGGAAAGAATGACATCGGTGAGCGTCACCGCGTTGCCGCCGCACAGCTCGGACGAAAGCACAGCTTTCACGAAATCGTATTTCGCGCCGAAGCGATCGAGCCGGCATCCCCTTCAGAACCGGGCGCGGCACCGCTGGTTCTGACGAAGGAAGCCGCGACCGTGGTGAGCGAGATCGCCTGGTTGGAACCGAAGCAACTGCCAAAGCACGTCGCCCTGGCAGCCGCTTCGTCGTAACAGTTTCGTCAAGACGGATTGCAGACTTGTCGCCCTCCCATCACCACATAGCCACTCAGACAGGCAGTCGAGTCATCCGGCGCGTAGAGATGGCGCGATAGCGCCGGCGACTGAACGCGTTGGGCCGAGCCGGGATCCGTTGGCAGGCGACTGCACGCGGCTATCGCAGTAACAACCAGTGACACGAGCGCGAGCCGGGCAGCTGCACGACGGTTCGTGTGAACGTTCTTCATCGAGCGCTCCGAATTGTGAGGAGCGCTTGATGTACGACTCTGCGGGGTACTGATCGGTTATGCGAAGTGCAGGCGGGTTACAGAACGTCCCATCTGCCGCACCACACCACCTCACGGTGATCGCCTGCGCGGTGACCGTGCAGCAGCGGGCGCGTCTCAGCGACGCGACCCGCGGCCGCGCCGCTCTTCGTGTGGTCGAATCGATCGACCAGCTCCGCCGTTCGCTTCGATCGACGACCGACGATGTGGACGTCGTCGTGCTGCCGCCGCGGGACAGTCTGGGCGGCGAGGCCGTCCAACTGATCCGCGAGCTCGTCGCCGAACGGCCGCGCATCGCGATCGTCGCCTACTGTCAGGCCGGCTCGCACCACTCGACCGACATTCGCGCGCTCGCCGCGGCCGGCGTGCACCAATTCGTGTTCGACGGCATCGACGACAGCGGCGTGGCGTTTCGCGCCGTCCTCGACGCTGCACGCCGCAATTGCGCCGCGGAGTGGGTCATGCAACAGTTGGCGCCCGTCGTTCCGGCGTCGCTGCATCCGATGGTCGAAGCAACGCTCACCGCACCCGACGTCGTGACGAACGTGCCCACGCTCGCCACCGCGCTCCGCGTCCATCGGAAGACACTCTTCAATCGGTGCGAACGCGCAGGGTTCCTGTCGCCCGCGGAGCTCGTGGCCTGGTCTCGACTCGCGCTCGTTGCCCATCTGCTCGAGACGACCGGATGCAGTGTCGAGACGATCGCCCTGGACCTCTCATATCCTTCGGATACCTCGCTGCGCAACGCCCTGAAGCGGTACACGGGTCACCGCGCGAGCGAGATCCGAGAGCGCGGTGGTGTCGACACCGTCGTGCGCGCTCTGCGCCGGCGCCTGGGCGAAGGACGAACGCCGGGCAGCACGTTGCACCTCGTGTAACCCACACGAGACGTCCCTGGCGCCAATCTGAGCGGATGGGAACAGCTGCGGACAGTCGCTCGGTCACCGCGAAGATCGCGCTTTCACCGCGCGCGGCCGAACGACTCATTCAGGCCGTCGCCGACGGCACCGAGCGATACATTCTCGTCGCTGCAGACGGCGACCTCTCATTGCGCGTGCGCCTGTCCATCGAGGCGCACCATCCGGACGAGCTGCGCCTCGCCAACGGCAAACTCGTCGTCGACTGGCCCGTCAGCACGATCTCCAATGGGCGCAATCAAGTGACGATCTCGCGCACCGAGCTTCGTCTCCTCGGCGGGCTCCTCGAGGGGAACGGCCATCCCGTGCCGCGCGCCCAACTGATCGCGCGCGTGTGGCCGAGAGATCGCATCGCATCATCGGGACGCGGCAACTCGCTCGCGGTCTATGTCTGCACCCTGCGCAAACACCTCGCCGAAATCGGCCTCGGCCAAGCGCTGCAAACAGTGCGCGGTGTGGGCTATCGGCTCGTGATCAGGTAGCCCGAACCGAGGCTCAGCGATGTGACGAAGTCGCGGCGACGCCGGCCAGGCGAATCGTCCGCGTAACTCTGTCTTTCGACGGGGGATCGAGCAGAATGCGATCCGTCTCCGTGAGTCCGCGCTTCACCACGATCTCAGTGGCGTTGGTTTCACCCGCCTCGATCATCTGCCTGGCAATGCCGTCGCTCGACTGCTTGTACACGTAGAGGAACCCACTGTCGATCGAGACGGCGCGCAACGGAATCGAGAGCGCGTTTGCGACCGAGCGGACCTGAATCCCGTTCGCCGTCGTCATGCCGGGACGCAGTGTCGTGTCGGCCTGCGCGATATCGATCACGACCTCGAACACTTTCGCGTCTTCGTTCGGATGCTGCTCGCCGACATTCGCGACCGAGATGACGCGCCCCGTCAGCCGCTTCGTCGGATCGGCGTCGAGCGAGATCGCCACCGGCTGCCCGACCGCGACGCGATGCACGTCCACCTCGTTCACGTACGTCACCGACTGCATGTGCGCGAGATCCGGCAACGTGGCGACGACGGGATCAAAGATGTAGTAATTCGAGCCGACGCCCTTTCGCCGGCCGCCGTATTCGCGAAGGTAGATCACCATGCCGTCGCTCGGCGCGTGGACGGTGAATTCGTCGATCGCGTTTTCCACAGCCTCCAGATTGTGCTTCGAGCGCTGGAGGTTCGCGGCAGAAATACTCAGCTTGGCGGCGGCTTGCTGGGTTTTAGTGTCGAGCGATTTCTTGGCCTGCTCGAACGCGCGACCTGCCTTCTCGAAATCGATCTGCGCCTGTCGCTTCAGCGTCGGGGCTTCGTACTCCGCCTGGGCGCGAGCCAGTTTCTTTTCCTCCAGCGCATACTCGGCCGTCCGGACATCCTCGCGCGCCTGGGCGAGGGTCAGCGCGGAGTCCAATACCGCGTTCGTGAATTCCGCGTCCGCCTTCTGCACCTCGAGGTTGACCGTCTGACGGCGGGTCTCGGCCGGAGTTCGGTCGAGCTCGGCCACTCGATCGCCCTCTTTCACCGTGGTTCCCTCGGGAATCATCCAAGTGATCTTGGTCTGGAAGACCTGCGACTCCTGCGAGCTCGGACCGACGATCTGGACGAATTTGTCGGCGCGCAGCTCGCCGGTCGTGGTCACGTTCACGACGAAATTCGCGCGCTTCGCGGGCTGGACGAAGTGCTCGCTCCCCGACCCCGTCGAATTGCCCCCGCGATGGCCGAACCAGATGGCTCCCGAGAGCACGACGAGCGCAACCGGAAGGGTCGCGATCCACCAACGTCCGAGGCGTTTCATCGAATCACCGTTTCCTGGTCGTTCCACGGCAACGGAAAGGGAACAGGTCACCCACCCAGGGGATCTTATGGCAGGCTCGGATGGACGCAACCCTGAATGGATCCCGGTCACCGGGCGCCGTACCCCGGTCGTCCCAGTTATTGCGATCCTCTAATCGAGGGGCCCGAGGCGCGGGTCGGGTCTCTCGAACGGATTGATTCAGCAGCCAGCGCGGCGCAGGCGAGCTGTATCGAGTACCGCCGGACGTACCGCGGAGAGCGCCTGGTGCCACTCGCTGTGCAATACTTGTCGCAAGCGTTGACGCTCGAATCATGAGATAAGAACTTATCTCTCGGGATGGACGCGCAAGGAGTGTTCATCGCCTCCCTCAACCCTTAGAGTCGATGCGTCGTTTGATCGGTATGCTTGCTGCGTTCAGACCGGACGATACCTCAGCGCCTCGGCGACATGCGCCGGCCCCACGGAGGTACTCCCCGCGAGATCCGCGATCGTTCGCGAGACACGCAACACGCGATGGTAGCCGCGCGCCGAGAGTTTGAGCGACTCCATCGCACCCGCGAGGAGCGTCCGCGCCTCCTCTTCGATGCAACCGCGCGACAGCAGCCAACGTCCCGGCGCATGTGCGTTGCAACGGACCCCGGCCACATCGACGTATCGCCGACGCTGAACGGCGCGACTTGCTTCGACGCGCGCACGGATCGCCGACGACGCTTCGCCGTCGCTCGACCGGCTCAGCGAGGCCGGCGAAACCGCGCCGAGCGTCACATGCATGTCGATCCGATCGGCCAGCGGCCCGGAGAGACGCGAGCGATAACGGACGATCTCGGACTCGGCGCACGTACACACCCGCGATAGCTCGCCCGCGTTTCCGCACGGACACGGATTCATCGCCGCAACGAGGGAAAAGCGCGCTGGAAACGCGACGCTCGATGCCGCGCGCGCGATCACGACTCGACCGTCCTCGAGCGGCTGGCGCAGCGCCTCCAGCGCACTGCGAGGAAACTCTAACAGCTCGTCGAGGAACAGGACCCCGTGATGCGCCAGACTCACCTCCCCTGGTCTCGGCACACCGCCGCCGCCGACGAGACCCGCCGACGAGATCGAGTGATGCGGTGCGCGAAACGGCCGCGCGGTCAAGCACGCACCGGACGCCGAGAGAAGCCCCGCGACCGAGTGTATGGCCGTGACCTCGAGTGCTTCATCCTCGGTGAGAGCGGGCAGAATAGACGGCAGGCGCCGCGCGAGCATGGTCTTCCCCGCTCCCGGAGGGCCAACCAACAGACAGGCATGAGCGCCGGCGGCCGCAATCTCGAGTGCGCGCTTCGCCGCGTCCTGGCCCACGACGTCGGCAAAGTCGGCGCCGTCGTCAGACACTATCGGCCGCGACACTACCTCGGCGGGGGCCAGCACTCCCCGCTGCAATGCCTCGACCAACTCCGACAATGACGCCGGACCGACCAGAGGTACAGATCGAACCAGCGACGCTTCGGCAACGTTCGCCGGTGGAACGACGAAGCCGCGTACGCACGACGTGGCCGCGAGGTGGCGCGCGACGGACAGTACGCCGCGAACAGCGCGAATCGTTCCGTCGAGTCCGAGCTCGCCGAGCAGCACCAGACCGTCGACGGATTCCGGACGCACGACGCCGAGGGCAGTGAGTAGCGCGATCGCGATCGGCAGATCGAAGCCGGTGCCCGCCTTGCGAGTATCGCCGGGCGACAGGCTGACCGTTATTCGCCGCGGCGGCAGCGTGAACCCGGAATTTGCGAGAGCCGCGGACACGCGCTCGCGGCTCTCTTTTACCTCGCCGGCCGGCAAGCCGACTAAGGTCCAGAAGGGCAACCCGGGCGCGACGTCGACTTCGACGCCGACGTCATACGCGTCGATTCCGAACACGGCGGCGGAGCGGATGGCGGCGAGCACGCGATGATCGTACGCCACAGTCGAAAGGCCATGGCATCGCGGCGTCGCAGCATGGACGAATCGAGCGCAAACGCCGCCGCGTTGACTTACCGTGCGTCGTCGCCGACGATTCGGAGTCGCCTCCTTCGAACGCTGACCTCCCGTATGAGCACTGCTCCCTCCTCGTCGAGTTTCTGCCCATCGTGCGGCGCACCCGCTACCGGGAAATTCTGCTCCGCGTGCGGCACACCGCTCGCCGCCGGCGAGTGTTCGCGCTGCGGTGCGGCGCTCGCATCAGGGGCGCGCTTCTGCAATGAATGCGGAGGACGCGTCGAATCGCTCGCGGATGTGAAACGTGCGAAGATCGCGAGACGCACGCCCGCGACTCGCGCCGCAACCGCCCTGGCGGGCCTGACGCTCGTCGCGATCGTGGTGGTCCTTGCAGTCCGAATTGGGTCACGCTCGGGTCGGGGCCCTGGCGCAGGGGTGGTACCGCAAGGCGCCGGGGCGCCCGATATCTCGAGCATGTCACCGCGCGACCGAGCCGCGCGTCTGTACGATCGAGTGATGCGACTCCACGAGGAGCAGAAACGCGACAGCGTGGGTTTCTTCGCACAAATGGCCCTCAACGCCTACGCCGCCATCCCCGACATCGACCTGGACGGTCGGTACGACGTGGCGCGCATCGCGATGGTCGGCGGCGCGCTTCCCGTGGCGCGCGCGCAGAGCGACACGATCCTGCGGCGAGACTCGACGCATCTCCTCGGTTTACTTCTGGGCGCTGATCTTGCGCGCGCAGCGAACGACGAAGCCCGGGCCAAGCGAATGGAAATGAAGTTCGTAACGGTCGTTGGCCGCGAGCGCCAGCGAAACCTGCCGGAATACGAGGCGCATTCGGCTGAGATCGAGAGTGCGCTGAATCGGCTGACTGCCGCAAAGAAACCCTGACGGCGGACCCTGTCGGGGAAGGCCCGACGAACGCGTGACCGACAGTTCGCGGCGTGTGATGTCGGGCACTGTTGCTTCATGTACCGAACCGCATTCTTAGCTATGAGTGCCGAGGCATCGCGAGTCCCAGTCGATACATCCGCCGCGCGGCCAGCGCGGCCGGTGTCGCATCCATCAGCTCGATCCGCACGCGCGCCGCTCGCTGCGCAACGCTGGCCGATTGTCATCATTCTCACGACGCTCGCGGTCCTCAACCTGGCGGGCGCGCCGTACTATCGTCTCTCCCTCGGGGAGCGGGCGCGGTCTCCGCTGCACACGCTGCTCCGCCCATCCGGGGTCGTCGGTCAGAGTGCCGGGCTCCTCGCGCTTCTCATCTTCGTCTTCCTCTGGCTCTATCCCCTTCGGAAGAAGTACCGCGCTCTAGCGTTCACCGGATCGGTGGCGCGCTGGCTGGACATCCACATCCTGGCCGCGATCGGACTGCCCCTCCTGCTCGCCATCCATGCGGCGTGGCGATTCGACGGTATCGTTGGACTCGGCTACTACGCGATGCTGGTCGTCTGTGCGAGCGGCATCGTCGGACGGTACCTGTACGTCCGGATCCCGCGTAGCCGGTCCGGCGTCGCCTCGACGCGCGAGGAGGTTGCAGTCGAGCGCCGAAGCCTCATCACCGATATCGCTGCGACAACGAGGCTGGATCCCTTCGAGGTCGAGCAAGCGTTGTCCGTCGCCGGACCGGGTGAGTCGAGCGGCGTGATGAGCACGCTGCTTCATCTCGCATCCGACGACATCAAACGCTGGCGCTTGACCCGAGCCCTACGGAAACGACTCCGATCAGCCGGGCGCAGTGAGGCGCTCGATGAGAAAACACTCGATCGCGTCGTCGATCTCGCCAGTCGTGAGATCTCGCTCCAGCAGCAGCTTCGAATGCTCGACGCGACGCAGCGCCTCTTCGGGTACTGGCATGTCGCTCACAGACCATTCGCTGTGACGGCACTGGTCGCCGTCATCATCCACGTCGCGGTCGTGGTCGCGGTCGGCGCGACCTGGTTCTGGTAGTCGCGCGATGATCACGCTGTTGACCGCGGGTGGCCTCGGCGCGGTGACGCTCGTAGCGATGCATCGCCACCTGCGACGCGTTGGCAGCTCGTCGAGCGCATCGCGTCCCGCCGCCGCCACCTGCCCGCGCTGCTCTGCTCGACTGCGGGGAAACCCCGACAAGTGCCCGAATTGTCAGGTACCACTGCAGCTGTTCGAGCTCGTCTCCGCGCCGATCGTCGAAGATGGGAACGAAGCCTCCGACGCACCGCCCCGCGCGCTCGTTCGTTCCGATCTCTGCGTCGGCTGCGGCGCGTGCGTCGCCGCGTGCCCGGAGCCCGGAGCGCTGTCGATGCGCGGGAAGCTCGCCGTAGTCGATCCGTACATGTGCAAGGGTCACGGTGAATGCATCCCGGCCTGCCCGCTCGGGGCGATCTCGGTCGCGCGCGGAAACGCGACGAACCGCGTCGTCGTTCCGCAGGTCGATGCGAACTTCCAGACGAGCGTACCCGGACTCTACATCGTTGGCGAGTTGGGCGGACGCGCCCTCATCAAGAACGCTGTCAACGAGGGGCGCGTCGCCGCGGAGCACGTCGTGAAGCTCGCGGCGCGCCGCCGCCGTGATCATCGCGCGAGCGAGACGCAACCGATCGCCGACGTGGCAATCGTCGGTTCTGGGCCGGCGGGATTGAGCGCCGGATTGGTCGCGCACCGCGCGGGCATCCATTACGTCGTGCTCGAGCAGGGAACGCTCGCCGAGACTGTGCGCAGGTATCCGCGCCACAAGGTGCTGTTCGCCGAGCCCCTGACGATGCCACTGTACGGCGATCTCTGGGTCTCCGATGCATCGAAGGAGAGCCTGCTGGCAGTATGGGAAGCCGTCATCGCACGCACGGGCTTGCGCGTCCTCACCGGACAGCGGGTTCACCGGATCACTCGCGAAGGCGGCTGCTTCGTCCTCACCGCCGACAACGCGTCGCATCGAGCGCACGCCGTCGTGCTCGCGCTCGGCCGACGTGGGACGCCCAGGCGACTGAACGTGCCCGGCGAGGATCTCCCGATCGTGTTCTACGACATCGCCGAGATGTCGGACTTCGCGGGGCGACGCGTCCTGGTGGTTGGTGGTGGAGATAGCGCGATCGAATCGGCGCTCGGGCTCGCGAATCAGGCTGGGACGACGGTGACGCTGAGCTATCGTGGCGACTCGTTCTCGCGCCTCAAGGAACGCAACCGCGCACGGATCGAGGCAGCGATCGCTGGCGGTCGAGTCACAGTGCTGCGCCGAAGTACGGTGAGGGAGATTCGGCCGGACATGGCCGTCGTCGACGTGGACGGAGCGACCGAGATGGTCCAATGTGACGACGTCGTCGTGCGGATCGGTGGTGACCCGCCGAATGTCTTCCTCCAGCAGTTGGGCGTCCGAATGGTCACGAAAGAGCTTGCGCCGCCCTCGCCGACCGCGCAGCTCGGATCGGGCGATGCGGCATGAGCGCCGCGGCATTGCTCGCGCCGCACAGCACGGCGAACGCACGTGGCGTCGTCTCCGTCGGATGGCTGTGGTCTGGCACTCGCTCTGTCTCGCGATTCCCGCACTGCTCCCGATGGCCGGTGCGCAGATCTCTCCCGGGCCACTCTCCGCGGCCCACGCGACACTCGACGGACCGCTCAACTGCACGAAGTGCCACGCCGGCGGGAAGGAATCGATGACGCCGCGCTGCGTCTCGTGTCACCGCGAGATCGCCTGGCTCGTCGAGCGCAATCGCGGCTATCACGCGCGAGTCGGCCGCGCTGACTGCTCGAGCTGCCATCCGGATCACGCTGGACGGGACTTCGCGCTCGTCAAATGGCCCGACGGAAGCGCGCAGCGATTCGACCACGCGCGCGCCGGGTGGGCGCTCGAGGACAAGCACGCGCGACTGGCATGCGAGAAGTGTCACACGGAGAAGTTCCGGACGTCGCCGGCGGTGGCGCTGACGCCGAAGCGCACGAAGACCGGCTGGACCGGCCTGGAGACGAACTGTGCGTCTTGCCACGAGGATGTCCACAGACCATCGCTCGGCCGGTCGTGCGAGAGCTGTCATACGGCCGCCGGATGGTCCACCGCTCCGAAGTTCGACCACTCGCGCTCCGACTATCCGCTCACGGGAAAGCACGCCGACGTCGCCTGTGAAAAATGTCATACAACGACGCCCGCAAGCCGCGTCGCGGATGGCAAACCCAGGATCACGCAGTTCAAACCCGTCGCGCACGGCGACTGCGTGTCCTGCCACCGCGACCCACACGATGGACGGCTCCGCGGCGCGTGCTCGAGCTGTCACGTGACGACGAGCTTCGCGTCGGTCGAGGGCCGCTCATTCGCGCACGACCGAACGCGATATCCGCTGCGTGGGCGCCACGCGTCGGTTTCCTGCGCGTCGTGCCACACGGGGTATCCGGCGAAAATCGATCGACCCAACTTCGCCACTTGTGCGTCGTGCCACCGCGACCCGCACCGCGGGCAGGCAACGCTGGCGGGCGCGAACGTCGATTGCGCGTCGTGTCACACGGTGTCTGGCTTCGCTCCGTCGACATTCACGGTCGCGCAACACGCTCGGACCGCGTACCCGTTGGAGGGCCGCCACGCGCTCGTCGCGTGCGCTGGCTGCCACACCTCGCGGCCCGGCGCGGCGCGAGGATCGCGCGAGGTGGTCATTCGCCCAGTCGCGGACCGGTGCGAAGCATGTCATGCGGATGCCCATGGCGGTCAGTTGGCGGCGTCGAGCAGCAAGGGCGCGTGCAGTACCTGCCACACTCCGGCCGGCTGGAGGCCCAGCACCTTCGGCGCTCGCGAGCACGCAACGTCGCGCTTTCCACTGACGGGTCGACACGCGGCAATCGATTGCGCCAGGTGTCATTCGGCAAATCGGCCGGGGTTGCCCGCATTCCCGGCGACACGAGCGCTCGGAAGCGCAAACGTCGCGCTGCACCTCGATGAGACGTCGTGCGAGTCCTGTCATCGGGACCCACACGGTCGACGCTACGCCGTGGCCTCGGGGGCCGACCAGACGTGTGCGAGTTGCCACGACACGCGCGCCTTCCGTCCATCGACGATCAGCGTGGAGTCGCATGCTCGATTGGGCTTCGCGCTCGAAGGCGCGCACCGCGCGGCGCCGTGCGTCGCATGCCACTCGAACATGAAGGGCACAGCCGTCGGTGCCTCGCTCAAGCTCGGTCAAACCACGGCGGCGCCAGTGACGTACGCCCTGCCCGGCGCGACGTGCGCGACCTGTCACGGCACGCCGCACGGCAAGCAGTTCGACAGCCGCCCGGATGGCGGCGCCTGTCAAAGTTGTCATGACCTGCGAGGATGGTCCCCGGCCAGCCGTTTCGATCACGGTGCGAATGACGGCTTCGTGCTCGGCGCCGCGCACGCGCGCGTGGCGTGCGTCAAATGTCATGTCGCAAATCCATCCGCGGCGCCAAATGCACCGGGGAACAACGCTACGCGAACCTGGCGCGGGGTTCCCCGCAACTGCGAAGCATGCCACAGAAGCGGAGCGACGGGCACATGAGATCCCTGCTCGCCGCCTGGGCCGCGGTCCTCGTGCTCGTGATGCACCCGATGACGACCTGGGCGCAGACGGGAACTGCAAATCCGCATGGCGCGTTCTCGGCGCCGTGCTCACAGTGCCATCTGCCCGATGCCTGGCGACCGACGAGAATCTCGTCCGAGTTCAAGCACGCGCCGGGGCGCTTCGCGCTGGAAGGCGCGCACGCGCGCGCCTCGTGCGCCAACTGCCACAAGCGTCTCGACTTCACCGGCGTCTCGAGCAACTGCGCGTCCTGCCATCGCGACGCCCATCACGGAGAGCTCGGCGCGAACTGCGCGAAGTGTCATTCATCGCGGAGCTTCCTCGACATGGCGCCGATGCGCCAGGCACACCAGGTGACGGCATTCCCGCTCAAGGGCGCGCATGCGGCCGCAGACTGCCGGTCATGTCATGTTCCTCGAGCGCCCGGACAGCAGGCGTTCGTGAACCTGCCGACGAGCTGTCAGACGTGCCATCTCGCCGCCTACCAGAAAACGACCAACCCACCGCACGCCTCGGCAGGCTTCCCTAAAGATTGCTCGAGCTGTCACTCGACCGCAGGATGGCAGGGGAAGTCATTCGACCACTCACTCACCCGATTTCCCCTCACGGGAGCGCACCGGACGCTCACCTGTGCGACGTGCCATAGCGACGGCGTCTACGCCGCGAAGGCGACCACGTGTGTCTCGTGCCATCAGCCCGATTACAAAGCGACGACCAACCCGAATCACGCGGCGGCAAGCTTCTCCACCGATTGCGCAAGCTGTCACACGACGACTGCATGGACAGGCGCCACGTTCAACCACGATGCGACGTTCTTCCCGATCTACTCGGGAGCGCACGCCGGTAAATGGGCCAGCTGCGCGACGTGTCACACCAACTCCGCGAACTATGCGGTCTTCGACTGCCTGAGCTGCCATAGCAAGTCCAGCACGGACTCGCACCACACCGGGCGCCCAGGCTACGTGTACGCGAGCCCCAACTGCTACGCGTGCCATCCACGAGGCAAGTCCTGATGCGGATAGCTACGCTCCTCGTCGCGGCGCTTAGCGTTGCGTTCCCTGTGCCGCATCTCGCGCGCGCGCAGCAGGCGGCCGCTTCCGCCACTTCCGCTCGCGACTCCACGCGGATGTCGGCGGTTACCTACATCTCCGGCCAGTCCGTATACGTTGGAGCCGGACGCTCGGATGGTGTACGCGAAGGCATGGCGCTCGAAGTGCTGCGTGGCGGCCTCGTCATCGCGACGATTC
>Ga0310811_10004401_pt1 | contig 17707 bp, 13 predicted proteins | sample YCmetagenome_FD_207642 | JGI IMG/M metagenome (GOLD analysis project Ga0310811, IMG submission 207642) | Soil microbial communities from experimental microcosm in Duke University, North Carolina, United States - YC | ecosystem: Engineered > Artificial ecosystem > Soil microcosm > Unclassified ...
TCAAGGTCTGATTGTAGAACGAAGTGAGGAGGATGTGACATGGAATGGCGGGACTGACATCGGGGTTCGGCTTAACCGACACGGATACGCAAATGAGGTTGGGCTGGCTGTTCACCACACTGCCGACTGCGATATCAAGAGGCTCAGCGGACGGGAGAGTCTCTCGACTGGACTGATCAGTGAATCTAGTCACCCATCTCAACCCTTGGTCGTTGTTCACATTGCTGGCCACATCAGCTGTTCGAGAGGTGATGTTACCTGATTGGTCAATCATCTGGACGGTCACTCGGAAGTACGAATGTGTCGGAACAACCAACCCAACCACACCCTTGAACTTGGACGCAACCCGGGTGTCGCTGAGCACTCGGTTCAGCTTGGAGTAGTCAAGGAGCAGACGCTGACCGACCTGTGCTATCACTATTGATTGCGGTTGCGGTTGGTACAGGCGTTCAGTGATTGTTTGTATGATGGCCTGGTCACTTTGCACGCTGGTGAATGGTCCAAAGACATACTCGCGACCCTCCGTGTGAACATTGACAGCTCGAAGAGTTGGGCTGATCATGTAATGATCGTTCAGTTCAGGTACGCCTTGGTGAGTGAACAGAGTGAACACGTCGCTGTCGAGCGGGTAAGTCGGACTGAGTCGTGCTTGGATGTAGGTCAGTCCATCCCGAGCGATCTTGAGCAGTTGTCCACTCTTTCTCTCCAGTTCATTCAGAAATCGCTGTGCGGATTCTGGTGATGCATACTTGACTTCCTTGAACTGTTCAATGGCCTCCTCCAGTGTAATAACTCCGTTCCCTACATTGGTCATCTCTGGCCAGACAGTGGTGATACTGAGGAGCTCTTCGGACAGCAACTCCGTAAGCACCCTCTGGAACCCGGCGTTCGGGTACAATGAACGTATAGACGGGTGCCAAGCGTACGACAGGAACCTCAACACATCCGGGGCTCTGCGCGCCAATCTCCAGTATGTCAAGGCGCCACGAACGAACGTGTCTCTATCCTCCTTCCCAGGTGAAGATGACTCGGTCATGTGACTATTGTTGATCAAGCTCTGTAAACTATTCACGTTCACGTTTAGCAGGTCAGCTTCTGGTGGAAGTTCTGTCTGGGAGAGATAGTCATTGACACGGCTCTTGTAATCATCATCGGTGAACGTGTGAGGTTGCTTCTCTTCTTGAACTACATCCTCCTCCATGTCTTCGGAGATAGGGATGGAGGATGGTCTTACCGCTATCGGCTGGATGGGTCGACGTTGAACGAGTGGTGGCGGTGTGATCACCGGTCTCTTACCCCCACGTAGGGGGATTCCACTAGCACCAGTTGTGGTTCTATTTCTGTTGATCTGTGAACTCGAACGCCCAGACTGGATAGGTCGACTGGATAGTTTAGTGTCGTTGCGTTTCCGTCTCGTACCTACCAATGGCAATTCGAACACCGCGTTCTGTGGTGTGAACTGAGGCCTCTCTTGATGTTCCGCATTCATCATGTGGATCTGGTTGCGTAGCTGACCTACTTGCACTGACCCACGTTCGAGTTGCGATACCAAGTCGTTCGTGGTGTTCTGGAGCTGAGTCACTTGTTGCTTCCGGTTCTCCTCGACTTGAACCAGAGTCGTTCGAAGGGTGTCCAACTCGGCCTGGACTTGTGCACCCTTCTCTCCTTGTGATTCCAGTTGCCGTATGCCAGCTTGGAGTTGAGCGATCTGTGTGTCGCGTGCTCGTATCTCGTTCTCTCCCAACGTTCTCAGTGCTTGCAGTTCGCTCGTCAACTTCTGAATCGTCTCCTGTACCTGGGTCAGTTCTTGTTCCTTCTGGTTGTACTGGTCTCGAAGTTTCTGTTGAGCGTCAGCAGACACTGTTCGGTCGGTCTGCAGGTTGTTGTTCTCTTGTTGCAGTCGTTGAGCCTCGGCTTGGACACTGGCACGAGCTACGCGTTCCTGTTCGAGGTCTTGGTTGAGCTTGGTGATTTGAGCGTTCAGAGCATCGGTATCCACATTTGCAATCACGTCAGTCGTGCTGGTCGTGGTGGGAGTATTCGGTGTGGTTACGGTAGGTATCACAGGTGGATTACCGTTCACGAACGTGTACCCATTGGCTCTCAGTCGCGCCTCCATGTCTTGGAGTGCCTTGATGACACTATTGTACAGTGCTTGATCATTGGTGTTCATCTGCTTAGTCAATGTCTGTACCCAATCGGGCTGGACAGCTTTCAGCTTGTCAGGCAGACTCGCGATGTCGGCACGTATCTGTTGGTTCTCTCTGACCTGCTGATCCCACGCTCGCGCTTCTCGTGCAAGCAGGTCTTGGATGCGTGCCGTCAGCACCTGAGTTTGACCATGGAAACTGGCCGTCAAGGCTTCGATGTTATTGGATTGGGATTCCACGGCTTGGGTAAGGATCTGGTAGGATTGGGTGATCTCTGCCCACCTCTGTTCCTGCTGTTCTCTCCACTTTCGACTTGTCAGGCGTGCCAATTCCAGCACCTGAGCTGGTGGCGTCGCATCTGTCAACCCGTCAATGTCGCCCAGGATGGACACCACCAGGTCTCGTGGTAACTGGTTGATCTGAGACACCGCGTTCTGAATCAGGGTCATTTGTTCAGGGCTAAGTCCACCTCCACTGTTGTTCTGTACGCCATCTGACAAGTTCTCCAGCTGGACAGACAGCTGGGCAAGCGAGTGTTCCACTTCACTGGCTCGGATGAGTTGAGACTCGAACCTCTGGTTCTGTGTACGAATAAACGATTGCAGTGCTTCATTGATAGCGATCTTGACTTGGTCGGATATGAATGATGGATTGGGGGTAGAGGGTTGTGGTGGACTGGTGATGGTTTGTCCACCACCATCTCCAGACTGTTGCTGGTAATCGTTCAGCAACCGCTGTAAACGTTCGACCGTCACGGGAGCTTTGTCTGGATCAGCCTGTAACTGTGTCAGCACATATTGCAAAGCTGGAGACTGCTCCACGTCTTGAACACCAGGTCGGTTGGGAAGTACAGAACGTGTGGACTGGAACTGATCACGAACCTGAGTGACAATGGAAGGCAGGATCTGGTTCAAGTTGTCACTGACAATCTTGGAGAACTGAGTGCTGTCCACTTGTACGGGTACGATCTTGAGCAAGTCGGTCAGTCGTTGCTCAATTTCCTTGTTCATCTGCTGTTCACGAGAGACGATGAGGGTGTTCAACTGATCGCTAATGTGCTTGGCCAACTCGGGTGATTCGACCAACGTTCGAATGCTGGTCAGTTGTTCACGGAATTGATCGGCTAGTTGGGTGGGGTTGGGAGAGATCGGCACGGAAGTACCTGCACTCGGAGATGCTGAAGGCTCGGCCTGACCAGTGGGAGAGGTGGTGGTTCGTCGTACGGTGTCGCGGAGCTCTGTGGCACTCACGTCGGGTTTTAGCTCGTTCAGAATCTGGAGCATCTGATTGACGGCATAATCCGTGTGGTTCTGAGAGAGCACGAGCGCAGACAGCTCTTCACGGATGGTCGCTTCGAACTCGGACTCTCGTGTCAAGAGGCTGTTGCTAGCATCCTCTACTCGTTTGGCAATGGCATTGAGTTCCGTTTGAGACAAGTGAGCAGATCCAGTCTGTGGATTCTGAGCTAACCCGTTCTTCACTATCTCCTGCACTTGTTGGGGTGTGATGAGAGCGTGGGAGGTACGCAATTGATTCACCACTTGCTGAACGAGAGAGGTTCGACTCTGGTCGCTCAATGGCACACCACTCTCCTGGATAGCCTGAACAATGTCATCAATGGAGGGTGCCGAAGAAGGGTGAGTTTGGATGTTCTCAATCGATTGTTTGACCTCGTCTCGGAGTTCTCGAATGACCTTGTTCGTAGATGCACTCTGTTTGGCCAGCTCACTACGCCAGAACGCGTTCAACATGTCAATGGTACGGTCACTCAGGTTCAAGGCCTGCTGTTCCACCGGCGGGACAGGTTGTGGTTGTGCACGAGCGGATTGGGACAACCGGTTGTATGTCTGACCTACAATGTCCGCTATCTGTTGGGTGGTCAGAGAAGGAGCAGGTGGTGGAACTGCACCCTGAGTGTTGCCCAATATGTTGTCCAGAACTGAACGGTCTTGAACGCCAAGTTGAGAACGCAGAAGCTGTTCAGATGGCTCATCCAGTGGTCGACCAAGCAATAATCTGAGGATCGCCACCTGTAAGTTCAGAACGTCCTGGATTGGCTGTAACCGTTGTCGGCTGTCATCAGGCAGGTGGTTGAACACATCGTTGACATGGTTCTGTACTCGTCCACTCACATGCTGAGGTGGTTGCTGGTGAGGACGGATTCTGGAAGGAATGCGTGGATACAGTGAGGGGTTGTTGGAACGACTGCTCAGTTCATCCTCATCTTGATCTTGATCTTGTTCCTCCCTGTCCCATCGTCCAGGGTTCACGTCTTCCACACGCACCTCCGTTCGTCCAGGTCTTCTCCTGGGTCGCGGTTCGAATCGAACATGTCGTTGGTTGTTGTTCCTCTGTCCAGGTCGAGAACCTGTGTTGCATTGGCACTCGTCGCACATCTTGACATGTCGAATACGTCCGTCCGCCTTCACTGTGGACACATAGTCAAACTTGCTACACTGGTGACACGTGTCCTTGTTCCCGTACCGAGCACAGAACGTCGCCGCCCAGTCTCGTGGGAACGGCCAATCCTCAACTTGTTCGTCAGCAATGATGGCGCGGATGTTGTGAACGGTATCGGTGTCAAACTCTTGTCGTCCATAATTGTGGTGCTTCCTGGGATACGCAAGGATCAAGTCTTCAATGCGTCGTGGTGCATTATCCTCCAGCTGTTCGCCCACCTGACGTGGGATGTACCCATTGATGCTCATGAAGTGCAACAGAACAGGTTCTTGAGGGAATTGCTGAATACGAGTGAATTGTGTCCAGAGCTGATCCTTGATCTGATCAAGTAGCGCTCGTATAGGACGCGCATTCTCTGTACCCACCAACCATGCCCAATCGAACGCAAAGATGAACGCTCGAGAACAGATGGGGTTGTTGGTGTCAATCAGTCGTTTCCATCCAGTGAAGATTGGCCAGAGAGAGGCTGGGTTGCGCACATGCACGATCGCGTTGAACATGTCGATGTTTACGAGGTTGTCAAACACGTTTTTCGCGTTCAAGTAGTCTGCATTGGGAGTGGTAGGTGGAACGAACTGCTCTCTAAATGACATCCAGAGTCGTTCATCCTCCTTCTTGACATCTGAATGGTCATCGTCATTGGAAAAGACTCGGTTCAGGAACTGGTTGACGTACCCTCTGTTTTGAGCTCGGGTAAGTGGTGGGGCACATACATGGTCAATCCTCCACCGTGCGTTCTGCCACAGGTGGAACACTCGTTCGGGGGTTAGCCTGGATGGCGCAGGTGATGGATTATACTGAGCAGGTGATGGATTGGATGGATTATACTGAGCAGGTGATGGATTGGATGGATTATACTGAGCAGGTGATGGATTGGATGGATTATACTGAGCAGGTGATGGATTGGATGGATTATACTGAGCAGGTGATGGATTGGATGGATTATACTGAGCAGGTGATGGATTAGATGGATTATACTGAGCAGGTGATGGATTCTGACCTGGAACGACAAATGGAAGGATAGGTTGACCTACGGGCACGGACAGGTGAATGGGAGCCGTCTGATACAGCTGATTTAGATTCAATTTACCACTCAGCACACTGTTCACGGGCACCCATCGAAACGCCTGAGGAGGAACAGGTGATCCAGGGAGCAACAGCGCGAACTGTCCCCATGGAATGGTATTGTTCGATACGTTCAACTCACCCAACAACCGAGCCAGTGTCCACACGCGATCCAGTGGTCGCCAGCTACTCCCTGTCGTGCCATAAGGAACGACATAGATCATGGAGTCGGTACTGTTTCGATCAAAGGGTAGGGTGCTTGCATACTGCTGGAAGTAATTGAGTGCTACACCGATATTCAGCAATGCAGGTCGTGGTCGTGGATCGGGTGGCACTTGAACTACAGGTGCATTGTTCCGTTGTCCACCCAGAAATGACGGCACGTATTGCATCATGATGGAAGCTTTCCCTTTATTGATTCGACAGGTGACAGGATGACTATAGATCGCACAGGTCAAATTGAAACTGCTTCTAGTATGGTAAACCCTATCACCACATTTTTCAATTTCACTGTCCACTGTCTCTCCTCCCACCTCATTCGATCATGTCCACTGGTATGAGCCCGCCGTTTGATTATCCACCTCAGTATGCCGAGATCCAAGAGCCCAAGAACGTCTTTGAAGGTGCGCAGGGCTTGTACATGTTCACCTCTCCGTGCTATGGTAGCCATGTGATCATCACAGGACGTCCACTGGAGAACCCCAAGGTACAGACGTACATTCTCCAGCAACTGAGTGAGCAATTGCGGGTCATCTATACCGGACACAAACCGCCCAGTGTGAAGCTGATTGACCAGAACTTCCTGAAGAAACAGAAGGAGAAGCGTGGATCCATGAAGAACAAGAGCGAACCGGTGCCAGACATGATGCCTGCCATCCGTATCATCAAGGAGAACACTACCGTTCAGGACAATGTGAAGAAGATCATCGAGCGTGGATTCAACCTCAGTGCGTTCGGCATTGAAGGTGGTGAATCAACCCAATCTGGATCACAAACGGAAGTCGGGTCTGAGTCACCGATTCCCTCCTCTGCTGATTCCATTCAGGAATCCAAGCAACTTGTCCTCACTGAACCCGAGGTAACTGTCACACCCATTCCAGTGTCTGTTCCAATACCTGTAACTCTCCCGCTCCAACCTGTTCCAGTGGTGGAACCGGAAGTCGTTCCTGTGTTTCCCGAGCCTAAGGCCGTGTCCATTCCATCTTCCACCACTCCTTCCACCACACTCAATAGTGTGTTGAGCAATCCCGGATCGACCATTGGTGCGTGGGCGTCATTATCCGAGTCGTCCAAGGACAGAAAAGCATCCAGTCTATCGGAACGAATGTCTGAACGAACGTCACCACCTGGAATGGACAGCAAATTACCGTCTTCTCAACGAGCTCGTGCTCTGTCCACTCCTAAACCCATCAAGAAGCGTTCCAAGAAATCGAAAGAGCCTGAACCAGAGGAGGAGGAGCTGGATGAGTCCTCCCATTCTGAACCGGAGACAGAGGATGAACCATCTCACTCGGAATCAGAGACTAATCATTCGGGTTCAGAGTATGACTCGGACTCCGAAGAACAGTCCGATAGTGCAACGGACGAATCTGAAGAGGAACACATTCGTGAGGAGAGCAAGCGTCGTCGACAAGAACGAAGGAAGCGTGGTCCTCCCATCGAGATTGACGGGGAGATTGACTCTTCGGTTGAGGACATCACCACCCTGTCTCGAAGGATGCGTTACCAAAGAGGTGTGGCGAAGGAGACAGTGGAGGAGGTGTGGTTGTTGAAACGAGACATGAAGGACATGATCTCGAGCGTGGACGACATTCACAAGGAGGTGTACGATTTGCTTGGTCGTGTCAATCAGCTTGCAGAGTACGTGCAGGACTTGACCAGCTTGCTGTACGAAGCAGGAGTACTGAGTCATCCTGACACCAAACAGAAGGAGAAGGAGGAGACACAGAAGAAGAGCGCACACCACACCTCATCTTCAGGTTCCAAGTCGTCCTCGTCTTCTCGATCGACTCGTTCCCAGAGACAACCCGAGGGTCGATCGGGTAAACACAGAAGATAAGGGTGGATAGAGGAGATGGGGTAGTTCTTACCCCTTACAAGATGTGGAAGCATACTCAATCATCCTTCCACATTGAATGATGTTATGAATGGTGGTGTCATAGATATAAGCTGATCATATCCACTCCACTTCTGAAAATGAGTTCCGCCACTCTCTTTATCCCGTTCGAGCAGGTCAAGCCAGCAACCCAGACCGTGATCATCCATATCAATGCTCATTTCAACCTCGACACGCTGTTCCAGGAGTTGAATGTCCAGACAACGGAGCTGGATCCAGCGGTGGTGGTGCCTGGCACACTGATTGGGCTGAGCTACAATGGTCAGACGCGTGGCATTAGCACTCCACTGGTGTTCAAGAACTCGCTCGTCGTTCGCATGTTCATGGCTCCAGATGAAGTGGCCAATTTCAAGCTATCCCGTCTAGGCAAGCTACAGATGACAGGAGTCAAGACTCAGGAAGCGTACGTTCTGCCCACCCTATACTTGCTGAAACATATCCAGACTCATCCTGTCCTTGGTATAGTGTCAGCCACCAACTCGAGTCCAGTTGTCCAGGAGGTTCAGTCCATCCTCCCAGCCGTTCAGCGTATTCCTTGCCTGCCTCAGAAACTGGATTACCGTGGTTATCAATGCTGGGCGGTGATTGTCATGTTCAACACGTACATTACACTACCTCACCATCAGAATCTCAAACGGCTCAAGGAGTACATCTTGAAACACCCCGAGTACGGGTTCGTGCCTACATATGAGGCTGGTGTGACACAAGCACTAGGTATCAAGTCCAACAGCCGGTTCACCAATGATGAATTGAACGAGGTGGAGCACCCCTATTTCTGTATCTCTGATCACGATCTCGTTCAGAAGACCGGCGTTCCACAGTACCAGATCGTCATGGACAGTGCCACTCACTTGAATGCCATAGAGTTATTGGGTAAAGCATCCAAGACAAGAGGAGCTGTACACACACGTAACATCAAATCTCAATCCTTGCCCTCCAAAGAACCCAAAGCTCACAAATCGTCCAAACCTAGATCCAAGTGCGTGACCAGCTCTGAATCCTCTACCCCTCCTCCTCCACCAGTATCAACTAGTGTCAGGACAGATGTGGGCACATTGCTGACGTACGAGACGAACCGAACGTTCATGTCTGCACCTGGCTTGGAAGCCGAGCGCTTGTACAGAGATTTCTGTTCCATGATGGTAGGATACTACAGCACATCACCCGAGAACGAGAAGAACGGATCGGATCGAGTGCCTGTTAGCAAGCGGAAACCCAAGGTGGTTTCCGTTTCCACAACACCCAGTTCATCTTCCACCAGTCACCAGACTACTCCAATTCCACCCTTATCATCTGTACCCCCATCTCCTTCCGTTCTCGACAAGATGCAAGCCATGCGTGCCAAGCATCAACACAGTGGTACACCGGTCGACTCAATCCGCTGAATCGAGCGCAGACGACGAGGACAGGGGGCGCTGAGCCACGCTCTTGATGCAAAAGATCCATTGCTTCTCATCCTCTGTAGCCGATTGATAGATGGTGTCCCAATGTCGATGTGTCATGTTCAACACCTGCTGAATCATGTCTTGTTGATTCCACCACAGATTCCAGCTGATCCATTTGGACTGACACCACGACATGAACCCACCTGTATGGAACGCCTCTGCCGGGTTGTCATGCTTGGCCATCTCACGGAACAGGGGTGAGAATTGCGCGAGTGTCTGAACGAGAGCAGGTGGGAACATGGCTTGAATGAACGGATCCCGTTCGATCGCTCGGAGCATCACTGCGAACGTCATCATCAGTCCACGAGGCACGGTGATCAGATTGCAATCGGGCGTGGTGCTGTAATTGGACTGCGGTTCAGGTAGACACGGTGAGGGTGGAGTAGGTGTGAGGATGTACTTCAGATGAGGGAACGTACGCTGTGATGGTTCGTTGGTATCCATGGTGTTTTGAGTGAAAATCCAAACGTATTTTCACTTTCTATCTGGTATCTCTGTACCACATGAATCCTGTCCTGTTCTTAGGCCTCTGCAATCGCAGTTGCTGGTGTAACAAACCTCTGAATCACCGGTTGGTATGACTGAGCTAGATTGGACACAGCCTGGATGTTCTCAGGTGTTATGGACTGAGCTACTGTCCGTACACCGTTCGCCACGCTCTGTAGAACGGAAGGCTGTGCATAGTAATACTGAGGAGCATATGGAGTAGGGGGTGGTTGCTGATACACAGGTTGAGGTTGGTATGACACGGGTTGAGGAGAAGGCGGGAACGGGGATGCTGATGGAGATGGAGATGGTGACTGTGGTTGTTGGGTTGGTTGTGCATACACTATGGAGGGGGCAGTGGTACTTCCACCAGATGAACCACCTCCACCAAATAATTTGTAGACCAAGACCACCACACCAATCAGGATAAACACGATGACCAGAGCCAAGATGGCGGGACTGCTCAGCAACGAACCTACTGAACCGATGATGCTACTGATTGCATTGCCAACTGCCGTGATGAAACTGGATGCACCGGAGGCCGACCCTGAGCTGGAGGCCGACCCTGTCTGACTGCTTGACTGGTATGTCTGAGAGCTGTTAATGATGTTCTGCAATTGCGTGGTCATGCAGTTGGCCACTACTTGTAATTGTGCGTTCTGAGACAAGTTCAACCCGGCATTCGGATTGGAGGTGCAGTCAATCGTGCCTACATTCAAGGTCAGGTTCTCATTCACTGTCCCCTGAGCTTGGCAGTACGACTCGGTGTCGCTGGTAATGTTGGTCTGGATCAGGTTGGACAGGTACGTCGACATGTTCTCATTCGTGTTACTGTTGACGTTCGACGTGGAGAGGACATCTGCGACAGCCGTGGCTTGAGCGACGGCCGATTGCTGTGCCGCCTGTTGCATTAGGGTAGACAAGCTGGTCGAGCTGTTATTGGAGAAGGTCGACGCCAAATTACAGTTGAGAGATGTGGTCTGAGCGATGTTCACGCCACACCCAATGATAGAACCGAACGTCAGAGACACGTTCGCATTCGAGGAGCAGGTGGTGCTGTTAGCTGACACCTGTTTCTGCATGATGCTGGTCATGTTCGAGTTGACATCATTCAGCACCTGTGTCAGGGTGGTTGTGGAGCTGACCGTGTTTCCCATGTTGGAATCAGTCTCTAAAGGAAGGACGAGGTGGACGAGTGGTCGATCACCGACTCTGTTTTTAAAATGGGCAAACATCTGTTGGGCACGCATCCTGATCGAGGAGCGGTATTCGGAACGAAGAAGCAAAGATACAATCCCTTCTATCTAACATCTAACCTCATACATGTCTACCACTACCAACAGACCCTTGGATGTTCCTCCTCAGGAGTGCACCGACTCCACACCCAACACGAATTACGAGACTCTCGTTCCAGAGGATGAAGAGATCGTTCCAGAGTCAACTTCATCCACCCCTGTCGCACCTGTGCAAGAGTTGCTCGTGTCCATCAACGCCGTCTGCATGAATGAACTGAAGCAGTCCGAAACGTTAGCAGACAACGGAGACATGTTCATCCCTCCTGCATCTGAACTTGGTGTGTGCTTGGCCAAGGCCGTACGTATCATCCTGTCTCAGTACGAAAGGCGCCGAGCCGACACGATGTACACAGGTACTGAATACGAACAGGGTGAGCTGTCGTTTCGAGTGACCACGAAAACGGGGTTACTCAACCTTCAGAGCAAGGAGAGATTGTACTTCTCCGCGAATGGGCAACCTGACACTCCACCGGTCAGTCAACAGACCACGGAAATGGTGTTGAACCAGGACGATCAGGTCAACCTCCTCGATCCGCAAGTGTGGGTGGCACATGTTACGGAACGTCAATCTCGCCACTCTCCGTATGAGACGTACACAGTCGTGCACTGGGATTGTGTTCTGAAACGTGGACAAGTCGATACCATTGTGCATCTAGTTGGGGTGCGCGACAACGGCCAGCGATCTGGTACTACATCCACAGATGACTATGAACATCAGTATTACCCGTGTAGTTCAGGGTTCAGTGAACGTGAGATTGACATGCAAATGACACATGACACACGTCGTAAACAGCTCCATTCGATAATTCAGACACGGATCGCCGAGACACGAACGTTGATCATGAACGCCATGAGCGAACAGTTCAGGGTGTATGAGGAGGACGAAGAAGAACGCGTACAGAGACAGGAACAGATACCCTCTTCTAGTGAGGAAGGGTATGCACCTGCTCTCCAACGTCTCGTATCTGACTTCTCATCACTCTCCAGTTGGATGCAGACCATGTACTCGTCGTTCGAACAGTTACTGTGCTACCACCCATCTCGCGTGGTGATGCAGTACGAGTAGAGCAGTATACATCTATTTCACCTGGGCAAGTACTCGTTGGATCTTGTCCTTCCTAGCTTGTAACAAGATCTTCTCCTTCTCTTCGAGTGTCAGTTCCACCCGATCTGCCACACAGTCATACACCATCCAATACGCAATGTGAACCATCTTGAGGTACACACTCACACTGATATCTGGTTGATTTGTCTTGCGTCTCCATTGATCCCATAACTGGTGAGCATTACCTGCTGATACTGAAGACTTCCACGAGCATCCCAACGTCTTGCCCATAACTTCATATGGTCGGTAACCAAGGTTGGTCAGCACGTCATAGGTGTCATACTGGTGCTCATCGAGAAACATCTTGAACGCGCCAATTTGCATCTCGAGGGCAGTCTCGTTATCCAGATCAAATTGTTCGGGTGGAACAGTAACACCATCAGGCACTCCGTTCTTAAGATAAGAACTAATATCCGACAGGTGATTACGAGCAAGGTAAATGGTGGCTCGTCCATACCTCTGTACCCTGTGAGAGTCATTCATGACAGCATTCATGAAGTCCTCAGCGTTCCTGTCGAATGAGGTGCTCACACCTTGGGTTAGGCGGTCAACGTGGAACCTGGCCATCTCACAAACGAACTGGTGGAGTCGTTCATCTGTAGTGGTGGGTTTGGATGTGATCGACTCCACCAGTGTAGACACCACTGCGATCAGAGACTGGCCACTCATGATTTTGGAATGTGAAGTGAATTGGGAATGGCATACATCATCTATTCCCAATTTGTGTGTGAGAAAACAGCAAACTGAGCACTCACATATAGGGGTACTGTGCAGATAGCTGGTTGGCCTGGGCTTTGAGAATCTCGAGTTCATTGTATACTTCAACGAGTTGTCGAACCTCGTTCTCAGTGAGTCGCATGCAAAAGAAGTGCTTCCAATCTTTCCGACGGAGTAGTTGTTTGGCGCGATCGTTCACAGCACGCATCCTTCTGTTCAGAGCGGCAATCACTGAATAAGGAGGGTAAGGACAGACATTCCAGTGTGGATTGAAGGGTGGAGGAGGAGTGTGGTGGTGATACATCATAGACATACTTGTGTTTGTATTTTTACAGGATGGAAGTTGGGTTCGAACAGTGCATGACCATCCATATACACCCATGTCTCTGTGTGTAATCTCACACATCATGTCTACCAACTGGCAACCTACTCTTCAGCAGTTACACACGATATGGAAACTCTGTCAAGCTGTATCACCCAAGCGCAAGAAGAAACACGTCTCGTTCGACTCTACCATCATAGTTCGGAACCAACCGTCTCCCGTTCCAACTTGCGTACCAATGGAGCTCGACATCATCCAACCAGTGGTGAGATATCCTCCCAATCATCCGTTCTTACTGTCGTCTCAATCCAAGCCGTCTTGAACACTGAAGATGTGGCTGGAATCCAGTGAAGTGCATGGAGTATGCGAGGATGGTTTGTCCAGACCAAGGGTTAAATGCACTCATTATCCGAATAGACTTCCCGTCAGCGTTTGTCAGCGTTTGTCAGCGTTTGTCAGCGTTTGCATGTCAGACACGACCCATCACAGACCAGGTGTAAAATCGAGAACGCTCGAAGAACAGACCGAGCGCAGACGTCTCTCCAATCTGAATGCAAAGCGCAGACAGCGTGAACGCGAACTACACGAGATGCGAGATCAACGCCGATACGAACGAGATTTGGTGTTTGGATTACCCCTCGACACGATTCGGGAAGCGTATCACGTGCCACTGACGCCAGAGAAGCAACTTCATCAAGAGAGTCAAGAGCTAGTTAAGGACATCATTGGTATGCGCAGAGCACGGGCAACGTACGTGTTAGCGCGTGTGGGAGACGAGCGAGATAAGGTTCAATCTCGACAGGTGGATTACGAGGAACAGCTTCGAGTGTTGAACCCGAACGGCACACAGCCAGCATCCAGTTCAGAGCTTAGAGCGTTGAACCAGAACCACACCCGTTCTGCACCCAGTTCAGATGAACTCGACACCGTAGTGACAGAGATGTCACGTGTCAGTGTTCAAACACCTGTGAGATGGAAGCGAGTGACGATAGAAGGTGTATCTCTGTTGACAGATGGACGGAAGAAATACTGGGATCTTAAGCATGACGTTGAAGTGGTAGAGAGGGATGGAATCTGGCAAGTAGGTTCTGATGTGCAGGGATGGGTGACAGTACCGGACAAGACGAACACTCATTATTGGGATCAGTACCTGATCACAGGTGTGAATGACGATAGGGAAGATGATGACGAGTAAAGGTGAGATCACATTTCAAAGCACAAGATAGGATGACCACCACCCCAATTACAGTCGTTGACCTACACGGCAAGGTGCTCACTATAGATGACGTTCACCCATCTGCCCTGTTGTTTGTTCTGGACTCGCGAGTGCGAGAGTTGATTGACTCGGAATTGCGCAACCTCGAGCTCTTCTACTGTCCACCAGGGAGAACACCGCATCTAGCAAACATGCTGGATGCGGACAAGCAGGTGTCTGTGACGATACAGGAATTGATGAACGAGTACGATAGCGGTGTGGTCAATTCACATCCATTCCAATTCATGACTGCACTACGGTTTGAGGTCTCTTTACCTGGATTAGACTCGTTCAAGCGTGTAGTCGTCACATCAACGACGACATTCGACGACCTGTACAAGGAATTGCTCCAAAAATGGTGGCTCCCGTACCAGGGGATGGACATTACACATTACATGTCCAGGTACAGAATGACTCTGTACCGTAACGAACGTGATCGTGGATTGAAGCAGAACGAAATCAGCACCTATTTATCCGAATTGGTGCTGGAATGGTATGCAGACGACGCGATGAACTCTTCTGAGCTGTATGCATCTATCATGTACAAACCACCGTTGCCACTACTCACCTTCTCACCACACTCGTTCAAGGTCACGATCGACTCCATTCAGGGTGAACAAAAGATCATCCAGGTCTGTCCGAACGACACGATCCGACACATGAAGCACCTGATCTGGGCATCGACTGGTACACAGCCTCACCAACAACGTCTATTGTTCAGTGGGAAGTTGCTAGACGAGTCGAAGACGGTGAAACATTATGAGATACAGCCGTTACAGACGGTGTTTGTGATTCCACGAAGGACTGATTCTGCACATTGAACTCATGGACGATGTCAAGCAGTTCTTTGGTGTCTTGAACAGTGGATGTGCCTATGGGGATGCGTGCAGGACGCTCGATGTCCACGATGAGGACAGTGCGATCGAGGAACGCGTGATTGTTGGATGCTGTGTGGATCAGACTGTCGTCAAATACAATCCATTCGTCGTTCTTGTGTGTTCGAGTACGCCCACCAACCATCACCGTACAGGAATGGTGATCGGGCACATCCAGTCCATAGTGACAGCGCAACACATGGTTAGAGTGACTTGCCCATCCCTGATGAGGCTCGAGTCGTGTACCTGGAGACATCTTGGACAAGATAGCCAGCTTCAATCCAGGGATGGAACGCAGGAACTGGGTTAGAACAGGGAGCTGAACGCAGATGTGGTGTGCATATGTTCCAAACACAAAGAGGGGCAAGACCGTCCATGAACCACCTGTAGCGTAGAGGTTGCGCTCTGGCCAGTCCTTCCACCTGATAGTGGTGGTGGGGTGTGATGACACCTGATTCAGTTGATCCACTTCGTTCAGAATGACAGGTCTCAACGGGTGGAGATTCTCTAGAACAGGGAACGTCTGTCTGACTGAGTAGAATCCATTCTGAGTCCTCTTGGATGCACACCACCACACTAGACTGGATAGTAGCACCATCACTATTACAACCACCAACGCAACTAGAATCACTCTGTCACTCGGCATTGGAGGTTCTTTCTGAGATCTTGTTATGACCGCTCACCCGCTTTGTCAGTTGTACCCACAGTTGTCCGATGTATGGAACTATACGCTCCCCGATTGGTTGCTCCCCTCCTTGTTCAGTGTGAGAACGGAGTTCACCTTGTGTATGAACGAACTGGAGATGAGAGCAACCCAGCCATCGGTGTTCCATAGACAATATCGCTGTCAAGTGTATCGTCCTGATGACTGCGCAACTCTTGATGTGAACTACATTGATTCTCCCCTGACGGATCACATGTTCCTGAACACAAACTACCACTACCAGTTCTATCTGTCCATTTGGGTCACCAAGAACCAGTGGATAGGGAGATCCATTCGTGTAAATACGAATGGACGATCAGTGTGCATCATCGAGACGAAATGCGAGAAAAGAGAGATCCTGCGTTGGATCGATATGGAGATTTTGAAGCATTGTGGTTCCACCCACTCTTTGCACTGGACAGAGTCGTTCTCATTAGAACTACCCGTATCCGAATAGAAACATAGAATACACGCCAGTGTTTGTTCCTATTCACTGAGTAGGTGTGGATAGAGAACGACAGTGATCGATCTGGACAATGTCAATCTGGACGTATCCTTGATTCGAACCACACCTAACTCACACCTACCCATACCACAATGGTCAAGATCATTCTCTCAACAATATCCTGAGATCTTCGATATGACCGCTTCGTGTCTTCCTGTCCAAAGTCATCTACTCTGCCAGTTGTATCCACATTTGTCGGATGTATGGAGCTATACGCTCCCCGATTGGTTGCTTCCCTCCTTGTTCAGTGTGAGAACGGAGTTCACCTTGTGTATGAACGAACTGGAGATGAGAGCAACCCAGCCATTGGTATTCAACAAGCGCGTGTCATGTACACTGTATCGTCCCGAAGATCATACGACTCTTGAGGCTATGAACTACATTGACTCACCTGTAACGAATCACATGTTCCTCAACACCAATTTCCACTACCAGTTTGCTCTGTATATCCGGGTCGACAACTATCACTGGATTGCGAGGTCTGTTCGGGTAGACACGAACGGACGATCGGTATGCATTATTCAGAATACAATGTACACTGTACGCATTATACCTTGTATGACGACATCTATTGTGAAGCACTGTGGTTCTACCCATTCTGAGCACATTTGACAGAGCTGTCATTGTGCGTCTTATGAGACACACCCATATTTGAATAGAATTATACACCAGATTCTATTCATGTCACTGAGTGGGTTTGGGGAGAACGACACCCACGGATTCAGCCAGATCGTTCACCGATTGTTGTAAGCGCTTCATAGCGTCCTGTCTCTCATTCATCTTATCACGTAGGCTCAACACTGACTGGAGAAGGCGCTCCATCTCATTCCCCTCCGAGACAGGAACGACATGCATCACGAGTGTCTGTTTTGCCCACTGCTTCACATCATCAGGGTACGAGTGTGATAAGACGATGGTGGACTGGGGATGTTCAATATCCGAGATCATCCGACCCAGAGCTTGAACATACACCTTCTTGTCCAGGTACTCCACACAGGCGTCTACTCCTGTACGTTCCAGCTCGTTCTTATACGTCTTGCGTGTGTAAAACTCGAGCAAGTTGTCCATTGTGATCAATCCACACAAACAACCAACCTTGAGTGCAAACCTCAAACTGTGGTAGTTCTCCTCTGGGAACGTCGTGTTGAATCCACTCAGAAGAGAGGTGAGGGCAAATCCCTTGAGCTTGGATTCCAGTTGTTCAAGTT
>Ga0310811_10004402_pt1 | contig 17703 bp, 13 predicted proteins | sample YCmetagenome_FD_207642 | JGI IMG/M metagenome (GOLD analysis project Ga0310811, IMG submission 207642) | Soil microbial communities from experimental microcosm in Duke University, North Carolina, United States - YC | ecosystem: Engineered > Artificial ecosystem > Soil microcosm > Unclassified ...
GGCAGCTGCGGCCGCCGGTCCGACCAGCATGCCATAGCCGCCCGAGCCGCGCGCCTCCTTGACCACCAGCTCCTCCAGATGGTCGAGCACGAAGGCGAGATCGGGTTCATGGGCGCATGTATAGGTGGGCACGTTCTTCAGGATCGGCTCCTCGCCCAGGAAGAAGCGGATCATGGCCGGCACATAGGGATAGATCGCCTTGTCGTCGGCGACGCCGGTGCCCACCGCATTGGCCAAGGTGACATTGCCGGCGCGATAGGCATTCATCAGGCCCGGCGTTCCGACCAGCGAATCCGGCCGGAAGGTGAGGGGATCGATGTAATCGTCATCCATCCGGCGATAGATCACGTCGACCCGGTGCAGACCCTCGGTGGTCCGCATATAGACGATATTGTCCTCGACGAGGAGATCGGCCCCCTCGACCAGCTCGATGCCCATCTCGTCGGCCAGGAAGGAATGCTCGTAATAGGCACTGTTGAAGGCGCCCGGCGTCAGCAGGACGACGACCGGGTCGCTCTCGCAATTGGCCGGGGCGACGGACTTCAGGGTCTCGCGCAGCTCCTCGGGGTAGTTCGAGACCGGGGCGATGCGGTGCTGGGCGCAGAGATCGGGCAGCAGGCGCATCATCGCCTCGCGGTTCTCCAGCATGTAGGAGACACCCGAGGGCGTGCGGCAATTGTCCTCGAGGACATAGAACTCCTCGGGCCCGGTGCGCACCAGGTCGATGCCGGCGATATGGGCATAGGCCGATTGCGGGGGCGTGAAATCCTGCATCTCCGGGCGGAAACCCTCATTGTGCAGGATGAGCCGCGCATCGACGCCGCCGGCCCGGATGAACTCCCGCTCATGATAGACGTCGTGGAGGAAGGCGTTGATGGCGCGCACGCGCTGCTTCAAGCCGCGCTCCAGATAGCTCCATTCGGCGGCGTCGAGGATGCGTGGGATGATATCGAAGGGGATCAGGCGCTCGGGATCGCCACCCTCCTTATAGACGGCGAAGGTGATGCCGATCCGGCGGAAGAGAAGTTCCGCCTCCTGCATCTTGGTCGCCAGGGCCGCCGCCGGCGTGTCCTCCAGCCAGCGCTGGATTCCCTGGTATTTGGCGAGCACGCCGCCGGGGCCGAGCATCTCGTGATAGGGTTCGGCGCCCCCCGGCAGTCCCGCTATCTCCTCCCGCATTTCCGCCACCGAAGAACAAAGCCACGTCTCGGGAAGAGAAGCAATCTTCGTGCCAATTGACCGGGATGGACGGGCCAGCCCCTCTCCCCTGACCGGGCTGCCCAGGAAAACGGCAGGTGACGGCGGGTTGCCCATCACGCGATCAGCGCCGCGGGAATGGCGCTGTGACAGAAATGCGCTCGGCGCTATGATGCCCGTGAACAGGCGCGGGTGGAAATGACCAGAGGGCCCACATATCGCGGTTTCCGGCGTCGTCTCCTGCTGGCGACGGCCGTGCTGTTTGCCCTGGGCATCGTGACGGCGCTGTTGCTGCGCCATGGCGGAAGCCTGTGGGCGGTCCTGCTGGGAACCGCGATCTGCTCGCCGCTGGTCGTGGTGATCGCCGTGCTGGTTTTGCTGCCCATCCGCCGCATGGCCGCCAACCTTGGCCTCGCCGATGCGAGTTCCGGCCTGCGCCTGCGACCGACGGCCATCGTCTGGATGATGGCGGCTATCCTGCTGCCCTGGATCGTGGCTTGGGTGGTGGCCGATCTGGCGGGCAATTGGCTGGCACCTCAGGCGGACGGCGGCGTCTATCTCTGGCTCGTGCGGGCGATAGCGGGGCTGGGGACCTATTCGCTGGCCAGCGCGCTCGGCGTCCTCCTCGCCTTCATGTTCGACCGCAGCCTCGGCGCTCGCGAGGGCAGCGAGCCCTCCTGATCCGGTCTGCGGGTTCCCGCTAGGGAACCGGCGTCACCTCGAACGAGCTTTCCAGCATGGTCCCGCCGCTCGCCAGGCCTTCGCCGATGAGGCAGATGGCGGGCAGCTTTTCACCGAAGGCGGGCGAATACCAGCCGGCGATCGGCGCCAGCGACCCGCACAGGGCACGCCAGGTCAAGGCCGGGGGAAGGCTGAGCCGACCGAGCCAGTCCCTGCCGGCGCCGGACCATCGGAGGCTGGCGACATGGCCCTCGAGCTCTGCCGTGACCAAGGGGCCCAGGTGAAATGCCAGTCGCAGGGGGAAGCTGCCCGCCGCGGCGATCCGGTCGGAGATCAGGACGCGCCGCGCGATCCTGTCGAGGGTGACGCGGCGTTCGTGGACGGGTTGTCCGGCCTGGCGCGCATAGCCCTGGTGGCGGGCGCGCCACTCAGCCACCGCGCCGCCTTCCAGCCCGCTGACCGCGAGAAGCTCCGACTCCGGGGCATCGAGCCACAGGAATGGACCGCCGTAGCGCGCCTGGTCGAGGCCGCCGATCTCCAGTGTGTTATGCCCGAAGGTGGAGCGGAAATAGCGCCGGAACTCCGGCTCGGTCAGATAGCAATAGGTGCCGGGGTCGGCGAATATGTCGATGCCGCCATGGCGCAGCTCCACCGATAGGGCGTCGGCATGGGCATGGGCGGCGATCGAAAGATAGCCATGCGGGCCGTGATCGCAGCGGCACCAGAGCTCGTCCGCGCGTGGCTCGACATCGCGCAGGAGAGCGAGGCCGCCGTTGGGGAAGAGATCGGGCCGTTCTGCCGGGCGCGCCTCGATCGTGCGGTCGCGGTGCCCCCGGGTCTCGGCGCAGCCTGCGGCGATCACGCCGAAAAGGCGGCTGCGAAGATCCGGCGCGGCCGCCGGCCACCACCCGCTCATCCCGACAAGGCTGCCGGCGGCGGCGAGGAGCGAGGCGGGCCGGCGCTGCCGGTCCGGCGGATCGAGGACTATCGCGAAGGCATCATCCGTATCGCCCTGGCGCGGCGGGCGGCCGCGGCAATCGAGCACAGCAGCCCAGGCGTCGGCCATGCGGGCGACGACGCCATGAAAGCCCGGGCTGAAGGGGCGGCCCGCCAGCATACCTTCCGCGGCGGCGGTCATCAGCATTTCGAGTACGAAGCCATGATAGTCGCTGGCCTGCTCGCGGCTGAGCCCGTCGGGGAAGACCTGGCGCCGCACCTCCGCCTCGAGCTCGCGCGCGGCGGCGAGGCACCAGGTCCGGCAGTTTGCAAACCAGGGAAAAGCGCTGGCACCGACATAGAGGCCCAGCAGCTCGGCGAGCAGATGATTGTTCGCCGAGGATCCGTGACTGCGCAGCCGCGCCAGATATTCCAGATGGCGAAAGATCTGATCGCGGGCCAGATCCGACTCCTCGAAACACTCGCCGACACCCGGCCATCCCGCGAGCAGCCGGCGCGCCCAGGCAAAACTGACGAGGCGGAGCCCGACTTCGATGCCGCTCGACCAGTGGATCCCCGTCAGGAAGGGATTGGCGCTCCACCAGGACCGGAGCTGCGCCGCGGCAAGCGCGGCAAAGTCTTCGCGCCGCGTCACGTAATAGGCGGCGGCGAGGAGGCTCACATGCTGCAGCCGGCTCGGCTCGAGCAGGAATTTGTGATTGCCGATGACCTCGGGGTCGCGCGCTTCGATGTCGAAGGCATAAGCCTCGCGGGGCGTCTGGATGCCGGTTGCGGAATCCCGGAACCAGTCGGCCTCGACCTGCGGCAGGGCGGTATCGCGGCCTAAGACCGGGAGGCGGCCGGCAAGCAGCGCCTCGGCTGCCGCGACGATCGGATCGCTGATTTCCGGCTCGAGCTCCAGCGGAGGGATGGCCGGACCGGCTTCGAGGATGGCCTGAGATAGGCGCGCTGGGCGGCCCTGCTGCCGCCGCCACCGCGTCTTCAGCCCCTCGTCACGGAGGCGCGAGGCGAGCTCGCGCGCGCCCATGCGGCGCAGCCGGGCGGCATACCAGGCGATGTTCATGTCAGCTCGGTAATCTCGTCGGCGCGGCTCGTCATGTCCGGTGGATTGAACGTCGAAACCGGGCTGGAGCGGAAAGGGCAAAGTTGGGGTAGGCCATTTCTTGTCGCGACCGGGCGTTCGGCGCGCGCGTTAGCTTCCCGAAACGCAAAGGAGCCCACCCATGAACCCCAAGCCAAGCCTTGGCCTGCTTGCCGCCGTCTGTCTCCTGGCGACCGGGCTCGGCGCTCGCGTCGCGGCCAGCCAGGGCATCACATTCAATCAAGCGCCTTTGACCCTTTTCACCCAGAATGGGCGCCATGAGTTCATCGTCGACGTCGCGGACAATGCGACCCGCACGCAGCTGGGCTTGCGCTATCGCCACAGCGTCGATCCCGATGGCGGGCTGCTGATCCTGCAGTCTCTCGCCGCACCCTCGGAGCTTCAGGTCACGACCGAGGGGCTGTCGCTTCCCATCGATCTTCTCTTCGTCACCAGCGACGGTACCATCAGGGAGGTGCACCCTTGGGTTCCCACGGATTCATCGACGCCGATCATCTCCAACTCGCCCGTCGCCGGGGCGCTCGAGCTCGCCGGCGGCACCATCACCCGTTACGGCATCCTGCCGGGAGACCACGTCATCGGCGGCGGCCTCGGTCAATTGAAGTGATGCCGGGCCGTGGCGAAATCTGGCAGAGGCGGGACGAAATCGCGGCGGGAATGTTGCATCCGGAAAATCCCACAACTCCTATTTCACACAACCTTCCTTCCACCGCTGTGTTCTGATGCCTTGAGAGGGTCCATAAGGCCTCGACAGCCCACAGGTCATGTATGACACGAATCATCGATGTTTCGCCGCGACTGAAGCGGACGCAACTGCCGCCGGCCGATCCGGCCCTGGACTACCGCCCCGCGGAGCCGTCGCTGCTGGGGCAGACGAATATGTTGCTGCTCTACAGTGCGGTGGCAGCGCAGATGACCGATGAGCCGTCGAGAATTATCGAGCTGGCGAGCGCGACGGGGGGCGAGGGTACTTCGACCGTCGCCCGTGAGCTCGCCCTGACGATCGCGGGCAGCCTTTCGAAGCCCGTGCTCCTCATTCGCGCGATCAACGATCTGCCGTTGCGCCCTGGTCTCGAGGCCGCGGCTTACGGCCGGATACCCCTGGAGGATGCCGTCGAGACCGATCTCCAGGTGCCGAGCCTGACGACGACAACGCTCAGCCTGGGCGGACCCAATGCCGGCTTGCTCTTCGACGGCGACGAGCTGGATCGCATCTTCGCCCAGGCCGCGAGGCGGGCGAAGTTGATCATCATCGACGCGCCGCCGATCCTCTCCGACGTCACCGGCATCGCCCTCTCGCGCAAGGCTACGGGCGTGCTTCTTGTCGTCGAGGCGGAGAGGACGCGCGCCCCGATCATCGAACAGGCGCGCAAGGTGATCGAGACCGGCGGTGGCCGCCTCCTCGGCGTGATCCTCAACAAGCGCAAGCATCACATCCCCGGCTGGATCTACAAGCTGCTCTGAGAACCCGCCGGCCCTTCAGGGCCGGGCGACAGCATCTGGGATACTGACAGAGCTTCTTCTGCCGTCATTCCCGCGAAAGCGGAAATGACGGGGGGCAGAGTGAGGCCTGTGTTCGGCAGATGCGGCCGCCCTCGCCTTCGGGGACGACGGAGGAGGGGGCCGAAGGCCCTAGTACGCGTTCTTGTCCGCGACCGCGGCGAGCACGGTCTTGGCGAGGATCTTGAGGTCGAAGGCGAGCGACCAATTGTCAATGTAGTAGATATCGTGCTCGACGCGCTTGGCCATCTTCTCCGGTGTCTCGGTTTCGCCGCGATAGCCGGACACCTGGGCCCAGCCGGTGATGCCGGGCTTCATGCGATGGCGTGAGGCGTATTCGCTGAAGATGGCATCGAGCGGCCGGTCCCCTTCATCGGGCCAAAGCTGATCGGCGCGGGTCCAGATAGGATGGGGGCGGGGACCGACCAGCGACATCTCTCCGAACAGGACATTGATGAGCTGAGGCAGCTCGTCAATGCTCGACCGGCGCAGGAACTGCCCGACCCGCGTGACCCGGCGGTCGCCGCGCTGGGCCTGCTGCAGCTCCATCTTCGGGTTGCCGCCATGGGTCATGCTGCGGAACTTCAGCACTTCGAAGGGACGGTTGTTGAAGCCCAGCCGCTTCTGCCGAAAGAACACCGGTCCGGGACTCTCCAGCTTGATCAGGCAGGCCACCATGCCGAGCGTCGGCGCCAGAAGGAGCAGCAGGGCCAAGGCGGCGGTCCGGTCGAACAGGCTCTTCACCAGCAAATTCCATTCCGAGACGGGCCGGTCGCGGATGGTCAAGCTGGCCGCGTCTTCCGTCTGCGGGTCGATGCCGCTGGCGCTGAAGGCGATCCTCTCCGGCGCCAGGCGGATGGGGACCGGCAGATGGCGGAGGCGGCGCAGGATCTCGAGGATGCGCTGATCGGCGGACCAGGGGAGGGCGATGACGATCTCATCCACCCTCTCCTCCCGCACGTAGTCGGCGAGCCGGTGGCTGTCCCCCAGCCAACGTGCGCCCAGGATCGTGGCGCGCGCGCCGCCGCTGCGGTCGTCGAAATAGCCGCAGACCAGCATTTCGCCCGGGCGCCGCGAGGCGACGTCGCTGAGGAAACGGTTGGCATGCTCGCCGCCGCCATAGACGACGATGCGCTTCGCCAGCCGGCCCTCGCGCGTCCATTTTGCCACGAGCCGACCGGCGCCGAAATCGAGCAAGCCCACGACCGAGGTCGACAGGGCCCAGGCCCGAAGCCAGTTGTGGAAAGAGACCGGCGGTATGGTCGTGCCGAAATAATGCGCGAGATAGGCATAGCCGCCGAGCGCGCCGAGCTGGGCCAGAGCGAGGGCGGCCAGCGTTCCCGGCACGGAGATGGCGATGATCGCCGTGCCCTTCGGACTGGCGGTCGAGAAACGGATCATGGGTCTGATCAGGGCAAAGAGCACCGCCACCCCCAGCCCGGCGATCGCGGCCTCGGCATAGAGTCCCGTCTCCTGTCCCGCCGGGCCGATGCCGGTCAGCAGCACGCTGCAGGCGATGATCGCGAGGCACTCGCTGCCGATCAGCAGGACGAAGAGGCGCAGGGGCGACCATGCGACGCCGGCGGCAGGCGGCGTGGCAAGGGTTGCCACATGCCGGCTGTTGCGCAGGTTGAGAGGCGCCCGCCGATCGCGGATTACCAGCGGCCGCGGGTATGTCCCGGATATGCCGATCGATTGGCGCAGTCTGGCATCTCGCTCGCCTATCATCATGGCTCGTCTCCGCTTGGTGCACGCGTCGATTCGTAGAGTGGCTGTTGCTCTCCTGCCTGGCGCATTTGGCGCCGCACGAGAATCCCAACGATAACCCAGGCGGTCATCGCAAGGCTCCCATGGGTCAGCAAGGCGGCCAGTGCGGCGCCGCTCGCCCCGCCGGTCGGAACCAACAGCCAGCAGAGCAGGATGTTGACGGGGGGCATGGCGATCTGGGCCAGGGTGCGCAGGCCGGTATTGCCCGTGCTCACCAGGACATCGAGCCCCAAGCAATAAATGGCATAGAAGATGGGCACGGGCGCCAGCAGCATGAGCGCGGTGTCCGTGCCGATGTAAGCATGGCCCAGGATCCGAGGGGCGAGCGGCGCCATCGCCAAGGTCGCGACCGCCCCCAGGGCGCCGAGCCCGATGCCCAGGGGCAAGAGCCGCACGGCAAGCCGGGCACTGCTTGCCGGACCCGCGACACCGAGCTGGAAGAAACGGACATAGGCGGAATAGAGCAGTGATCGGACCGGGATGGCGGCGGCCATGGCGAGGCGATTGGCGGCGGCATAGATGCCGGCGGTGGACAGGCTCGACAAGGCGGCGATCACCGGCTTGTCCGTGCTGCCGAAGGCGGCATAGGACGCCGTCTGCAGCGCGAAGTGGAAGCCATCGCGCCATTCATGCCAGGCGATCTTCCATTCCGGCCGCCCGAGATCGTGCAAGATCCGCCAGAGCGAGAGGATCGCGCCCAGCAGCGAGACGGTGAGGTAAAAGCTCGCCCAGGACTGAGCATCATGGGACGGCGCGGCGACGATCCAGAGCAAGGCGGCGAGCAGCCGGGCGGCGCTGAATCCGATGTTCAGCCAGGCATTGCCGCGCGGCCGGCCGACCGCTTGATAGCAGCTGGCGGCAATGGTGTTGACCCGGGCCAGCGCGATATCCGAGAGGGCGACGAAAAGAACGACCTGCCAGGATATCGAGCTGTCGATGAGCAGGGGGACCAGGACCATGGAGAGCAACACGAGCGGCGGGGCCGACAGCGCCAGGAAGACGAGACCCGTCGCCAGGGCCCGGGGCAGCTCCGCCGGCGCCCGGCCGACCCGGCGGAGCAGAAGCTGCTCCGCCCCCCAGCCGGAGAAGGAGCCGGTAATGAGGGCGAGGGCGGCGACGGTGGCAAAGGCGCCGAACTGATGCGGCCCCATGTGGCCGGCGACAATGGCGAAAGTCAGCATCTGCAGGAGCAGGCTGACGGCCATTGAAACCGTGATGATGCCCATGCTGCCCACGAAGGGCGAGCGCAACCGCTCGCGCAGCCTCGTGAGGCCGAAGCGACGGAAGCGCACCTCGCTCAGCGAGGACGTATCCGCTTCTGCGCTCACCAGCAGACGCCCTCATAGGCGGGATGCGCACGCAACGTCGCATCATGGCCGGCGAGATCGACCACCTCCTGGTCGGCGCGCAGGCGTACCCCGAGATCGCGGAAGGAGGCGTGGGGCGTGCCGATCACCACGATGTCGCTATGCGCCAGGGCATCGTCGAGATCGCCCACCAGCAGGCCCGAAAGATGCGGCAGATGCTGCATGGCGAAGCGGCGGTTGCTGCCGACCAGGCGCGAGAGCTGCAGATCGCGGTCATAGATGCTGACCTGGAAGCCCTTGCCCAGGAGGCGTTCCGCCAGCTCGACCAACGGGCTCTCGCGGAGGTCGTCGGTGTCAGGCTTGAAGGTCAACCCCAGCATCGCCACCCGCCGCTTGCCGTTGCGCGCGATCAGGGCGATCGCACGGTCGATCTGCTGTTGATTGGCGGCTAGAGCGGCGTCGAGCACATGGCTGGGCACATCGTTGATCTTGGCGTGATAGCGCAGCGCGCGCAGATCCTTGGGCAGGCAGGATCCCCCGAAGGCGAAACCTGGGCGCAGATAGGCCGTCGAGATGTTCAGCTTGCGATCAGCGCAGAGCACCGCCATGACCTCGCGCCCGTCGACGCCACTCGCCTTGCATATCTGGCCGATCTCGTTGGCGAAGCTCACCTTGAGGGCGTGCCAGCTGTTGTTGGCGTATTTGACCGCCTCGGCCGTGTCGATATCGACGCAATGGATGTCGGTGCCGTTGCCCTCGTTGAGCCGGCGGAGCATCTCGCTCGTGCGGTCGTCGAGCCGGCCGATGACGGCAACGGCGGGATGGCGGAAGTCCTCGACCGCGGTTCCCTCGCGGAGGAATTCCGGATGGTAGGCCAGTCCGAAATCGACGCCGGGCTCCCGCCGCGAGATCTCGCGCAGCATGGGGATCACATATTTCCGGGTGGCGCCCGGCAGGATCGTGCTGCGCAAGACCAGCATATGACCGTTGGCCTTGAAGGCGAGGGCGCGGGCGATATCCTCGCAGGCCTGCAGCACATAGCGCAGATCGAGGTTGCCGTTGTGCAGGCTCGGCGTTCCCACGCAGACGAAGCTGGCATCGGTGTTGCGCACGGCCTCCTCCGCATCGGTGGTCGCCCGCAGAGTCCCGGCCAGGACGGCACGTTCGATCAGTTCCGGCACGCCGGGTTCGCTGATCGGCGTCTCGCCGGCATTGATGGCGCGGACCTTCTCGGCGGAGACGTCGACCGCCACGACCTCGTGGCCTTCCTCGGCCATGCAGGCGGCGAGAACCGTGCCGACATATCCGACGCCGAAAACGCTGACCTTCATCGTCATACTCCCAAAGGAAAAGGTTTGATGTCCAAGCCGGTGGATCCGATTCAGTGCCGTGCGATCATGCCGATGGGGTTGCCGGAGACATCGCGCACCACGGCGATGGCCGAGAGCGGATAGTCCGGCGGCAGAAGCTGACGGCGCGCCGTCGACGTGCGGCGGCCTTCGGGATCGTAGAAGATCAGGGCCGGACCAAGGCGCTGGGCCCAGCCCATTGCCTCGCCATGCGGCCCCGCCCGGTCGAACTTTCCGTCATGGGGATAGAGGATCTCGGTGATGATGCCTTGCGGGTTGCGGACCACCAGCCTCTCGCCATAGCTGGGGTCCAGCTGATCGAATCCGAAGGCGATGCTGGGCAGCGCCAGCCCGGCGAGCAGGACCAGCAGCGGCAGCAGCTTCACATAGGCGGGCGTTCGGGCGAGCGTCATCCTCTCGCGCATGGTGAAGGTGCCGAGCACGGGCAGGCCGAGCACGGTCTCGATCTGGTCCGCGGTGCTGAAGGCCTCGTCGGCCATCTCGGCCAGCAAAGTGGCGGCGATCGCCGCGGCCAGGCCGAGGAGGAAGCCCGCCGCCAGGATGAACAGCTTGCGCGGCTTTGCCGGAAGCACCGGAACGGTCGGCGACTGGACGACGGCGATATTGCTGATGCGCTGCCGATTGAGATCGTCGGCGACCCGGGCATCGTTCACCGCCTGAAGGTAGTTCCGGAAATTCTCCTCATCGACTTGCTGCTGCAGCTGCAGGCTGTCGAGATGCTCGCTGTCGCCCTCCAGGGTGGTGAGCTTCTGCTTGATGCGGGCGAGCTCCGTCTCGTAGGAGGTCCGGCTGGCGGTGGCGCCATTCTGATCGCTGGCGGCGGTCAGCAGGTCGATCTCAGCCTGCTGCCGCACGGGATTGGCGCCCGTTCTGACTCGGGCCGCCGATTGCTGCGAGGCGCGGGCCAGCTGCTGCTGGGCGAAGGTGACCTGGGAGTTCAGATTCTGCATCGTCGTGCTGTCGGAGCGATAGTTTGTGCCCAGCTGGCGCTGCCGGGCGAGCAGGTCGTCGAGGCGCTGCCGGGAGTCATCGACGGCCTTGAAGCGGTCGTTTTCGTCCGACAGCTTGATCTCGGCCGGCATGTTCTTGAGCAGGCCCTCGATCCGCTGATAGCGCCCCTGGGCTTCCTGTTGCTTGCTGATCGCCTCCGTCAGGTTCTCCTGGGTGTCGGATTGCTGGCGCAGCAGGAAAGTGCGCTCCTCGTCCAGGGAATTGATCCCGGTCGCGGCCTTGAAGGCCTGGACGGCGGCGCGAGATTTCTCGAGCTGCTGGCGTGCATCCTCCAGCTGGCGCTGCATGAAGGGGAGCTGGGCGCTCTGATAGATCGCCGATTGCTTGGCGATGAACCTGTCGATCAGGGCGTTGAGGGTCCGAGCGGCGACGTCCGCGTTGGGATTGAGCAGGGACAGCTGGATGATGCTGGCATCCTTCTGGGCCTGGACATCGAGATCCTTGTTGAAGCGCAGCAAGGCCGCGGCCTCGCGCTGCTTGGCATCGGGTATGGCGGCGATGGAGGGATAGAGCGCGCCGATCGTCACGGCGTTGAGCACATTGAGGAGAAGATCCTGGCTCTGCAGAACGCCGATCTGGGAGTTCACCACCTCCTTGCGCTCGAGCTGTTGGGCGGTGATGCCGACAGACGGCAGGCTGTCGTTACGGTTGGGCTGATTGGCGGCGAACTTGACCAGAAGGGCGGCGTCGCTCTCGAATTTCGGGGTGGCGATGGCGCAATAGGCCACAGCCAGACCGAAGATCAGCAGGAAGATCGAGGTGAATTTGTAACGGTGCCGAAAGAACGTGTTCAGCATGCCGCGGGGCGTTACCTGGATGATCATCGCCTGCTCCCATCCTGAGTGCCGTCGATCGAATCAAATCCCATACGCCCCTGGTCTCCGACTTTCGCCGCAGACTCCGGGCGGTTGTCACCGCACCCCCGCCGTTTCCTCACCTTTCGGCCGTCAGAAGCTCGTGCCGAAATTGAACCCGAGATTGCTTGGCAGGAATTGCTTGAAGTATTGGTTGTAGGCCGTATAGACGTCCGCGATGCCCGTCTTGGGGACGAACAGAACGTCATAGGCGGCCAGTTGGATATCGTCCGCCGGCTTCACGCCGCGTACCGCGGCGTCGTAGTTCATCACATAGGCCTTCTTCTGCGTCCCGGTTTCTCGGCGAACCAGCACCACCTTCGTCGGATCGCCCGAGTCCAGCATGCCGCCGGCATGGGCAATCGCCTGGCTGAGGCTCGGCAGCGGCCCCGTGCCGTCGAACTCGCCCGGAGTCTTGACCTCGCCCGCGATATAGACATGCCACGTCACCGCGCCCTTGATCCCGACCGAGACCGCCGGCTCTTTGAGCTCCTTGGCATAGGCTTCCGTCAGGGCTTGGCGTGCCTCATCCGTCGAATGGCCGGCGACTTCCAGGCTGGGTGCAAACATCATCGATATCCGTCCGTCCGGCTGAACGGTGGGCTGCTCGTTGAGTTCCGGGTTCTTGACGAATTTCACATCCAGTTGATCGCCGGGCTGGATCAGATAGGCCTGCGGCAGAATCGGCGCATCTTGCCCCTGGGGCAGGTTGGGCACGTTCGCCGCGCAGGCCGTGAGAAGAAGGAGCGCCGATAGCGCCCCTGTCCGCTCGGCTCGGCGCAAGGCCGGGAGGGATTCGCAAGCCGTCGTCACGTCGCATCACCTCTGCTTGGCAGCGATATCGAGCCTCAATGGATAGTGCAGATGAGAGGGCGGCTGCCAGTGGCGTTATGTGGCACGCTGGGACATCAAGCGGTCAAATAGGTAAACGTCGAAGTAACCTCTGCATCGCGGGCGCCGTGATTCGGCGGCGGTCCGGCAATTTCAGATATGTCGGCGCCATCGCTGTTCCCAGCTTACCGGGAAGGTGACGTTGCCGTAATTTTGGCCAGGCACAGGATCCAACGTGGCGCGGCTACGGGTTCCGCAGCGTGGCAAAAAGCTGGCGTTTGATGGGATAAATTAGCGTCCAGGGCTCATCGAATTCAGCGGCGCGCGGCGGCGAAAGTAAAAGCCGCGGGTCGCAAGCGGTGCCCGCCGTTTCCCGATCTTGGCAAGCGCCGTCGCGGCGACGACCAGGAGGATCCACCAGACGCCCGGTCGGACGAGATTGCTCTCGGTGATGTTGTAGACGAGGAGAATGAAGGTGGTCACCAGCACATATTGCGCGTCCGGCTCGCTGCCCTCGACGACGGCACGGATGCCATTGACCACGATCAGAACGATCTGCAGGCAAAGGAGAGCGAGGCCGACGACGCCGAGCTCCAGGAGGGCGTCCAGCCAGCCGTCATGTGCATGCGGGGGCGTCCATCCCACGGCATTCCAGATGAGAGAGACATTCGCGCTATCGGCCACCCAGAAGCCGCCGAAGCCGTAACCCAGCCAGGGGCGCTCCGCGATATAGGAGGGAAGGATGAGCCAGAGGTCGACGCGGCCGGTGAGCTGCGCATCCCGCCCGACCAGAGGGGCGATGGCATCGAGCTGATTCGTCACGATGATGATGGCGGGCGCCAGAAGCAGCAGAATGCCGGTCCAGATGATGATGGCCACACCCACGCGCTTATGCGTCAGCTTGATGACCAGGCAGAGCGCGATGCCGATGATGGTGACCACGAGGGAGGTGCTGGATTGCGATTGGCGTAGCAGTCCCAAGCAGAACAGCAAGCCGATGGCCTGGAGCATGACAGCGGCGAATCGTCGGCGACCGGCGATGAGGGTATAGAAATAGGTGACGGTGCCGATGGCCATGGCCATGCCCAGATCGTTCTTGTTGGCGAAGACGCCGCGCCATCCCGCGGGGCCCATGGAATCTTCGCCGCCGATGCCAGGTGCGGCCACCGCAATGGCCAGGGAGGCGACGGCCATGACTCCGATCGATTGCCGAAAGATCGCGATGACGTCCTTGAGGTCGTATCGCGCGGTCACATACCAGGCCCAGAGAGTCGCCGTCACAAAGGAGACGGAGCGGCGAAGCGTGACGTCGGGATAGTCGGACCAGGAGACCGAGAGGACGGTCATCAGCACGAGGGCCAGGATCGGCAGCATGCGGGGGATATTGCGAAAGGTCGGTCCCGCGTTGCGCAACAGCAGGACGAGGGTCACGCTGAGCACGAAGGCGGTCGATATCGTATTGAGCGGGTTGGCGGTACCCAGATCGCTCGTATCATCGCCGGTGCGGAGGAACAGAGGCACGATCCCGCCGCATTGCAGGGCGAAGACGAAGACGTGGAAGAGCCATTCGAGACGTTTCATCTGCTCTCCGATCCGGACGCCGAGGCAGTGGTCCTTAGCTGCGGCAGGGCCAGGCACAAACCAAGAGGCATTATCCGGCCGGGCTCTTTTACATCACCCGACTTGGGCACATCTTCACACGGCGGCGGAGGCTCCCGAGATTTGCCCCTTAACCCAGGGGCGAGAAAGAAGGCAGCCTTGCTCAATTCCTAGGCATGGTGGTCGGAGTATTGTCGATGAACGCGGTCAAACATCTGCTGCGTCGCGCAGTTCCTGCGCGGCTCCTGCTTCGCAGGCGCGCCTTGCTTCAGCTGAAGCATTGGGAACCGGAGTTGGCTCTCGTGGAGCTGGTCTGCGACAAATCGGCGGCGGCGCTCGATGTCGGGGCGAATCTCGGCGTCTACACCTATTTCGCGTCCAAATATGCCTCCCAGGTCTATGCCTTCGAACCCGTGCCGGAAATCGCGGCGCAGCTGCGGCACAGCGCCCCGGGCAATGTTACCGTTCTTCCACTTGCCGCTTCCGACAAGGCCGGCATCTTCACACTCTATGTCCCGCGGAAGGGGCGCGTGGCCGTCAGCACGAGAGCGACCCTGGAGGCGACGGCGAATCCTGGCTTCGAGGCGGATCCCATCGAGATCCAAACCCAGATGATCGACGATCTCGGATTCGAGAACGTCGGTTTCATGAAGATCGATGTGGAGGGACATGAGCAGGCCGTGCTGCGCGGGGCCCGCAATCTCATCGCTTCCTCGCGGCCGACGGTATTGATCGAATCCGAGGAGAGACACGGCAAAGGTGTGGTCTCCGCGACCAAGGCGTTTTTTGACGAGCTGGGATATGACGGCTTCTTCCTTCAGGCGGGCCGGCTGCGGCCCATGGATGCCTTCGATCCGGAACGCGATCAGCGGATCGAGAACGCCAAAGACGTCGAGGGCGGCCTGAAGCATCGCTATATCAACAATTTTCTGTTCATTCACCGGGACAGGCGGAACGTCAAAGACCGCGTGAAGGGCATGTTTCCGCTGGACGAGCGATAGCGCCGGGCGCTCGCCTGGTCCCGCCGCGGTTCCGGCTTGCGCTAAGATCGATGCGGGGACTTGCGGGGATGACCGGTAGCCACTTCGGGCGACAGCAATCCCGCAAACGCCGCCATATGCGCTTGCACGACGGCGGCGGGGTCGAAGGCCCGCAAATCCGGCCGACCGGTGCGGGGCTCTTCTGCCCAGCTTATGGCTTCGTCGAGCTGCTCCGAGGAGAGCGGCGGGGTAAACAGCCTGGCCCAGTCGGCGCCCACCTTGGACTGCAGCTCAGCCATGGCGCCCCGATCGGGAATCAAGAGCGGCCGCGCATGGGTCAATCCCAGGAGGGCCGAGCCGGAATTCAAGATCTCGCGATAGGGAAGGACGATCAGGGTCGCTGCCGCGAGATATCGGTGCAGCTGATCGTCGGGAACCGGGCCCAGCCGCAGTAGGACGCGGTCGTCGGAGGCGGCACCCTTGACCTCTCGCGCCAGGCGATCATCGGCGACGCCACCGACAATGAGGAGGCGCGTATCTCTCCGTTGCAATTCCGAGAACACTCGGATGAGCTCCGGAATATTTTTATAGGGCCGGATCTGACCGAAAAAGAGCAGGATCGGGCCGCCCCGGTCGAGCCCGAGCATCCCGGCCGCCTCGGCGGCCGTGGGACCGTCCGGCGGGGGCTCGCGGTAGTGGGCATGGGGGATGACAAGGGAAGGTCTTCCGCGCAGGCGTGGAAACCGCTCCAAGGCTGCGGCGCGCCCGGATTCGCTGAGATGAATGGTCAAATCGAGCATGCCGGTGAACCAGCGCATGAACGCTTTCTCGAGCGTGGGGTGATGGCGTTCATGATGGGCGAGATTATGCACGGTCCAGACGATCTTCTTGCCGCGGGCGCGCAGCAGAATCAGAACGGCGCCGAACAGGAGGAGACGGGCGGCGGTGATCCACAGCCGCCTGTTGTTGAAGGGAAATGTGGGAAAATGCACATGCAGGATGTCGAACCTGCCGGCAAAACCACGTAGATAGCTGAAGCTCTCGACCTGCCAGCCGCGCTTTTCCATCCCCTCGCTGATGGTTGCAAAATAGGGGTTCAGCGCGATGCGCTTGGGGGATGCGAGGATTCGGCATCGCCCGAAAGGGAGCTGGTCGGACTCCCGCGACATGCTCAATCTCTCGTCTCCCTGGCGTTGGAGATGGGGGCTGGCATGCCGGACTCGCTTCGCCGCCGCGCGCCCCGCGCCGCCATCGCTTTCTCATAGGCCGCCAGCAAGGGCGGGACGGAATAATCCCAGGCCAAGGCACGGCGAACCCGATCCATGCCGAATGAGCGCATTCGCGCCTGCGCTTCAGAATCGGTCGAGAGATCGAGGATTCCCCTGGCCAGGGCATCCTCATTGTTCGCCTCGACATAGCGCGCCGCCTCGTCCGCCGAGACCCGCGCTTCCCTCAGGTCGTAACAGACGATCGGCAGACCGAAGAACATGTACTCCACGATCTTGTTCATGGTGCTCTTGTCGGTCCAATCGTTCTTCGGATCGGGATCGATGGCGATATCGGCCGAGGAAAGGATGCGGCAAAGCGCCTCGTCGGGAATGCGCCCGGTGAAGGTGCAATGGTTTGCAACGCCGATCTCCTGGGCGTAGCGCTGAATCACCGGCTGATGCGGTCCGCCGCCGATGAGCACGCAATGGAAGTCGTCATGTCCGTAGCGCTCGACCAGCAGTTTCAGCGCCCGAATCAGATGATCCACGCCATCCTGCTTGCAGATCTCCCCGAGATAGACCAGCAGCCGGCTCTTGCCTTGGCGCCAGGCCGGATCCGGGGGGTAGATCGCAAACCGGCTGAGCTGAGGCCCGGAGCGCACGACATAGATGTCCTCGGCCCGCTTTCCGCCCCGGGCGATCGCGATTTCCTTATGACTCTGGTTGGTGGTGACGACCACGTCGGCCTGTCGGAAGGTCTGCTTCTCCAGCCACAGCAGGACCTGGAGGATGCGGCCGCCGCCATCGAACTTCGCGCGATACATTTCGGGCGACAGATCGTGATGGTCGAAAAGAAAGGCCTTGCCGAACAGCCGCCAGAACCAGCCGAGGAGCCAATAGGTCTCCGGGGGATTGCAGGCGTGGAGAATGTCGAAGCCACGCCCGAAGAGGGCCACGCGCAGGGAGAGGAGGGAGGTCAGCAGAAAGCACCAGATGAATTCGGCGGCGAATCCCGGCTTGCTCGATGCGTCGAAGGGCAGGGGATAGCGGAAGATCTCGACGTCTTCGAGCAACTCATGGCCTCTGTTGAAACCCTTTGCCTTGGGACAGATGACGCTGACCTGGTAGCCGGCCTGGGTCAGGGTTGTCGCTTCGAGCCAGACGCGGCGGTCGAAGGGCACGGGAAGGTTTTGCACGATGATCAGAACGCGACCGCTGCGCATGCTATCGGCGACTCCAATAATTGACACAAGCGGAACGGCCCAATGTCACGGTCCTGACGCATCCTGCGCGCGCGTCCCGCGAAGCGTGGAAGACATATCGAGCGGCGCCGTGTCCG
>Ga0310811_10004403_pt1 | contig 17703 bp, 16 predicted proteins | sample YCmetagenome_FD_207642 | JGI IMG/M metagenome (GOLD analysis project Ga0310811, IMG submission 207642) | Soil microbial communities from experimental microcosm in Duke University, North Carolina, United States - YC | ecosystem: Engineered > Artificial ecosystem > Soil microcosm > Unclassified ...
TCCTGCCGCCGATCCAAACCGGTCATCGTTGATATGCACATCCAGTCGGTCCTTCATCCCGCGGGCATCGAGGCGGCGCTCGTCAGCCGGCTGTGGTGGGTCATGTTCTGGACGTGCGCCGTCGTGTGGGTGGCGGTCGCGGGCGCCATGCTGTTCGCGATTCGTAGAGGCCGGACGCGCGTTGCCCCCGCCAACGAGCGAAGCGTCTTCCGGAACGTGCTCGTCGCAGCGGGCATCAGTCTCGTTGCGCTCGTCTGGCTGCTGTTCGAGAGCGTGCTGACGGGGCGGGCGCAGGAAAACGTCTCGACGAAGGACTCGCTGCACATTCAGGTCACCGGATACCAGTGGTGGTGGGACGTGCAGTACGAAAATCCGGTCCCGTCGCTGCAGGTCACCGCGGCAAACGAAATCCACATCCCCGTCGGACGCGCCGTCGTCGTCGATCTGTTCGCCGGCGATGTGATCCACAGCCTCTGGATTCCGAATCTGCAGGGCAAGATCGACCTGATTCCCGGACGCCACAACACCCTCACATTGCGCGCCGACGCCCCGGGCATTTACCGGGGACAATGCGCCGAGTACTGCGGCGCTCAACATGCGCACATGGCGCTCGTCGTCGTCGCCGAGCCTGCGGAGCAGTTCGAGCGCTGGCTGAGCGCGAACCGCGCGCCCGCGCCCGCGCCCGTCACGCCTTCACAGGTCCGCGGCAAGGAGGTCGTCGAGCGCGGTCCCTGCGCGATGTGCCACAACATCACCGGGTCGCTCGCGTCCGCGCGCACCGCACCGGATCTGACGCACATCGCGTCGCGGAGCACGATTGGCGCGGCGACGGTACCGAACACCCGGGGATACCTCGCTGGATGGATTCTGGATCCGCAGCACATCAAGCCCGGCAGCAGGATGCCGCCAACCGGCTTGAGCGATGAGGAGCTGCAGGCGGTGCTCGACTACCTGGAGACGCTGAAGTGAGCGAGGGACTGACCGGCGTTCCACTGCTGACCGATCAGGACGAACGTTTGACGTCGGACTTCCTGGAGGGCGAAGAGCGGAAGCTCCGCGACACGTGGAAGTACGCGGAGGGCTTTTTCGGGTGGTGCGCCGAAACCGATCACAAGCGGATCGGCCGCCGCTTCGTGATCACGGCGTTCGTGTGGTTCGCCATGGCGGGCGTACTCGCCGCGCTGATGCGCATTCAGCTCTCGCGCCCCGAGAATACGTTCCTCGGGCCGGACCTCTACAACCAGATCTTCACGACGCACGGCACGACGATGATGTTCCTCTTCGCGGTGCCGGTGTGGCTCGGGCTGGCGATTTACATCGTGCCTCTCCAGGTCGGGGCGCGATCGATCTGCTTTCCACGGCTGGTCGCCTATGCCTACTGGATGTTCCTTTTCGGAGGCATTTTTCTCTACACGAACTTTTTCCTGAACACGGGTCCCGATGTCGGCTGGTTCAGCTATCCCCCGCTCGCGGGTGCCGAGTACGGGATCGGCAAGCGGCCGGACGTGTGGGCGCAGCTCATCACGTTCTCCGAAGTGTCGTCACTCGCGACCGCGACGGCAATCGTCTGCACGGTCTTGAAACTGCGAACGCCGGGCATGTCGCTGAACCGCATCCCGCTCTTCGTCTGGTCGATGCTGGTCGTCTCCGCCATGATCATCTTCGCCATGCCGGCGGTGATGGTCTCGAGCACCTGCCTCATCCTCGACCGTCTCGTGAGCACGCATTTCTTCAATCAGGCGGAAGGGGGCGACCCCCTCCTGTGGCAGCACCTGTTCTGGTTTTTCGGCCACCCCGAGGTCTACATCATCTTCCTGCCGGCACTCGGCGCACTCTCCGAGATCATCTCCACGTTCACCGGGCGTCCCGTCGTCGGATACGTGTCCATGATTCTGTCGCTCATCGCGACCGCGTTCATCGGATTCGGCGTCTGGGTGCACCACATGTTCGCCACCGGCCTGCCGCAGCTCGGGCAGAGCTTCTTTACGGCGGCGAGCATCATGATCGTCGCGCCGACGTCAGTGCAGATCTTCAACTGGATCGCGACCGTCTGGACGGCGCGGCGGCTGCGCCTGACGACGCCAATGCTGTACGCGCTCTCGTTCTTCTTCATCTTCATCATCGGAGGGCTGACCGGCGTCATGCTGGCCGCTGTCCCGCTGGATCGCCAGGTCCACGACACGTTCTTCGTCGTCGCCCACTTCCATTACGTCCTCATCGGCGGATCGGTGTTCCCGCTGCTGGGCGCGGTGACGTTCTGGTACCCGAAACTCACGGGACGACTCATGAGCGAGGGGCTCGGCAAGCTGGCTTACTGGTTGCTGTTCGTGGGTTTCAACTTGACGTTCTTTCCGATGCACCTCCTGGGACTCGCGGGGATGCCACGTCGCGTGTACACGTATCCGGCGTCGATGGGCTGGGGTGGCCTGAACATGCTCGCCAGCCTCGGCGCAGCGGTGATGGCGCTGTCGCTGCTCATTTATCTCGTCAACGTCGTCGTATCGCTTCGCAGCGGCGCGCTTGCGGGGAACAATCCGTGGGGGGTGGCCACGCTGGATGGCGCCACGGCGTCGCCTCCGCCGGCGTACAACTTCGTCCCGTCCCCGACCGTCGGCAGCCGCGAGCCGCTATGGCACAGCGAAATCTCGCCGCCCCCGGTTGTCGGCCTTTCGGCGGCGAAGCGCGAAGTCCTGGTGACACGCGTGCTCGACGCCGAGCCCGATCATCGGTACGAGATGCCCGGCCCGTCGATCTGGCCGCTCGTCAGCGCGATCGCGACGTCGGTGATGTTCGTGTGGTCGATCTTCAATCCCTGGGGGGTCGTCTGGGGATCGATCCCGATCACTGCCGCGCTCGTTCTCTGGTTCTGGCCGAAGCGGGGTGTTCCGCCAGCGCGCCTGGCCGCTGATGCGGCAGCTGGTCACCTCACGCCCCGGGAGATGGTGTCGTGAAGACGGCGGCGCTCGACGTCTCCGGCCTTCCGGAAGTCGGGTTCGGACACCGCAGCCTGCTCTGGTGGGGAACGATCTGCCTGATGGCGATCGAAGGGACGGCGTTCGCGCTCGTGGTGATGTCCTACATATACCTGAAGGGCCGCGTCGCGCACTGGCCGCCTGGCTTCGCGCCGCCGGGTCTCTTCTGGGGCACGACGAACCTGATCATCCTCCTCGCCTCGTCCGTGCCCAATCAGCTCGCGAAGAAGGCGTCGGAACGCTTCGACGTGCGCGGCGTGCAGCTCTGGATGGTCGTCTGCTTGATCTTCGCCCTTGCGTTCAACATCGTGCGGGCATTCGAATTCACGACGTTGAACGTCCGGTGGGACTCGAACGCGTATGGCTCGATCGTGTGGACGATCCTCGGCATGCATACGGTCCACGTGATCACCGATTTCGCCGATTCGCTGGTGCTGACGATCCTCTTTTTCACCGGACCAATCGACGAGCATCGGTTCGTCGACATCTCCGAAAACGCGATGTACTGGTACTTCGTCGTGCTCGCCTGGATTCCGATCTATGCCGTTATCTATCTCGCACCGCGCATCTTTTGATACGCCGCGAGGGAATGCCCTGAGGTGGGGAGGGGTGTTCACGGGACCGCTGGCATGGGCGGCGGTCCTCGAGATCAATTACGCGATGTCGTACGTGGCGTGCGAGCAAGGCAGCAAGTGGATGCTCCATCTCGCGATCGCTGCCGCGGTCGTGCTGATCGCGTTGGCCGCATACGGCGCCTGGGTGTCGCTGCCGTCTGCGGGTGACGAGACGCTGCCGTCGACCGTCGCCGACCCCGAACGAACGGCACTCGTGCGGGCCCGGTTCGTGAGCTATGCGGGGCTGGGACTGTCGTTCTGGTTCATCATTGCCATTCTGGCGATGGAGATTCCAGCGGCGCTGCTGCAACCATGCAATCCGTGATCGCCCTGTCGGCGTACGCCTCGCACGATCTCGCGGCTGCGGCGGTGCACGAGTGGACCTGGGAACCGCTCGTCGTCGTTCCGCTTCTTGCCACGACGGCGCTCTACGCGTGGGGTCTCCGAAACGTGTGGTCGCAGGCGGGCCCGGGACGCGGCATCGCGGGGTGGCAGGCGGCGGCGTTCTTCGCCGGCAATGGCGTGATCGCCATCGCGCTGCTGTCGCCCGTGGCGTGGCTCTCCCAGATCCTGCTCTCGGTACACATGACCCAGCACATGCTGCTGATGCTCGTGGCAGGACCGCTGATCATGTTCGGCCATCCGCTGCTCGTCTGGTTGTGGGCGTTGTCGCCAGAACGGCGGACTCGCGTGATGAGCACTCTTCGACGGCGTCCCGTCAGCTGGTGCTGGCATGCGGCGACTGGACCGCTTGCGGTGTTCTTGATCCAGGCCTCCGCCATCTGGGTGTGGCATCTGCCGGTGCTGTACGAGTCGGCACTCGGCCACGCCGGCATCCACGCGCTCGAACACCTCACGTTCGTCATTGCCGCGACCTTGTTCTGGTGGGGCATGGTGCACGGGCGTTACGGGCGGCGGGGCTATGGCCTCGCCGTGGTGTACGTGTTCCTGACCGCGATTTCCACAGGCGCGCTCGGCGCGCTCTTCACGGTGTCGCCCTCGGCGTGGTATGAGGAATACGTGAGGCAGGGCGCCATCTGGGGAGTCGATGCACTCGTGGACCAGCAGCTCGCGGGGTTGCTCATGTGGATTCCCGCCGGCGTGGTATTCATCGTCCTCGGCCTCGCGTTGTTTGCGGCTTGGCTCGGCGAATCGGAGCGTCGCGTGGCGCTCGGCCGGACGCACGCGCTGACGCGCGGTTTTCCGGAGGTTCCGCATGCGCGGTGAACGGCGGCTGGCGATCGGCATACTGGTCGCCGTGCTTCTGCCTTGTGGTTCCATGGCGTGCCGCGACCGGCGCCAGAACGTGTTCGATCAAGCGCGCACGCTGACCGGCGGCGATCCCGGGAAGGGCATGCTGGCCATCGACAAGTACGGGTGCGGCGGCTGCCACACCATCCCCGGTGTCAACGGGGCGAACGCGACCGTCGGGCCGCCGCTGACCAACATCGCGAGCCGCACCGTGCTGGGCGGCCACCTCACGAACACGCCGGACAACATGGAACTCTGGATCAAGAAGCCGCAGCAAATCGATCCGAAGAACGTCATGCCGGATCTCGGGGTGACGGATCAAGACGCGAAAGACATCACCGCGTACCTTTACACGCTTCGATAGCTGGATGCGCACCTCGTTCGTGGTCGTTGCATTCGTCGTTGCCGCCGCACTGCTGCTCCAGGTTCACGCCGGGGCAGCCGCAGACGCCATCGTACTGGTATGGACGTCGAGCGGCGCCCCGCCCGACGTGGACAACGGCGTCCATCTGGGCGCGAACGAAGCGCAGCGAACGGCGGCACTGCTCGGACGAACGGTCCGCGTCGAACCCCGCGCGACAGCGGCGTTCGCCACGATCGTGTACGAGGCGGGAGGCGTCGCGCTCCGGTCCGGGACTGGCTGCACGTTCCAGCTCGCGCCGACGGCGGACGCAAAGACCGCGGCGCTCGTCGACTGGAAAAAGCGATCCGGGAAAGACGGAGAGTACCGAATTGCCGTCTGGCATCCGTCGCTGAAACAGTTCGGAGGCGTGGATCTCAACGAACGATTCACGCGGCAGTTCCACCAGCCGATGGGTGACGGCGCGTGGCTCGGGTGGGTCGCGGTCAAAGCCTCGGTCGAGGCCGCCCTGCGCGCCACCGGGACGCCGTGCGAGTCGATCGCCAACCTTCAATTCGACGGCCACAAAGGCGCGTCGCTGTCGTTTCGAAATGGCGTGCTGCAGCAACCCTTGTACGTTGTCCAGAAGACTTCCGAGGGTGAGAAAGTGGTCGCGCAGGTACCTGCAGCATGAAAGCCGTCATTGCATTGGCTCTGCTTGCAGCTCTGGCTCCTCCCGCGCCGGCCTCGGTGCCGTACCGCATTTATGCGAGCAACGAGCGCGCCCACAGCGTTTCGGTCATCGACGGCGCGACGAACAGGGTCGTCAATACGATCAAGGTGGGATACCGGGCGCGCGGGATCGATTTCCGGAACGGCCGCCTCTACGTCGCGTTGAGTGACGATCAGCTGAACAAGCAGGGGCCCGGTGACGCGATCGTCGCCGTCGATCCGGCGACCGGGAACATCCTCGATCACCACCCCGCCGGATCGGATCCGGAGCGCTTCGTGCTGACCGGCGACGGCAAACGCCTGATCGCCGCCAACGAGGACGCCGGCACGGCAACCGTCACAGACCTGCCGACCGGAAAACTCCTCGCGACGCTCATCGTCGGGATCGAGCCCGAAGGTGTCGCAATCAGCCCGAACGGCCGCTGGGTCTACATCACCGCCGAAACGAGCAACACGGTGTCCGTCATCGACGTTCGGCAGTTGAAGGTCGTATCGAGCTTCCTCGTGGACCCCCGCCCCAGGGCCGCGGCCTTCACTCCCGACGGCCGCCATGCGTGGGTCACGGCGGAGATCGGCGGCAGCGTCACCGAAGTGGATACGATCCGTCACAAGCCGATCCGGTCGGTCCACCTTCCTCCGCCCGCACACCCGGTCGGTGTCGCGGTCTCGCCGGACGGCAACTGGGTGTACGTCGCGACCGGACACGGCAACAGCGTGATGGTGCTCGATGCGGCGGCCGGTCGCGTGGTGTCGACGATTCCGACCGGCGAACGGCCCTGGGGCGTCGCGCTGACGCGCGACGGGTCGCGGCTCTACACCGCGAACGGGATCTCGAACAACATCACCGTTATAGATACGGCATCCAGGAAGGCTGTGGCGACGATTCCGACGGGCGACGGGACGTGGGGCGTCGCCATTCAGGAGCAGAAGAACTAACGCTCAGGCCGAACGGCGTTCGCGGCGCGGCCAGAGCAGCATCGCGCGGATCGCGCGCGCGATCTGCGACGGCACGCATGGCTTCGACAGGCAGACATCGGCGCCGGCGGCGCGCGCTTCGTCCGAGCCCTGCCCGGACGCGAGGTTGATGAGCGCGACAATCGGAATCGCCGCGGTCGTGGCCAGCGTTTTGAGCGCGCGGACCGCTTCCCAGCCGGTGTCGGCGGCCATGCGCGCGATGTCGATCAGAATCACGTCGGGCCGGTGTGCCTGGGCCAGGTGCAGCGCCTCCACCGCTCCGCTCGCGCTCAGCACTTTGAATCCACAGAAATCGAGGTACTCGGGATACACGTCCCGCACGCCCGGCTCCTCGATGATGAGGACGGTTGAACTCCGGGCGCGACCGGCATCGAGCGGTTCGACGTGTCTCTGCACGATCCCTCCGCATCCGTGCAATGCCGCACGCGTGCCAAGTGCGAAGGGCCGCAAACCCGCAGATTTGAACCAGATGCGGCCACAGCAGAGATTGAGTGCCCCCGCAGAATTGTCTGGCCGATTGCAGAATTTGTCTCTTCGCTGATAACTCCCAATTCCCAACTCCCAATCAAGGCCAAATCTGTTCGCGTCAGAATCGGATTCGAGATATGGGAGTTGGGAATTGGGAATTAAGCGAGTGACCCTCAATGTACCGTTGCGCTCTCGCCGGCGACGGCCTTCACGACGTCGCCCAGCACTTGCTTCGCGTCTCCAAACGCCATCAGCGTCTTGTCGTCGTAATACAGCTCGTTGTCGATGCCGGCAAACCCCGGGTTCATCGAACGCTTGATGGCGACGATCGTGTGCGCCCGATCCGCATCGATGATCGGCATGCCGAAGATCGGGCTGCCCTTGTCGTGGCGGGCCGCGGGATTGACGACGTCATTGGCACCCACGACCAGACAGACGTCCGTCTGCGGCATGTCGGGATTGATATCGTCCATCTCGATGAGCGATTCGTACGGAATGTCCGCCTCCGCGAGCAGCACGTTCATGTGCCCGGGCATGCGGCCGGCGACCGGATGGATGGCGAACTTCACGTCGATCCCGCGCTTGGTGAGCTGATCGTACAGTTCGTGCACGCGGTGCTGCGCCTGCGCGACGGCCATTCCATACCCTGGAATGATCACGACGCGGTCCGCGTTCGTGAGGAGGTCGGCCACGTCCTGCGGTGTCGCGCTCTTCACGGTCTTCTGCTCTCCGGTTGCCGCTGTCGCCTTCACCTGGCCGAAAGCGCCGAACAGCACGTTCGTGAAGGAACGATTCATCGCTTTACACATGATGACGGCAAGAATGAGACCGCTCGATCCGTCGAGCGCGCCAGCCGTCACCAGCAGCTTGTTGTCCACCACGAACCCGAGCGCGCAGGCCGAGAGCCCCGCATAGGAATTGAGGATCGCAATTACGGTCGGCATGTCGGCTCCTCCGATCGGGATGATCAGCAGGATGCCGAAGAGCAGCGCGAGCAGCACGACGACCGGGAACAGGCGGGCAGCGAGCGCGGTGGTCGGGTTCAGGACGACCCAGACGCCGATCGAGGCGGCGGCGATGAGCAAGGCGATGTTGACGATGTTCTGGCCTTTGTAGGTGACCGGCCTCTGCGGTATCCACTTCACCTCCTGGAGCTTGCCCGCGGCCATCAGACTGCCGGTGAAGGTCAGGAACCCCAGGATGTTCTCCGTAATGAGCGCCGTCGTCCGGAACGGCGTGAGCTGGCCGGGGTTTGTGCTCCACCACAGGTAGTAGTACGCGACGCCCACCAGGCCCGCGGCTGCGCCGCCGAACGCGTGCGAGAGCGCGGTCCGCTGCGGCACCGCCGTGAGGGGGACCTTCGACAGCGGAATGCCGAGCGCGACGCCGGCCGCGATGCCGAGGACGATCCAGAGGTGATTGACGACTTGCGGCTCGATCCAGGTGGCGCCTATCGCGATGGCCATCGCGATGACTCCCGCGAAGACGGCCTGGCGCGCCGTCTTCGGATCGTTCATCCACCGCAGCGACAAAATGAACAGAACCGTCGCCACCAGGTAGGCGAACGGCACGATGAAACCTGCGATCATCGGGCGTCTCCCTGCCGCGTCGTCTTGAACATCTTGAGCATCCGGTCGGTGATGAGGAATCCGCTGACGATGTTCGTAATCGACGCAAACACGGCAATGAGCCCGAGGATTCGGATCGGCGTCGGGTAGTTCGCGCCGGTGATGGAGATCGACTCCACGACGGCGATGGCCGAAATCGCGTTCGTCAGCGACATCAGGGGCGTGTGCAGCAGCCGCGACACGTTCCGGATGACCTGGAGACCCACGAACGTGGCGAGCATGAACACAAACAGCATCGACCAGATGTCAGTTGTCGGCATGGCGGCTCCGTGAATGGACGGTCAGGCGAATACTAATCCGATTGTCCGACCGGACGGCAACTCTTTCGCCGTTCGGTTCGTCTAAGTACGCGTTTGTAGAAGAAACGAGACGGATCCCGCAGGACAACGATGCCAAAGGGCGATTTTCTGGGCGAGTTCGAGCTCTACGTCATGCTGGCGCTGGCACACCTGGGCGACGAGGCGTACGGCATCTCCATCCGGCACGACATCGAGGCTCGCACGCGGCGCGGAGTCGCGATCGGCGCGGTTTATGCCACGCTGTCGCGGCTCGAAGACAAGGGTCTCGTGCGCCACCAGCTGTCGCCGCCACTGCCCGTGCAGGGGGGCCGGGCGCGGAAATGCTTCGTGCTGACCGCTGCCGGCGACCGTGCGCTCGCCCATTCGACCGCCATGCTTGCGCGGATGATGCAGGGCTGGAAGTCGCGGACGGAGCCCAGATGACTGGCGGTCGCCGGCCCATCGCGCCCGTCGCCCGGCGTCTGCTCGCCCTCGCGGCCTCACGGCGCCACCGCGACGCGATCCTCACGGACTACGACGACGAGACGGCGGGGCTCGCAGCCGTCGGCGGCGACCGCGAGGCGGCGCGATGGGCTCGCCGGCAAGTCATCGAATCCATTCCGCCGCTCCTGCTGGACCGGCTGCGCGTGCCGGCCGCACGCATCTGGAGGACGTATATGGGACTCTGGCGCGGATTGAAGATGGACCTCGCGCTCACGATTCGCCGCCTGCTCGCCGCACCGGGGTTCACGGCGGTCGCCGTCGCCACGCTCGCGGTCGGCATCGGCGGCAACATGGCGATCTTCACGCTGATCGATCGGATGCTGGTCGAAACGCTCCCGGTGCCGCGACCCACCGAGCTGTACCGCCTCGGCGACACCGATGCCTGCTGCGTCAACTCCGGTCTCGCCGGCGCATACTCGCTCTTTTCGTACGACCTCTACCGTCATCTGCGCGACTCGACGCCAGAGTTCACGAATCTCGCCGCATTCCAGGCACACGCCAGAAGTGTCACCATCGGACGGTCAGACGTGCAGGGGCCCGACGAGACGATTTACGCGTCGTTCGTCTCCGGCAATTACTTTCAGACGTTCGAACTCGTTCCGGCCGCGGGACGGCTGCTTCAGCCGGACGATGACCGGCCGGGAGCTCCAACGACGGCGGTCATCAGCTATCGGGCGTGGAACGAGCGCTTCAACCGGAACCCAGCGGTGATCGGCGCGCGGATCAGTCTGAACGGTTTCCCGGCCATCCTGATTGGCGTCGCGCCGCAAACGTTCTACGGCGAGACGATCCGGCCGGATCCGCCTGATCTCTGGATTCCGCTCTCGAACGAGCCGCTGCTCCAGCCCGCCGCACATCTGCTGACCGTCAAGGGATCGAACTGGCTGTATGTCGTCGGCCGCTTGAGGCCCGACACGGCGCTCGCTCCCGTGAACGCAAAGCTCACGTCGTCGCTCCAGCATTGGCTTGCGGACAATCTCGACTGGACCGCTGAAGAAAGACGCGAGCTGCCGCGACAGCACGTCGCCCTGACGTCCGCGGCGACAGGCGTTCGAGCGTTCACTGACAGCGCAGCGCCGGGGCTGAAGCTGCTGCAGGGCATCGCGGCGGCCGTCTTGCTGATCGCCTGTGCCAACCTGGCGAACCTGCTGCTCGCGCGCGGAATGGCCCGCCGGACGGAGACGGCCGTGCGTGTCGCGCTCGGAGCACCCCGTGCACGCCTCCTCCGGCAGGCGCTGATCGAGAGTGTTCTCCTCGCGTCCGCCGGAGGCGTGGCGGGCATCTGGATCGCTTACGCCGGCGCGAGAACCGTCATCGCCATCGCGATGCGCGGCACGGCACTGCCGGTCGATCCGTCGCCATCGCCCGCCGTCGTGCTCGTCGCCTGCGCCGTATCCCTTGCGACCGGCGTGCTGTTCGGCATTGCGCCGGCGGCGCTCGCATCGCGCACGGATCCGATCGAGGCGATGCGCGGCGCAAATCGAGCGACGGTGGAGCGCGGCGGACGGCTCCGCCGCGGCCTGGTCGCGGTGCAGATCGCCGTCTCGCTGGTGCTGGTGTCGTGCGCCGGCCTCCTCGCGCGCACGCTGCTGAACCTGCAGGCGCAGGACTTCGGATTCGAGCGCACCTCGCGAGTGATCGTCGATCTGGCGCCATCGCTGCAGTCGATCCCGCGCGAGCGCCTGGCCGCCGTTTACGCTCGAATGCAGGAACGGCTGCTGGGAGTGCCCGGGGTTACGCATGCGGCGTTTTCCCTTTACAGCCCGATGTCCGGCGACAACTGGTCCTCTCTCATCTCCGTCGACGGTCATGGGAGCGACGAGCAGCTGAATGCGTCGTGGGACCGTGTGAGCACCGGCTACTTCGAGACGATCGGGACACCGCTGCTGCGCGGTCGCGCGTTCACCCAGGCGGACACGCCCGACTCGGCGCCCGTGGCCGTGGTCTCGGCGACGTTCGCCCGGAAGTTCTTTGGAGACGCGGACCCCATCGGCCGCCACATCGGGTTCGGCTCGACGCCCTCGAACCGCATTCTCCAAATCGTCGGCGTGGTCGGCAATGCGACCTACCAGGATGGCCGGAGCGCGCAGCCGCCGATGTTTTTCCTCCCGTTCCTTCAGCGCTCGCGGGCAGCCAGCACGGGAAGCGCCGACAACGCGCTCGATCGATCGCAGTATCCGAACTCGTTGGAACTCGTGGTATCGGGAACGGCGCAGGACATCGAGGCGCAGGTTCGGCAGGCACTTGCCGAAGTAGACCGTCACATCACCGTCGAAAGGGTCATGACGCTCGACGAACAGATCGCGCGGCAGTTCACGGGAGACGCGTTGATGGCACGTCTGACGGCAGCGTTCGGCGTGATGGCGCTGCTCCTGGCGTGCCTCGGTCTCTACGGGGTCACCGCGTACTCGGTGTCGCGTCGAACGCGTGAAATCGGGATTCGGATGGCGATCGGCGCGAATCGTGGAGACGTCCTGAAGGGCATCATCCGCGGGGCACTCGTGCAGCTCGCAATCGGGCTGGCGATCGGCTTCCCCGCCGCGATCGCTGCCGCGCAGCTGCTGCGGTCGCAGCTGTTCGGCATCGGCGCGTACGATCCGGTGTCATTCGGCGGGTCCCTCGTGCTGCTCGGTGCCGCCGCCATCCTCGCGGCGCTCATCCCCGCGCGGCGCGCGGCGACGCTCGATCCCGTGCGTGCGCTGCGCGTGGACTAGTTTCGACTATCCGCTCCCGGTTTCAGTTCCAGTTGCGAGCCGCCAGTCCGCTTCCGGTTGCCACACTGGCAACTGGACGCGGGCAACTGGAAACGGTCTACCCGTGTCATCGCTACACACGTCACGTGCGGTGAACTCTCCGTTACCGGGGTGCGTATTTCGAGACAGCTGCGATCCCCCGGAGGACTGGAGACCGCTGCGATGTTCACGTCCGCCATCGACGTTCCTGCTGTCCGCCGCATCAAACGGTACGGGTGGATCCCTGACCTCCCCGATCGACGAGACCGCCTGTTCACCGCGCCGGCCCACTTGGTACTGCCCCCGCGCGTCGATCTGCGCAGCGGCTGCCCGCCCGTGTATGACCAGGGAGAGCTCGGGAGCTGCACCGCACACGCGATCGCTGGCGCCGTCGAATTCGTCATGCGGCGCCAACAGGTGCCGGATGCGTTCACGCCGTCTCGCCTGTTCATCTACTACAACGAGCGCGTGATCGAAGGAACGGTGGACGAAGACGCCGGCGCGATGCTGCGCGACGGGATCAAGAGTGTCGCGCGCCAGGGGGCGCCGCACGAACGCCTCTGGCCGTACGACATTGCCCGGTTCCGGGTGCGGCCCACGTCGCCCGCGTACCGCGATGGTCTGTCGCACCAGGCGCTGCTCTACCGTCGTATTGCCCAGACGCTCGATCAGCTGAAAGGGTGCCTCGCGTCCGGCTTCCCGTTCGTCTTTGGATTTGCCGTCTATGAGAGCTTCGAGAGCAAGGACGTCACGCGCTCGGGTGAAGTCCCGTTGCCAGGACCCGGAGAGGCACTCCTCGGAGGACACGCCGTGCTCGCCGTCGGATACGACGACGGGCGTTCGACGTTTCTCATCCGGAACTCGTGGGGAGAAACCTGGGGCGAGCGCGGCTACGGCACCATGCCATACGTATACCTGCGCGATCCGCACCTCAGCGATGACTTCTGGGTCATCACGCTGGTCGAAGACGGACCGCGGGGTGTTCCGCGCTGCGCCCCGCGCCCCCTGGGCTTTCGGGCCTCGAATGGGGGCTGATTTCCGCGCTGGCAGGCTGGTGACTGGCAACGACCCGGCAAACCACTAGACGCGACGCGCGGTGGTGTATATTTGTCGTGCCCACATATGGCCACGACGTCACTGGAACGCGAACTCAAACGCGGCAGCGCCGAAATCCTGATCCTTGCGCTGCTCGAGGAACGCCAGCGCCACGGCTACGAGATCGGCCGGCTCATCGCCGATCGATCCCGCGGCGCGATCAACTTTCACGTCGCCTCCCTGTACCCGACGCTCTACCGCCTCGAGGACCGGAGACTCATCGAAGGCCGCTGGGTCGAGAAGGCCGGGCAGCGGCGCCGCCGGTATTACCGCCTGACGCGCGAGGGCCGCGCCGTGCTCGCCCGCCAGCGCGGCATCTGGGACTCGTTCTTCATCGCGCTCGATCGCGTCGCGAGGATTCGCCATGCCTGACATCGACTGGAGAGCCGCCGTCCGCGCCGCCTTCGGCGGGCGAACCCCCGACGACGACGTCGTCGAAGAGCTCGCACAGCATGCGGCGACGGCATACGAAGCCGCCCGCGCGGAGGGCGTCGAGCCCGATGATGCACTCGCAGACGTGGCGCGGCAGATCGACCGCTGGGCCGCGGATCCGGTCGTCGCCAGCCGCCGTCCGCGCCGGCCGCCCGCAGTCGCTCCGCCCCCGGCATCCGCGCCGCCCTTCGCATCGACGATGCAGGACGCGAAATATGCGCTGCGCCTCATGCGTCACCAGCCCGCGCACACCGTCGTCGTGGCCGCGACGATGGCGCTTGGCATCGCGGCAACGACGCTCCTCGGCAGTGTCGCCTATGGCGTGCTCATGAAGCCATTGCCCTGGGCCGATGCACCGCGCCTGGTGCGCCTCTACGAAACGCGCCAGGGCAGTACCAAACGTTTCCGTCCGATGATGACAAACGGCACGTACCGCGCATGGCGCGAGGGCGCTCGCACGCTCGATGCGCTTGCGGCATGGGACGTAAGACAGGTCGCGCTGACGGATCGTCCCGGTACTGGCCGGATCACGGTGTCCGATGTCACGCCTTCGCTGTTCCCGATGCTCGCGGCGGGGCCGGCGCTCGGCCACGGCTTCGCTCCCGGCGACGAGGAACCCGGGCGCCCCCCGATCGCGATCCTTTCCTACGGCTTGTGGCAGCAGCAGTTCGGCGGCCGTAACGATGCGATCGGCGCGCGAATACGGCTGGATACGACGACCTACACAGTCGTGGGCGTGATGCCCGCGTCGTTCGCGTTTCCCGACCGCGAGACGCGCGCGTGGCTCCCGTTCTACATCGAGCCGCCCACCACGCCAGGCAGAGGAGGCATGAGCATATCGATGTTCCAGGCGCTCGGCCGCGTGCGTCCGGGTGCGACGCCGGCACAGGCCGCCGCCGAGGGCACCGCCCTCGGGCGCGCGGCGACTCCGTCCGTGCCCATGGCGAAGGTCGTCGCCACCGCCGTCTTCGGCAGCGATGGTCCGGTAGACGTCACCGTTGTGCCCCTCCTGGAGGCGCTCACGAGCGACGTCAGGCCGGCGCTCCTGATCCTGCTCGCGGCAGTCCTCCTGTTGCTGACGGTAGCGACGGCGAACGTGGCCAGCCTGCAGCTCGCGCGAGCGACGGCGCGGCGGCGCGAACTCGCGCTGCGCTCCGCGTTGGGAGCCGGTCGCGGCCGCCTGGTCCGCCAGACGCTGGTCGAGAGCCTCGTCCTCGGGCTCGTGGCCGGCGCCGCCGGGCTCGTACTCGCCGCATTGATGCACCGCCTCCTTCCGTTGCTGCTGCCGACGAACTTCCCTCGGCTGGACGACATCGCCTTCGACTGGCGCGTTCTCGGATTCGCACTGCTCGTGTCCATCGCGGCGGGACTCGGCTGCGGGCTGCTGCCGGCGCTGCACATCGCGCGCACGGATATCGCTCCGGCGCTCGGGGAAGATGCGCTCGCCCCCGTGGGCGGGGGCCTTCGCGCGCGGACGGCTCGCGCGCGCGCGGCGATCCTTGCAGCGCAGATGGCGATGGCGTGCGTCCTGCTCATCGGCGCCGTGCTGCTGGTGCGCAGCTTCGTCGATCTCATGGGCGCGGAGCTTGGCTACGATCCGTCGAACGTGCTCACCGCGCGCGTGATTCTCACCGACGGCGAGTACTCACCGCCGCAGCGGTTGGCGGTTCTCGACAACATCCTGCAGCGGCTGTCGGCGACGCCGGGCGTAACGCACGTGGCGTACTCGAACTCGTTGCCGTTTGTCGGCGGCGAGGCGCTCTCGTCGTTCCCACTGAAGCGCCGGGACGGCAGCACCATTCAGGTGCAGGCAGGGGTCCAGGGCGTCAGCTCCGATTACTTTGCCGCGATCGGTCAGCGAGTGGTGGAGGGCCGCGGGTTCGTCCCCGACGACGCGTCTCGCGACGTGCCGGTCGCGATCGTCAATCGCGAGTTCTCGCGGAAGTACCTCGGAGGCCAGGCGCTCGGCTGGACACTGCCAGGCGCCTCGAAGCATGGAGACTCCGGACCTGAACGACCGATCGTGGGTGTCGTCGACGACACCGTTCGGCGGAGCGTCACCGACACGCCCCAGCCGGAGATCTACGGAACGACCCGGCGAAGCGGCGGGGAGGGCGCCGGCCAGGTCGCCGACAGCGACATCAATTTAGTCGTACGCACGTCGAGGAACCCGCGGGAGCTCGTACCTGTGCTGCGGAATGTCGTCCAGAGCGCCGCGCCCGCCGCGCCTCTCGAATCCGTGATGACAATGGACGACCGCGTGGCGGGAAGCCTCGCAAACCCGCGGCTGTACGCGGTCGTTCTCGCGACCTTCGCGGGCTTCGCGCTCGTCATAGCCGCGGTCGGACTCTTCGGCGTCCTGTCGTATACGGTTACGCTCCGGCGGCGCGAAATCGGCGTGCGCTCGGCGCTTGGCGCCACCGGGCGTGACATCGTGCTGCTCGTCGCACGACAGTCGCTGGCGATCGTTGCTGCCGGAATCGTCGCGGGCCTGCTCGCCTCCGCATGGGCGACTCGCCTTCTCGGAACCCTGTTGTACGGCGTGACGTCCCACGACGCGCTCAGCTTCCTCGCGGTCGCCGGCATGCTGTTCGCCGCTGCGGTGATCGCCACCATCGTTCCCGCACGGCGCGCAGCGCGCGTCGAGCCGGCCAAGGTGCTCAGAGGCTGACGGCAAACGGCGGCAGCTTCCCGACGACCACCGCCGCGCCGCGGCATCAGCGCAGCGCCTGCTTGATTGCGTCCTCGGCCCGCGAGGCCATGACGGCGTAACCCGCCGCGTTCGGGTGCAGGTCATCCTGCGTGAATTCCGCTTTCATCACTCCGTTTTCGTCGACCATCGAGGAGAAATAATCGAGATAGACGTCGCCATTGTCGGCGGCGTACTTCTTCATCCAGTCGTTCAATGCGCGGATGCGCGACATCGGCCGCACCGTGGTTTGCGGCGTGCCGCCGGGCCGCGTGTGGTACGCGCTGGTCGGCGTGACGCTCGCGAGGACGACCTTGATGCCGTGGGCGTGCGCGAGTTCAGCCATCGACGCGAGGTTCCCTTCGATTTCCTCGTCTGTCATCGGCCCCGTGTTGCCGGCGATGTCGTTGGTGCCCGCCAGAATGACGACGACTTTCGCGTCGAGCGCGATGACGTCGGGGCGGAAGCGGACGAGCATCTGCGGCGTGGTCTGAGCGCTGATGCCGCGATCGACGTACTGCGGGTTCGAGAAGAAGCTGCCGAACTGCGGCTGCTGCCAGGAATCGGTAATCGAGTCTCCGATGAAGACCACGCGTGGCGCAGAGACCGTCGGCGGCAGACCCTCGTTCGCGTCGTGGTATCGGGCCAGCTCCGGCCAGTCGCGCATGCGCAGGTCGTGCCTGATCAGGTCCTGCAGCGCGTCGGCCATCTCAGGGCAGGACGAGGGCTGGGACCTCGACGGTCCAGGAGGCTGACCAGCGAGCGCGGCCAGTACGAGGGCGGCAGGAAGAACGAGCATCAGTGAACCCTCCTCAGCGGGTGCGCCTCGGTGTTGAAGACAACGCTGTCGAAGTCGAGCGCGTCGGGCTGGAACAGCAGATAGAAGTACTTGAACGTTTCGGCCAGCAGGAAGCTGTGCATCCGGTCGCCCTGCTCCTTCGTGACCACGTTCCGCAGCACCGTGTAGCCGACGTCCGTGCGGCAATACTTCAC
>Ga0310811_10004404_pt1 | contig 17700 bp, 19 predicted proteins | sample YCmetagenome_FD_207642 | JGI IMG/M metagenome (GOLD analysis project Ga0310811, IMG submission 207642) | Soil microbial communities from experimental microcosm in Duke University, North Carolina, United States - YC | ecosystem: Engineered > Artificial ecosystem > Soil microcosm > Unclassified ...
TCTGGAGTACGCTCCCGGATCGCCGCCTCGATCGCACGATCCAGCGCGCGGTCGGCGAAACGGCTGAGGTGGCCGGTCACCTCCTCCAGCGTCAGTGCGCCGGCAAGATCGCCGACCGCCAGCGCCAGCGCCAAGCGCCTCTTTTCCCTGCGCAATCGTGATGCGACCGGATCGCCGGAGGCATCCGAAAACCCGCACAGATCGAGCGCTCTGGTGCAATCGCCCTGTTCCAGCGCGGCCGCGACATCCGGCTCGCGCCCGGCGAGTCGGCGCAGATAGGGCGCATGGGCCAGCGCCCGCTCCAGCGCCGATCGCACCTGTGTTGTATTGGCGCCGCTCATGCCTGCGGGTTGCCGATCAACTTGATCCAACGCAACCCCCGGAACAGTCCGGCGTTGTTGACTTCATGGTCACACAGGGTTGGAAATCGATGACAGAGACGGAACGTCGTTCGGGCGGCCGGATACGCATCGTGTCCGATCCGATCGAACATCAGGGCGTGCGTAATGCGCTGCGCGACAGCTTCGATTGCGGCAGGGATATGCCCGCGGAGTTCGAGCAGCTGCTGAACAAGATCCGGTAGATCGCATCGCGCGCGGACAAACCCGCTCCGGCGCAGGCCGGGGCGGATTTTCGTCACTTGTGCTCGAGCGCGTCCTTCGACAGGTCGTCCACCTGATCCATGATGGTCTGCAGCGCGGTGGTGTTCGGATCGGTCTCGTGCGTGCGGCGCGAAGGCAACTTGCCCTCGCTCAACAGCGCTTCCAGCGCGACACGACCGCGCGCAACCCGGCTCTTGATCGTGCCGACCGCGCAGCCGCAGATCTCGGCCGCTTCCTCATAGGCGAAGCCGCCCGCACCGACCAGAATCAGCGCCTCGCGCTGGGGCTGGGGCAAGTGCAGCAGCGCGCGCTGCATGTCGCCCAACTCGACGTGGCGATCCTGCGACGCCGGCGCCGCTAGCAGCTTGGACGCGGTGATCTCGTCCCACTCGCCCTTGAAGCGCGCGCGGCGCATCTGGCTGAGGAACAGGTTGCGCAGGATGATGAAGGTCCAGGCACGCATGTTGGTGCCCGCCTGGAAGCGCTGGCGCGCCGCCCAGGCCTTCAGCAGCGTTTCCTGCACGAGATCGTCGGCAAGGTCGCGATTGCCCGAAAGCGATCGACCGAAGGCGCGCAGGTGCGGGATGACCTGCGCCAGCTGTTCCTTGAATTCGTTGTCGGGCAATGGCGTATGGACGGGGGTTTCCACCGTCTCTGCGCCGTCGTCCTCATCCTCCGCGCGGGGCGGACCGTCATTCGTCATCGCTGCCCCAAGCTCCGTGCCACTGCCAACAGTGTCGTCCTCTTCCGAGACATAGGGCGCCCGATCGGCAGGCGCCACCCTTGCATTGTAATATTCCATATTATCGATTGATAATCAGGAGGATGGACAGGATCACAACGATCGCGACAAGCGAAATGGCCAGCACGTAACGCATCGCGCCGACCTTCTTGCCGGCGCTTGCTTCCGTTTCCGAAAGATGCGGTTCGCCCTGTGCCATCGGCCCTCTCCCGATCGTTACGTCATGCCAACGTCGGGCGAGGGCCAGAGGTTCCTTCGTGCGGTTCCGATCAGGCGGGAACCGTGGTGCTGTCGAAGAACAAAGCCTGCGCGATAGCCGCCTTCACGGTCGAGCGCTGGAACGGCTTGGTGATCAGGAAGGTCGGCTCCGGCCGCTCGCCGGTTAGCAGGCGCTCGGGGAAGGCGGTGATGAAGATCACCGGCACCTCGAACTGGGCGAGGATGTCCTTCACCGCATCGATGCCGGAGCTGTCGTCGGCGAGCTGGATGTCGGCCAGCACCAGACCCGGACGACGTGCCATCGCCTGCGCCACCGCCTCGTCGCGGGTCACCGCCACGCCGGTCACGCCATGGCCCAGATCGCGCACGATCGTCTCGAGGTCCATCGCGATGATCGGCTCGTCCTCGATGATCAGCACCTCGGCATGGGTCTGTCGCTCGATCTCGGCGAGCGCCTCGCCGACCAGCGCTTCGACCTCTGGGGCATCGACGCCGATCAGATAGGCCGCATCCTCGTTGGTGAAGCCCTCCATCGCCGTCAGCAACAGCGCCTGGCGCGAGCGCGGCGTGATCCGCGCGAGGCGGGCGTGGGCAATCACCTCCGGCTGGGTGCCGTCCTGCCCGCCATCGACGCCGGTCTCGACATTGGCCGAACCCCAGATCGCCTGGAACGTCTTGTAGAGCCCAAGCCGCGGATCGACGTCGCGCGGGAAATCCTCCGGCGCGGCGACGATCGCCTCCAGCGTGGCGCGGACATAGGCGTCGCCCTGCTTCTGGGTTCCGGTGAGCGCGCGTGCGTAGCGGCGGACGAACGGCAGATGGGGCGCCAATTCCTGACCAAGCGACATGATCGTTTCAAACTCCTGTGTGCAGCCCATATTGGCCCGAGGCAGAAGCCGCTGTCGAGTGCGCCCTCCCCCGGACGATCGCCCCCTTGAACGAAACGATCATCGAAGGTGGAACCATCCTGCGACTTTTTTGTTTCCACGGCCACGCGAGGATTTTATCGCAGGTGATGCGAACGCCGAAACAATCGGCCTCGCGGGCCGTTTGGTGAGTGGTTTTCGTATTCGGGATTCGCGTTCGGTGATTATGGCATCATCATCGACAGGGGACGGGGCAGATTGGCGTTGAGCGACGGGAACAAGAGCAAGCGCAGCGCCAAGGGGTCTTCGCAGTCCGGCGCGGACGGCAAGGGTGCCGACCGTGACGTCGGTCACGCTCTGCGCTCGGTCTATTCCAAGACGGTGAGCGAGGAGATTCCGTCGGAGCTGCTCGATCTGCTGGGCAAGCTCAGCTAGAGGCGTGCCGCCCGAGACAGCCTTGCATCCCACGCCGTCGCCTTCGCCAGCCGTACGGCTGTTCGCGCGCCTGTCGACCAGCCTGAAGATCCTGATCGTGCTGAGCCTGGCGCTGCTGCCGCTCGGCATGATCGCCTCGCTCGCCTCGCTGGAAACCGCGTCGGCCAACCGCACCAACCGTGAGGCGGCCGCGCGCCTGCTCGCCACCGACAGTGCCGAGCGCTTCAACCTGATGATCGATCGCACGGCGGGCATCCTGCACGGCGCCCAGCGCGAGGGCGCTACGGGATGCCTCCATGCGTCCGGCACGATCGGCGACGGGACGATGGTGGCGCTGTTCGACGCCTTCGGCAAGGCGATCTGCGCGAGCGGGAAATTGCCCGCCATCCTGCCGAGCCGCCCGAATACCGTGACGCCGATCGTCACGATCGCGCCCGACGGCCAGTCGCTTCGCCTGATCACCAGCACGATGGAACTGCCCGGTTTCGCCGTCGCGGTCCTCCCGCGCAACTTCGTGGCCACCGCGACGCATCCTCATGCGCTTGACGGCAGCTATTCGCTCCATGCCAGCGACGATGCCGGCCACGTGCTGACGATGGCGACGATCCAGTCCATCCCGGTCGGCCGCGAGACGCTCGCCGCTCAGCCGGTGGCGAGCAACCAGCTGCGGCTCACCATGTCGGTGGCAAGCCCCCCGCTCAGTGCCAACGAGGTTTTGCTCACGCTGCTGCCCATCCTGATGTGGGTGGCGGGCGCCGCGATCGGTTGGCTGGTCGTCGATCGCCTGATCCTGCGCCCGCTCGAATCGATGCAGGAGGCGATCGACACCTATCGCCTGACCGGCCGCTTCGTGCCGCCGCCGCTCACCACGCCGGCCTTCGAGATCCGCACGCTCGGCCGCGCCTTCCAGCTCGCCGCGCAGACCATCACCCGCCACGAGGCGGATCTGGAGGACGGCCTCGCCCGCCAAACCCGGCTGACGCGCGAGGTGCATCATCGCGTGAAGAACAACCTGCAGGTCGTTGCCAGCCTGCTCAACATTCACGCGCGGGGCGCACCGACCGCCGAGGCCGCCGACGCCTACGCCACCATCCAGCGCCGCGTCGACGCGCTCGCCCTTGTCCATCGCAGCCATTATGCGGAGCTGGAGGTCAATCACGGCATCGCGCTGCGCCCGCTGATCGGCGAGATCGCCGCCAACCTGCGCGGGTCGCTGCAATCCGGCATGAAGCCGCCCGCTATCTCGCTGCAGGTCGGCCTGTTCCACGCCAATCAGGATGTCGCGGTGTCGGTCGCCTTCCTGCTGGTCGAGGTGATCGAGACGGCGATGACGCGCCTTCCCGGCACCAGCATCGCGATCACGCTGGAAGCGGTGCCGGACAAACCCGATCGCGCCCGCCTCGCGGTTCGCTCGCCGGCGCTCGATCGCGACGTCGCGCCGATCGATTCGCAGTTCGAGCTGTTCGAGCGCGTGATCGGCGGCCTCTCGCGTCAGCTCCGATCGCCGCTGGAGCGTGACGATGCGCAGGGACTTGTTGCCATCGAAATCAGTGTGATGACCGAGCCCACCGGGGCTTGACACGGCCCGGTTCGGCAAGCGGCCAAAAATTTTCATATCGGCCGGGAACCAGCCTCGTTCCGGCCCGTTTTACACCCCGGATAGCGACCTTTTGCCCCCCCGCTCTCGCTATCCAGAACAAAACTGGGCCCGGCCGCTCCATCACCCCCCCGATGGCGCGACCGGGCCCAAAATTTTCCGGGCATATCGATCACATCCGCCGCGTTCCGGGAAGCCTTGCGGAACCATTGTTTCGGGGGCGCATTGTCTCTGGCGCGGCGGCTATTACGCCGTCTGGAAAGGGAGATTTCCAATGGTTCGCAAGATCGTCACCGCCGGGCTTCTCGCCGGCATATTCACCCTGGCCGCCTGCAACACCGTCGCGGGTGCCGGCAAGGACGTGTCGTCGGTCGGCAATGCCACCACCAAGGCGGCCGACAAGGCGAAATAAGCCTGGGCTTTTCGCAGGACGGAGGGGCGTCGCCGGACATGCCGGCGGCGCCCTTTTTGCATCTTCGAGCCGAGCCGTGGTGCTCGCTTGACTCACAATTCTACATATGTTGCCCTGCTCGCATCGATGATGGCTCCCGGAGATGGTCCATGAAGATGCCAGCCCTTATGCTTGCCCTCGTTGCGGGCACCGGAAACCCTGCGCAAGCCTCCCCTGCCCCTATGCTCGGCCAGTGGAAGGTCGATCTCGCCTCCATGCCGATCCCGCCCGAGGCGCGCCCCAAATCCGTCACCGCCGAATTCACCGATGCGGGCGACGGTTTCTGGCACACCACCTACGTGATCACCGGGCGCGACGGCAGCGAACGGCGCATGACATCGCGCGAGCGGCTGAACGGCAAAGCGGTCCAGATTGAGGGCGACACCGTGGAGGCGGACAGCGTCGCCATGTCCATGCCCGCACCGGGCGTGCTGGTGATGGGACTTGGCAAGGACGGACGGCCCGGATCGGTCCGCACCTACACCCTCGCGGCAGACGGCCGCTCCATGACCGAAAGCGCGGTGAACGTCGGCGACGACGGCAAGCCGTTCGTCCGCACCTTCCGCTGGGTGCGCTAGGCCGTCGCCTCGCGGGCGCGCTTGCGCTCGGTGAACCAGATCAGGATCAGCGCCAGCTCGAACAGCAGGCATAGCGGCACCGCCAGCAGCAGCATCGAGATGGCATCCGGCGGGCTCAGCACCGCCGCCACGCCGAAGGAGGCGACGTAGCAATAGCGGCGCCCCTTGCTGAGTTGCAGCCGGGTCACGATGCCCGCCGTCTCCAGCAGCATCAGCAGCACCGGCAGCAGGAAGGCCACGCCGAACCCGAACAGGAATTTGGTGACGAAGCTCAGATAATTGCCGATCGCGGGCAGCGCCTCCTGCTGCACGCCACCGACATTGCCGTTGTAGCCGAGCAGGAAATGGAGCGCCAAGGGCATGGCAAGGTAATAGGCCATCGCCGCCCCGCCCAGGAACAGCACCGGCGTCAGCAGCAGGAAAGGACGCAGAGCGCGCTTTTCCTTCGCATAGAGGCCGGGCGCGACGAAACGCCAGATCTGGTTCGCCACGATCGGGAAGCTCAGCATTAGCGCCGAGAAGAAGGCCACCTTCATCTGCGCGAAGAACGCCTCGAACACGTCGGTGTAGATGAGCTTGCCCTGCCCGGCATGCAGCAACGGCTGCACCAGAAAGGCGAAGATCGGCTTCGCGAAATAGAGACAGACCAGGAAGCAGGCCCCCAGCGCCAGGAAGCTCCAGATCAGGCGCCGGCGCAACTCGATCAGGTGATCGAGCAGCGGCGCGCGCGAATCGTCGAGTTCGTCGTCCCCAAGCCCCATCGGATCAGGCCTCGGGCGGCTGGCGGACGGGAGCGACCGGCTCCAGCGGGGCTTCGGCCGGATGCGTCACCTCGCCGGATTCCGCCGCCACAGCCGGCGTGGCGGGTGCCGGCAACGCTTCAGCCGGCGCGGAAGGCGCAGGCTTGCCGGAGATCAGATCGGCATGCTCGCGCATGATCCGCTCGTTCTCCGCCTTCCACTTCTGCTCCATCTCGGCAAGTTCGGCTTCGCGGATCATCTCGTCCATCGCAGAGCGGAAATGGCGCGCCATCGCGCGCCCCTTGCCGACCCACTGGCCCACCACGCGCATGACGCGCGGCAGATCCTTCGGCCCGATGAAGACGATCGCGACCAACGCGAAGATCAACAGGTGAGTCGGCGCAAAATCGAACATCGATTACCCCCGGCAGGCCCGCCCGTTCAGGGCTGGCTGGGCCGGTCGTCGCGCATCGGCTGCAGATCGTGATCCTTGTTCGGCTCGATCGGCGGCTGCTGCTGAAGCTGGGCCGCAGGCTTAGGCGGCGCGGGGCGATGATCGTCGTCCTCGTCGGCCATGCCCTTCTTGAAGCTCTTCAGCCCCTTGGCGACATCGCCCATCATCGACGGGAATCGACCGCCGCCAAACAACACGATCGCGATGATCCCAAGGATGATCCAGTGGATTGGTGATCCGAAACCCATGATGCCTACTCCGAATATCCGGCCTATCTAGTCGTCATCGCCGCCGGTTTCCACCTCCACGTGCATCAACATGTCATCGATCGGATCGAGCAGGCCCGCGGCGCGCAGATCATCGATTCCGGGCAGGTCGCGACGGCTCAGCAAGCCGAAATGGGTGAGGAAACCCAGCGTGGTCGCGTAAATGAGTGGACGCCCCGGCACCTCGCGCCGGCCGGCGGGGCGTACCCAGCCCGCCTCCATCAGCACGTCGAGCGTGCCTTTGCTGATCTGCACGCCGCGGATCGCCTCGATCTCGGCGCGGCTGACCGGCTCGTGATAGGCGATGATGGCGAGCGTCTCGATCGCCGCGCGGCTGAGCTTGCGCGGCTCCTCGCGGGTCCGGCGCAGAATGTGCGCGAGGTCCGGCGCGGTCTGGAAATGCCAGCGCCCCCCGCGCTCGACCGGATGGATGCCACGATCCGCATAGCTTTCTGTCAGCGCGGCAAGACCGGCGGCGACATCCACGCCCTCGCCCGCCGCCGCCTCGATCTCGGCCCTGGTGAGCGGATTTTCGGCGGCGAACAGCACCGCCTCCACGGCGCGTTCGTGGTGCGAGATCATGCCGCCCGCACCCAGAGCGTGTCGAAGGCCCCCTCCTGCCGCAGCTCCAGCCGGCCCTGCTTGGCGAGTTCCAGCATGGCGAGGAAGGACGAGGCACGCGATGATCGCGCCAGCTGCGGATCGAGCGTGGCGGGCAGGAAGCGCTCCAGCGCCGTCCAGTCCATCGCAGCCCCAAGCATCGCCTCGACCCGCTGCAGCGCCGCCTCCAGCGACATCACCGGGCGGCGCGAGACGACGTGCATCACCGGCTTGTTGCGCGCGGTGATGGCGCCATAGGCCGCGATCAGGTCGAACAGTTCGGCCTGCCAGGCGGCCTTGCGAATCACCTTGAGGCCTTCCGGCGCGCCACGCTCGAAGACATCGCGGCCGATCCGGTCGCGCCCCATCAGCCGCGCGCCTGCCTCGCGCATCGCGTCGAGCCGCTGCAGGCGCAGTTGCAGGCGCAGCGCCAGCTCCTCGGGGGACGGCTCGACCTCGGGATCGCGCGGCAGCAGCAGGCCCGATTTGAGATAAGCCAGCCAGGCCGCCATCACGAGATAGTCGGCCGCCAGCTCCAGCTTCAATTGCTTCGCGCTCTCGATGAACTCCAGATACTGCTCGACCAAGGCGAGGATCGACAGTTCGCGCAGATCCACCTTCTGCTGGCGGGCAAGCGCCAGCAGCAGATCGAGCGGGCCTTCCCAACCGTCGATGTCGATCGTGAGAGTGTCGTCGCCCGCGTCCATTGGGCCTCAAGCTAGCAAAGCGTCAGGCGAGCGCCAGCAGCGAATCGCGCTTGGCGGCCAGTTCCTCGAAGCTCTCGTCCGATGCCTGCGTCGCGATCGTCGCCATCGCGCGCTGCAGGCGATCATAGCTCACTTCGGGGATCGGCCCGAGCGCGCCCGCTACCGCCTCCATCTCGGCCATCTCGCCCGAACAGTGCAGCGCGATATCGGTGCCCGCCGCCAGCGCACCCGCCGCCCGCGCGCCGAAGTCCCCAGACAGCGCGTGCATACCTAGATCGTCGGACATCAGCAGCCCGTCAAAGCCGATCCGGCCGCGGATGATCTCCTGCACGACGATCGGAGACTGGCTCGCCGGCCGCTCGGCATCCCAGGCGGCATAGACGAGGTGCGCCGTCATCCCCATCGGCGCGTCGTTGAGCTGGCGGAAGGGCTGGATGTCCTCGGCCAGTTCGTCATCGGTCGCCTCGATGATCGGGAGCGCCTTGTGCGTATCGAGATGCGTGCGGCCGTGGCCGGGCATGTGCTTGACCACGGCGACGACGCCCCCCTCGCGCAGCCCGTCGATCACCAGCCGGCCGAGCGAGGCAACCTGCTTCGGCTCGGTGCCCAGCGCCCGGTCCCCGATCACCGCATCGGCATCGGGACGGCGGACGTCGAGCAAGGGCAGGCAATCGACGTTGACGCCCACTTCGCGCAGCATGACGGCGATCGCCTTGGCGTTGACCCGCGCCGCCTCCATCGCCGAGACGGGCGCCTTGTCCCACAGCCGCGCGAACGCCTCCCCGGCGGGCAGTTTCGGCCATTCGGGCGGGGCCATGCGCTGCACCCGGCCGCCTTCCTGGTCGATCAGGATCGGCACGTCATCGCGCCCGATCAGGCTACGCAACTCGTCCGTCAGCGCCTTCATCTGCGTGCGATCGCCGCAGTTACGCCGGAACAGGATGAAGCCGGCGGGATCGGCCGAGCGGAAGAAGCTCCGCTCGGCGTCGGTCAGCGCGAGGCCGGAAAGGCCGAAGAAAGCGGGGATCATGCGGTCAGGCGCTAGGCCTCACCGCACGACCGTGCAAGCCTCGCCCGCCACCTTCAGCTTCGAGCAGACCGACGAAGCGTCTCCACCCGCCGCAGCGCGCAGGCGGTAATAGGTCTTACCGTTGACGTCCGCCTTCACCACCGAATGCTGGAGCGCACCCAGATAGCCGTAGCGGCCCGACAGCGACTTCCACGCCGCATTGGCCGCCGCCTCGCTCGGCAGTGCGCCGAGCTGGATGGTGCCGCCCGCTACAGGGGCTTCCGCAACCTTGGCAGGCGCAGGCACTGAAGCCGCCGGCTTGGGCGCCGGGGCCGGAGCGGCCTTCACCGGAGCCGGCGTCGCCTTGGCGGTCTCGACCGGCTTGGCCGGGGCAGGCGTAGGGGTAGCGGGCTGCGGGGCCGGCGCGCCCTTGGCGATCGGCGCCTCGGGAACCTTGGAGAGATCGATCTTGGCGTTCGGATCGGCGCCCTCGCTCGCGGCATAGGCGCTGTCGCCCTGGCCCTTGACCTGCATGCCGCCTTCTTCGGCGGGCTTGGTCTTGTACGGTCCGGGCTGCGCGGCGATCGTCGGCGGGCCGCCATCGGCGGTCTGGACCGGGCCGGAGACGCGCTGCTTCAACCAGTAGACGCCGCCGACGACGCAGCCGAGGATCGCGAGCGCCGCGATCAGGCCCGCGATCAGGCGACCGGCGGAGACGCCCTCCTCAGCCGTCTCGTCCTCGACCGGCTCCAGCCAGGGCAGCCGATCTTCCTCGGCATTACCCCCCATGCTCCGCCCCGAATCCGACATTTCGCCTACATCTCCTCGGCCGCGGCGACCCCCATGATCGACAGGCCATTTCTTAATATCTGCCCGATCCCTTCGGCGAGGGAAAGCCTCGCCTGTGTCGTATCGGGATCATCCTGCACCAAAAAGCGACGATCGGGCCGGTCGTTGCCCCGATTCCACAGCGCGTGGAAAGCCGCCGCCAGATCATAGAGATAGAAAGCGACGCGGTGCGGCTCGCGCGTCGCCGCCGCCTGTTCGACGGTGCGCGGGAACTGCGCGGCGAGCTTCACCAGCCCCCATTCCTCGTCGTCCAGCCGCGAGAGATCGGCGCCTGCCGCCTCCAGCCCCATCTCGTCCTTCGCTTTCCTCTGCACCGAGCGGACGCGGGCGTGCGCGTACTGGACGTAGAAGACCGGATTGTCCTTCGACGCCTCCACCACCTTGGCGAAGTCGAAATCCATCTGCGCGTCGGCCTTGCGGGTGAGCATGGTGAAGCGCACCACGTCGCGGCCCACCTCGTTCACCACGTCGGCCAAGGTCACGAACTGGCCCGAGCGCTTGGACATCTTCACCGGCTCGCCGTTGCGCAGCAGCTTGACCATCTGCACCAGCTTGACGTCGAAGCGCTTGCCGCCGGTCAGCGCCTGCACCGCCGCCTGGATGCGCTTGACGGTGCCGGCATGGTCGGCGCCCCAGATGTCGATCAGCTCGTCGGCCGCGGCGGCCTTCTGCGCGTGATAGGCGAGATCGGTGCCGAAATAGGTGAGCCCGCCGTCGGACTTGCGCACCGGGCGATCCTGATCGTCACCGAACTCGGTGGCGCGGAACAGGGTCATCTCGGTCGGCTCCCAGTCGTCGGGAAGCTCGCCCTTGGGAGGCTCCAGCACGCCCTGGTAGAGCAGGCCCTTGGCGGTCAGGTCGGCGAAGGCGGCGTCCACCTTGCCGGCCTTCTGCACGCCGGCTTCGGACGCGAAGATGTCGTGATGGATGCCGAGCAACGCCAGGTCCGCGCGGATCATGTCCATCATCGCGGCGACCGCCTTTTCGCGGAACAGGTCGAGCCATTCGCTCTCGGGCGCGGTCGCGTACTTCGCGCCGAACTCAGCGGCCAGCGCCGCGCCGACAGGCTTCAGGTAATCACCCGGATAGAAGCCCTCGGGGATCTCGCCGATCTCCTCGCCCAGCGCTTCCCGATAGCGCAGGTGCGCCGAACGGCCGAGCGTCTGCACCTGTGCGCCCGCGTCGTTGACATAATATTCGCGGGTCACCGGATGGCCGACGAAGGCGAGCAGGCTGGCGAGCGCATCGCCCACCACCGCGCCCCGGCAATGGCCCATGTGCATCGGACCCGTGGGGTTGGCCGAGACATACTCCACGTTGACGCGGTGGCCCTCACCGGCGGTCGAGCGGCCGTAATCGCCGCCCGCCGCGAGGATTTCGGCCAGCTCGCCGCGCCACACGTCGGGCGCGAGGCGCATGTTGATGAAGCCAGGGCCGGCGATCTCGACGGCGGTGACGCCCGCCACCTGCTCGAGCTTCGGCGCGATCGCCTGCGCCAGCGAGCGCGGATTGGAGCCGGCGGGCTTGGCCAGCACCATCGCGGCGTTGGTGGAGAGATCGCCGTGGCTCGGATCGCGCGGCGGCTCGATCGACACGGCGCGTCGCGACAGCCCGGCGGGGATGGTCCCTTCCGTCTCAAGCTGGTTGAGAATGCGGCCGATCTCCTCGGCGAAGCGGATGTAGAGCGTCACGGGCGGTCTTTTCGTTTGGATCGATGAAGGCCGCGCCCTTAGCGTGGCGGCGCGGACGGAGCAAATGGCGGGTCGTGCGAAAGCGAAATTGACAAAGTTGACAGGCAACGGGCCTGAAAGAAGACATTCCTACGGGCTGATCGACGGCGAGAAAGAGCGATCGACGAACGGGGCCGGATCCATCTTCGCAGCCGAAATCCTACATGGGAAGTGGCGGAATCTTTCGCTCCATCACACGTCGCTCCTGCGCAGGCAGGAGCCTATCACCTGGGCTGTCAATATGGTGGAACGGCGAGGAGATAGGCTCCTGCCTGCGCAGGAGCGACGAGGCGGCAGCTAACGCCCCAGTTGCGGATGGTCGCCCTTCATCCTCCCCATCGGAGATGGGGAGGATGACCGCCGCAGGCGGTGGAGGGGAAAGGCGCAGCCGGTAACACAATTGCTTGTCGGCTGTCGCGCATCGCCCCTCCACCATCCTTCGGATGGTCCCCCTCCCCATGCTTCGCATAGGGAGGATGAGGAATGACCACTAACCACCACGTCCCGTCATTCCCGCCGCAGCCAGGCAGCGATCCGTCGAAAGGCGGATTTCCAGACAGGTTCCTGGCCCCGCGCCGATCAGAACCCCTCCGGCATCTCCACCGGGCCAACCACCTCGATATGCCGCGCGATCGCGTAGCGGTCGGTCATGCCAGCGATGAAGTCGGCGATGTGGCGGGTGCGGGCCGGCTCGTCCTCCGGCAGGCTCGCGCGCCAGTTGGGCGGCAAACGCTCGGGATCGGCAATGTATGCCGCGATCAGCCGGGTAAGCAGCCCGCGCGCGACCTCCGCCACCTCCAGCTGCGAGGGGCTGTGGTAGAGCGTCGCGTACATATATTTCTTGAGCGCGCGCTCGTCGGCCGCCATCGCGGGCGAGAAGCCGACGAGCTGGCGCCCCGCCCCGCGCACCTCGTCCACCGACGCGACGCCGCTTTCCGCGATGCGCCGGCGGCTTTCCTCGATCACGTCGTTGACCATCGCGCCGATCTGGTCGCGCACCAGCTCGCGGCGCAGGCGATCGGGCCGTGCGCAATCGGGGTGCCGCGCCGTCACCGCCCGCCACCGCTCGCCCACGAAAGACACGGCGCACAGCGCATCGAGATCGAGCAGCCCGGCACGCAGGCCGTCGTCGATGTCATGGTTGTCGTAGGCGATGTCGTCGGCGATGGCGGCGATCTGCGCCTCCAGGCTCGGCCAACTGCCGAGATCGAGCGGGAAATCGGCATCGGCCTCCTGCATCGCCCAGGTCGGATAGCGGACCGGGCCGTTATGCTTGGCGAGTCCCTCCAGCATGTCCCAGGTGAGGTTCAGGCCGTCCCAGCCCGGATAGGGGCTTTCGAGCTTCGTCAGGATGCGCAGCGTGTGGGCGTTGTGATCGAAGCCGCCCGCCGCCATCGTCGCCGCCTTCAGCGCGTCCTCGCCCGCATGGCCGAACGGCGGGTGGCCGATGTCGTGGGCGAGGCACAGCGCCTCGGTAAGATCCTCGTTCAGCCCCAGCGACCGCGCGATCGTGCGGCCGATCTGCGCGACTTCGAGGCTGTGCGTCAGCCGGACGCGGAAGTGATCGCCGTCGGGTGCGACGAAGACCTGCGTCTTGTGGCGCAGCCGGCGGAAGGCGATGGCGTGGACGATCCGGTCGCGATCGCGCTGGAAGGCGTCGCGCGGCCCGCGCGTCTCGCCGCCCGGCTCCGGATGTCGCCGGCCCCGGTTGGTGGCGGGATCGGCGGCGTAGGGCGCCAGCGTCATTGTCCGGTATCGACCTTGTCGACCTTCTGGCCCTTGCTGCTCTTGAAGGTGAAGCCGGACAGGCCCTTCGCCGCCATCTTGTTGACGAAGGCCTGCGCCTCCTCGTCCGTCTTGAAGGGGCCGACCAGCAGGCGGTTGGTGGCGCGCAGCGGCGTGGTGGAGGGCGTGTGGCCCTTCATCAGTTCCGGCGCCTTCTTCTTCACCCCGGCCCAGGCCTTGTCCATGTCGTCCTTGTTGGCGCCGCCCGCGACCTGGACGTAGATCCGTTCCGGATTGCCCTTTTCGGACTTGGCCGACTTCGCGGATTTTGACGCTTTGCTATCGTCCGCATCGTCGCCCGATCTGGCCTTCCCGCCCTTCTTCGTCTTGCTGCCGCCGTCGTCATCCTTGGACGCGAGCTTGGTGCAGGTGGTCGACGGTTTCTTCCTGGCGCCCGCCTTGCCGTGGCTCTTCGCCTTGGTGGTGGGAGCGCAATCCTCCGTATCGGCGTCGTCCTGCTTCGCCTTGCTGCTGCTCGCCGATTTGGTCTTGGTGGTGTCGTCTGCCGAGGCCACCGCCTTGCAGGTGGTCGCGGCCTTCTTCTTCGCGGCCGTCTTGCCGTGGGTGCGGCTCTTCGCGGCGGGAACCGGCACGCAATCGCCGCTGTCGTCGGAGGCGTCGGCGATCCTGGCCTTGTCCTTCGCCGATACCTTGCCGCGCGCCTTGCTGTCGTCGTCGTCCGCGCTCGCGGTCTTCGTGGGCTTCTTCGTGTCGGTGTCGGCCGCCCCGGTCTTGCCGTGGACGACCGGGGTGCCGACCGTCTTGACCGGCGCCGGCGCGATGCGCGCGGGCCTGGTGGGAACCTTGGCGGCGGCATCGTGCGGCAGGTCGTAATGCCCCTGCGCCGCCGGTGTCGGCAGGTCGGCGGCGGGCGGCATCGGCGGACCAGCGACCGTCGTCTTGGCAGGCTCGGCCTGCGCGACCTGCACCGGCGGCGGCGCCGAAGCCGGGGTGGTCGTGGTCGTGGTCGTGGCGGCCGGTGCCGGTTGCGAAGCGGCGGGCGACGCGCTGGCTACCGTCGTCGCGGCATCCGTCTTGGCCGGCGTTAGCGCGATCCCGGCGAGCGGTGCCCGCACGTAGCGCGGCTGGCCCAGCGCGAAGGTCTGGTCGCGATCGTTGATCGACACCCCTTCCGGCCGGCTCGTCGCGCGTGAGGGCGGCGTTGCTGCGGCGACCTGCGTCGGCTTGGGCGCGAGCGTGCTGCCCGGCGCAGTCGGCACGGGCGCCGGTTTCGGCTGCTCCGTCTTTGCCGTGGTCGGCGGCGCGAGATCGCTGCGCGGCGCCGGCGCATAGGTGGCCGGCGTGCTCATGCTCGCCACCTGCGTGGGGGTGTAGGGCGTGGACGACGCCGGCATCTCGCCGAAATGCACCGCGCGCGCCTTGTCGGCCGGCGACAGGGTGGCGAGCCGCACGAGGAAGGGCTGCAGCATCGCCGCCTGCTGCGGCAGCATGATGCGGGTGATGTCGTTTGCGCCCTTGGCGTCGCCGTCCATCGCCAGCACGAAGGTCTGCGCGCGCCAGCCGGCGATGTCGCGCTTGCGGATCAGCGGATCGAGCGTCGCGATCGCCGCCGCCTTCTGCCCCGATATGCCCTGCGACAGCGCAAGCCGGCGCCGCGCGGTGTCGTCCTCCGGATGCGCGGCGAGCACGGTTCGGTAATCCGCCTGCGCGCGCGCCTGATCGCCCGTCAGGTCATAGGCGAGGCCGCGATCCTCGGCGAGATCGGCATCGGGCACGCCCAGCCGGCTGGCCTGCGCGAACAGGCGCAGCGCATCCTGTGGCTTTTCGAGCTGGACCAGCGCGGAGCCGAGTCCCGCCTTCACCCGTCCATCGTTCGGCGCGATCTCCTGCGCCTTGCCGAAGAAACCGACCGCCGCATTGGGATCGCCGAGGAGCACCGCATTGTGGCCGGCGGCGGTGAGCGCGGCGAGGTTGTTCGGCTCGGTCGCCAGCGTGCGCAGCGCCTGGGCGAGCAGTTCGGCCGGATCGTCGCCCTGCGGCAGATGCTGGACGACGGCACCGTTGGCATATTGCGCCAGCGCCGGGGTGGCGGCGGAGAGCAGCAGGATCGGAATCAGCAGCCGGCGGAAGGCGCCGGGCTTGGGCAGGTTCGGCATGGTGCACGGCTTTGGGCGAGGACGCGTGCGTGCGCAAGGGGTGTTCCCCGCCCCTCACGCCGGATGGCCGGCCGCCCGCGCCGACCGGATGGTAACCCTTCGTTTACCATATTGCGTAACGATGCTTACCAGACAGCCAGGGTGAGACAGGGTCATGAAGGGGAACGGGAACCACGGGCGCAGCATGGTGCTGGTAACGGCGTTGCTGCTGGTTTCGTGCACGCATCGCAAGCCGGTCGCGGTGGAAACGCCGCCCGCCGTGGTGCCGGTGCCCAGGCCGGTGTTGGCCGCCAACCTTGCTGCCGTGGTGCCGCCGGCGGTGGATGCTGCCGGCCATTATCGCACGATCAACTACGGCATCGATCCGATCCAGACCGAATGGCACGTCCGCGCCGCGCTCAACGTCGCGGCGATCGGCTGCCGGGGTGCTGCCGACGGTGCGCTGATCAACGCCTACAACGCGATGCTGAACAGCCAGAAGGCGGTGCTGGCGGTCGCGAACAAGACGGTCGAAGGCAAGTTCCGCGCGGCCGGCGGCGACTGGCAGTCCGCCCACGACGCCTACATGACGCGGCTCTACAACTTCTTCTCGCAGCCGGCCGCCAAGGCGGACTTCTGCGCGGCGGCCGATCGCATCGCCCCGCAGGCGGCGGCACCGAGCGGCGGCTTCCAGGCCTTCGCGGCGCAGGCGCTGCCGGATCTGGAGGCGCCCTTCATCGAAACCTACCGGCAGGTCGATGCCTACAAGCTGGCGCTCGCGCGGTGGGAGGCAGGAGCGAAGACGCAGCTCGCCGCCGCGACGCCTGCGTCCGTGGCGGGGCCGGCGCCGAAGCTCGGCTATGCCGACATGCGCGTGCTGCTCGCCTGGCAGCCGGCGGACGGCGTGCGGGTCGCGGCCCGCTGAGCGGGCGCCTGATCGACCGCTTCGAACAGCTTGAGCGCGACGCGGTTGCGCCCGCCATGCTTGGCCTCGTACAGCGCGGCATCGGCGCGGCCGATCGCATCGTGCACCGAATAATCCGACGCGACCGCGCCCGACACGCCGAAGCTCGCCGTGATCCGCGCGTCGATCCCGGCCGCCTTGCCGCCCTCCGCCTCCAGCGTGGCGCGCAGCGATTCGGCGATGCGCAGGCTCTGCGCGGGTGACTGGCCGGGCAGGAACAGCAGGAATTCCTCTCCCCCGAACCGGGCGGCGATCCCGTCCTCGGGCAGGCGCGCCCGGATGATCGCGCCGAGTGCGCCGATCACGGCATCGCCCGCCATATGGCCGAAGCGGTCGTTCACCGCCTTGAAGCTGTCGATGTCGCAAGTGACGATGCTCGTCGGCCGGTCCCGCCAGTCCGGCCGATCGATGATCGCTTCCTCGAAACCACGGCGATTGAGCAGCCCGGACAGGGGATCGGTCATCGCCATCGTCCGGTAGCGGGCGAGTACCGAGAGCGCGACAGCGGCCAGTCCGGCCATGGCGAAGATCACGCCGCACACCGATCCCAGCGCCTGCATCAGATAGGCGTAGCGCGAGGTCTGGAACGCCTCGACCTGCCCTGGCGCGGTGAAGAGCGAGCTGGCGCCGCGCACCACGCTCTCGAACGTCACCATCCACGATGCACCCAGCAGCCAGCGATCGAACCGCCTGAGATCCTTCCACCGTACGGCGAGCAGCGGCATCCCCAGCAGCAGCACGCAGCCGGCATCCGAGGCGAGCAGTTCCGCGTGGAGATCGTCGAAACCGATGACGGCGATCATGCACAGGGCGATCGACGTGGCGCAGATCGCCAGCCGCCACCACAGCCAGCGGCGGCCGATGCCGAAATGCTCCGCCGCCGCCTGACCGAAGCACAGGAAGGAGATGGCGAACAGGATGTCGGTGACCCAAGCGACCGTCGAATCGGAAAGCCCCATCGGCATCACCGGCAGGCCGAAGCCGGCCGCATTGCACAGGAAGGCGATACC
>Ga0310811_10004405_pt1 | contig 17698 bp, 19 predicted proteins | sample YCmetagenome_FD_207642 | JGI IMG/M metagenome (GOLD analysis project Ga0310811, IMG submission 207642) | Soil microbial communities from experimental microcosm in Duke University, North Carolina, United States - YC | ecosystem: Engineered > Artificial ecosystem > Soil microcosm > Unclassified ...
GGGGGGGGGGGGGGGGGGGGGGGGGGGGGGGGGGGGGGGGGGGGGGGGGGGGGGGGGGGGGGGGGGGGGGGGGGGGGGGGGGGGGGGGGGGGGGGGGGGGGGGGGGGGGGGGGGGGGGGGGGGGGGCGGGGGGGGGGGGGGGGGGGGGGGGGGGGGGGGGGGGGGGGGGGGGGGGGGGGGGGGGCGGGCGGGGGGGGGGGCTGAGCGGGGCGCGCTGGGGTGGGTCGGTCGACGGGCTGAGCGGGTGGTCCGGTCCGACAGGGCTGAGCTGGTGGTTCAGCCTGGCGGCGGCCGCAGGTAGACGTAGCGGTGGTGCGCGGTGAAGCCCAGGCGGCGGTAGAGGGCCAGCGCGGCGGTGTTGTGGTCGGCCACCTGCAGCACGCACCATCGCGCGCCCCGCTCGTGGCCCCAGGCGTGTGCGGTCGTCATCAGGGCGGTGGCCAGGCCGCGCCGGCGGTACTGCTCGGCGACGCCCAGGCGGGTCACGTAGAGGTGGTCGTCCACGACGGCCAGCCGGACGTACCCGACGGGTCCGGCGGGCGGGTCCCCGGGCTGCCCGCCGTGGGCGAGCGCGAAACCCACCTCCGGGAGCTCCGGCGCGGTCAGCACGTACTCCTGAGCCTGCGCGAACGCCTTCGACGACTCTCGAGGGGCCTCGACGGCGGCCACCGACCACCGCGAGCGGTCCTCGACCGTGATCTTCGACACGCCGGGGATCCGATGGATGTCACTGAGTGCCAATTTAGTGATTCCCGACACCAGCACCTCGACCCGCCAACCGGCCCCATGGTGTTCGTCCGGATGCCAACCCGACTCGCCGATCGACGAGTGCCACGGAGATCCCTCCGGCACCTGCACGCGGGCGGGCACACCGTGCGCGGCGGCGAACGAGCGCACCTTCGACAGCGCGTCGGCCACCGGCCGCCCCGGATCGCCCACCGCGAGGCACGAGTTCGCGCGTCCGGTGAACCCGCCGGCCGCGCGGAGCCGCCACTGCCCGAGCGGGCGGTCCGCCGGTGCCGGCCACCCGTCGGCGCAGATGGTCTCGAGCCTGGTCACGGCCGCCCAGGACGGTCTCCTGGGTCGGGCCGGTGGGATCTCCCGGACCGCCACCACGGCCTCGGTGGCCACCCGGACGGGCCCGGATCGGGTGTCGACGACGACGGATCCGGGATCGACTTCTGTGATCTCACCCACGGCATCGGTGAGGGTCGCCGGGGTCCCCGGATCGTCGATCCGGTGGCGTAGGGACACCCGTCGGCCGAGCAACCCGGGCAGCGCTCGGACCGCCCCCGCCCCGCTCAGAGCCCTGCCCACGGGCCGATCCTGCCGCGGTGGTGGGCGTCACGTGAATTTGAGGCATACCTGTGTGCGCCGATCCGAAACACAACAGACATACTGTCGGGCGAATGTCGCACCCCCACAGCAGGAGTACGCCGTGACCTACGTGATCGCCGAGCCGTGTGTCGACCTCCTCGACAAGGCGTGCATTGAGGAGTGTCCGGTCGACTGCATCTACGAGGGTGGCCGGATGATGTACATCCACCCCGATGAGTGCGTCGACTGTGGTGCCTGTGAGCCGGTCTGCCCGGTCGAGGCGATCTACTACGAGGACGACGTCCCCGACCAGTGGAAGGACTACACCAAGGCCAACGTCGACTGGTTCGACGAGTTGGGTTCGCCTGGTGGAGCCTCCAAGGTCGGCAAGATCGAGCGTGACGTGGAGCCGGCCAAGTCGCTGCCTCCGCAAGAACACGACGAGTGACCTCGGCGCGACGGCTGCCCGACTTCCCCTGGGACTCGCTCGCGACCGCGTCCGCACGTGCGGCCGCGCATCCGGGCGGGATCGTGGACCTCTCGGTCGGTACCCCGGTCGACGAGGTCCCGCCGGCCATCCGCGCGGCCCTGGCCGGTCCGGCCGCGCAGGAGCCGGGTTACCCGCTGACCTGGGGCACGCCCGAGCTGCGTGAGGCGGTCGTCGGTGCGATGCGGCGGCGTTACGGGGTCCGGAACCTGAACCCGGACGCCGTGCTGCCCACGATCGGCTCCAAGGAGCTGGTGGCGTGGCTGCCGACCCTGCTCGGTATCGGTGCGGGCGAGTTGGTGATGCTGCCCGAGCTGGCGTATCCGACCTACGAGGTCGGGGCGCGGCTGGCCGGTGCCAGGTTCGCCCGTACCGACTCCACACTCGCGGTGGGGCCGGGTGCGGTGCGGCTGGTGTGGCTCAACTCCCCGTCCAACCCGACGGGCCGGGTACTGCCGGTCGAGCACCTGCGCAAGGTGGTCGACTGGGCCCGTGAGCGGGGGGCGGTGGTGGCCTCCGACGAGTGCTACCTGTCGCTGTGCGACCCGGACGTCGGTGCGGTGTCGGTGCTGCACGAGTCGGTCTCCGGTGGGGACGTGACCGGGCTGCTCGCGGTGCACTCGATGTCCAAGTCGTCCAACATGGCCGGCTACCGGGCCGCGTACGTGACCGGCGACCCGGCCCTGGTGGCCACGCTGCTCGAGGTGCGCAAGCACTCCGGGATGATGGTGCCGCGTCCGGTGCAGGCCGCGATGGTGGCGGCGCTGAACGACGACGAGCACGTGCACGTCCAGTGGGCCCGCTACCGGGCCCGGCGGGCCAGCCTGCGCGAGGCGCTGACCGGGTTCGGCCTGCGCATCGAGCACTCCGAGGCCGGCCTCTACCTGTGGGCCACCGCCGACGAGCCGGGGCGGGTCACGGTCGACCGGCTCGCCGAGCGCGGAATCCTGGTCGCCCCGGGCGAGTTCTACGGCCCCACCGGCGCCGCCTACGTCCGGGTCGCGGCCACCGCCCCGGACGACCGGGTGGCCGAGGCGGTACGCCGGCTGAGTTCGGAGTGAGCCCGGAGTGAGCCCGCCGCGTACGGGTGTCCGCCCAGGCGCGGTGCTCGTCGGGATCCTGCTGCTCGCCCTGAACCTGCGAGCCGCGCTGGCGGCCTACCCCCCGTTGCTGCAGCAGGTGCGGGCCGACCTCGCTCTGACCGCCGGTGAGGCCGGCCTGGTGCAGGCGTGCTCGGTGCTGATGATGGGCGTCGGGTCGTTCCTCGGGCCCTGGCTGGCCCGCCGATGGGGATGGGAACGGGCGCTCGGCATCGCGGTGGCCGTGGTAGGGACCGGCAGCCTGGTGCGGTTGATCCCGATCACCATGACGCTGATCGGCGGGAGCCTGCTCGTCGGCGCCGGCATCGGGGCGGCCGGAGTGTTGCTCGCCGGCGTCGTCAAGCACCACCTGGCCGGCCGGGCCGGAACGGTCACCGGGGCGTACGTGGTGTCGATGATGATCGGCGCGACGCTGGCCAGCGCGGTCACGGTTCCGCTTGCGGTGGCTCTGGGCGGCTGGTCGCGCTCGCTGGCGGTGTGGTCGGTCCCGGCCGTGCTGGCGGTCGCGGCGTGGTGGCCCGTGGCCCGTCGCTCGGAGCGTGAGGAGCCGTCCGGCCCGGGTTCCGAGGTGGCCCAGCGGGCGGGCGCCCTGCCGTGGCGCGACGGCTTCGCCCGGCTGGCCGCCACGTACATGGCGATGTCCTCGGTGCAGTTCTACGGGTGGCTGACCTGGCTGTCGCCGTACTACCAGAGCCTGGGCTGGGCCCCGCAGCACGCGGCCCTGCTGCAGGCCCTGTGGAGTGTCGTCCAGATCCCGGTGGCGCTGGTGATCTCGTCGCTCGCCGAGCGGCGCAGGCGCTGGACGTTCTGGTCGGGGTCGTCGCTGGTCTGCGGGGTGGGGGGCACCGCGGGGGCGCTGTGGTGGCCGCTGCCCCCAGTGGTCGGGCCGTGGGCCTGGGCGGCCCTGATGGCGGTCGGCGTCGGCGCGGGGTTCCCCCTGGGGCTGTCGCTGATCGCCTGGCGCAGCCCGAACGGCGCCGCCGCCGGCTCCACCAGCGCGCTGGCGCTGGGCGTGGGCTACGTCTGCGCGGCGGCGGCCCCGCTGATCATCGGTGTGCTGCTGGACCTGACGGGCGGCTACCGGATACCGCTGGGTGTACTGCTGGTGGCGGGCGCGGTCCAGGCCTTCTCCATCGCGGCACTGGGCCGTCGCAGGCCCTAGCGCCGTCGCAGGTCGTAGCGCCGTCGCAGGCCCGGGCGCCACGCGGTCCTGGCGCTGCCGCTGGTCCTAGAGCTTCTGTGCGCGGGCCTCGACCTTGTCCCAGGCGGCCCGCCACTGCGTGCGCAGGTGCTCGGCGCGGGCGTGCTCACGTTCGACCAACCGGCCGGCCACGAACACCACGTCCGCGTCCGGGGCCTCGCCCAGTGCCGTCACCAGGTCGCGGATGCGGTCCTGGGTGACGCAGGCGTCCTGGTGGTCGCCGAGGATCTCCTGCAGACCGGTAGTGGCGGCCAACAGCTTGCGTACCGGTTTGCCGAGCGCGGGTTCGGCCAGCTCACCGGTGTAACGCAGCCGCTTGCACTTGATCCGCAGGGCGTGCAGCACCACGTCCGGCGGGTCCTCGCCGGCCCGGCGGATCGCCTTGCGCAGCGATTTGTACTCGGCCCGCACCAGCTCCACCAGTTCCGGGCGGGCTTCGGTGGCGCTCGGGGTGGGCAGCGGGAGCCGCACGGCGTCGGCCAGCCGCTCCAGCAGCGCGGTGTAGCGCGGCGCGCCGAGGGCGAAGAGCATCTCCCGGCGGGCCTCGGCGTATTCGGCGTCGAGGGTGGAGATCAGGCGCTCGGCGGCGGCCCGTTCCTCGGCGGGGAGGTCGTCGGTGAGGTGCCGCAGCCTCGGCAGCATGACGTCCAGGTCGCGCACCGGGCCCAGCGAGCGGCCCAACCAGCCCAGCTCGGCCCGCATCTCGTTCGACCACTCGCGGTCCAGCAGGGGACGGGCGGCCGCCAGCGCCGCCCGCATCCGCCGCACGGACACCCGCATCTGGTGCACGTCCTCGACGTCGGCCCCGGTCCGCGCCCCGGGATCGTGGCGCAGCAACGCCCGCAGCCGCGTGTCCAGCGCGACGCGGACGTGCTGCACCGGGGAGTCCTCGGGTGCGGCCTTCAACGGTTCGGGCAGCTTCAACAACCCGACCGCCACGGAATCCGACCGCGAGCGGCGGGCGGACGGGCGGGGAGCGGGTTTTGCGGGCTTGTCGCCCGTCGTGGCTGTCACCGGTCCAGCCTACGTAATTTCAAGATCAATTGTGAGCGTGCAGCGCCTCGTTGAGCTCGACGGTCCGTCCGGCCCGGGCACGGACCTCGACGGTGCCGGTGACCGAGTTGCGCAGCAGCAGCATGCCGTCCTTGCCGCTCAGCTCACGGGCCTTGACGACCGTGCCGTCCGGGAGCGTGACCCGGGTGCCGGGGGTGACGTACAGGCCGGCCTCGACGACGCAGTCGTCTCCGAGGGAGATGCCGATCCCGGCGTTCGCGCTGATCAGGCAGCGCTTGCCGACCGAGATGACCTCCTTGCCGCCGCCAGACAGGGTGCCGGCGATCGAGGCGCTCCCGCCCAGGTCGGAGCCTTCCCCGACGACCACGCCCGCGGAGATCCGGCCCTCGACCATCGAGGTGCCCAGGGTGCCGGCGTTGAAGTTGACGAAGCCCTCGTGCATCACGGTGGTCCCCTCGGCCAGGTGGGCGCCGAGCCGGACGCGGTCGGCGTCGCCGATGCGGACACCGGAGGGCACGACGTAGTCGACCATCCTCGGGAACTTGTCCACCGAGTACACGGTCACCACCCCGTGCGCGGCCCGCAGGCGTGCCCTGGTGGCCTCGAACCCGGCCACCGCGCAGGGCCCGTGGCTGGTCCACACCACGTTGGCCAGCAGCCCGAACATGCCGTCGAGGTTCACGCTGTGCGGTTGCACCAGGCGATGGCTGAGCAGGTGCAGGCGCAGGTATATGTCATGGGCGTCGGTGGGTGCCTCGGCCAGCGAGTCGATGACGGTGTGCACCACGACCAGCTCCACCCCCCGCGCCTCGTCGCGGCCGGCCAGGGCGGCCAGCTCGGCGGGCGCCTCGGGGGGCTCGTCGCCCGTCCCGGGGGCCGTGCCGAGCGCGGGAGAGGGGTACCAGGTGTCCAGCACGGTGCCATCGGCGGAGATGGTGGCGAGGCCGGCGCCGTGCGCGCCGTCGGTGAGATGCACGATGGCAACTTACAGCGGCCGCCGCGGGGGACGTCCCGGCGGCGGCTGGCCTTTGCGGTACGGCTGAGTACCGTTAGCTCGACGGCGCGAGCTGTCCGGACGTGGTGGAGGCACTGGTGAGCTTGCGCGTGATCGGCGCCGGAGTCGGTCGGACCGGCACGGAGTCGCTGAAGTTCGGGCTGGAACGCCTGCTCGGCGGCCCCTGCTACCACATGATGGAGGTGTTCGGCCGCCTCGGGGACATCCCGGTCTGGCGCGGCGCGCTCGAGGGCCGGGACACCGACTGGGACGGGTTGTTCGCCGGCTACGTGGCCGCCGTGGACTGGCCGGCCGCGGCGTTCTGGCGGGAGCTGAGCGCGGCCTATCCCGACGCGCTGGTCGTGCTCTCGGTGCGTGACGTCGACGCCTGGTGGACCAGCGCGTCCAACACCATCTTCTCGGCGGCGGTCGCCGAGCGGCCCGCCGACAGCCCGATCCCGGCGGGCTGGCCGCACGATCTGATCAGCGCCAGGTTCACCCCAGGCTGGCAGGACGAGGCCCAGGCCAAGGCCGCATACGTGGAGCACAACGACGCGGTCCGGGCCGGCGTGCCCGCCGGGCGGCTGCTGGAGTGGACTCCCGGCGACGGGTGGGAGCCGATCTGCGCGGCGCTCGGTCTCGCCGTGCCCGACGAGCCGTTCCCGCACGCGAACACCACCGAGATGTTCAAGGCCCGGCTCGCGGGCATGCGGGGTTCGGGCGGCTAGTAGCGTCGCCCCACGTGGGCACCGTTGAGCTGGACCTGACCGCCGACCCCGTCGACCTCACCGCCGCGCTGGTCGACGTTCCCAGCGTCTCCGGCGACGAGCACGTGCTGGCCGACGCCATGGAGGCCGCGCTGCGCCGACAGGTCCCGCACATGGAGGTGCTGCGCACGGGCAACGCGGTGCTGGCCCGCACCGGCGGTGACCGACCGACCCGGGTCCTGCTGGCCGGCCACCTCGACACGGTTCCGGTGGCGGACAACCTGCCGAGCCGCCGTGAGGGCGGCCTGCTCTACGGCTGCGGCACTTCCGACATGAAGTCCGGCGACGCGATGATCGCGCACCTGCTGGCCACCGTTCCGGACCCGGCCCACGAGCTGACCTGCGTGTTCTACGACTGCGAGGAGGTCGAGGCGACACGCAACGGGCTCGGCCGGATCGAGCGCGAGCATAACGACTGGCTGGCTGCCGACCTGGCGATCCTCGCCGAGCCGACCGGCGGGGCGGTGGAAGCCGGCTGCCAGGGCACGCTGCGGGCCGTGGTCACCACCGAGGGCCGTCGCGCGCACAGCGCCCGCTCGTGGCTGGGTGACAACGCCATCCACGCCGCCGCCGGGTTGCTGACCCGCCTGGACGCCTACCGGCCCCGCAACGTGGTCATCGACGGTTGTGAGTACCGGGAGGGTCTGCAGGCGGTGCGCATCGAGGGCGGGGTGGCCGGCAACGTGGTGCCCGACCTCTGCCGTGTGACGGTGAACTTCCGCTTCGCCCCGGACCGCTCGCTCGAGGCGGCCAAGGCGCACGTGCAGGAGGTACTGGACGGTTTCCAGCTGACCTTCACCGACGCCGCGGCCGGCGCGCTGCCGGGCCTGGACCGGCCGGCCGCGCAGGCGTTCCTCACCGCCACCGGTGCGAAACCGCAGGCCAAGTACGGCTGGACGGACGTGTCGAGGTTCGCCGCCCTCGGTGTCGCGGCCATCAACTTCGGCCCCGGCGACCCCAACCTCGCCCACACCCGCGAGGAGCACGTCGTCCTGGACACCATCACCGAGTGCACGGAGATGCTCCGCCGCTACCTGGTCACGCCCGCCCAGTAGGGTCGCGGCCGTGCCCGAGAACTCCACTTCCGGCCCCGTCCCCGGCTCTGTTGACGGCCCCGAGCAACCCGACGAGCATCCCAACGAGCGGCAGCGCGGGCCCGTGGTGCTCCGCCGGAACCGCCGCGAGGAGGAGACCACCACCGACCAGCGGCTGCTCGACTCGCGGGGTCCCTCCGACTGGGTGCACACCGACCCGTGGCGGGTACTGCGCATCCAGGCCGAGTTCGTCGAGGGCTTCGGCATGCTCGCCGAGCTGCCGAAGGCGGTCACGGTGTTCGGCTCGGCGCGCACCAAGCGGGAGAACCCGGAGTACGTGCTGGGTCAGGAGCTGGGCGCGGCGCTGGCCCAGGCCGGGTTCGCCGTGGTCACCGGTGGTGGTCCCGGTGCCATGGAGGCGGTCAACCGGGGATGCAGCGACGCCGGCGGGATGTCGGTGGGGCTGGGGATCGAGCTCCCGTTCGAGCAGGGGCTCAACCCCTGGGTCGATCTGGGCATCAACTTCCGCTACTTCTTCGCGCGCAAGACGATGTTCGTGAAGTACTCGCAGGCGTTCGTGTGTCTACCCGGCGGGTTCGGCACCTTGGACGAGCTGTTCGAGGCGCTCACGCTGGTGCAGACCAAGAAGGTCACGAAGTTCCCGGTGGTGCTCATGGGCACCGAGTACTGGGGTGGCCTGTACGACTGGCTCAACACGGTGGTCCACGGAAGCGGCAAGATCGGGGAGAAGGATCTGGCGCTGTTGCACCTCACCGACGACGTCGATGACGCGGTGAAGGTGGTCGAGGAGGCTTACCGAGCATGGGAACGGGCGCACTGAGCGAGCCTGTGAGCGAGCCTGTGAGCGAGAAGTCCGTGCAGAGCGAGAAGTCCGTGCAGAGCGAGAAGTCCGTGCAGAGCGGGGGAGCCCAGCGGGTCTGCGTGTACTGCGCCTCCGCCGACGGGATCGCGCCGGAGCACGTGAGGGTCGCCGAGGCGGTGGGCCGGGGCATCGCGGCACGGGGCTGGGAGCTGGTCTCCGGCGGCGGACGGCGCTCGATGATGGGCGCCGTGGCGGTCGCGGCCCGGGCGGGTGGCGCGCGCACCGTCGGGGTGATACCGCAGTCGATGGTCGAGCGGGAGTGGGCCGATCACGACTCCGACGAGCTGCTGATCACCGAGACGATGCGCGAGCGCAAGGGCCTGATGGACGCGCACGCGACCGCGTTCCTCACCCTCGCCGGGGGGCTGGGGACCTGCGAGGAGCTGTTCGAGACCTGGTCGGCGCGGGTGCTGGGCCTCCACGACAAGCCGGTGGTGCTGCTGGACCCGGACGGGCACTACGACGGCCTGCTCACCTGGATGCGGTCCCTGGTGGACGGCGGCTTCGCGCGGCCGGAGGCGCTGAAGCTGCTGGTCGTGACCACCGACGTCGACGCCGCCCTGGACGCCTGCGCCCGGTGACCCGTTCCCGGCCCGTCCTCGCAGACACCCCCGTCTCCTCGCCCACGCCATGCCGTGGGCGAGGACGTGACGGGATGTGCACGGACGGGTGGGGTGGACGGGATGTGCGCGGACAGGCGGGGTGGAGGTCGCCGTGCGGGAGCGGTCGATCCTGTGCGAGCGTGAGGGGGTGAGTAGCCCGCTGCGCTTCGGTACCCGGGCACCGGCGGCCGATCGGGCGCTGGTGATGGCCATCATCAACCGCACCCCGGACTCGTTCTACGACCGCGGCGCCACCTACGGCGAGGACGCCGCACTGGCCGCCGTCGAGCGGGTGGTGGCCGAGGGCGCCGACATCGTCGACATCGGCGGGGTCAAGGCGGGCCCGGGCAACACCGTCGACGCCGCCGAGGAGACCCGCAGGGTGGTGCCGTTCGTCGCCAAGGTGCGCGAGCGTTTCCCCGATCTGGTGATCAGCGTCGACACCTGGCGGGCCGAAGTGGGCAGGCTGGCCTGCGAGGAGGGCGCGGACATCCTGAACGACACCTGGGCCGGCGCCGACCCGAAGCTCGCGGAGGTGGCGGCCGAGTACCGGGTCGGTGTGGTCTGCTCGCACACCGGCGGCGCGATCCCGCGCACCCGTCCGCACCGCGTCACCTACCCGAACCTGGTTCCCGACCTGATCGCCGACCTGGTCGCGCAGGCCGAGCAGATGCTCGCGCTGGGGATCCCCCGGGAGGGCATTCTGATCGACCCCACCCACGACTTCGGCAAGAACACCTGGCACGGGCTGGAGCTGCTGCGCCGCTGCGACGAGCTGGTCGCCACCGGGTGGCCGGTGCTGATGGCCCTGTCGCACAAGGACTTCATCGGCGAGACCCTCGGCGTCGGGCTGGAGGAACGCGGCGAGGGCACGCTGGCGGCGACCGCGCTGGCCGCCGCGGCCGGCGCGAAGGTGTTCCGCGCGCACGACGTGGCCGCCACCCGCCGGACGGTGGAGATGGTCGCCAGCATCCAGGGCACCCGCCCTCCCTCGCGTGTCGTGCGTGGCCTGGCCTGATCGGGAGGTGAGCGGGCGTGGACGGTGTGTCACGTCACCGCCGGGCCAACCGGCGCCGGTGAACCGGATACTGGGCTGATGGACGCCGCACTCGAGGACTGGTTCGCCCGCCGCACCTGGCAACAGCCGACCTGGACCGTGGACGAGCTCCGGGCGGCCAAGTTCGAGCGGACCGTCAGCGTGGTGCTGCCGGCGCTCAACGAGCAGGACACCGTCGGGCCCATCGTCACGGCGATCCTGCCCCTGACCACCGGCTCGAAGCCGCTGGTGGACGAGCTGGTGGTGCTCGACTCCGGCTCGACCGACGCGACCGCCGAGCGCGCCGCGGCCGCCGGGGCGCGGGTCGTGCACCGCGAGGACGTGCTGGCCGGTACGGAGCCGGTGCCGGGCAAGGGTGAGGTGCTGTGGCGGTCGCTGGCGGCGACGACCGGTGACCTGGTGGTCTTCCTGGACTCCGACCTGGTCGACTTCGACCCCGGGTTCGTCCCCGCGCTGCTCGGACCGTTGCTGACCTCGACCGACATCGCGCTGGTCAAGGGGTTCTACCGGCGCCCGCTACGGCTGGAGAGCTCCGAGCTGGACACCGGCGGGGGCCGGGTCACCGAACTGCTCGCCCGCCCGCTGCTGGCCGCGCTGCGCCCCGAGCTCTCGGGCATCGTTCAGCCCCTGGGCGGGGAGTACGCCGCGACCCGCGACCTGCTGGAGTCGGTGCCGTTCGCGGCCGGATACGGGGTCGAGATCGGGCTGCTGCTCGACACCCACGCCCGGCTCGGCCTGAACGCGCTGGCCCAGGTCAACCTGGGGGTCCGCAAGCACCGCAACCGCTCGCTGCTGCAGCTCGGCGTGATGGCCCGCCAGATCCTCAGCGCCGCGCTGCACCGCTGCGGGCCCGCCGACCAGGGCTTCGACCACGGCGGCGGCACAGGCGAGGCAGCCGGCGACACCGGCCAGATCACCCAGTTCCGCCAGCTCGCGGGCGAGTGGTTGCCGACCACCCAGCAGGTGACCGTGACCGAGCGGCCGCCCATGCGGGAGGTACGCGAGGAACTCGACGGGGCTCGCCGGTAGTTTTGCCCGCGATGGCTACGGCGCTGATCTACGTACTCGTGCTGCTCGCCGTGGCGGCGGCGATCTTCGTCGGCGTCTCGGCCCTGTTCGGGCGCGGTGAGGAGCTTGCACCGATCCCCCGGGGGGCCTCGCCCACGTGGCTGCCCGACGCCGCGCCTTCCGCGGCCGACGTGCGGGCGGTGCGCTTCCAGCAGGCGGTCCGGGGTTACCGGATGGCGGAGGTCGACTGGGTGCTCGACCGGGTTGCCACCGAGCTGGAACGGCTGGACGAGGAGCACGGGCGCCTGCACCGCCGGATCGCCGAGCTGGAGAACCCACCGGCCGACGAGGAACCGTCGTCGCACCCACCGACTCAGGAGCACACCGAGGCATGAGTACCGATCTGAACCTGACCGTGGACGTGGCCGCCTCCCCGGACGTGACCTGGCGGGCCGCCACGGACTGGGCGCGGCAGGGCGAGTGGATGCTCGGCACCGAGGTGACCGTGACCGGGGGCGACGGCCGCTCGGTGGGGTCGACGCTGTCCGCGCGCACCGGGGCCGGGCCGCTCGGATTCACCGACACCATGGAGATCACCGAGTGGGACGAGGTGGGGCGGCGCTGCGTGGTCCGCCACACCGGGCGGGTGGTGCGCGGCGGCGGGGTGTTCTCGGTCTCCGCCGGGGCCGGTGGCGGCTCGGTGTTCCACTGGGCCGAGATGCTCGACCTGCCGTTGGGGGCGGTCGGCCGGCTCGGCTGGCCGGTCGTCCGCCCGGCGTTCGTCGGGGGCGTGAAGCTGTCGCTGCGGCGTTTCGCGGAGTTCTGCGCGACCTACCCGGCCGGCTCGGGTCGGGAGGGCACCGGCTCATGACCGGCGGGCCGGTTCCCGGACCGGACGGCCTGCCGCGCTGCCCGTGGGGGTTGTCCGCGCCGGACTATCTCGACTACCACGACCGGGAGTGGGGGCGGCCGCTGCGCGGGGTGACCGCGATGTTCGAGCGGCTGTCCCTCGAGGCGTTCCAGTCGGGGTTGTCCTGGCTGGTGATCCTGCGCAAGCGCGAGGGCTTCCGCCGCGCGTTCGCGGGTTTCGACCCGGAGAAGGTGGCCGCGTTCGACGACGAGTACGCCGAGCGGCTGCTGGCCGACCCGGGCATCGTGCGCAACCGGGCGAAGATCGCGGCGGCGCGCCGCAACGCGCGGGCGGTGCTGGCGCTCGACGTACCGCTGGACGAGCTCCTGTGGTCGTTCGCGCCCGACCCGGACGGCCGCCGCCGGCCGCACACGCTGGGTGACGTCCCGGCCGTCACGCGAGAGTCGACGGCGATGGCCAAGGAGCTCAAACGGCGCGGCTTCGCCTTCGTGGGCCCGACCACCTGTTATGCGCTGATGCAGGCCACCGGGATGGTGGACGACCACCTCGAGGGGTGTGTCGCCGGCTCGGCCGATGCCCCGGTCGACGGCGGGCGCGCGGCCGGCTGAGCGCACCTCGATCGGCATCGTCGTCAACACCTGGAACCGCCCCGCACGGGGTCCGGCGCGCCAGTTGATCGCCTGGTTGCACCTCCGGTCCGGCCATGAGGGAGAATGTCAGTGCTGGCGGTGACGGTCTTCCGGAATGACACCCCGGAACCGGAGATGGATCGTCGCCGGCGGACTAATCGTGATGGAGGGAGCTCGACATGGCGGCCATGAAGCCCCGGACCGGAGACGGTCCCCTCGAGGTGACCAAGGAGGGTCGGGGCATCGTGATGCGGGTTCCGTTGGAGGGTGGCGGACGCCTCGTGGTCGAGATGTCACCCGACGAGGCCAGTGACCTTGGTGACGCGCTGAAGGCGGCCTCGGGCTGAGCGCCCCGGGGGAGCGGCCACGGACGGTGACCGCGACGGCCGTCCCCGCGGTGCCGACAGCACTGTTGTCGGTGCGGGTCGTCGAGCGTGACGCGGAGTCCCGGGCCGACGTCATCCCCTTGCGGAACGGGGCGGCTCCGGCCGTTCCCGGCCGGGCCGAGACCGACGCGGCGGGCACCGACCCGGATCCGATCGGCCCGGATCCGATCGGCCCGGATCCGATCGGCCCGGATCCGATCGGCCCGGATCCGATCGGCCCGGACGCGGTCGCGCACCTCGGCGCCACCGGCAAGGTCGGCGAGGTGTTCGCGCTGGCGGACGGACGCTGGCTGCTCGGTATCGGGGACGGCGAGCCGGTGGACCTGCGGGGAGCCGGGGCGGCGCTGGCCCGCGCGCTGACCGCCCGCGCCGAGGCCGTCGTGTCGTCGGCCACCGCCGGCACGGATCAGCCCGCGGTGGCACCCGCCGTGCCGACCGACCTGGCCATCGACGTGGCGGGCTGGCCGGCCGCCGACTGCTGCGCGCTGGTCACCGGTCTGCTCCTGGGCTCGCACCGGTTCCGGGTCAGCCTCCGCGCGATCCCCGACCAGCCGACCGTCCGGCTGCTCACCACCGGTACGGAGCTGGCCGAGCTCACCTCGTCGGTGGCCACCGCCACCGAGCTCGCCCGGGCCACCGCCCTCGCCCGTGACCTGGCGAGCATGCCCTCGGACGTCAAGACCCCGACCTGGCTGGTCGAGACCGCCGCCGCGCTCGCCGCCGAGGTCCCGGGCCTGTCCTCGGAGATCTGGTCGGTCGAGCGCCTCGCGGAGCAGGGTTTCGGCGGGATCCTGGCCGTCGGGGGCGGCTCGGCGCGGCCGCCGGCCCTGCTGCGGCTGGACTGGGCGCCGGTCGGTGACCGCACCGACGAGCGTCACCTGGTGCTCATCGGCAAGGGCGTCACCTTCGACACCGGCGGCATCTCCATCAAGCCGGCCGCCGGCATGCACCTGATGCGCACCGACATGTCCGGCGGCGCGGCCGTGATCGCGGCGATCCTCGCGGTCGCGCGGCTCGCGCTGCCGATGCGGGTGACCGCGCTGGTCCCGGCGGCGGAGAACCACGTCTCCGGATCCGCCTACCGCCCCGGCGACATCGTGCGGCACTACGACGGCACGACCACCGAGGTCGGCAACACCGACGCCGAGGGCCGCATGGTGCTCGCCGACGCGATCGGATACGCGGTCCGCGAGCTGGCGCCCGATCTGATCGTGGACGTGGCCACCCTGACCGGCGCGATGAAGGTGGCGCTGGGCATGCGGACCGGCGGGATGTTCGCCTCCGACGATGCTCTGGCCTCGCTGGTCCTCGAAGCGGGTGACCGGGTCGGTGAGCGGTGGTGGCGCATGCCACTGCTCGACCACGTCGCCGAAGACGTCCGCTCCGACATCGCCGACGTCCGCCAGACGCCGAAGGGGCCGGGCGGCATCAGCGCGGCGCTGTTCCTGCGTCACTTCACCAAGGGCCTGACCTGGGCCCATCTGGACATCGCCGGGCCTGCCCGGTGTGAGAAACCGTATGCCGAGGTCGGTGAGGGTGCCACGGGTTTCGCCGCGCGCACCCTGGTCGAGCTCGTCCGGGTCTGCACCGCCCGCTGAGGCAACGGCGCTCCACGTTCGCTTCCACCCGAACAGAAGTGGATCCGAGCCCTCCGGCGCACTAGGGTCGATACTCGATACGACGTTGTTTTGTGGTGCGCTCCGACCAGCGGGCGCGGGTGCTCAGAGAAGCGGGTGCCGGCCGAGCGGGGCAGGTCGTCATGCGGGAGGTCGCCGGTTGGTGGAGTGGCCCCGCTGCCGAAGACGGGATTCGTCCGAATGAATACAGCAGCACGTTTCCCGGTGGGGATGCCGGCTAACGTGCTGGGCATCGTGCTCGCCGGTGGAGAGGGCAAGCGGCTGTGGCCGCTCACCGCCGACCGGGCCAAGCCCGCGGTCCCGTTCGGCGGCAACTACCGCCTGATCGACTTCGTCCTGTCGAACCTGGTCAACGCGGGGCTGCACCGCATCTGCGTGCTGACCCAGTACAAGTCCCACAGCCTGGACAAGCACATCTCGACCACCTGGCGGCTCTCCAGTGTGCTCGGCCAGTACATCACCACGGTCCCGGCCCAGCAGCGGCTCGGGCGGCGTTGGTACACGGGTAGCGCGGACGCCATTTTCCAGAGCCTGAACCTGGTCTACGACGAGAAGCCCGACTACATCGCGGTGTTCGGCGCCGACCACGTGTACCGGATGGACCCGGCGCAGATGATCGCCCGCCACATCGTCAGCGGGGCCGGGGTCACCGTCGCCGGTATCCGGGTGCCCCGCGCCGAGGCGAAGGCGTTCGGCTGCATCAACGCCGACGCCGACGGACAGATCATCGAGTTCGTGGAGAAGCCGTCCGACCCGCCGGGCACCCCGGACGACCCGGACGTGACCTTCGCCTCGATGGGCAACTACCTGTTCTCCACCGACGCGTTGCTCGATGCGCTGCGCGCCGACGCCGAGGACGGCGACTCCGACCACGACATGGGTGGCGACATCATTCCCCGCCTGGTCCGGGCGGGCGAGGCGTCGGTCTACGACTTCGCCGACAACGTGGTGCCGGGCGCGACCGACCGGGATGCCGGCTACTGGCGCGACGTCGGGACCCTGGACGCCTACTACGAGGCCCACACCGATCTGGTGTCGGTGCACCCCATCTTCAACCTCTACAACTCGCACTGGCCGATCCGTACCGCGACCCCACCGCTGCCGCCGGCGAAGTTCGTGCGCTCCGGTCGGGCGGAGGACTCGATGGTCGGGCCGGGGACGATCATCTCCGGCGGTTACGTGTCGCGGTCGGTGGTCAGCTCCGGCGTGCGGGTGGAGTCCGGTGCCGAGGTCTCCGACTCGGTTCTGATGCCCGGTGTGCGGATCGGAGCGGGCGCGATCGTGCGCGGCGCGATCCTGGACAAGAACGTGGTCGTACCCGACGGCGCCCAGATCGGCGTGGACCTCGCGCTGGACCGGGAGCGCTACACGGTCAGCTCGGGTGGCGTTGTTGTGCTCGGCAAGGGCGTCACGGCCCTGTAGGAGCGTCACCGCCCGTAGGAGCGTCACCGCCCTCCCGGTGAACGTCAGCGCGAGCTGAGCGCGTTCTTCGGCGGTGCCGGGCGCACGGGCTCGGCCTTGGCCGACAGCAGCAGCCCCTCGCCGATCGGCAGCAGCAGCGACACCAGCCGGTCGTCGTCCCGCCCGGTCCGCAGCACCTCGGTCAGGGCCCGCCCCTCGGGTGTGTCCAGCTCGTCGGACTGCTCGGCCAGCAGCACGCTGGTCATCGCCACCACACCGCCGGGTCGCAGCAACCGCACCGCCTCGTCGAGGTATCGCGGGTACTCCTCGAGCAGGCCGTCCAGGAACACCAGGTCGTAGGCCCCGTCGGCGAGCCGGGGCAGCACGTCCAGAGCCCTCCCGTTGATCAACCGGACCCGGGCCGGGGCGAAGCCGGCGGCCCGGAACGCGGTGCGGGCGCACCTCTGGTGTTCGAGCTCCGGGTCGATCGAGGTCAGCACCCCGTCCGGGGTCATCCCGCGCAGCAGCCAGAGCCCGCTGACCCCGGTTCCGGTGCCGACCTCCACCACCGACCTTGCGCGCAGTGCGGTGGCCATGAAACGGAGCGCGACGCCCGTCGCGGCGGGCACGGCCTCACAGCCCAGGTCCTCGGCGGTCGCCCGCGCCTCGAGCAGGGCGTCGTCCTCGTCGACCCAGGTCTCAGGGCTCTCCCAGCGGGCCGTCAGACCGTCGTCACCGTGCACTCCGCGAGGTTACTGTCCATCGGCCCGCTGATCCCGCATTGCGAGGGCATTTCGGGTTCTTACCCCCTTCTCAGCTCCACCTCATGGCTGGCTCACCGGGGTGCACGAAGGTTGTGCCATGGACGGGCGGGGTCGTCGCCGCGTCCAGCCGTGCAGCCCGTCCACCCAGGCCGGACGCCGGGACGGATCCGCCGGAAACAAATCGGGCGGTCCGGACGTTCACTACACAGGCATGACCCGCCGCCAGGAGGTGCTAACCGCGACCATGGTCGAACAGCCGTGTGTTGTCGCCCGCCCCGGAACCCTGCCCGGGGAGTCCGAGTGGACCCCTCCAAGCTGGGACGAGGTCGTGCGCGAGCACGCCGACCGGGTCTACCGGCTTGCCTACCGGCTCTCCGGTAACCGCCACGACGCCGAGGACCTGACCCAGGAGACGTTCATCCGGGTGTTCAAGTCCCTCGCCAACTACCACCCGGGCACCTTCGAGGGGTGGCTGCACCGCATCACCACGAACCTCTTCCTGGACATGGTCCGCCGCCGCGCCCGGGTGCGGATGGACGGGTTGCC
>Ga0310811_10004406_pt1 | contig 17692 bp, 23 predicted proteins | sample YCmetagenome_FD_207642 | JGI IMG/M metagenome (GOLD analysis project Ga0310811, IMG submission 207642) | Soil microbial communities from experimental microcosm in Duke University, North Carolina, United States - YC | ecosystem: Engineered > Artificial ecosystem > Soil microcosm > Unclassified ...
GCACGGCCACGGCGCGACGCTAAACGAGATCGTGTCGAAGACCCGGCTACGGCCGAGCACCGTCCGCGCGATCCTCCGCAAAGAGACCACCGTCGAATAGATCTCGCACTTCTCGCACTTCTCGCACTTCTCGCACGTCTTGCTACAGGCGGCATGCCGACCCGTACAGCGGCTGCATCACTTCCGGGAAGAGAAGAACGTCAGGGGGCTCTGCCCCCTGCTGATTCGCTTCGCGGAACGCACAGACAGCAGAAAGAACACCCCCAGCATCAGGGCACCCACGATCAGCGACTTGACCCACGGCCAGCCATCATGCCGCCAAATACCGACCATGATCGCCACGCACATCACGTTCATGGCGATCCGCTGCGCCCACCATCTACCAGACATGCACGAACCCTAGTGCCAGGGCCACCGATTGAAACGGCTGCTAGGTGCTAGGTCACAGGTCGGACCGCCGATCAGCCGCTAGCGGGGGTGCTAGGTCTAGCAGGGAGGGGTGCTAGACCTAGCACCCCTCCTCCTGCTGCGGCGGCACGTCACGGCCACCCATGCCGAGAGGCCGCCTGCGGCTCCCTGCCGCCCCCGTCTGCTGCTCCTGGTCCTCTGCGACTGCGGCGGCTGCTGCGGCCCGCTCTGCGGCTGTGCCGCCCCGCGTTGGGACGCTGACGGACGGGACGGGGAGGCCGGGCCCGGTGCCCAGCGAGCGGCGCGAAGTCATCCCCAGATCATCCCGCGCACCGAGCCGGAGCAAGTTGTCGCGCTGGACCGTCCTGCGCTACTGGCCGAGGGCGGCCGGAGTACTGCCCAGCCGCCGGCGCCACCACCGAGGCCGCGGTTCGAGAGAACGGGCCACCACCCGGCCGAACTCCCGCACGGCGTCATCCAAAGCCGCCTCGGACACCTGGCCCTGCACCGCAGTAGTCAGCGCTGCAGTGGCAGTCGCCACTCCCGAGTCAGAGTGGCGCAGCAACGGCGCGGCCGCCGAGATGATCCGGGTCAGCAGCGGCGTCACAGCAGCAGCCGCCTGGCCGGACGCGAGACGGACGCTGCCGATGGTGCCAACCGCCGACCCGATCCCGGCCAGTGCCGGCAGCCAGCCGTCCCGATCCCGCTCATCAGACACTAGAAGCGCCCGCGCAACCTCGCCGCCACCGGTTATCGCGGCCTGCAACCAGGTGCGGTACCGCGCGCTGCGGCCATCCCACAGCACCTGGTTGGTGACGACCAGGCCGCGCAGCTCGTAGACAGCCACAATCAGCGCATCCGCCTGTAACCGCGTCACAGCCCGGTCCGCCGCGACCGCCGAACGTCTCGCAGTGAAGTTGGTCAGCCACCAACTCAGGACAGCACCAAGCACCGTGGTGCCGGAGCCGATCAATATCTCGTTCACCGGCACAGAATGGCGAACGCGGGATCACGGCGTATCGCCGACCCACACCCACCGGCCCGAACCGTCCGGCTCATACAGGCACCGCCCTCCCTCGAAGGAACACCTCGCCGACGGCAGCGCCGTGCCCGGATCCGGGTCGTCCACCCACACCGACGCCGTCTCCCCGTCCAGCGGCCCGCCGTACAGCACCACGTCCATCCACTCGCTCACCGCCCGATGATCCCGCACCGGATCTGATCACGCGCTGTAATACCCGGCTCGAAAGCCCGTCCGCTGTGTCCTCTCCTGTCATCCACAGACCGCCGTGTCGTCAGGAAACGTCCTGACCACGTGTGTTACATCTATGTCCATAGATGTGTACAGTAGAGCCATGACGACGCCTCGAACCCCCGTGCTCCGCCTGATCCTCGTCCGACGCGTCTCCACGTCCGCTCAGGCCGTCGACGGATACGGCCTCGACGCCCAGGAGAAGGACTGCCGGAAGTGGGCCAAGGCCACCGGCGGGATCCGCATCGTCCACATGGTCACCGACGGAGACGGCAAGGGCGGGAAGTCCGGCACCTCGACCCTTGACGAACGGCCCGGCCTCATGGACGCCGTGGCGTGGATCGCCGACGGCCGCGCAGACGGCATCCTCGCCCCGAATCTCGACCGCCTCGCCCGCGAACTCACCGTCCAGGAAGCCGTCCTGTCCTACGTCTGGGCATTGGCCGGCCACGTCTTCACCGCCGACCACGGCGAGCACCTGGAGGACGACGCCTCCGACCCAATGCGAACCGCCATGCGGCAGATGCGCGGCGTCTTCCACCAGCTCGACCGCGGACTCATCGTGAAGCGCCTCACCGAGGGCCGCACCGCAAAGGGAGGGAAGGGCGGTTACGCCTACGGCGCTCCCCGCTACGGACAGACCTCCGTCGACAAAACCCTCACGGCCGACGACCAGGAGGAACAGCACATCCGGCAGATGGAACGCTGGCGCGATGAAGAGGGACTGAGCATCCGCGCCATCGTCGCGCGGCTCAACGAGCAGGGCATCCCGAGCAAGCGCGGCGGGAAGTGGCACCCGACCACCGTCGCCCGACTCCTCTCCCCAGAGGCACGGGAGAAAGCCCGCCAGCAGTCCGCAACCGCCCGCGCCGCACGCAAGGAGCAGCAACGCCGGGAGCGCGCCGCTCGACTGCTCAACCAGCACTGACCGCCAACCCCACCAACCGGCGGCCCCCGTCACCACGACGGGGGCCTTTCCACGTGCCGCCTGCTCGCCGGTTTGTGACGTGACAAGCCCGCCCGTAGCCTGCGACCTGGATCGTCACGTCACGAACTGGGAGCAGCGATGGCACAGTGCGAGGTCTGCGGCACCGACATGACCCAGGGTCGCGGCCGGGCCCGCCGCACCTGCTCGGCCGCATGCAGGCAGGCCGCCCACCGCCGCCGCCAGGCCGAGCAGCTCGCCACGCTCCGCACCGCCACCCGACCCGCGCCCACCCTCGCTCCGCCAGTCGCCGAGCCGGTAGTGCTCCCCGTCGCCGACGACAGTCCCGCCGGACAGATCCGGGCGGCCGGCGCCCAGCTGCTCGCCGCCGTGGAGGCCGCAGCCTGGCGCGCCGCTCAGGACTGGGACACCGACACCAGCGGAGCCCTGCCCGGTCACCGCCGCACCATGCCCGCCGACGCGGTCGCCGCCGTGCGGTCCCTCGCCGAGCAGACCGTCGCCGCCATCCTCACCAGCGCCCCGGAAACGTCACGTAACGAACCCGCGCCCGCCGCTCCGGTGGCAACCGCGCCCGCACCCGCCGCGCCGCCCGCGCGCCCGAAGCCGACCGGCCCGGCCGCGCCCGAACCGTCACGTAACGAACCGCAGACCGTGCCAGCCCGCAAGCGCATGAGCCGCAAAGCCGCGCTCGCCGTCGCCGACAGCGCCCAGCTCGTCAAAGACGCCGACCACCGGGACAACCACGTCTGGCACGTGGTCGCCGAGGACGGCACCGTGCTGGGACATGTGGAGCCGTCCTACGGCGGCACCAGCCGCTCCGGCCGCAACGGCTGGGCGTACCGCACCGCGGAATCCTCCGTCAGCAAGGGCCCGCACCCCACCCGCGACGCGGCCGGCATCCAGTGCTCGCTGGCCTGGGTGCGCGGGGTCACCACCCCCGCCCGCCGCGACTGACTGAGCCGTCACCGCCGTCGACCAGGGCCCGCGGCCACCACGGCGCGGGCTTTCCGCATGCCCGAACCGGTTCCGGCACCATCCGCGCGCAGGGCACACCCGACCAAGCGTCGGAGGACCGGCACCCGATGGTCATGGCAGTGCCCTCTCCGCGCGCAGGTCATGACGCTGGCACCGACTCAGGAGCCCGTCGGCGAACTCCACAGGGGGGCGGGGACATCTCCACCGCGTGCCCGCAGTCGGACCCAGCCCCCCGCCACGTGCACACGACCGCGAAATCGAGCTGGTTTTTGAGCAGGCCGGGGGCCACCCCCCGGCCGTCGGCGACCCAGACCGCGGGGAAGCCCCGCCGGAAGTCCGTCAGGTTCAAAACTTTCCGCGCCCGCCGGCACCCACCCTCGGCAACCCCACCAACCGGCAGGGCACGGCCACATCACGGGCCAGGGAGTCACCCCTCAGACCCTCCGGCACCCGGACCTCTGGAGCAGCAGCTGCTCCCCTGTACGAGTCTGGGAGATCCCGGAGACCGGACCACCACCCACCAACCGACCAGCCCTGCGCCGCCCCACAAGACCAGCCGCATTCTTGCGCGTCTAACCGTCCAGTGCGCTAACCGCCGCCCGCCAGACGCCCCAGGACAGAACTTGCGTCGCTAACCAGCCGCTCCCCCACTGTGTCCGGCGTGCCAACCGGCACCAAACACAAGGAGCGTTCATGCCCAGCAGCAAGCCCGCCACCGGCGCGACCCGGACCCGCAGCGCCAGGCCGGAGGCGACACCACATCGGCCGTACCTCGACCTCAGGATCGGGGGGTTCCGGATGAGTCTGCACGAGGCACCACCGCGGCTCCTCTCGCTCAGGAACATCGCAACTATCGCCCTCGTACTGTCACGGCTCCCCTGGCACCTCTGACCCCGACTGCCATGGACGCGGCCACGGACTCGACTGCAGGGCACAGACAAAGCGGAGCGGCTACGCCGCACGACCCCCAAGCGGCACCCGCCAGACGGACCTCAGCACCGTCGCCGAAGCGGCGGGGAGTGGAAAGCCGTTGTGACGGTCCGGACCACGGTCAGGTGCTGGCAGTGATGGCCTGGGGTCACAGAGCTCTCCACCCCCCGGCCGAGGTTTGTACGGTGCCCTGTCGGTCGCCGGGCGCGGGTTGGACCGGGTACCTCTGGGCTCGCCGAGATCGGCACAAGAGAGATAAGAACAACAACCCTTCAAGAGAGTAGAGATACCCGCAATACCCGCAATACCCGCATGCACGCAGGTCAGGACCATGCGGGTATGTCAGTGGATCTTGAACTTAGATACCCGCGATACCCGCGCGTGCGGGTATCCCCGCACACCCGCATACCCGCATCCCGGGATACCCGCAGCCATACCCGCACGCCCTTTGACCTGCACTTATGCGGGTATGCGGGTATCTGCGGGTTGTTTTGCCCTTCCCTAGCCCCCACGTGAGAAAAAAACACGCGGGCAGCACAGAGCCCCCGGCCGTGTCCGGCGCGGGGGCTCTGAAAGAGGAGAGGCTCAGATCTGAGCAGCGGCAGCGCTGTGCTCGACCCGCCACAGGTTGATCTTCCCGTGGGAGTCGTACCGTCGCCGGAGCCGGTACTCCCCGAAGTGGCGACCTTCCCGAGCCTTGAGCCAGTGGCCCAGCTGCTTCACCGAAGGCAGGAACTTTCCACCCTCGCGCGGGAACACTTCAGACAGCGGCCCGGGGGTACTGCCGTAGCCGCTGAAGTCCGGGACCGACTGAGCCGCCTCCAGGACGGTTTTCGAGGTGACCTCACCGCTCCCGATCTCTTTGTGCCAACCCGCGAGGAATGCGACCCACTCGATGGCGTCTTCGTCGCCGTCCTGCATGTGCTCCTCGCGGCTCGCCAGCCACCCGCCCACCTTGATGAAGTTGAGGATGCCGCCCAGCACAGACGGCCACCGGCCGAACGACGCGATGGAGTGGGAAGACCGAGGCATGCCCCGCGCTGCCCAGCCGGCCAGCAGCACCAGGACGGCATGGAGCACGTCGGCCGCGTGGTCGGGCAGCCACTGGTCCAGGTCGCCCAGTACGAAGCCGCTGGCGTCCCGGAGATCAGGCCGCATAGCCGGGTCCAGCACGGACCAGATCACCCGGCGCGCCATGTCGTCCCCGGTGCTCAGGCCATTGCCGTTCACGATCCACAGTCGGCCGTTGGGCACGCTGGCCATTCTGCTCTGACCGAGGATGCGGGCGTTCCATGTGCGCGCCGTTGCCAACTCCGACAGGACCGGGAAGCGCACCGTGTGCCCGTTGGGCAGGTTGTCGAAGATGACAACGGGATTGGCAGTGCCGGTCAGCACAGAGGTGACCACCTTCCCCATTTCGGAGTTGTCAGTCGCCCATGTTGAGCGCCCGGCGCCATACAGCAGCTCAAGGATGGTGACGAGCAGGCTCTTACCGCTGCCGGGGTTGGTGGCCGACAGCATGAAGACCGGCATGGGGTCGTCCACCAGAACCCGGAGTGGGGCGAAGAAGAGGGACGCCAGATACGACGCCTTATCAGCGGCGGTTTGCCAGGGGAAGTCAGCCAAGAGCTGGTCCACGATGAGGCTCCGGGCCTCCTTGAGCTGTTCGCCGGTCGGGTTGGTGGGCACGTCGGGGAGGATGTGCCGGGGCTCGTAGAAGTACCCGGTTTTCTCGTGGAAACCGGGCCCGAGCTGGAACGTGCCATCCGGTAGCAGCAGTGGCACGGACGAGATGCCCTTGAGCACCGGCAGGTCCCAGCGGGTCTTCGCCAGAGCCACGGATGCGATCCGGGGAGGCAGCAGCACGGATGTGGAGATTTCGTCCCCGTCGTTGGTGGTACGGGTCTTGATGACCTCGGCCTGGTTGATGAACGTCAGCGTCAACCCGTTGGGATCCAGGGGCACGAAGGTCGGGCCGGTGGCGTCCCGGCCGACCTGAGCCGGTCCGGCGCCGTACAGGTAGACGTTGGGGATGCGGCCGGATTCCAGCACCTCGATGACGGTCTGTACGGCGTCCGGCTCGCTGGTCACGTCAATGACGGGCCGGGAGCCGACGGGGCGCGGCCGGTTCCGGGCGCGCTCACGCTCGGCCTTCGTGGCATTCTTCGCGGCCTTTGCTTCCTCGGCGTACTGCCGGGCGCGAGCCTTCGCTTTCTTGGTCTCGGTGGCCGGGGCCCCGTCGGCTTCGAGCTCCGCGGCGCGCGCACGGGCTTCGGACGCCCGGCGCTCAAGTTCGGCCAGGGTCGGTTTAGTCTCTTCCGTCGGAACTGCTGCCGGATGAGGCACGATCTGTGCAGTGCTCACGCCGCACCGACCCCGTGGCCGGCACCTTGCTGGAGGCCGGTTTTCCAGCCTGAGCGGATGGTGGCCAGGGCCGCGCGCTGTCCGCCATGCCGCATGCCGCAGACGGCAGCTGCGCCCAGGAGTGCGTCCTCGACTGCGGTCTCGGTGAGGATGTGAGGTGCGGTTTCAGCGAGCTGTCCGAGCCACCGTGCGGCGCCGTATAGCTTGCCGTTCCTATGGTCACCTTCTCGCAGTGAGGAGATCCGAGTCACGACGTTTTCGAGGGCGGCGACGGCGGCCCGCTCGGCTCGGGTGCTGCCCGCGGCGAGGGTGAGGTGTCGGACGGGGGTCGGCCGAGCCGGTGCGGGCCGAGCGGCCGGGCGCATCAGCTTCAGCAGCCACGCCGGGAGCGGCTGCGGCCGCATGTCTGGTGCGGAGACCCTCGTGTAAGCGCGGCCCTGCGCCGCGCTGTACGAGCCCTCTGCGATGACGTACCCGCCGATGCCGCGGACGTCGATGAGCGGGCCGAGGTGCGGCGGGGTGGGCCTGTCGCCCGTGGCGCACCCGATGGGATCGCCGTCCGGCTGGAGGAAGTAGAGGTGCATCCCGCCGCTGGGCGTCACCACGGTGAATGTGTCGGGCCAGTCGGCGCCGGCCTGCCGCATGAGGATTTCGAGGACGTCGGTGCCGCCCTGGACGTCGGCGTACTGGCCCTTGATCTCCGTACCCGGCTTGCGCATGTCCAGGTCGACCACGACCAGGGATCGGGTCAGCAGCCCGACATGCGCCCGCTTGAAACGGCCGCGCCACCAGGCGTCGATCTGTGCCGGGTCGTAAAACTTGGCGAGCTGCTGAGGAGTGGCGTCCTTGCGGAACCCGCGCTCCATCGCGCCTTTGTCATCCCGTGCGCACGGGACCACGCCCATGCCCCGCCGAAGCCACGTATGAGCCACGGAGAGCTGGTGCCGAGCCACGTCCGAGGGGACATCGCCGACGGGCTGACCCTGGACGGTGTGTACGCGGGGGGTGGAAGGCTCCGTAACGTCGGTCACACCCAATGGGGCTGTGACCTGCTCTTTTCCCTGCATTATGCGTCCTTCTACATTGGTAGAGGACGGCCAAAAGTTGGACGCGGTGTCCACAGACCCATGTCTGTGGCGATACTCTGCGATTGCACGTCGGCAAGTTGTGCATCGCTGCCGAGTCCCCCGCCGGATGGCCGTCCGATTGGGTAATCTCCCGGTATGCGTCCCTGAGGGCTCACCGCTCCAACGGTGGGTCCTCGACGCATTTAGGCGGCCGGGAGGCTTGTCTCTCTATTGAGTTCTGAGCGGTGGATCCGGATGGTTCGGCCGCTGGGGCCAACCCTCCGTACCCGGATGCTCGGGTCGCTAGCGATCCAGCGGGTCACTGTGCGGGGTGACACCCGGTAGTGCCGGGCGACCTCCTGAACGGTGAACCACTCGACGGCCTCAGCGAACAAGTCCATCAGGTGGCCTCCTAAGGCTCTTTGACGCTGCGTAGACCATACCCGTCACAGATGACTCGTGGGGACGGCCTAATCCCCCAAAGAACCAGATGTAGGGGTGTCCGGAGAGAAGCGGCAGATATGTAGTGGGCTGCAACACCCGATTGTCGGTCCCCCCTGCTTCACTGGAGATCCGGTAGTGCATGAACGGCCGGTTGGTCACCGATAGTTCACGCGTAGAAGTCGCCGATTGCTGGCTGGACAGGCCACTGGGCCCCCGAGTCCAGGCCCATTACTCGGTGCCCGTCTGCCATAGCCCGGGCGCGTACACGTCCTCCCACACTTCGATCGGGCCGTCTTCGGTGTGAAACGTGGTGTGCAGTACGAGGACCGGTACGACCGCGCCCTCGGGCATCTCGATCTCTAGGGCGGCGAGTTCGTCGGGACGGGCCAGCCGCGCACTCCGTCGCTCGGGCGACCTGGTGACTTTCTTCCCGGTGCGCTCGGTGTACGTCTTCTGCCAGAACGGTTTGAGCTGTCCGGGTTGGAGCACCTCGGGGACCTCCGCGAGGGCCCGGAGATGGATGCAGGACAGAGCAACGACTGTCGGTCGGCCGTCGTGGCGGAAGACCCGTTGCCGGATCACGATTTCGTCGTGAGGTTCGACGCCGAGCTGGTTGGCGATGTCGGGGTCAGCGCAGCTGCGCAGCATGGCGATGTGGTCCGTGCTGGTCTCCCCGGCCGCGTACATCTTCCCGGTTCGGTTGAGCCGGTCGAGTCGAGCTGCTCCCGTGGCGGCGCTGCGCTGCCGCTCCATAACGACTGTTCCGAGGCTGCCCCGGGACGTTGCCAGGCCCTCGTCTTTGAGCACGCGCAGGGCCCGGCTGACGGTCTTGGCGGATACATCGAACTGTTGGCGGATCTCTTCCACCGACGGCAGTGAGTCCCCGGGGCTGAGTCCCCCGTCCTGGATCAGTTGGCGGAAGTGGCTCGCTACGTCGGCGTAACCCGCTCCGCTGTTCCGGTATGCCACGTCGGCCTCCTTGGTCGCTCCATGAGTCACCAGCCAAGGTACATGAAGAACTTAGCAAGGTCTATCTCTTGCCTAGCGTTGGTCGTATGTGTACCTTGAATCGGGCCGGAAGGTGCTTGATGAACCTCCGTGCGACGTCCATGTCCGGATACGACACAGCCCCGGGTGGCTAGACCCGGGGCTGCTGTCGGGCCAGTCCGTAGGAGGGACAGACCCATGAACCACGGTACCGACCCGCAGCTTGATCTGCGGTTCACCACGATCTACACCGAGCAGGCCGACCGCGTTCGGCGCGTCATCGCCGCCGAGCTGCGCGCCGCTGACCACGCCGAAGCCGACGACTTGACGCAGGACGTGTTCCTGACGCTCTGGCAGTACCTGCTGCGCGGCGAGGCGATCGCCCGCCCGGCCGGCCTGCTCACCACCATGGCGCGGCACCGGGTCTGCGACCACTACCGGTCCGCGCGGGTCCGCCGTGAGGTCTCCGTCGACGCCGCCCAGGCGCACGTCCTGCCCGCCGCGTCCCCGGCTGAGGACATCGCGGTTGAGCGGGTCACGGCTGTGGCGATGCTCGCGGACTACCCGGCCCCGCTGGGTGTCGGCCTCGCTGTCGTCGTCCCGGCCCGTGCCGAGGCCATCCGGGAGCAGGTGGCGGTATGAGCGAGCAGACCTGCGGCTCCTGCAACGGCAGGTGCGGGACAACCCAGACCACCACGGATGGCAGCACCACCCGGCAGACCTGGGTGCCGTGCTCCTCGTGCCAGGGGCGGGGGACCCGGTGAACGACGCCGCCGCCGCTCTCGAAGCCGCCCGCGCCCAAGCCGCCGCTGACCTCGCCGCCGCCAACGCAGCCGCCGCTGCCATACGGGAGACCGCCGACGCTCTCGCCGCGCTTCAGGAAGGGGAGGAGTGATGGCCTCTCGCCCCGTGCTCCTGGCGCTGCGCCGCCTCCGGCTGCTCGCCGTCCTCGCTGGTCTGGCCTGGACGCTCGGCATCACCCCGCCGGCGCCCGTCCGGCTACTGCTCCTGTCCGTCGTCGCCGTGGGCCTGGTCCTCGACCAGCTCTCCGACGCCGGACTCCGGCCCGGACCGGTCCGCCTCACGGGGTGGGGCCGCCCAGGAGGTGAAGACTGATGACCACCATTGCCGAGCCGCGTTTCGCGGCCCCGACGGTCCCCGTTCCGACTACGCCCACGACCGTTCCGACCACACCGCCCGCCGCTTCGGGTCCGGCCGCTTCCGTTTCGGCCGCGCCGGTCTCCGTTTCGGGTACAGCCCGTACCCGTTCCGAGGGCGCCATGCGGCTGCTCACCCTCTTGGCCGTGGTGGGGGGTGGAGTGCTCGCTGGCATCGGGTTCACCGGGTCGTACTCCGCCCTCACACAGCTCGCCTACGACCACCATTTCGGCTGGTTCTCCCACGTCTTCCCCGTCGGTGTCGACGCCGGAATCGTCGTCCTCCTGGCGCTCGATCTGCACCTGATCCGCAAGGGGACGCCGTGGCCGGTACTGCGGCTACTCGCCCACCTCTTCACCGCCGCCACGATCGTGTTCAACGCGTCGGCTGCGGCCGGGCCGATCAGTGCGGACCCGATCGGCGCGGCGATGCACGGCGTCTTGCCGCTCATGTTCGTGGCCGCTGTGGAGGCGGGGCGGCGCCTGGTCATCCGGTCGGCGCACCTCGCGGCCGGCCGGGAGTCGGACGGGGTGCCGCTGCACCGCTGGGTGCTCGCCCCGGGCGCGTCCTGGCGGATGTACCGGCGGATGCGCCTGTGGGCCATCCCCTCATATGACCAGGCTGTGGCCCTGGAGCGCGAGCGGGTCGTCTACCGGGTGCTGCTGGACCGCCAGTACGGGGACTGGAGCAAGGCCCCGTCAGATGCCCGTCTGCCGCTCACGATGGCCCGGTACGGCCTGAGCGTGGATGAGGCCCTGGCACTGCCGCAGGAAGCCGAGGAGGCCGAACAGCTGCGCGCCGAGCGGGCCGAGGTGCTGGCAGTGCAGGCGCAGACCCGGGCTGAGCAGCGGGCCGCCGCAGCGGAGATTGAGCGGCTGCGGGCCCAAGCCGGTATCCAGGCCGCCCGGTACGCGGTGGACGCTGAGACGGGCGTGGCCGAGGCCAAGGCGCGGGCGGCTCGGGCCGAGGCGGAAGTCATCGCCGACGTCCAGATTCGGACCGCCGCCGCGGGCGCCCAGGTCGAGGAGTCCGCCGACATCGCCGAGGCTCGCCGACGGGCTGCCGCATCGGAGGAGGCCGAAGCCGAAACGCGGGCCCGCGTAGCCGAAACGGAGAAGCTCGCCGCCGAAACGGAGATGCGTGCGGCCGAAGCGCGGGCCGCTGCTGTCGAAAGGGACCGCGTGGCGGCCGTCGCCGAGGCCGCCAAGGAGACCGCGCTGGCGGATGCCGAGTCGGCCCGGCTGCGTGCTGCCGAAGCGCGGGCCGTTGCTGCCGAAACGGAGCTGCGCGCCCTCGAAGCGGAGGACGCCGCGAACCTCTCGCCGAAGGAGCGGGCCGCCCGCAAGGTCGCCCGGATGATCCTCGCCGACGGCCACGGCAACGCCGAGGAGATCGAGTTGCAGACCATCGCCGACGCGCTCGGGGTATCCCGCACCACCGCCTCGGACCGCCGTCGGGAGGCCGCCGACCTCATCGCAGGCGGCTACCGGCCATAACCCGCACCACCGGCCCCGGCAACGTGCCGTGAGGGGCGCCCGACCGAATCGGGCCCGGGGCACTTCCCACCACCCGCCGCACACGAAAGGACCGCCGTGGACAACCTGCCCACCCCCCGGACCGTCGTCCAGCTCCCGGACGGCACACACGCCTACGTCGATCCGTCCAACCTGCCCGCTCCGACCGGCCCGCAGGTCGTCCACATCCACCAGGCCGCCCCGGACCGCACGATCCAGCGGGTCGCGCTCGGTGCGGGTGCCGGCGGGGGAGCGGTCGCCGCGGGCGTCTACTTCGGGCCGCTGCTGGTGGCCACGCTCGTGTCAATGGCCGCAAGCCTCGCCGTCGTCGCCCTGGTGGTCGCCGTGTCCGGGTGGGCCGTCGTCACCGTCGTCCGCTCCATCGGCGGACCGGACGGCAAAGCCGCAGTCCAGACCATCGAGCAAGCCCGCAAGGGACGCCGTAAGCGCTGACGATCCCCTGTCGTCCCCGGACGTGAGCCGGGGGCGGCAGAGGACCGGAACAGCCCGGCCCGCAGCGCAGAGAGAAGGAACCTGATGCCCACCACCAAGGCCGCTGCCGAACCGCCGTACACGCTCGCCGAGAAGGCCCAGGTCGCGCTGCTCATCGCGCGGATGTGCAAGCGCGGCATCGCCGGGCCCGACGTCCACCAGGCCGACCTGGAGCGCCGCATTGACCGCATCCGCGCCAAGGCTCAGAAGAGGGCCGACCAGCAGAAGTAGCTACACCCCGGGACGGCCGAACACCGGCCAAGGAGAGCGGCCGTCCCGGGCCACCCGCCACTCATCAGAGAGCAGGAGCTCCCATCATGACCGACACCATCACGGAGGTACCCGCCGTGGGCACCGTCCACCAGCTCGATGACCACCGCCCGCCCGCCACCGGCATCCCGGTGCAGCTGCTCAAGGCCGCCTCCCCACCGGACGACACCGCCGACCGCCCCCGCACCCCGGTTGAGGGTGTGGTCGTGGCCACCGGCACGGACACCGCCCCGGCCCGGGTGCGTGCCGCTCGGGCCCGGCGGGCGGTCCGTGCCGCCCGTATGGCCGTCACGCACGAGCAGACCCGAGCCGCCGGACGGTTGGCGGTCCGTCACAGCGCCTACATGCTCGGCGGCGCGGGCGTGGTCGCCAAACAGGCATGGCAGGGGCGGACGGTGGCCGTGCATCACCAGATGCGCGCCGCCGCCGTAGCCGCCGGCAACTACGAACTGGCCGCCGAGTGGCAGGAGAAGGCCGACAAGTTCCGCACCGACCGGCACCGCCGCCGTATGGAGCTAATCACCGGTGTGCCGCACATGGCCCGGTCTGCTGCGATCGGCACGGCCGGGGCGGAAGGCGCGCTGCTGCTGCTCGGCGCCTGCATGGCCATCCACGACCACCACCTACACGACGTGATCGCCCCCACGCTGGCCGCCGTCGACGCTGTCCGCGCCCTGTGCTGGTTCGTCTCCATCGCCTGGGGCCCGGCCCTCGCGGCCCTGCTGCTGGCGGGGCTGTCCCACCTGTGGCGCGCTGGTCACCGGCAGGAGACGGCGCCCGCCTGGGCCCGGCCCGCGTCCGGAACCGTGGACGACGTTCCGGTCACCCCGTCAATCGTCGTCAAAGCCCTGTCCGACCTCGGCATTTCCGCGCTCCGCAAGGCCGTCAAGGACATGGCGGATGGCGCGGCCGGAATGCTCGGGCCGATCACGCTCGCCGGATGCGGTGTCGAGGTTGATGTCACCCTGCCGTCTGGTGTGAGCACCGAGGAGGTTCTCGGCAAGCGGCGCAAGCTCGCGGAGAACCTCAGTCGCCACGAGCACGAGCTGCACATGACGATCCCGCCGGCCGCGCGCACGGTGCGCCTGTGGATCGCCGACTCCGGCGCGCTGGATGTGCCGATCGGCCCGTCCCCGCTGGTCACCGACCCGGACGCGACCGCCGACATGCACACCGGCCGGGCCCCGTGGGGTGTCGACCTGCGCGGGGACGCGGTGCTGGTCTCGCTGTGGCAGAAGCACATGCTGATTACCGGCCTGTCCAACCAGGGCAAGACCGCCTCGCTGCGGGCGTTGGCGCTGTGGCTGGCGCTCGACCCCCGGGTTGAGTTCCGCGTTGCCGATCTCAAAGGCGTCGGCGACTGGCAGATGTTCGACGGCATTGCCACCGTGCTTATCCAGGGCCCGACCGATGATCACGTCATCCAGGCGACCCACATGGTTGAAGAGGGTGTGCAGGAGATGGCCGCCCGCATCGAGGTGATGCGGGAGCTGGCCGCCAAGGGCTGGAGTCAGGACAAGATCCTGGCTGACCCCCGGTTCAATCCCGTGGTGCTCATCGTTGACGAAGCGCAGGTTGCCTACGGCTCCGGCGCCCGGGAGATCCACGTCTCGGAGAGCGGGAGGGTCACGCACGGCGCCCCCTACGGGGGTTCGAAGGCGGACAGCCGCTATTTCCAGGGCATCAAGAAGATTCACGACCAGGGACGCGCGGTGAACGTCACCACGTGGGAGGGCACGCAGGACCCGACGAACGAGAACCTCCCGAAGCGGTCCCGGGAGGGCAACCACATCCGCGCGTCGCTGGTGCTGGGCACGGAGTCTCAGGCCCGTATGGCCGTGGGTGACGCCGCTGTCGACGCCGGAGCGGCCCCGCACAAGCTGCGGCAGGGCCTGGACAAGGGAACCCTCGTCGTGGCCGGTGACGGGGTCAAGCTCGCCCCCGGCCAGCCGTCCGTGACGGCCCGGACGCACTACATCGGGCCGGACGACGCGAAGGCGATCGCCGAGCGGGCCAAGGCCCTGCGCTCCAACGTCGGGACGCGGGGCGACGTCGAGGACGCGGCGGAAGAGGTCGACCACCTCGCCGACGTCCTCGCCGTCCTGGGCGGCGCGGAGCGGATGAAGTCGGACGAGGTCCGCCAGCAGCTCGCCCAGCGGTGGCCGGCCGTCTATCGGCCGTGGTCCGCGTCCGACCTGGTGCAGGCGCTCAAGCCGTTCGGTGCGGAGCCACGCAAGTACAACGGCAACCAGATGATCTCCCGGGTGCGGGTCCTCGCGGCCGTCGAGACCCGCGCCGAAGAAGCCGAGGGCGCCGAAGAGATCGACGCACAGTGATGGGGGAGGAGTTGGGGAGTCGCGGGAATCCTGGGGAGTTCTCCCCAACCGCCTCCCCAACCCGTCTCCCCAGGGTTGACCTGCGACAACACCCCAGGTGGGGAGGTTGGGGAAGCTGGGGAGGCGGCGTCTCCACCCCCCGGAACACCCTCGGAAACGCCCTCGCCCAGGCGTCCTCTTGCCTCCTTCTCCTGACGTTCAGTAACCAACAGCCCTGCTCCACCACCGAAGGAGACCCGCATGTTCCAGGCAGGCGACGAAGTACGGATCACCTCCTGCGAGGACGACCCCCGCGCGGCTGGCCGCACCGGCCGGATCGTGGACGAGGTCCCGCCAGGCCCGCTCACGGGCGGCAGGTGGACGGTCGCCGGGATCGGGCTGCTGATCGGCCCCGTCCTGTGCACCACCGCCGAGCTGTGCAAGACCGCAACCGCTGACCGACTGCCCCACCCCGCGACAAGGAGGAACCGCCATGCGCCGCTGCCCCGCCGCCCACATTGAGGACCCGACCCCATGTGACGGCCCCACCGTCGTGACCGTGCTGGACTCCACCAACGCCGGGGCCGACGGCTGCGAGCACCACGCCGCCCGCCTCCTGGCGTCGCTGACCGGCAGCCGCGTCTACTCCCTGCCCGATGCTCCGGGCGCAGCCATCCGCGTCCACCAGGCCGCGGGCGTCACCGGCCCGTTCCCGTGGCTCGACGGCCCGCGCCCTCAGCTGGAACAGCTCAGCCACCGAGGCGCCTCCTGACCGCACCTCATGACGAGCCCCCGCGCCATCCCGGCCGGGGGCTCTCGCACGTCCGGCAGCCCTCGGCCAGATGCGCGACGGGTTCCCATTGGGGCATCCGCCGCAGTAGCTTGCTCCGCCCCGTCTCTCGCACCTCTCGCACCCGTGCGAGCCATGCCAGCAACGGGCCCGACACACGCCGAAACCTGTGTCGCACCTCTCGCACCCGGGCGCGGGGTGGGTAGTGTCCACGGCCATGGAGACCCACACCCACGTCACCGCCGTGACGAACCAGAAGGGCGGCGTCGGGAAGACCGCGACGACCATCCACACCGCCGGCGCTCTCGCCGCAGCCGGCCGCAACGTCCTGGTGGTCGACCTCGACCCGCAAGGCCACATGACCGACGGCCTCAAGGTCGCCCAGGCCCCATCCGGCGACGGCGCCGCGAACCTGTTCCGGGCCCTGATCGGCGAGTACACAGGATCGGTCGCCGACCTCATCACCCACCACTCGAAGCCCGCCGGACGCCTCGACGTCGTCCCCAACGCCCTGGAGATGTTCGTCGCGGTACGGGAGCTGGACAAGCAGCGCGCCCGGGAGCACCGCCTGGAGCGACTCCTCACCGCCGTCCGCGGCATCTACGACCATGTCCTCATCGACGCGCCGCCGTCCCTGGACATCCTCACTGACAACGCCCTCGCCGCCGCCGACGGCGTCCTCATCCCCGTCCAGGCCGAGGACTCCAGCCTCAAAGCGCTGCGGCTGCTGCTCCCCCAGATCGCCGCCGTCGACACCGAGCTGCGCGCCACGCCGCTGCGCCTGCACGGCCTGGTCGTCAACTTGCTGCGCCGCCCCATGAACAAGCTCGCCGAATCCGTGGTCGAGCAGCTCGCGCTCCTGGAGGACCTGCCCATCGTCGGCACGGTCCCGCTGTCGGTGACCGTCACCGAGGCCTGGCGGTACGGCCGGACCATCGAGGACTACGCGCCCGACTCCGAGCACGCGGGCGTGTACCGGACCATCGCCAAGGCCCTGGAGAGCGCGTGAGCAAGCAGCTGCCACCGCCCGCCGGCGGGGACGACCTGACGGCCCTTCTCCGGTCGCGGCACGCCCGCACCGACGACGCCCCGCCCACGCCGCCGCCCGCCGCGCCCAAGCGCCCCAGGACCGTCCCAGAGCCCCCGCCACGGCCAGCCCGGGACAAGGGCCCGACCATGGACCGCCGGTCCTGGTACATGCCCAAGGAGTCCGCTGACGCGCTCGCGTCCGCCCTCGAGGAAATCCACTTCACCACCCGCCGGCCGAAGCACGTCATCCTGGCCGCCCTGGTGGCCGTTGCCCTGGAGCAGCTGGACGACGTCCGGGAGCGACTGGACACCGACTAGTCGCACTTCTCGCACACGCCAACGGCCGAAACCGCACTCTTGTCGCACATCCCCCTTGATTCGGACTCTGTGCTCTACACGGACAAGCGATCAGGGGGCACTCATGGCTGACGTGACCGCAGCACGACCCGACCGGCTCGGCCTCTACCGGCGCCGCGCGCTGCTCTGGTGGGCGACCGCCCTGGAGCGCACCATCGCGGGGAAGGCATCCCGGGAAGCCCACAAGCAGCGCCGTGACCGGGCGATCCGGGCCGCGCACGGCCACGGCGCGACGCTAAACGAGATCGTGTCGAAGACCCGGCTACGGCCGAGCACCGTCCGCGCGATCCTCCGCAAAGAGACCACCGTCGAATAGATCTCGCACTTCTCGCACTTCTCGCACGTCTTGCTACAGGCGGCATGCCGACCCGTACAGCGGCTGCATCACTTCCGG